>ERZ825137.43-NODE-43-length-168831-cov-6.757495_pt1 | contig 168831 bp, 169 predicted proteins | sample MGYA00519873_ERZ825137 | MGnify/ENA primary metagenome ERZ825137 (study PRJEB31778, sample SAMEA3449190) | human gut metagenome | biome: human gut; feature: human-associated habitat; material: faeces | place: United Kingdom | collected 2010/2012 ...
TAAATAATGAAGTATATAAAAAGGTAAAGGATTATTCGAAAAATAGAAGTGATTTTAATACGTATTATAAAGTTGGTAAATTATTAAATGATGCTGGAAAAAGTTATGGAGAAGGAATCATAAAGAAGTATTCTATGAGATTAGAAATAGATTTAGGAAAGAAATATAATGAAAGAACTCTTAGAAGATTTAGACAGTTCTATAATTTATTTAATATACAAAAGTGGTCGACAGTGTCGACCAAATTATTATGGAGTCATTATGTTGAACTATTTAAAATGAATGATATAAATAAGATTAATTATTACATAAAAATAACAGAAGAACAAAACCTATCAGTAAGAAAGTTAAGGGAACGTATAAAGTCCCGTGAATATGAAAGATTAGATGATAACACAAAAGAAAAACTAATTAATAAAGAAGATGTTAATGCTGGTGATTTAATAAAGGACCCAATACTTATAAGAAATAAGTTTGATACAAGTAGGATATCAGAAAAGATGCTTTTAGAAACTATTATGGATAATTTAGAAGAATTTTTAAGTGAGTTTGGTGATGGATAAAGTTTTATAAAAAGTGAGTATCCAATAAAAATAGGAGATAGATATAACTATATAGATATGCTCTTATATAACATTTATGATAACTGTTATGTTGTAATAGAACTTAAGATAAACGAAATAAAAAAAGAACATATAAGCCAGATAGAAACGTATATGAACTTTATAGATAAAAATTTAAGAACAATTAATCAAGGCCCCACCATTGGTATTATCGTGTGTAAAAAGAAGAACGGTTATCTATTTAAATACGTGACTAATGAAAATATTTATGAAAGAGAATATGAATTAGTATAAATTTAATTAACACTTCAAAAAAATTAAGCATATATTATTCTAGGAGTGATAATGTATGGGAATAACCGACAGTTTTTTAAACAAGGTAGAAAAAAAGACCAACGTAAGTAAACAAACAATTTTAGATTTAGCTGCTAGATTAAAAGGTGGTAATTTAAAAGACGAGTCTACAATTAGAGGAGTAATAGATGAACTTGCTAAATTAACTGGTAAAAACGTTAGTAAAGAGCAGTCAGATAAAATAGTTAAAGCGGTAGTTGGAGATCAAATACCTAATAATTTAGAAAGTATGATAGATTAAGAAGATTTATTTCTTCTTTTTTTCATATTTACATATATCTTACATAATATTTAATGAGATTGAAAAGAAAGTAGGGATTATATGGAAAAATACGATATCATAAAAGATATATCAAAAAGAACAGGTGGCGACATATATCTAGGTGTAGTAGGAGCGGTTAGAACGGGTAAGTCTACTTTTATAAAAAAATGTATAGAAAACTTAGTTGTTCCAAATATTAAAGATGAATACGAAAGAAAAAGGTGTTTAGATGAAATACCTCAAACAGCGCAAGGAAAAACAATCATGACGATAGAACCTAAGTTTGTTCCTTCTAATGCCGCAACTATCGCGATAGATGATTTTACCGCAAACATAAGGTTAATTGACTGTGTTGGATATGTTATTGATGCCGCTAAAGGATACGAAGATGATAATGGACCTCGTATGGTTAGAACTCCTTGGTATGATGAAGAAATACCTTTTGTTGAAGCAGCAGAAATAGGCACTGAAAAGGTTATTAGAGACCATTCTACAATTGGTATAGTAGTTACAACTGATGGTAGTTTTGGTGAAATAAAAAGAGAAGATTATGTGCCTGCTGAAAAACAGGTTATAGATGAACTAAAAGAAATAGGAAAACCTTTCATAGTAGTTTTAAACTCTGCTCATCCAACGCATCCTGATACTGAAAAGTTAGCAGAAAGTTTAAGAGATGAATATAAAGTTCCTGTTTTACCAGTTAGTGTTGAAGCTATGGGAGAAAAGGAAATATATAACATATTAAAAGAAGCTTTATTTGAATTTCCTGTATTAGGTGTAAATGTTAATATACCAGATTGGATAGCTTGTTTATCTTATAAACATCCTGTTAAAAAAGAATATATCGAAAGAATTAAAGAAAGTGTAACTGAAGTTGATAAGGTAAGAGATGTTGATACAATAATAGAACACTTTAATGGATGTGATGTAATTAGTAAGGCTTATTTATCTTCGGTTAATACTGCAGAAGGTGAAATAACGATAAGTCTTGAGGCACCTGACGGATTATATAACGAGGTTTTAAACGAAATAATTGGAACTGAAATAGATTCTAAGGCTAAATTAATTAGTTTGTTTACAGAACTTAATGAAACAAGAGAGGAATTCTCACAAGTAAAAGAAGCTATTAAAATGGTTAAACAAACTGGTTATGGGACATCATTTCCAACGATTAAAGACATGAAGCTTGCAACACCAGAAATAATAAAACAGGGAACTAGATATGGTGTTAAATTAAAGGCAGTAGCGCCATCTATTCATATGATAAGGGTTGATGTAGAATCAACGTTTGAACCTATAATAGGATCTGAAACTCAAAGTAAGGAATTAATCGATAACTTAATGAAAGATTATGAAGCAGATCCTGATAGCGTATGGAAAAGTGAAATGTTTGGTAGAAGCTTAGATAATATAGTTCAAGAAGGTATAAGAGGTAAGTTATCACTTATGCCAGATAACATAAGACATAAGCTTCAAACGACATTAACCAAGGTAGTTAATAAGGGCTCTAATAATATGATAGCTATAGTAATATAGTTATCATTTTTAATTGGAATATAATTTGAATTAATTTGAATATGTTAAATAATGTAAGTTACTTTTTTATTAAGCCTTCTTTTAATTTTTTATAAAATATATTATAATTATGTTAGGTGAATTACTTATGAAAAAAAATATTTTAATAGCATCATATAACTTAGATTTTGGAGGAATAGAAACCTCTTTAATAAACTTGCTTAAAAACATTAACTTTGATAAATATAAAGTTACTTTAGTACTTGAAAAAAAAGAAGGTGTCTTTTTAAAAGATGTTCCAAAAGACGTTGTTATAAAAGAATATAACGTAAGTGACGCTAAAAACTTTCTTTTTAGAAAAATAGTAAACTTACTTAAAAGAATTAAATGGCTTTTATTTAATTATAAAAGATATTATGCAAGTATATCTTATGCAACATATTCTAAGCCATCTTCATTTTTAGCAAGAACATCATCTAACAATAAAACGTTATTTGTCCACAGTAATTATTATATGGCTTATGATAAAGATATTAATAAGATAAAAGAGTTTTTTGATGGCATAAAAATAAATGAATATAATCATGTTGTATTTGTTAGTAACGAATCTAAAAAAGATCTATGTAAGATATATAAAACAATAGAAAGTAAATCGGTTACAATAAATAACTTAATTGATTATGAAAGAATTTTAAAGTTGTCTAATAAAAAGATAGAAATAAAAAGAACTAATAAAAAGATTTTCTTATTTGTAGGAAGGTTAGATGAATCATCCAAAAGACTTACGCTTCTTTTAAGAGTAGCTAATAAATGCAAGCAAGATAAAGTAAAAGCTATATTTTGGATAATAGGAAGTGGACCTGACGAAAAAAAATATAAAGATATAGTAAATAAAGATAAGTTAGATAACGTTATTTTTATGGGAGCTAAAAAAAATCCATACCCATATATGAAAACGTGTGATTATCTTATTTTAACATCAAGATATGAAGGTTTTCCAGTTGTTTATAATGAAGCAATTATATTAGATAAACCTATTATTACAACAATAGATGTATCAGATGATTATGTATCAATACCTAATAGATTTGGATACGTAGTAGATGAAAATAACATATATGAAAAGGTAAAATCTCTTTCAGAGAAAAAAGAAAAGTTAAAAGAAAAAGTTGACTATGATGCTTTAAATAAAAAAAGAATGAAATTAATAGAAGATTTAATGGAGATGAAATAATGATTAAATATAGTTTTATAGTACCAGTATATAATACTGAAAAATACTTAAAAAAATGTTTAGATAGTTTGGTTAATCAAACGTATAAGGATTTTGAGATAATAGTAGTAAATGATGGGTCAACTGATAAAAGTAGTAATATAATTTCAAAGTATCAAAAAAAATATAAAAACATAATCGTAATAGATAAAGAAAATGAAGGACTTTCTATGGCACGTAATAGAGGCGTTCAAAAATCAAGTGGAAAATACATAATATTTGTTGATAGTGATGATTATGTATCAAATAAATTATTAGAAGAAGTAGATAAAAAAATAGATGATAGTGATATCTTAAGATTTCAGATAGCAACGGAAGATGAAGAATATACAAAAATAAATGAATATCATGAAGAAGGTTTTGAATCTATGTGCGGATATGATGCATTTAAGTATTTGTCATCATATCATTTTGTTGAACCTGCTTGGTGTTATGTAATAAGAAAGAATTATTATATAGAAAATAAATTTAGTTTTAAAAAGGGCGTATATCACGAAGACTTTGGACTTATTCCGTATGTAATTTATAAGGCAAGAAAGGTTAAATCGATAGATTTTATCGGTTATTATTACATACAAAGAAATGACAGTATAATGAATAATAACGATTACAAAAAGACTGTTAAAAAGGCCTTTGATATGTTAGAACAATATAAAACAATGAGACTATTTGCAAAAAATATAAATAGAAAAAATAACCTAGATGATTACTTTTTAAGTTATATATCAAACTCTGTTATAGTAAAGGCAAGAGAGCTAAAAAAAGATGAAAAAAAAGTATATATAAATGAACTTAAAAAATTAAACGTATTTGATGGAGTTCTTGTTAATACAAGAATAAGAAGATTTAAAAAATACTTAATGAAACATAATTTAAACTTATATTTAAAGGTGGTAAGATAATGAAAGTATCAGTTATAGTACCAGTATATAATACTGAAAAATATTTAAGACGTTGCTTAGATAGTTTGGTTAATCAAACACTAGATGATATTGAAATAATTATAATAGATGATAAATCACCTGATAATTCTGCTTTAATTATAGATGAATATAAGAAAAAGTATGATAACAAGATAAAAGTTATCCACAATAAAACTAATAAAGGAATCGGATATAATAGAAATATTGGTATTAAAAAATCAAGTGGTAAGTATATTATGTTCATAGATAGTGATGATTATTTAGATAGAAGTGCTTGTGAAAAATTATATTCTAAAGCAGAAAATGAACAACTTGATTTAGTGCTATGTAACTTTCATAAAATGCTTGAAAAAGATGATGAATTAGAAGAAATAACACCAGATTTTGTTATTCCATATTTTGAAAATACCACTTTAGATAAAAATCCAAATTTGTTATTAGAGGTTAATTTAGCACCTTGGAATAAATTATATAAAAAAGAATTATTATATGGTGTAAGTTTTCCAGAAAATTTAAAATATGAAGATGCAATAGTTGTTATGAAAGCTATGGCTAGAGCTAAAAAAATGGGAATAGTAGATGAAAAACTTAATTATTATTTAGTTAGAAATAAAAGTGAAACAACGGTTATGGACAAAAGGGTATTTGATATTTTAAAGGTAACAAATATGATAATAGAAGAACTAAAAAATCATAGTTATTATAATAAAATAGAAAAGTATGTTTCTGCTTGGTGTACAAGAAATTTATTTAGGTATACTCTGCAACAAAAAAATCAAAAAGATAAAAAATTAGCTAGCAGATTTATTGATGAAGTATTTAAGCTTTTAAATAGTGAATTTCCAAATTGGAAAAATAATGAAATATGGAAGAAAAGAAGTTTTTTAAAAAGAGTGATAGAAGGAAATAAAACTTTGACAAAAATATATTGCAAAGCATTTTAATTGAAAAGTTAGAAATTAATCTTTAGCTTTATGGTTAAAGATTAATTTTCTTTTTGAATAATAATCTTTTTATGTTATAATTAAATAGACAAAAGATTATAGAGGTGTATTTATGAACAAAATAAAAGCTATATTTTCAAATTTCAAAAGATATTGGTTTTTAATGACCCAATTGATATCAAGAGATTTTAAGGTTAAATATAAAAGGAGTGTTCTTGGAATACTATGGAGTTTATTAAATCCTATTCTTACAATGACCGTTATGGCAATTGTATTCTCGCAAATGTTTAGATTTAAAGTAGAGGGAGTAAACTACATAGTGTACTTAATGACGGGTATCATTATGTTTAACTATTTTTCTCAAGCGTCAAGTATGGCTATGACATCTGTTGTTGATAATTTTATGTTAATAAATAAGGTATATATTCCAAAATATATATTTCCTATTGCAAAATGCTTATTTATAGGAATAGACTTTTTATTAACATTGATTCCTTGGTTAGCAATTATTGCTTTATCATACGTTGGCTTAGGAGGATATACTTGTCACTTTAATGTTTGGTATTTATTCTTACCTTATATATTTTTCTGTATGTTCTTATTTACTGTGGGTATGGGATTATTATTATCTTGCTTATCAGTTTTCTTAAGAGACGTATGGCATATATATGGAATTGCATTAACATTATGGAATTATTTGACTCCAGTTTTCTATAGTATTGAAATATTACCGGCAAAACTTAGAATGTTAATGAACTTTAATCCTATGTATCAATTTTTAACTGCTGCAAGAAGTATTGTAGTATATGGACAAAGACCTTCATTTACTACACTTGGAATATTAGGATTAATTGGTGTAGGAATGCTAGCAATAGGTTCTTATGTATTTAAGAAAAAACAAGATAAATTTATCTATTATGTATAGGAGGTAACTGATGATTAAGATAGAAAATGTTTCGATGAAATTCAATCTTGAAATAGAAAAAGACTTTTCAATGAAACAGGCATTCGTAAATCTGTTTACTAAAAAGAAGAAAAAGAAAAAAAACGAAGACTTTTGGGCGCTTAAAGACGTTTCTTTTAACATTGGAAAAGGAGAAGTTGTTGGCCTTATTGGTAGTAATGGTGCTGGAAAATCAACACTATTAAAAGTTGTTAGTGGAGTTATGAAACCCACTAAAGGAAAAGTGAAAGTAAAAGGTGTAATATCACCAATGATAGAACTTGGAGCAGGCTTTGATGGAAATTTAACAGCTAGAGAAAATATATATCTAAATGGCGCAATACTTGGGTATTCAAAAGAGTTTTTGGATGATAAATTTGATGAGATAGTTGAGTTTTCAGAATTAAAAGATTTCTTGGATGTTCCGGTTAAAAACTTTTCTTCAGGTATGACTGCTAAGCTTGCATTTTCTATTGCAACTATAGTTAATCCTGAAATACTAATAGTAGATGAAATACTATCAGTTGGAGATATTAAATTCCAAGAGAAAAGTAAGAAGAAAATGATGGAAATGATAAAAGGTGGAACAACTGTTTTATATGTTTCACATTCATTAGAATCAATTAAGGATTTGTGCACTAAAGTTGTTTGGTTAGAACATGGAAAAGTAGTAAAAATGGGTGATACTAATAAAATTTGTGATGCTTATTATAAAGAACAAATGAAATAGAAATGAGGTACAAAATGAAAAAGGTTTTATCAATAGTTATTCCAACATATAATGTTGAAAAATATTTAGAGAGATGTCTTGACACATTAGTTTTTGACGAAAAAATACAGAAAGATATAGAACTAATAATAGTTAACGATGGCAGTAAGGATAGTTCTTTAAAAATTGCAAGACAGTATGAAAAGAAATACAAAGATTCAATAGTTGTAATAGATAAGGAAAACGGAGGCCATGGTTCTACAATTAATGCGGGATTAAAAGTTGCTACGGGAAAATATTTTAGAGTTATAGATTCCGATGATTGGGTTAATATAGATGATTTTCCAAAGTATGTTAATGATTTAAAAAAATTAGATGAAGATATAGTTTTAACTAATTATTCTAGAGAATTATTATACACTGGTGAAAGCATAAAGTTTGAATATAAAAACTTAGAATATAATAAAACATATGATTTAGATAAATTCGATTATTCCAGTTTGGGATTGGATTACTTTTTTATGGCAACATCGACATTTAAAACTGAAAAATTAAGAAAATCAGGGTTGGTGTTAGACGAAAAAACGTTTTATGTTGATATGGAATTTATATTATTGCCATTTTTGGAAATGAAAAATATGATTTATTTAAATTATGATATATATAGGTATTTTATTGGGAGACCAGATCAAAGTATAAATATACAAAGTTATGTTAGAAATCGATCTCATCATGAAAAAGTATTGAAGAGATTATTAGAATTTTATTCAAAGATTCCCAAAAATAACAAGCGAAGAGATTATATATTTGGAATAATCTCTCAAATGTTGAATTCGCATTATATTATATATTGTAAAGCCAAATTAAATTCTAAGAAGGATATTAATGAAATAAGAAATTTTGACAATTTTTTAAAGTCTAATTATTCTGATTTTTACAATGATATTAGGCTAAAACATAGATTTATAAATTGGAATCAAAGAACAAATTTTATATTTTCTCAAAGTAAACATAATTTATTAAGTAAATTAGCAGATAAAATTGAAAATAGAGAATCTAGGAGGAATGATTAGTATGAAAAATAAAAAAGGTTTAGTTATTAGTTGGTACTTTCCCCCTATTAATTCTTCAGAGGGTCTTTGTACATTCAAATTGTTGAAAAACTCAAAATTCAAATATGATGTTTATACACAGAAAAATAATAAAAATTGGAGCTATGACACAAATGAAGATAGATTGATTTCAAAAAATATTAATACTATTTTTTCAAACTGCAAATATATAGATGAATGGGTTCAAGATGGAATTAATAGATTTTCTGATAGTGTTCAAAACTATGATTTTATAATGTCAAGGTCTATGGCTCCAGAGTCGCATGAAATAGCACTAGAGTTAAAAAGAAGAAATCCTAATGTTTTATGGATTGCCTCTTTTGGGGATCCAATTGCTAATAACCCGTATATGAATTTGATAGATCAAAGTTCCCCATATTCAGTTAAGGGAAAGGGAATTGTCAGTCAATCTGTGAGATATGTTTTTTCTCCTAAAAGAATATTAAAGAATATATGGTGGAATTATAAAACTAAAAAATATGAGAAGAAACATACAAGAAAATATAAAGATAATAAATTACAAATTGATGTTTTAAATGAAGCTGATATTATAATTTTTAACAATAAATATCAAATGGAATATATGATGAAGGATTATCCGGAAAATGTATTGTCAAAAGCATTACTTTTACCTCACGGATATGATACAGAATTTTATTCTAGATCTACTAAAAAGAAACATGAAAAATTTGTTATTTCTTATCTTGGACATTTAGATGATATAAGAACTCCTAGAAATTTTTTGAAGGCTTTGGCAAGATTACGAAGAAATAGAAAAACACTATATGATAATCTCGTATTTAATATATATGGTGATATGTCTAACAATGATAAGATATATTTAGTTGATAATGATTTATGCGATGTTGTTAAGTTTAAGAAACCTGTTAAATATTTTGAGAGTTTGGAAATTATGAAACAAAGTGACTTGCTATTACTTGTAGATGCCAACTTGGGATTAGTTACGTCAAAAAACATTTTTTATGCCGCAAAACTTGCAGATTATATTGGATCAAAGAGTAGTATTTTTGGAATTACTATGCAAGATGGGCCAAGTTCTGATATTATAAAAGAGATAGGTGGCATTTCTTGTTCACATAGTATGGATGATATATATAATAATTTAGTTATGATACTTGAAGGAAAGACTAAAGTAAAAAGTGATGATAAAAACAAATCTTATGATATGAAGAATATATCAAATCATTTTGATGTAAGGGTAACGAAAGAATTAGAAAATAGGAGATAACAATATGATTAAGGTAATGAGTATATTCGGAACAAGACCAGAAGCAATAAAAATGGCTCCACTTGTAAAAGAATTAGAAAGTAGAAAAGAAATAGAAAGCATAGTTTGTGTAACAGCACAACATAGACAAATGTTAGATCAAGTTTTGGAAACATTTAAAATAACACCTGATTACGATTTAAATATAATGAAGCAGGGACAAACATTAGCAGAAGTTACAACAAGAGCTTTGGTAGGATTAGAAGAAGTAATAAAGGAAGTAAAGCCAGATATAGTATTAGTTCATGGTGATACCACAACAACGTTTGCAGGTGCTCTAGCAGCATTTTATAATCAAGTAGCAATAGGGCATGTAGAAGCAGGCCTTAGAACTTATGATAAGTATTCACCATTTCCAGAAGAAATGAATAGACAAATGGTAGATTGTATGACCGATATGTATTTTGCACCTACAAATCTTAGTAAAAGTAATTTACTTAAGCAAAATATAGAAGAATCAAAGATTTATGTAACTGGAAATACTGCTATCGATGCGATGAAAACTACTGTGGATAAAGATTATAGTAATGAAGTTCTAGACTGGGTTGGAAACGATAGAATGATTTTGTTAACAGCACATAGAAGAGAAAATTTAGGAGATCCAATGCGTCATATATTTAAAGCTATAAAAAGAATAGTAGACGAATTTGATGATATAAAAGTTGTATATCCAATACATATGAATCCAAAGGTAAGGGAAGTTGCAAATGAGATATTTTCTAATTGTGATAGAATAAGATTAATTGAACCATTAGAGGTATTTGATTTCCATAACTTTCAAAATAAGTCTTATATAATATTAAGTGATAGTGGTGGAATACAAGAGGAAGCTCCATCACTTGGAAAACCTGTATTAGTTTTAAGAGATACAACTGAAAGACCAGAAGGAATAGAAGCTGGAACTTTAAAACTAGTTGGAACTGATGAAGAAACAATTTATAAAGAAACAAAAAAACTTTTAACTGATAAAGCAGAATATGATAGAATGAGTAAAGCTAGTAATCCGTATGGCGATGGACATACCAGTGAAAGAATAGCGGATGCTATAATAGAAAAATTTTCAAAGTAACAGGAGAATCTTATGTTATCTAAATTTAAACAGATAGTAAATAATTATAGAACTGTTGTTAAGTTTTGCAAAGAAAATTCAAATAAAATAAAATCAATAGAGGAAGAGCTTTCAAATGTTAAAGGAATAATAAACAATGAAAATGAAGTTTTAAATTCTAAAATAGACAAGATTGCATCTATTAATAATGACATATTTAATAACTTTAGATACTCAAATTTGGAATTTTTGACACTTGATAATACAGTGAAAAAGTGTAAAGTGTTAATAGTTGGTTTTTATGGAGCTCCTAATCTTGGTGATGAGCTAATGCTCCAAACGTTACTATTAAAATTATCTAATTTTAATAGTAACATAGATGTTACTATTATGTTGTGTGAAAACTCAAAATTTGATATAACTACATATCCTGGTGTAAAAATATTGCATTATCCAAAGAGTGTTTTAGATTTGAATGTCATTTCTAATTATTTTGATTGTGTTATATTTGGTGGTGGTGCCTTATTAGATGACTCTGATTTTAATATTTATAATAGTCAATTGTCTCTAGGAAATATATTAATAAATTTATCATTGAGAATGATTGCATTTAATAAGAAGTTAATTTTATATGGATTGAGCTGTTCTGATTCTATCATTAATCCTGAGTATATTTTAAAATTAGACTTCATAATTCAAAATTGTACATATATCTCTTTACGTGATGAAAATAGTAAAAAAACACTAGAAAGAATAGGAATTGAAACAAATAAAATTTCTATAGTGAATGATATAGTATTCTCAAATCAAAGTTTATATCATACAAAAAAATTGAGTTCAAGTGTTTCTGAACAGTGTAATATTGGTATTGTATATATTTGTTCTAATATTGATGAGATGGTTATTTTTACTAATAAAATTATTACTTCTTTTAAAAATAAATATAAAAAAGTTCATATTAGTTTAATACCTTTTTATCAATATAATAATAATGATAAAGATTTTTATAAAAAATTAAGTGATAAATTAAATTATGATAATATTTCTATCGAGAAATATCCACGAAATCTTGATGAATTAATTAGTATATTTAATAATTGTGAATATGTAATAAGTATGAGATATCATGCTACTTTAGTTGCTAATTCACTTGGGAAAAAAGTACTTAATTTGAAATATGATACACATAATCACTATAATAATAAAATAGATTATTTATATAAAAAGTATAAATTTAAAAATTATGAAATTTTGTATTCAAAATTAAATGAACCAATTTCTCATAATGTAATTGATAAATTTGTAAATGGAAAATCAAATGAAACCATATCTGATAAAATATACAATGAATCAAATAAAGAGATTAAACATGTAATAAAGCTTTTAACAAAGGAGAATAATAATGAAAACTAAATATTTGGTAATAGGTGCTGGAATATCAGGACTTACATTTGCTAATTATGCAAAAGAAGACTACTTAGTAGTTGAAAAAGAAAAAGAAGTTGGTGGTTATTGTAGAACCATCAAAAGAAATGGTTATGTTTGGGATTATGCAGGTCATTTCTTTCATTTTAACACGGATGAGTTCAAGAAAAATTTCTTAAGTAAAATGCCAAAGGAAGATATTATATACAATGATAAGTGTACTAAAATTTTATACAAAAATAATTTTATAGACTTTCCTTTTCAGACTAATATTCACCAACTAGAAAAACAAGAATTTATTGATTGCCTTTATGATTTATTCAATAAAGAGGAAAAAGATAAATATGATAACTTTTTAGATATGTTATATGGTAAGTTTGGAAAATCTATAGTAGAAAAATTTCTTAAACCATATAACGAAAAATTATATGCTGTTGATCTAACTAAATTAGACGTTGATGCAATGGGAAGATTTTTTCCATATGCAGATAAAGAAGCTATTATTAACAATATGAAAAATAGTAAGGTTAATTCATATAATGCAAGCTTTTTGTATCCAAGAAATGGGGCGGCTAGCTTTATAGATATTTTATATAATGAGTTGGATAAGAGTAAAGTTTTATTAAATACCAGTGTTGTTTCATTGGATTTAAATAATAAAGAGGCAACTTTATCAAATGGAGAGAATGTAAAATATGAATATTTAATTAACACAATGCCATTAAATAATTTTCTAAAATTAATAGGTGGACATGACGAACTATTAAATGAAATGTCATATAATAAAGTGTTAGTATTTAATTTAGGCTTTGATAAAGCATCTCCATTATGTAAAAAAGAACACTGGTTATATATTCCATCTAAGAATTGTAATTATTACAGAGTAGGTTTTTATAATAATATATTAGGTGATGAGAAACTAAGTATGTATATAGAAATCGGATATAACAAAGATACTAAAATAACTAAAGAAGAAATAGATAAACAATTAGATTTAACTCTTAAAAATTTAAGAGAATCAGGAATTATTAGTGATGATATGAAATTAGTTGATCACGAAACTATTATAATGGATCCAGCTTATGTTCATATTGAAACGGAAACTACTAAGAAAATAGATGATCTAAAAAATGAATTTAGTAAAAAAGGTGTTTATACAATTGGTAGATATGGTGCTTGGATTTATAATTCAATGGAAGATTCTATGGTTAAAGCTAAAGAGTTAGCCGAAAAATTAAGATAAAAGTTGCTTTGCAACTTTTTTTGATTATTAAAATATGATATACTTATAGTAGAATTGGAGGACATATGAAAGATAAGAAATTTAAGGTGAATTTTTCGATTTTTTTATTTTTAATTTATATTATTTTTATAATATTAAATGACTATATATGCTATATATCTAAATGTTATGCTGGATTAAAAACTTATTTTTTTGCACTAATAATAGTTATAACACTATGTTTTATTTTAAGAAGAAAAGTATCGGTTAAAATGGATAAATTTAATAAGATAGATATAATATTTTATATATTTTTATTTTTTATTTTATTTTTAAGAGTAGCCATTCCGGACTCATCATTTGATACACTGAATTATCATATTTATTTACAAGAAAAATTGTTTGATGATAATGTATCATATAATTTTTTCCCTGGAAGATGGGTTAACACTTTTTCATTACCACTAGGAGATAGATTACATTTTTTCTTTAGAATGATTTTAGGTTATAGATTGGGTATGATTTTTAATTTACTATGTTTAATAGTTGTTTATTATCAATTGAAAAGATTATTTTCTAAATTCATTAAAAAAGAAAATATTATCTGCATAGCATCTATTGTTGTTATTTTTACAGAACAAATAATGACTAATATGATAACCTACTATGTTGATTTATTTATAATTCCTGTTTTTTTAGAAATTATTATAATGCTATTTGAAAAAGATGATGATAGAATAAATAATTATTATGCACTGTTGCTCGGTGGAATAGCAATTGCTTTGAAAATTTCAAATGTTATACTTTTATTACCTTTGATTATTATATATTTATATAAATATGGTAAAAAAATTAATTATAAAACGATTCTGTTTGGTATTCCTATATTTTTGTTTCCGTTTATGGTATATATGATCAATAATTATATACAAACTGGTAATCCTGTTTTCCCGTTTTATAATAATATTTTTGCTTCTAAATATGTTGGACTTGAAAATTGGGTTGAAGATGCTTATGGTCCTAAAACATTGCTAGAACGATTACTATGGCCTATATATACAATAATATATACCAGAAGAGCTTTTGATAGTGATTTATATTATGGAAGAATTGCTTTTGGGTATATTATATCTATTGTTGCTATTATTATAAGCCTAATTAAAACTAAAGAAAGAAAAGATCCCTTATTTAAAATGTCGGTTTTATACATTATTCTTTCCTTAATATGGAGTAATTTTATGATGGGATACATAAGATATGTTTTAATTTTAGAAATTTTATCAGGTATAATAGGAATTCTATTTATATATAAATATATTGAAAAAAATAAATTTTTGTCTTTTTTAAGCATTTTAGTTATATTATCTTTTATGTATGTATTCTTTTTTACAATATCAGATCTGATTGCGACAAATAAAGAAACATCATGGAGATATTCCTATTCACAAAATAAAGAATCATATGAAAATAATTTTAAATACCTTTTAAACAGAAGAAGAAATTATGATAAATCAATTTCTGATGTTAGTTGTTTTGGTATATTAGATTATAATTCAGGATATGCATCAATGTTGACTTCTAATAAACCTATTTTAGATTTACACGAAGGATATAATAATGAGTATGGTAAAAGAAAATTATTAAAACGTTTAAAAAAGTGTGAAAATATTTACACAGTTTCTACTACAAACACACTATATCGAACATATGATTATATGAATAAACTAGGATATGAGCAAACAGGTAAAGTGGCAAGTTTTAAAACGGATTTTTTAAATGTTGAGAATGATTTAATTATATTTGAAATAAGAAAAAAAGATGTAAATGAATAATTAGTTTACATCTTTTTTGTATATATCATGCGTTAAGAAAAATAAGAAAGGAATAGAGATTGCTACAGAATAAACATATCTATATAAAGCAACGGGCGATAGAAGTAGGGTAATATATATTCCTATATATATTGATAATACAATTAAGTGTTTATATTTTTTCTTATATAATGCTAAAAGTATTAAAAATATTCCAAAAACAAAGTATGACCCCATAGAACATATAGATGATATTATTGGTATTTTTTGCCATTCGTTTTCGTTAAGTACTTTACTAAAATATTTTTCTAAGACTGGAATTTTACTATTTCTTTTTATTTCAATAAAATCACTAGAAAAAATGGAAGGGGTTGAAATTTTATACTCTATGTATGGATGAAATATTCTTTCATCTGGATATGTTTTATTAGGATACCAAAATCCTTGAGTGTTAATTAGAAAAGCATTTGTATAGGACTTCATATTTTTTTTGCCTACAGATAGGTATAGATTAATATATTCACTAATATTATTTTTTGTGTAATCTTGATTCATACAAGCTTTTATGCCATCTGATATAGCTTGATACTTATAATATGATGTAAAATCGCAATTTGGATAAAATTTATTTAATGCTTTTAACTCTTTTTTGGAAAAAGTTTTTTTATTATAATTATAAGATCTAGCTAACTGTTGCGATGGAATACTTGACATTTCTCTTATGGAATCTCCTTTTATAACTCCTAGGGCAGGCAATATTAAAGAAGCGTATATGTAATAAAAACTTATTATTACTATTAAACTAGTGAAATATATCTTTTTATTTATTTTTATTTTAAAGATAAAGCATATTAGAATACTAATTATAAGTAAAAAAATAATTATGTATATACCATTATTTCTAAACAATGTAGCAAGAATACCCGAAATGATTAGTGAAAGAATATCAAATTTATTATTTGATGTTCTATTTATTAGTTTATAAATAGAAATGGCAAAAATTAAGATAGAACTTGCAAAAAGTGTATCTTGTACACACGAAATTTGTAATAATAAATGAAAAGGAAAAAGTGAAAAGAAAGTCACAGAAATTAGTAGCAATACTTTATTATTTCTTGATTCTTTATATATGAAATAACTTGAATAAGATGTTACTAATGAAACTATTGTCATTTGCAAGAACGTAAATAATCCAATAGCTGCTTGATAATTACCAAAAATTTTATAACCTAAACTTACTATTAAATATTCTAAGTATGAAAATAAAACTGAAAAGTGTGTATTTACCTTATATGCTGGATTCATAAATTGTCTTAGCTGTGCAGGAGCATCATAATCATATCCTCCTGGATATAGTGCTAACCAAGCTATAATTCCAAATATCCATATTATTAAAAATATTTTAAAAAACATATTTCTTTTTCTAACTTGTTTTTTCTCTTTTATTTCTATACTTAGTAATGACATGATTATTGGTATTAAAGTAATTGATATAAATATAAATCCAAAAATCATTTGAACTTTTGATATACTCGTATGATTTAATTCCAATTGACTTCCAACTATAATAATAGCAGATAATATTATTGAAAATATAGATGAAAATATTAATTTTCTTTTATCCACTTTTACGTTTATATTTTTTATAAAAAAATAAAATGCAAAAAATATAATTATCATAAATACATTATTGGCACTTTCTCGTCCATCGATAGTAAACGTATCTATTAGAGTTGAAATTCCAATAGTTGCCATAAAACTATATAAAATCATTAAAATTTTTCTTTTATTCATATATAATCACCTATTAAATTATATCATAATACTATATTTTTTAAAAATATTTTGAAATTTTATATATAAATGTTATAATATAAATACGGAGGATGTAATGAAAAAAGATAGTAAGAAAATAGCTGTTTTAATTCCTTGTTATAATGAATCTAAAACAGTTGCAAAAGTAATAAAAGATTATAAAAAAGCATTACCAGAAGCAGATATATATGTTTATGATAATAATTCTACTGATGGTACAGATAAAATAGCAGAAAAAGCAGGTGCTATTGTAAAATATGAATATCGTCAAGGAAAGGGTAACGTAATAAGAAGTATGTTTAGAGATATAGATGCTGATTGTTACCTTATGATTGATGGTGATGATACATATCCAGCAGAAAATGCAAAAGAAATGTGTGATATAGTATTAAACGGAAGGGCTGATATGGTAATAGGTGATAGATTATCTAGTACCTATTTTACGGAAAATAAAAGACCATTCCATAATCTAGGAAATAAAATGGTTAGATTCTTAATTAACAAGTTATTTAAGAATAATGTTAAAGATATTATGACTGGTTATAGAGCATTTTCTTATGAATTTGTTAAAGCTTTTCCAGTTTTATCAAAGGGTTTTGAAATAGAAACTGAAATGACTATTCACGCAGTTGATAAGAACTTTAAACTAGTAGAAATTCCAGTTAACTATAAAGATAGACCAGAAGGTTCTGTATCTAAATTAAATACTTATAGTGATGGATTTAAGGTGCTAAAAACAATAGCTACTTTATTTAAGGAATATAAGCCAGCAGCTTTCTTTAATATAATAAGTTTAATTTGCTTAGTATTAGCTTTGATTTTAGGGATCCCTGTTGTTTCAGAATATTTTAAGACAGGATTGGTTCCAAGATTTCCTACTTTAATAGTTTCAGGAATAGCATTACTTGTTGCATTATTGTTATGTATAACTGGTATAATTTTACAAGTAATAGTAAAGAAACATAAACAATTATATGAATTATATCTTAATTCTTTAAGGAAATAAAAATGAAAAAAATATGGAATTTATATAAGAAGTATGAAGAGATAATTAATTACTTAATAGTAGGTGGATTAACTACTATAGTAGCAATTGGATCAAAACTTCTGTTATTATTTACCATACTTGATCAAACAAATGGTTTAGAACTTCAAATAGCAGAAGTTATTTCTTGGTTTTTAGCAGTAACATTTGCTTATGTAACAAACAGAATATTTGTATTCAAGTCAAAAACAAAAGGAAGTAAATGTGCTAGAGAAATTCTTAATTTCTTTAAAGGCAGAATAGCAACTCAAATTATTCAAATGTTTATCATGTGGTTTTTTGTAACACTTCTTAAACTTGATTCTAACGTTTGGGTTCTTGTATTTACTTTGGTTTGTCAAATTATGCAGATAGTACTTAATTATGTTATAAGTAAGTTATTAGTTTTTAAAAAAGAATCTAAAAAATAGGTTCTTTTTATTTTAAATAATGTTATTAAATGATATACTATTAGTGAGGTAGAAAATATGAAGAATATTAGATTAATTTTATTTATGGTGGTGTTATTTTTCCTTTTAAGCACGAAAGTTTGTGCATTAGAAGATGGTGTTTATACAATACATAGTTCAATAAATAATAATTATGTAGTCGATGTAAATGGAGGAGTTGCTAAAAATGGAAGCAATGTTCAGTTATATACTTCTAACGGAACGAATGCTCAAAAATTTAAGGTTAAAAGAATAAATAATGAGGAATATGAAATATTTAGTTTAATAAATGAAAAATATGTTTTTGATGTAAGAAATGGAGTATTTTCAAATGGGAGCAATGTTTGGTTATACGAAAAAAATAATACAAATGCTCAGCGTTGGATTTTAAAGGAACAAGGAAATAGTTTATACTCTATATGTTCTTATAACAGGGATTATTGTTTGGATGTAAATAGCGCAGTTGCTAGTAATTATACTAATATTCAACTTTATAAGTATAACGGAACAAATGCTCAAAAGTTCCTATTTAAAAAATCATTTGAAAATAAACAAACAATAAAGAATGGACTTTATACTATTTCATCTAAACTAAATGATAGCAAAGTACTTGATGTTACTTCTGCTAACATTTCAAATAATAGTAATATACAACTTTATTCAAGTAATAATACCGACGCCCAAAAATGGTTTGTTAACTATTTAGGAAATGGTTATTATTCAATAAAACCGTATTTAAGCTTAGATTATTCATTAGATGTATTAGGTGCTGGAATATATAGTGGTACTAACGTCCAACTATATAAATATAATGCTTCTAATGCCCAAAAATGGATAATATCAGATGATGGTAATGGATATTACAACATTGTTTCTAATTGTAATAATTTGGTGTTAGATGTTGCAGGTGCAAGCACAAATAATGGAACTAATATTTGGATGTATACATATAATGGTTCTGATGCTCAGAAATTTAAATTTAATGATGTTACTGAAATAGGAACCAAAACCATAAATGATGGATTTTATTTTATAAATATGTCATTAAATCAAAACAAAGTTTTGGATATAAAAGGTGGAAGTGTTAGTGCATTAACTAATGTTCAAATATATAACATAAATTATTCTTTAGCTCAAAAATGGTATATTAAGTACCAAAATAATGGTTACTATTCCATATTAAGTGATAAAGATAATAATTATTCTTTGGAAGTTGATACTTCAAACAATAATGTAAGAATAAATAAATATACAAACTCTAAAAATCAAAGATGGATTATAAAAAAGGCAGGTTTTAATTATTACATTATTTCTGAAAATGGAAAGTATCTAGATTTATCTGGCGCGTCAACTAATAATGGTAATAACATTGGAGTTTTTACACCAAACGGAACGAATGCTCAAAAGTTTAATTTTAGAAAAACAGCGAGTGGGTTAAGTAGTAATTCTGTTAAAAACGGAATTTATAGAATAACTAGTGCACTAGATAATAGTATGGTTATTGATTTGGCCGGAGCTAGTACTAATAATGGAGCTAACATACAATTATATAAAACTAATGGTTCTAATGCACAAAAATGGGAAGTTTCCTATTTATCAAATGGATATTACAAAATAAGTACCTTAATTAATTTGACAAAATCATTTGATGTTGCATCTGGTGGAATATCAAATGGTACAAATGTACAATTATATGATTATAATGCCTCTATGGCTCAACAATGGATTATAAAAGATGTGGGAAATGGTTATTATAATATAATATCTAATGCCAATGGTTTGTGTCTTGATGTAGCAAACGCAAATGCATCAAATGGTTCAAATATTTGGATGTATAACTGTAATAATTCAAATGCTCAAAAATTCAAATTTATAAAAGCAGAGCAAAAAACTAGAGTAATAGATGTAAGTTATCACCAAGGTCAAATTGATTGGAATAAAGTTTATAATACTGGTATTTATGGTGTAATGCTTAGAATAGGATATTGGAATACGGAAGATGGGAGACTAAGTGAGTACATAAACGAAGTTAAACGTTTAGGTATTCCATATGGTATTTACTTGTTTAGTTATGCAAATACTACTAATGGTGCTAATATAGAAGCTAACTTCACAAAAAGCATAATAAGCAAATATAATTTAAATCCTACACTTGGAATTTATTATGATTTAGAAGATTGGTATATTTCAGCAGATAATACTTCAAATACATTATCAAAAGATCAATATGATAATATAGCAAGAACTTATATTAATTCTGTAAGTGGTTATGTGGGTAGTAAATATAAGGTTAAGGTATATGCGGATTTAAATCACGTTAATAACAGATTTGGAAGTTATGCTAGAGGTGAATCTGATTGGATTGCTCATTATGATGTATCAGAGTGTGGATATAAAGGTTCATATTCTTTATGGCAATACACTTCTTCTGGAACTGTTGATGGAATAAGAGGATATGTGGATTTAAACTATTTATATTAATTAAAGCACAATTTAATAGACTCTCTAAATTTTTGAAAGATTTTTCGAAAATTTAGGGGGTTTTTTAAATTTTTGGATAATTATTTATGTAGGAGGAAGATAAGTATCTTTGTCAAAATAGATTATATAAATAAAAATTGTAAGAAAGATAGGTGATGTCAAATTGACGAATTTCACTTGATATTTCTGTTTTAAAATTTTGAAAGATAGAAACATCATAAAGAAAGGAGAAAAAATGGATTATTATAAGAAAATAAAAAAAGAATTAACAAATAACGATAATGAAATAAATAATATTTTTGATAATATCAAAGATTTGGTTATAAATAGCAGAAATAAAGTTTATCAAACAGTTAATACAGAAATGCTTAATTTGTATTGGAATATAGGAAAAGCAATTATGGAAATACAACAAGGTGATGAAAGGGCAAGTTATGGTGATTCTGTACTAGATAAATTATCTCAAAAACTGACTAATGAATTTGGGAAAGGATTTTCTAAGAGAAATCTAGAAAGGATGAGAAAGTTTTATATATACTTTCCAATTGCGACAACAGTGTCGCCGCAATTGAGTTGGTCTCATTATTTAGAACTTATAAAAATTGATGAAGGTCCTAAAAGAAATTTTTATTTAAAAGAAACGATTAATTCTAAATGGAGTGTTAGAGAACTTCAAAGACAAAGAGATTCGCTACTTTATGAAAGATTAACAATATCTGCTGATAAAGAAAAAATACTTGAATTATCCGAAAAAGGCCAAATTTTAAAAACAAGTAAAGATTTAGTAAAAGACCCTTTTGTATTAGAATTTTTAGATATAAAAGAAAATACAGGTTATTTAGAATCTGATTTGGAAAAGAATATCATTGAACACTTAAAAGAGTTTTTGTTAGAATTAGGCAAAGGTTTTAGTTATGTTGGTAATCAAGTAAGATTAACATTAGAAGAGGATCATTTTTATCCAGACTTAGTTTTTTACAATAGACTTTTAAGATGTTTTGTAATTATTGATTTGAAAATAGGAAAAGTATCACATCAAGATATTGGGCAAATAAAGATGTATGTTAATTACTATGATAGAGAAATAAAACAAGCTGATGAAAATCCAACAGTCGGAATACTACTATCAACAAATAAAAATGAAACAGTTGTAAAATACACATTACCAAAAGATAATAAAACGATATTTTCTTTTGAGTATAAATTACATATGCCAACTGAACAAGAATTAATTAGTGCTGTTGAGGAAGAAAAGAAAAATTTCAAATTAAATGAAGAAAATTAATCATAGTAAATTAAAGCTAATTGCTAAATAATAAGTTGATTTTAAATGAAGTAATTAATCAAGATCCAACTACTAGTATTATCGTGTGCAAAAAGAAAAATGGCTACTTATTTAAATACGTAACTAACAAAAAAATATATGAAAGAGAATATGAAAAGCAAAGAGAAATCCTTGCTTTTTTATTGTATTTAATTATTCGACAAAACTTCTTAAATTTTTTTCGTATTTCTTAGGGGGTTTTTCAAAAATTTGTCTAACTATTAATTTGAAAGGAGGAAATAAATGGTTAAATAACTTTGAATTATTGTAGTTAAAAAATAATCATAAAAAAGAAAGGAAAAAATATATGACTAGAAAATTTGTTGTTACGATTAAAGAAATAGAAAATGAGGATAGTGTGGTAAAAAAAACACATGCAAGAGAAGCGTTCATGAACTTAATTAGGGAAAAAGACAGCTTAGATAACTACGAGGAGGATATAGAAGAATCTGAAGAAGAAATAGTAGATGAAAATGGTAATAAGAAAAAGCTATACATAGTCTCTAAAAGTTCTCCATATTTAACGAAATTATTTAATGATATTGAATCGTGGGTGAATAAAGATTGAAAAAGAAAATAACACTGCTTCTTCTTGCTGTAATAATGCTTTTACCATTTATAAAAGTAAAGGCATTAGCAAATGATTCATACGTTGATTGGAATTTAGACAGAAGCATATTTGCACATCAATATAGAAATGGAAGCGACCATATCACAAATCTTGCAATGATGACTGTAAATGGTGTTTATGGTTACTGTATTGAACCTGGAATACTTGCACATAAGGCTTCTTATTATTCATCAACTACTAACATAAATGATACCCCATTAAGCGGGATAGATACTAAAAGATTAAGCCTAATAGGATATTATGGATATGGTTATGAAGGACATAATACAAAAGAGTATTATATGGCAACTCAGGAGCTAATATGGAGGTATATGGGCGTAGAAAACGTATGGTGGACTGATAAAAAAGTTGGTGGTAATATAATAAACATTGATTCATATAAAAACGAAATATTAAGACTTGTTAATCTATACGATGTAACTCCTTCTTTTAATTTTAAAGAAGAATATATGGTAGGAGATGAAATCATTCTTCCTGATAATAACAATGTTTTAAATGGTTATGACGTATTTCAAAATCAAAATGTTACAAAAGATGGTAACAATATAAAAATAAAGGTGTCTGATGGAAATAATAAGTTTACTTTAAAAAGAAAAAATAATGGTAAGTTAACTAAGTTCTATTATAAAAGCGGATATCAAACAATTGGGACGTTTGAGTTTCCTTATGAACACTCTAAAGAGTATGATGTTAAATCATTTTATGGGAAGATAATAATTGATAAACTAGATGATGATACTAAAAGTAAAGATAAGTCATCTAGTGAAGCTTCATTAGAAGGAGCAGAATATGGTTTATATGATAAAGATAATAATTTGCTTCAAACTAAAAAAACAGATAAAGATGGAACGATTATATTTGATAATTTGCCTAAAAATAATTACCGAATAAAAGAGATTAGTCCAAGTGTAGGATATACTAAATCACCAACTATATCATCTACGTTTATTGGAACTGGAACGAGGGAAGTTGTTATAAAATCGTTTGAGAAAATAATTAAAAATAAAATTTATATTACAAAGGTTTTAGATGATCCAATAAATAATACATGCACACCTGAAGAGGGAATATTATTCTACGTATTTGATATATTGGGAAACCACATAATGGATCTTGTTACAGATAAAAATGGTAATATAGAGTTTACTTTACCATATGGCACTTATACGCTTAGACAAATATCTACTAAAGATGGAGTAGACAAGGTAGAAGATAGAATAATTGAGGTTACTAAAGATGGTGTTATCCAAAAAATAGCGTTAGTTAATCATTTTTTACCAAAAGAAAAAGCTCCAGAAGAAAAGAAAGAGGAAATAAAGGAAGAGGTTTTACCTAATACTGGTAAACATAGCTTTCCATTATATATCATGCTTTTCTCTATAAGCTCATCAATTTTAATTTATGAAAAAAATATTAGTTAGTTTAATTCTTTTCATAAGTGTATTTCTAATTACAAAAGATATGGTTTTTATGCTATTATTAAATTCTTCTAATGATAAGATGGTAAAAGCTTATTTTAATAATAATTCTTCGTTTAATTATAATGGTGATATGGTTTTAGATATCCCTGATATTTCTCTTAAAAATATAGTTAAAAAATCAGATGATAAATTTAAATTACTTGATAGATATTTAGTTTATTATAAAAATAATAATTATAAAGATGGAATAGTAATACTAGGACATTCTGGTATGGGATATGGTACCTACTTTAATAGATTAGATGAATTAGATAATAAAAGTAATGTATATATCTATAAAGATAAACTTAAACTAACCTATCAATTTAAGGAAAAAATGGATGTAAAAGAAACGCAGATAAACATTTTAAATAGTGCTAAAGCAAATGAACTTATACTAATTACATGTAAAAAAAGTGTTAAAGATGAAAGGTTAGTTGTTAAATTAGTGTTAAAAAGTGCTAAAACCATTGATAAATAAGCAAAAAATGATATTTTTGTACTAAAAATACTTGAAATAACTAGTAAAAAATGATACGCTTATATTGTAAGCAAGGTAGCTTATAGATATGAACATAAATATGGAGGTTTTATTATGTCAAAACAAGAATTAGTAGAAAAAATGGCTGAAAAAGCTGGATTAACTAAAGCTGATGCTGCTCGTGCATTAGACGCATTTACTGAAAGCGTAACTGAAGCATTAAAGGCAGGAGACAAAGTTTCATTAGTAGGATTTGGTACTTATGCAACTTCAGAAAGACCAGCTAGAGAAGGTCGTAACCCAAGAACTGGAGAAACAGTTAAGATTGCTGCTAGAACTGCAGTTACATTCAAAGCTGGTTCTAAGTTAAAAGAAGCTGTAAACAAATAATGAAAAACCATGAAAATGGTTTTTTCTTTTTGAATTTTTGTTATAATTATAATGGTGATAACTTTGATAGAGAAAGCATGTGAACTTTTACAAATGTTTTATTCTTCTGGCTATGAAGCTTATGTAGTTGGAGGATTTGTAAGAGATATTATTTTAGGAAGAAATAGTTTTGATGTTGATATTGCAACTAATGCTACACCAAAAGAAGTGCAAATGATATTTAAGGATGTAAAACTTCCGTTTGAGGGGTATGGATCCGTGCATTTAGTATATAAAAAAGTAAATTTTGAAATTACAACGTACCGTATGGACCTAGAATATCAAGATAAAAGAAAACCTTCTAAGATAGTTTATACTGATAAATTGATAATTGATTTAAGAAGAAGAGACTTTACTATGAACACTTTATGCATGGATAAAAATAAGAACATTATTGACTTATTAAATGCAAGGTGTGATATAGAGAATAAGGTAATAAAAACAGTTGGAAATGCAAATAGAAGACTAAAAGAAGACTCTCTTAGAATACTTCGTGCAATAAGGTTTGCAACCGAACTTGATTTTTCTATTGATGAAGAGTTAAAGGATGCCATAATAAATAATAGAGAGTTAGTTAAAGATTTATCATTTTATAGAAAAAAGCAGGAACTAAACAGAATCTTTTCATCTTCTAACGTACTTAAAGGAATTAGTCTTTTAAAATATTTTTCTTTGGATGAATATTTAGATATAGATTTAAAACATGAAATCGTTAAAACAAGTGATCCAATAGGTATATGGGCGCAGGTTAGTCCTTCTTCCTCATATCCTTTTACATCTAATGAAAAAGACTATTTAAAGGCCATAAATGATGTTTTAACAGATGATGTGATTAATGATATGGAATTGTATAAAAAAGGCAATTACGTGTGTTTTATCGCTGCTCAAATACTTAATATGGATACTAAAGATATTTATGACAGATGTGATAACTTAGTGATAAAAAAGACATCAGATATTAAACTTACCGGAAAAGATATAATAGATCTTATTAATCCTAAAGATAAAAGTATTATAAAAAACATAATTAAAGATATTGAAGAAAAAATAATATACAAAGAATTAAATAATAATTATGAAGAATTAAAACGTTACGTGTTAGATAACTATAAGAAATATTGATAATACGCATCCAGTTATGTTATAATCCTTTTTAGAAAGAGGTGATTTTGTATGCTAAAAAAAGAGTTAATGAACGAACTTAATAATGAAAATCATTATACCGTTCCAAGATATGTTTTATCTTATGCTAAAGAACTTGGTTTAGATATGGATTCACTTATTTTACTTATTTATTTTTTAAATAAACCAAACAAATCTATATTTGATTATAAAAAGATAATTGAAGATATTAATTTTACTGAAAAAGAGCTTTTAAATGCACTATCTACTCTTAAGGATAAGAATATTTTACTTATTCTTATGGAGAAGAATGATTCGGGGGTATTAGAAGAGAAGGTTGATATAAGTTTATTTTATGAAATCATATTTTCTAAGATATTAAATAAGGAAACGAAAGAGAATAATGAAAAAGATTTATATGATAACTTTGAAAAAGAATTTGGAAGAACTCTTTCTCCTATGGAATATGAAATAATTAATTCTTGGAAGGAGCAAAAGATAAGCAACGAACTTATTTTATCTGCGCTTAAAGAGGCCGTGTTTAATGGTGTTAATAATTTAAGATACATAGATAAAATTTTATATGAATGGAATAAGAAAGGTATAAAAAAGCCTACTGACATAATAGAAAAACAAAAGGCAAGGGAAGAGGAAAAAACTCCTGAAACTTACGAATATGACTGGTTAAATGAAGACTAGTCATTTTTTTATGAAATAAAAAAGCACCTTAAATTTAAGGTACTTATTTATTCTGTTGTACTAGTTGTGTTAGTTGCTGTTACCGTAACGTTTCTACTTACCGTTTTACTCTTTCCTTGATAAGTTACTTTATAAGTTAGTTTATAAGTTCCAAGGATGTTTGTATCAACGCTTCCAGATTCTAGCGTAATAGTTGCCCCATCTGTTACATCAACGGAATTATATAAAACGATTATAGGTTTGTTATCGACAAACGTCTTTCCTTGTTCTATTGTACTATTGCTTATTTTAACATCAAAATCACTTGTTACCGAAACTTTGTGTTCAACGCCCTTACTTCTGTTTGTTTTATAGTTAGAGTATGCTGTATATATTACGTATACAGGATTTGAATAGCTTGTTGTATGTGTATATGATGTACTAGTTGTAGTTCCAACGTATACTTCAGAACCACCGGAACCATCTTTTACATATATGTCATATCCAAGCGTTCCATAGCTGTCATCAAAGTTTAAGTTTACCATGTCTTCAGCACTAATACCATTCCATTTTAAGTGTACTGTGTTACCAGATATACTACTTGTAACACCACTTACACTTGGTAGTTGTTCTACTTGTTCAGTTCCTGTTTCATCAGGTCCAGTTCCTTTTCTAAAGTATCCAACAACACCACCGTATAAGGCTTTTTTAAGTGGAATAGAGTTTCTTACAACTGATACCTCTTCGATGCTAGATGGTCTTGCAAATGAGCTTCCGTCTTTATCAAATAAGTTTTCTGCTAAATTACGATAGAACTTATCACGAGTTGACCAAGATGATGTAGTACTATGACCTTTTGTTATACTATCATATCCGTACCAGAATGTTATTGTTTGCTTTGGGGTATATCCACATACCCATAAGTCATTTACTGCTTTACTTGATAAATGATATCTCTTTCTAGTTGCTTCATCAAAGTTAGAAGTACCGGTTTTGGCAGCTGTTTGAACACCACTTATACCAGCGGCTGATTTAGCAAGTCCTTCTGTTGCAGACCAGTTTAAAGAGTAGTTAATAATGTATGCTGTTGAGTCATTCATAATACGTGTTTTAGCTGATTTTGTTTCAACTACTTCATCAGTGTCTTTATACACAAATTTCTTTATTGTATGAGGTTTAATGTAATAACCACCATTTGAGAACGCTTGATATGCTCCTGCCATTGTCATTGGACTGTTTCTAGATTCTCCTTTTTTGGTAGAACCAGTAAATGATCCAATAGAATGAGCCTCATGTATTTTGCCATTTTTATCTACTTCTGGAGTAATTCCAAGACTACTTGCGAATTTTAATATCTTATCATTACCAGCTTCTTTAGATACTTGTTGGAAAGTTTTTAAAGCTGTTACGTTTCTTGAAAGTCCAAGTGCTTGATATAGTGGAAGCCTTCCTTTATATCCACCATCTGAGTTAGATATTTTAGTTCCGTCACTATATGTTGTTGGAGTATCGTCAATATAATTAACCGTTCCCCAACCTAAGTATTCAACTGCTGGACCATAGTCAAATATTGGTTTTGCCGTTGAACCTATTTGTCTGTTTGTCATCGTAGCGTAGTTATATGATCTTTCGGAGTTTTTATTTCTTCCGGCTCCTACTGCTAATACTTCACCACTTGCTGAGTCAGTCATTACGACACCTGCTTGTGCATTTTCGTTTTCCCATTTCCAAGCCTCACCATTCATAACCTTATTAACAAAGTCTTGCTTGCTTTTATTCATTGCGGTGTAAATCTTAAGTGGGGTAGTATATGGGTTTAAATCATACTCGTTTTCTAACTCTTCAACAACGGTATCAATATATCCTTGATACTCAGAGTACGTTCCAGAAGTTTGTGTTTTCTTTATATATGAAGTAATCGGAGAATTTTCTGCAATTTCTTTTTCTTCTTCAGTTATATAACCATGTCTTTGCATTAGGTAAAGAACCGTTTTTCTTCTTCCTTCAGCACGTTCTGGATAGTTATAAGGATTATAATAAGTTGGTGATTGGAATAATCCTGCTATAAATGATGCTTCTGCTAAGTTAAGTTCACTAACTGATTTACCAAAGTAGTTTAATGAGGCCTGCTCAACACCGTAAGCCCCGTTACCTAAGTAAGAGTCATTAACATAAAATTCTAAAATTTCTTTTTTAGTATATTTTCTTTCTATTTTAAATATTGAAAGATATATATCAGTAAACTTTCTAGTTATTCCCTCAAAACCTTTAGATTCAGTAGAAGTGTAGTTATTTTTGGCAATTTGCATTGTAAGAGTTGATGCACCACCACCATTTTTACCAACTAGTTGATACATACTTGCTTTCATAAATCTTGCAAGGTCAAAACCATTATGCTGGAAGAACTTAGAGTCTTCTGTTGCAATTATTGCATCTATTAAAACCTCAGGTAAGTCATCATATGATATTTCAGTTCTGTTTTCGTTACCCATTTTGGTAATTATGTTTCCTTCGGTATCATATAACTCTGACATTTGAGTGAATTTTAAGTTGTTTGGATCAAATTTAGGAGCCTTTACAATAATATAGGCAAAAAATACTGCCATAAGTGATGCAAAAGCTATTACACAAATAATTAGAATGTTTAAAATCATCTTTTTCTTTTTACTTACTTTTCTTTTAGAAGTATTATTTGTACCTTTTATAACTTTCCTTTTAACATCATTTGTTTTAGCCTTAATATTATTTGCAATGTTACTTGCTTTGCTGCTTCTTTTTTTCATCATGATTTATTACCTCCAAAGTATAATTTATCTATTACTTCTATATAGTCTATTCTAGGTGCATACTTTATTTTAATCATTGTACCATAATTCTTAAAAAAATCTAATGGAATCGACTTTCTTTTATTATTTTTAATAAATTCTTCTAAGTTTTCCGCACTTAAAAAATACGTTTCATCAAGCAGATTGAATCTTACTATTATAAATGCAATAGCTCCTTTATTTTTAACATTTATTAAATGTTTTATTTGATGCATATGTATGTTAGCTAGTGCAAAAGAAGTTTTACTGTTTGTTTCTTTGGCCTCGAAATCAACGTATTTTCCGTTATAAATTCCATTATAATCGGTAGTTGATGGAGTATCAAAATAAGCCTCTTTTATTTTTCCTAATTTATAATCAACGTTAACAAGTTTTATAGGAGTAGGTTTTTTATAAACGTATGCAATATCCTTAATTCTATAATACTCATTTGCTAAATTTATGTCAGATTCTAAAGCCATACCACGATTTGCAAAACCAGTTTTAATATGATTGCTTTTAGTTTTGTTAAATCTGGTAAAGGAATAGTTATTTATCACTATCATCACCTGTTATAATTATACTACATTTATTTATTATTTCTATATAAAATATGAAAAGAATTGTCGAAAATATTAAAATATAATTTTGTCGTGTTATTATTTATTTGAAAGGAATGTTTTTTATGAAAGATTATACTTTGATGTTTGTTATTATTGATGATTTAATAGACGAAGTAGAAAAAATAGAAGAAACTTTAATTATAAATCATACACTTAATTAGGTGATTTGTTTGGAAAATATAAAAGAGATTTATGATCTTATTCCTTATATAATAATGATAGGAATAATTTTAAATATAACAGGTAATTTAATTAAAATGACGTTTAAGGTTCCTAGCAAATACATAGTTTGGATTTTACTTATTTTAAGTTTATTAATTAACTTTATTTTTTATGGTTTTACTTTTGAAAGTTTATTTGTGGGCTTTGTAAGCTTTAGTTTTTCCGTGTCTTCTTATGATTTGGTAAAGTATTTTACAAAGATAAGAAATAGAAAGTAAGTGTTAAGCAAATTAAATTTTATGTAAATTGACAAATGATAAAAAACTTGAGATAATGTTAATTACAGAGGTGGTAAAAAATGTTTAATGGTAGAATAGCTTTGTCACCACAAGATATCTTTGATAAAGAATTTAAGATTGATACTCGTGGATATAGACTTCAAGAAGTAGATAAGTATTTAGATCAAATAATTAAGGATTATGTTGAGTTTATTAACATAATTAAGGAACTTAGAAATGAGAATAAGGCTTTAGAAAGAGAAAACATCGATTTAAAGCATGAACTTAGAGATTTAAAAGCTAATATTGATATTGTTAAGAAAAGTGAAAAAGAAATTACCAACGTAGATATATTAAGACGTTTATCACAACTGGAAAAATATATATATGATAAAGATGAGTAATGGTTTTTACGTAAACGCTGCTAATTATTAGTAGAGGAAAGTCCACGCTCACACGGACCTGTAACGGACGTAGTGTTCATGCAAAGGGAACAAATAACCTTTGGTAGGATTTAATCCTAACGGCGCTGAGGTAGCCTAAGTTTTTAATATGGCTATATTAGGCATAAAGTGCCATAGTGACGATTTTGCTTGGAAACTTGCAAAGTGGAACGGGTAAACCCCATGAGTGAGAAACCCAAATTTGGTAGGGGAACTTCTATGAAGGAACAAAAACGGATTAGAAGATGCTTTTTAAAAGCATAGATAAATGTTTACGACCAGATATCTGGTACAGAACGTGGCTTATTAAAACTATTATTTATTTATATAAAGGAGTGAACTTAAGTTGAAGGAGATTGGTGAAAAGCTAAAGGCTGCAAGGGAAGAACATGGTGTTAGTGTTGATGAAGCAGCAGAAGATTTAAACCTTAGAGCTTCACAAATAGAAAACATAGAAAAAGGAAACTTAAAGGTATTTAAAGATGTGTTTTATTTAAAATCATTTATTAGATCATACGCCAAGTATTTAGGACTTGATGAAGATGCTATAATGGATGAGTTTAACGAGTACTTTTTTGAGGAAACATCAAAGATTCCAATCGCGGAGATAGAAAAAGCATCACGTGCAAAGGAAAAGGAAAAAGCATCTGATAAAAAGGTTGCATCTCCATACACGGTAGATGATAAACCAAAGTCAAAGGTGCCCGCTATTATAGTTACACTTATAATTTTATTGTTATTATTTTTAATAGGATATTTAGTTGTAACAGAATATGTTATTCCTAAAAATGATAATGATAATAGTGTTTTAACTTATTTAGAGAATTAAGAGGTGGATATATGAACTTAGCTAATAGAATAACAATGATTAGAATATTTTTAACGGTTTTATTAATCGTTTTATTACTATTCCCATTTTACATGGTAAACATTGAATTTCCAAAAGTGTTAATTGGTACTATAACGGTAGATATTAAGTATTTTATTGCGGCAGGATTATTTGCTATTGCATCAATTACAGATGCTATTGATGGTCATATTGCAAGAAGTCGTAATATGGTAACGGATTTTGGTAAAATGACTGATGCAATTGCAGATAAAATGTTAGTTAACTCAAGTTTAATTATTTTAACTGCACAAGGAATGGTATCACCTGCTATTACGGTTATAATCGTTTTAAGAGATACTGTTGTAGATACAATTAAAATGATTGCAGGAAGTAAGGGAAAGGTAGTTGCTGCTATAAAGTCTGGTAAGATTAAAACAACGTTTTTAATGCTAGGTATAATATTTACCATGTGTTATAATTTACCATTTGAATTATTTAATCTTGATATAGCAAGTTTCTTACTTGTTTTAGCAACTATATTTGCAATTATTTCAGGAATTCAGTATTACATAATGAATAAAGATATAATTTTTTCTAAAGAAGAAATATCAGATTCTGCAGATAAAAAAACACAGAAATAGAATTTTAGCTTAGACAAAAAATGAATTTAGTAGAAGAATTATAGTACAAACTTTCAAACATTTGTTCGAAAAAGTACTTGATTTTTCTTTTTTAATGGATTATAATGTTATTGTAATCAATGACTAGGAGGATATTTATGGCAAAGAAAGCTTTAAATGATAAGACTTTAGAACAAGTTCTTGCAGACATAGAAAAACAATTTGGTAAGGGTTCAATAATGAAATTAGGTGATGAAAGTCATAATGAAATAGACACGGTATCATCTGGATCTCTTACTTTAGATATAGCACTTGGTGTTGGGGGTTATCCAAAGGGAAGAATAATTGAAATATATGGACCAGAATCATCAGGTAAAACTACGTTTGCACTTGAGGCTATTGCAGAGGTACAAAAAGCAGGAGGTAAAGCAGCGTTTATAGATGCAGAGCATGCACTTGATCCAGTTTATGCTAAAAACCTAGGAGTAGATATTAATGATTTATTATTATCACAACCAGATACTGGTGAACAAGCACTAGAAATTTGTGAAGCATTAGTTAGAAGTGAAGCTATAAGCATAGTTGTAATAGATTCGGTTGCAGCACTTGTTCCACAAGCAGAAATAGAAGGTGAAATGGGTGATAGTCACGTAGGACTTCAAGCAAGATTAATGAGTCAGGCTTTAAGAAAGTTATCTGGAACTATTAGCAAAACCAATACAATTGCAATATTTATTAATCAGTTAAGAGAAAAAGTAGGTGTTTTATTTGGTAATCCGGAAACTACACCAGGTGGTAGAGCACTTAAATTCTATTCAACTATTAGATTAGATGTAAGACGTGGTGAACAAATTAAAAATGGAGATAATGTAATAGGTAATAAAACCAACGTTAAGATAGTAAAAAATAAGGTTGCTCCTCCATTTAAAACTGCATCAGTTGAAATTATGTATGGACAAGGCGTTTCAAGGGAAGCTGAAATACTTGATTTAGCATCAGAAATAGGAATTGTTGATAAAAGTGGAGCTTGGTATTCATATAATGGAGAAAAAATTGGCCAAGGTAAGGAGAATGCTAAACAATTCTTAAGAGATAATCCTACTATTAAAGAAGAAATAGAAAATAAGGTTCGTGAAAGTCACGGCATTTTAAAACAAGATAAAGAAACAGATAAAAAATAAAATAATAATTGAAACTGGTTAATACTGGTTTCTTTTTATATACACATAAAAAAAGACACTTAATACGTATATTTTTTCTTTATATTTAAGACTTTTTAATTAAATTTTGTTATAATATTTATGGTGATAAAATGGATAATATAAAATTAAGAATGGATGAATTAATAGATATAATTAATGAAGCTAGTATTAAGTATTATGTAGATGATAATCCTAGTATTACTGACCAAGAATATGATGATTATTATAATGAATTATTAAAACTTGAAGAGAAATATCCTGATTTAAAAAGAAGTGATTCGCCAACTTTAAGAGTAGGTGGAAAGGTAGTAGATAAATTTGAAAAGGTAACTCATGAAAGTCCTATGCTTTCGTTTGATGATATATTTAATGAGGATGAAATAGTTCTTTTTGATGAAAGGATAAAAAAGACTTGTCCTAATGCGACTTATACTTTAGAGCCTAAAATGGACGGGTTATCTGGTTCATTATTATATGAAAAAGGTGTACTTAAAAGGGCTGCGACAAGAGGAGACGGACTTATCGGAGAAAATATTACTCATAACGTAGAAACTATAAAATCAGTTCCTTTAAGACTTAATAAGGAACTTGATATAGAAGTTCGTGGTGAAATATATATGAGTAAGGCCTCTTTTGAAAAGTGTAATAAAGAAAAAGAAAAAAGAGGTGAAAATTTATTTGCTAACCCAAGAAATGCTGCTGCAGGTTCTGTAAGGCAATTAGATAGTAAGATTGCTGCAAAAAGAAATCTAGACTTTATGGCTTATTTCATACCTAATCCAGATAAATATGGTATAAAAACTCAAAGCGAATCTTTAGCATTTTTAAAAGAATTAGGTTTTAAAACCAATTATAATTTAAATGGCCTTGCTAAAGACGTAAATGATATAATTAATTACATAGACGATTTAGGAAGCAGAAGATCTAATCTTCCTTTTGAAATAGATGGCGTTGTATTAAAGGTTAATAGCTTGGAAGATGAAGCAAAATTAGGTTTTACCGAAAGAGTACCTAGATGGGGAATAGCATATAAATTTCCAGCTGAGGAAGTTTTAACTACTTTAAAAGAAATAAAATTTACAGTCGGAAGAACTGGTAAGATAACACCAAATGCTCTTTTTTCACCAGTTCATGTTGCAGGTTCTGTTATATCAAAGGCAACGCTTCATAATGAAGATTATTGTTTAGATAAGGATGTAAGGGTAGGAGATGTTATCTCAATTAGAAAAGCAGGTGACGTAATACCGGAAGTAGTAGAGGTAAAAAAAGAAAGAAGAACAGGTAAAGAAGTTCCGTTTAAGATGATAGAAAACTGTCCGATGTGTGCATCAAAACTGGTTAAAGAAGATGCTAACTACTTTTGTAAAAATGATTTATGCCCTGCAAGAAAAATGGAAGGATTAATTCATTTCGCGTCAAGAAGTACGATGAACATAGATGGACTTGGTGAAAGGATCATAGAAGATTTTTATAATATGGGATTTATTAAGTCCATATCTGATATATATCTTTTATCAAACCATAAAGAAGACTTAATAGAACTTGAAGGCTTTGGAGAAAAAAGTGTTAACAATTTACTTGAAAGTATTGAAAATTCAAAAAATAACTCTTTAGAGAAGATTCTTTTTGCACTAGGAATAAGACATGTTGGTAAAAAAACAGCTAAAATACTTGCTAAAAGATATAAAAATATAGATAATATAATTAATGTTAATATTGATGAACTAACAAACGTTAATGATATAGGTGAGATAATAGCTAAAAGTGTAAAAACATATTTTGATGATCCTTTAAATTTAAAATTAATAGAGGATTTAAAGAAACTAGGCTTAAATTTCGAATATAAAAATGACTCATCAGACGACACATTATCTGGTATGACGTTTGTTTTAACAGGAACTTTAGAGAAGTATAAAAGAGAAGAATTAACTAAGATTCTAGAAGATAAGGGTGCTAAGGTAACGAGTTCGGTTACTAAAAAGACAACCGGTGTTATCGTAGGAGATAAACCTGGCTCAAAATATGATAAAGCATTAAAGCTTGGTGTTAAAATATATAAAGAAGAAGATGTCTTAAACATCATAAAATAATCATAAAAAAATCATATATTAATAGTCAAACTTGACAAATATAAAAATTATGATAGTATATTTATCAGAATTTTTATTGATGTTTGCTTGTACAGAAACATTATTATAGCAAGCAGATAAAAGGGTCTTGTTTGCAAAATCAGGACCTTTTATTTTTAGAGTAAAAAGGGAGTTTATGGGAGGACGTTATGGAAAATAAAATGAACAATAATAAAATGAACAATAATAAAACAGACATTAATAAAACTAAATACAGGTATTTTTTAGATAATGCAAATAAATTTTTAAATAAGACTGCTATTACATATACAATACCAATAGAAAAAGGTCCGACAGATGAAGATTCTGTAGATTTAAATAGAATATATAAAGATGTTAAAATTTCAAAAAGAAAATTAATTGAGCAAATAAATATGACAGCTGATGCTTTATGGATGATGGGAATAAGAGAAGGGGATATAGTTACAATATGTTCTTCAAATACACCTGAAACAATATATATGGATTATGCTTTAAATAAAATAGGTGCAGTTCCTAATTATATATATCCTAATCTTACTGCTGACGAAATGAAATATTTCTTTGAGGAATCAAAAAGTGAATATGTGTTTATGCTAGGTGAACCTGAAATTAAAAAAGCAGTTTTAGAGGGTGCTAATAATACAAGTGTTAAAACAATAATAGAAGCATCTGCTATTGAATCATTTCCAGAGTTGTTTAAGATGATTGCTAGCAAGAAAAATAAAACAACTGATATAGATGATGATAGGATTTTGAAATGGAAAGATTTTATTAGGTTAGGCAAGGAAAATAAAGGTGTTTCACAAGAGTGTAAGTATGATGAGAATAAAATGAGTTGTCTTATGCATACAAGTGGTACAACTAGTACACCAAAGGCAGTTATGCAATCTAATAAAAATCCGAATGCAATAGTTAGAAATTATGAATTATCTGGCCAAAAGTTTGAGCCAGGGAAACGTTATCTACAAGTGCTTCCAATATTTGTTTCTTTTGGTAACTCTACATTTCAAGCAATGTTTTGTAATAATGTTGAAATAGTAATGATACCTGAAATGAATCCTAAAAATTTTCCTGGATTGATAGAAAAATACGAACCAAATTATTTGACAGTAACACCATCTCATTGGGCAGCTCTTCCAAAAAGTAAGAGAATAGCCAATAAGGATTTAAGTTTCTTTGAGTTAATAGGAACTGGTGGAGATGGATTTGCTAATATAGAAGATAGAATAAATAGTTATTTAAGGCAACATGGTTGTAATATTCCTATAACCGATGGATATGGATCAACTGAAGTTTCCGCAATAGCCTTATCTAATTTAGTTAGTTCATATAAAAAGGACAGCCTTGGTAAACCAATGGGTAATGTAAAGGTTGGTATATTTGATCCTGAAACAGGAGAAAAGTTAGGGGTAGATGAAGTTGGAGAAATTGCTATTTCTGGTGATACGGTAACATTAGGATATTTTAATGACCCAGAAACAACTAGTAAAGTATATAGAAAACATAATGATGGTAATATATGGGTTCATATGGGAGACTTAGGTAGAATAGATAGTGACGGATTTGGACACTACGAAGGAAGAATTAAAAACGTAATCGCTAGAAGATCATTTAAGTTCTCACCACTAGCAGAAGAACAAAAGATAGAATCACATCCAAACGTTGATAAATGCTGTATAGTAGCTATGCCAAGTAAAGAAGAAGGACAAGTACCAAGTGCACATATAACTCTTTTCGATTATTCTAAACAGGAAGAAACTTTAAGTGAAATAATAAAAATGTCTGGAGAAATCCAAGAATTACATAGACCAATTTCTTATAAAATAAGAAAAGAAATGCCAAGAACGAAAAATAACAAATTTAATTTAAATGCTTTAAAAATTGAAGATATTGCTTCAATGTTTAATGGAGTTATGAGTGCTGAAATAACAGCCTTAAATGATTCAAATTATGATTATAAATTAGAAATAGAAATAAATCCAGAATTAAATTCTGAATTACCAAATAATATGGATGGTATAGAAGATAGTATAAGAAAATATGTAACAAGTATGATGATAAGTGAGAAAATAGCTAGATGTAATATTTTATATAACATTAAAATAGTGGACAAAAAATATGTTGACTCTGGAGTTCATAGAGAAAAATCATATGTAAAGGCGTTGTAAAATTAATATATAAAACATTTCTTTAACTATAATTTGTGATATACTTAAGTCGGAGGTATAGTATGAATTCAACGATTTTTTTCTCAGCTTGTAGTTTACTTTATTGCATTTTGTTACTTATTATATTTAAAGTAAAAAATAAAAGCAATAATAAGAAAAGAAATATTTTAAAGGCACTTCTCCTTATAAACCTATTTGGGTTAATATTAGAAGTTTTAGGAATATTCTTGGGTGGAAATTACGAACATTTTAAACTATTAAATGATATTGTTTTAAGATTGATATTGGTATATTATTTTACTTGGGTGTTTGTATTTATAATATATGTAATGGTAATTTCTAGCGAAAATGAGTATGTTAGTAAAAATAAAATGATTATTTGGTCGACATTATACTTAATAGTATTGATAGTTGGTATGGTTTTACCTTTAGATTATAATACAAAGAATGGAGTAATAATATATACATCTGGTCCAGCAATAAACGTTGTATACTTTTATTCTTTATTTTGCGATGCTATTGGATTGCTTTTAATGTTTAAGAATGCAAAAGAAATAAAAGGTTCTAAATATGTCCCACTTTTTGTATTGATATCTTTTGGAACTATAATATCAATGATTCAATCTTCTCATCCTGAATTGTTGTTATCGTCTACTATGCAAACATTTGTAACGTATATAATTTACTTTACCATGGAAGATAGTAAAGCAAAAGAAGCAGTAAAAAAATTAGAAAAGGAAAAGAATTAATGCTTTTCTTTTTTAAGGAGGATGATTAAGTTGCAACAAAATGTAGAAAATACAATTAACTTATTTGACAAATTATCCATGAAGTATTATGGATATTTATATACTGCTTCAATTGCAAAAGAAGCAGCATCAGGAAAAGAAGGTAATGGTGGAATCCTAATAGTAGGTATGATTATAGTTATAGTAGGACTAATAGGATTTATATTAACTAAAAATAAAAATTAACAGAAATAAAGTTTCTGTTTTTTTATTGTAATAAAATGCTATAATGATATTGATAAGTGTAAGGAAAGTGTTTAGTGTATGAAAAAGAAATTAATGATAGTATTTTTATTTTTTGCTTTGTTAATTGTTATTTGTCTTATTTTACTTTATAAAGATCAAAGGATTACCGTTTTAGGATATCATGATTTTACAGAAGGTGATTCCGTTAGTAATATGCAGATGAATATAAAAAAATTTGACAAGCAAATGAAATATTTAAAAGACCATAATTATAATGCAATTACTCTTAAACAAATGGATTGTTTTATAAATAAGACTTGCAAAATACCTAGAAAATCTGTTTTAATTACGATGGACGATGGGTATAAATCTAATTATGATTTAGCATTTAAGGTACTTAAGAAATATAATTTTAATGGGCTAGTATTTTATATTGGAGTAAATTATAATGGTGAAAATGAAAACTATATGGATTTAAAAATGATTAAGGAAGCTAAAAGAAAATATCCCAACATAGAATTTGCATCTCATACTTATGATTTGCATCATGAAAATGATTATTTACTAAGTTATGAAGAAATAAATAATGATTTTAAAAAGATGAATAATGTAATTGATACTAAATATTTTGCATATCCTTATGGGCATGTTAGCCATAACATAGAAAAGGCTTTAAAAGACAATAATTACAAATTAGCATTTACATTTGGTCAAGGAAAAAATCATAGAAAAGTAAAATTAGGTGATGATAAATACCATTTACCAAGACTATTTATATCAAGTGATATGCCTTTTTGGAAGTTTATATTAAGACTGGTTATACCTTATTAATATTAATATTAATAAGGTATAAATTTATGGAAAATGATTTAAAAAAAGAGGTTTAAAATATGTAACTTTTTGAGTAGAACCTTGTGAAATAAGAAGATTAATTCAACAAGGTGCTGTAAAATTAAATGGTAAAAAAACTAGTGAAATTTTCATTTGTTCCAGAAGAAGGAATGGTAATTCAAGTTGGAAAAGGAAACGTTTTTAAACTAAAAGAACAGGAAAAAAATAAAACATTAATAAAAACTCTTTAATAAATTATGTTTTATATGATATAATGTAATAGATATTATTTGATTTATAAGCGTTGATTAATGAATAGTAGAGTATATAATTTTAATTTAGAGAGTTTATGTTTGGTGGGAATGAACAGAATGATATATTTGAAATACACATTATGAGTTTAAAGGTTGTTACTTTATAACTAAAGAGTGTATGAGTTTATATTCATAAATTAAGGTGGTACCGCGATAAATCGTCCTTATGAGGATCATTTATCGTGTTTTTTTGTTAAGGAGGATAAAATGACAAAAGATGAAAAAATAGAATTAATATTGAGAAAAACAGTTGATATCCATAATAAGGAAACATTATTAAAAAAATTGAATAGTGGAAAAAAATTGGTAGTAAAATTTGGCGCTGATCCATCAAGACCAGATTTGCATCTAGGTCATACTGTACCATTACGTGCATTGAAAATTTTACAAGAATTAGGACACGATATAGTTTTTGTTATAGGTGATTTTACAGCAATGATTGGTGATCCATCTGGTAAATCTAAAACAAGGCCATCATTATCATTTGAAGAAACAAGAAAAAATGGTGAAACATATTTTAAACAGGTTTCTAAGATATTAGATCCTAAAAAAATAAGAATTGTGTATAATTCAGAGTGGTTAGGAAAAATGTCATTTGAAGACGTTATTAAATTAACTGGAAAATATACAGTGGCTAGAATTCTTGAAAGAGATGATTTTAAAAATAGATTTAATAATAATATTCCAATTGGAATTCATGAATTTTTATACCCGTTAATGCAAGGATATGATTCGGTTGCCTTACACGCTGATATAGAGATAGGAGGAACAGATCAGACTTTTAATCTATTAGTTGGTAGGGAGTTGCAAAGAGATTATGGTCAAGAACCTCAAGATGTAATGTGTTTTCCTTTATTAGTAGGATTAGATGGAAAAGAAAAAATGTCTAAATCATTGGGAAACTATATAGGTGTAGATGAATCACCAGAAAAAATGTATGAAAAAGCTATGAGAATACCAGATGAGGTGTTATTAGATTATTTTAAACTTACTACAGATTTAAATATGAAAGATGTAGAAAATTGGATGAATGATGATATATTAATGGCACATAGAAAATATGCAGAAGAGATAATTAAAATGTATCATGGTGAAGAATTTATTAGACAGGCTGAAGAAAGATATAACACAGTAGCCAATGGTGGTATACCAAATAATATTGAAATTTTTGAAATGAATGCAACTACTTTAGAAAATGGAATACCATTAACCGAATTGTTAAGTTTGTCAAATATTGTTTCATCAAAATCTGAAGGTAGAAGAATGATTGAGCAAAATGGTATAAGCGTAAATGGTATTAAAGAAAAGGACACAAATAAAATTGTAAGATTTAATGATTTTGTTAATAATGAATTAGTAATTCAAAAAGGGAAAAAAGTATTTAAAAAAATTAAACTAATAAATTCTTGATGCTTGATATATATTATAGAAAGTAGTAGTGATAAAAAAGCATATTAAACAAAAAATTCTTAGTATGAAAAAATATATGAACCTATAAAAGATAAGGAAATATAAAATGAACATAGTAGAGAAAATAAAAGAGTATGTAAAAGATGAGTGTAATAAGCATAAAAAAGAATCTAAAGATGGTTATGATTTTTGGAATGAACATATAAAGTATGTGTATGATAAAGCACTTTTGTTAGCTAGAAAATATGACGCTGATATGGAAATAGTCTCATTAGGCGCACTTCTTCATGATATAGCATTAATAAAAAAAGTTGGAAGAAGAAGTGATCATCACATAAATGGTGCAAAAATAGCTGAAGAAATATTAAATAAATATAATTATCCACAGGAAAAGATAAAACGTGTTAAAAATTGTGTACTTCACCACCGAACAAGTTTTGATGCTGAAAATAAAGAAGAGGTATGTGTATCTGATGCTGACATATTATCTCATTTTGATAACATACCAATGATATTTGATTATACGTATAAAAACTATGATGTTAATTTAAGTAACATAAGAAGTTTTATAAAACGTTATTTTGAAAATGATTATAATGATTTAAGTGATAAAACAAAGGTTATTTTTAAAGAAGAATATGAAAACATAATGAAGGTATTATTTAAATAAATGAGCTTTATTTTGACATAGATATAATAAACTAAAATTTTATATTTATGTCTTATTTTTATGGCATAAAATAAGGCTTTTTAAGTCTTTACAATTTTATTTTTCTAATTAAAGTGGAAATAATGCATAATTTATAGTATAATAATTATCGTATGAGAGGTGAGGATAATGCTACCAAAAATAAAAAGATTTGTAAGGAATAATAAAAAGCAGGTTAAAACAGGACTTTTAGTTTTATTAGTTATAATTATTTTACTTGTACTATACAAATCGTTATTTTATTCGAGTTCAGAAAAATCAGTTTATGGAGTTAGAATAAGAGACATAAATAATCACGAATTTACTGTTTCCGAAAAGAAAGATGTGCAAGATAAAGTATCTTCAATTGATGGGGTTGAGGAATCAGAAGTAGTAATAAAGGGAAGATTAATTAAGTTTTTTGTTACGTTTAAGGAAGGTGTATCAACTGATGATATGAAAGCTAAATTTAGTGAAATTTTAAATTACTTAAGTGATGATACAAAAACTTATTATGACTTAGAGTTTTATTCAAAGCAAATGCAAGGTGATACTATGAAGTATCCAGTTACAGGATATAAGCATAAGAGTAAAACTGAAATTACATTTGATGTTTTATAAGAGGTGGTAGAAATGAAAAAGAAAAAAAATAATAATTGGATAGTAGGGTTATTCATTCTTGTATTAGTTGGGATTTTAGTTTTACTGATAAATTTTAGTAAAGGCCCAGAAAACGATTCAAAACTTAATTTGACAGAAAAGAAATGGATAGAAAATAATAAAAAAGAAGTTATAAATATTTCAGTTGCTAATAACATACCAGTATTTAGTAGTGATGGGGAAGGTGTATTTTTTGACTTTGCATCTAAGTTTGAAGAACAAACTGAATTGTCATTAAACTTAATATCTTATGATGCATCAAGTGATACTGAAGAAAATGATTTATATTTTGAGGTAGTTAAACAAGATGATTATAAAACAGTAAAAGATAGCGATATGGTATTTTATAAGGACTATTATGTATTAATTTCAAAAGATAGTGAAAAGATAACGGCCCCTTATGAAATAAGAAATAAAAATATAGGAGTATTATCTAATGATTTAGCAAACGTAAGTTATTACATTTCATCTGATAATGGTGTTACATATAAGCCTTATCAAAATGTTTTAGAATTACAAAACGCTTTAAAAAATGGTGATGTTAACTATATAGCAGCACCTAAAACAAGGTTTGAATCATTCATTTTAGAAAATAAATATCACATTGTATATAACATTACTGAAATGAAAGAAGCCTATGTTTTAAAAACTTCTAAAGATATTAATAAGCATTTAGCTAGCATAGTTAGAAAAAAATACTTAGATTATAAGACAAACAAATTAGAAAAAAAATATAATGAATCATTGATGGATCTATTATTAGAAAAAAATAATATTTCAGAAAAATCAAAGGCAGACTTCTTAAGTAAGAGATATGTATTTGGATACTTGGAAAATGAACCTTACACAAATACTATTAATAACAAATTAATTGGATTAGATAGTACTTATATTAATTCATTTAGTGATATTACGGGAGCATCATTTACCCTTAAGAAATATCATTCAGTTAAGGATTTAAAAAATGATTTAAATAGTGGAAAGGTTGATATAGCACCTAACTACTATAATTACTCAGGATTAAGTGGTAAATATGTAACAACTATTTCACCATATGATGAGCAGTATGTTGTTTTAATGCATAAAAATAAAACAGATATGGTTGTTAATTCTGTTAAATCTTTAAAAGACAAGGAAGTTATAACAACTAACTCAACGCTTGCAAAGTATTTAGAGAAAAATGCAAAAGCTAAAGTAACAGCATATGATAAAGTAAGTACTTTAATAAGTAAGATTAAAAAAGATAGCATTGTTGTTTTAGACCAAAGCGTATATGAGATGTATAAAGATAGTAAGTTATCTGATTACCGAGTTATTTATAACGATAAAGAAAACTTAGAATATGGATATATGATAAGTGATACCGAAGAAAACGGAACGTTTAAATCATTATTTACATCTTATATGGAAACAATTAATTATAAACAAATGTATAACGTAGCTTGGAAGGAATACTCAAAGGATTCTAAGGAAGTAAGTTATGGTTTTGTATATGTTATTATTGCAGTACTTGTATTATTCGTATTATATCTATTATTAAAAAACAAAATAAAAATAAAGAAGAAAAATAAACGTGAAGAAACAATTAGATACATTGATCCACTTACTTCTCTTAAGAATCGTAACTATTTAAATAAGAACTTTAAACGTTGGGGTAATAATGCAATTTATCCTCAATCTATAATAGTTGTTAACCTAAATAACTTACGTCATGTAAACGATGTATATGGTCATGAAGAGGGAGATAAGTTAATTAAACTTGCTGCCAATATTCTAATTAGAAACCAACTAGAACAAAGTGATATAATAAGAACTGATGGTAATGAATACTTAATTTATATGGTTGGTTATGAAAAGAATAAGGTTGTATCTTACATGAGAAAGTTATATAAGGAACTTAAAGAATTACCATATGGTTATGGAGCTACTTTAGGATATAGTATGATTGAAGATGATATAAAAACAATCGATGATGCTATAAATGAAGCTGTTCTAGAAATAAGAGCTAATAAAGAGATGTCTGGTAAGAATAAATAGGTGACTTATGAAAAAGAAAAAGGAAAAAATAAAGGGGTCTATAAAAGAAAATATTTCTCTTATGAACACTCCTTTAATGTCAATATTACCTGGTCAAATATCATTTTTTGTGTTATTATCCATAATCCCATTAATAAGTTTATTAGTTATGTTTGCATCAAAACTATCACTTAGCTTTGATTCAGTAACAAACTTTATTACTCATTATGTACCAACTGGGGTTTCGGGATTAATAATTTCCATATTTGAACAACAAAAAGTTGGAACACTTGATGTATTATTTATAATAACAGCGTTTTACATCGCAGCTAAAGCAACTCATTCAATAATAATTGCATCAACACAGATATATGGTGGAAAGCAAAGAAATTTTGTTAGAACCAGAATAAAAGCCATAATAATGCTTATAATACTAATATTTTTAGTTTTATCAATTGTTGGTATTTTATCTGTTGGAAGCAGAATTGTAAATTATATAACAGAGGTAAATGGTACTATATCTCCTTATACATCAATTTTCTACGACATTATTAAATGGCCTTTTGTATTCTTTATGATATTTATAGCAATAAAAGTAATATATACAATAGCGCCTAATGTTACAATTCCAAGTAAAAGTGTTAATAAAGGAGCTTTATTTACTACAATCATATGGGGTGCAACAACGTTTATTTACTCATTTTATGTTACTCATTTAGCTAATTATTCAAAGTTTTATGGTAACTTATCTAACTTAATAATATTAATGATTTGGATATACTGGATGAGTTATATATTCGTTTTAGGAATGACAATAAATAATTATAAATTAAATGAAGAATTAGAAAAAACTTCTAAAATAAAAAGTCTTGATTAAAAAAGACTTTTTTTATGTTATAATTGTATTGTTAAAAATATGTTTAGGAGGTTATTATGAAAGATAAAATACAAAACTTTTTAAAACAGACATATTTAAAAATAAAAACAAGAGTAAAAGAAATAAGTTTAATAAGATACATAAAAACTAATGTACTTTTTATAACTTTTGTTTTAATAAATTTATTTAATTCTTGGTTACTTAGAATAGTTACAATGGGAAATTTATTTAGTTTTAAAGGTATCATATCAGATTTAGCATTTATACTAATTACTGGTTCATTTGCATATCTTTTAAAACCAAAGAAACAAATAAGAGTATTAATGCCACTTACGATAGTTATGACGGCAGCTTGTATTATAAATGCTGTATATTATGAGAATTATGTTTCGTTTGCATCATTTTCACTTTTATCAACAGCATCATTTTTAGGAGATATGAATGGGGATATTGTAACGGGATTAATTCATCTTAAAGATGTTATATTAATATTTCCTGTAATAGCACTTCCAATTATTCACTTTATTTTAAAAAAGAAAAAGTATTATTCTAAAGTTGAAAAACTTGAAAGACCTAAAAAAAGATTCTTAAACACCGTAATTTTGGGTGCAGTAATGACATTTTTTACCATTACAATGATGAGTGGATCTGATTACAGTAGGTTAAAAAAACAATGGAATAGGGAGTACTTAGTTCAAAGATTTGGTATCTATGTATATCAATTAAATGATGCAATTAAAAGTACTCAGTCTAAGTTTACTAGTTTGTTTGGTTATGATAGTGCATCTAAAACGGTTAGGGAATTTTATGATGAAAAGAAAAAAACTGATACCGTAAATGATAAAACGAATGAATATAAGAACATATTTGAAGGTAAAAACTTAATTGTTATTCACGCTGAAAGTATGATGACTCAAAATATGACGCTATCATTTAATAATCAGAAGTTAACACCAAACTTAAATAAATTAGCAAGTGAGGGATTATTCTTCTCAAATTACTATCCACAAGTAAGTGTTGGAACGTCAAGTGATACAGAATTTACCTTTAATACTTCACTTCTTCCAGCATCAACTGGTACGGTATTTGTTAACTACTGGAAAAGAACTTATGAAGCAATGCCTAACATATTTAAAAATAAAGGTTATTATACTGCTAGTATGCATGCTAATAACGCATCCTTCTGGAATAGAAACGTTATGCATAAAACACTTGGATATGATAAGTTTTATGCAAAAGACTCATTTGATTATTCTAACTCAGATGATATTATGGGAATGGGATTATCGGATAAAGCGTTCTTTAAACAGGCTACAAATAAAATAAAGAAAATAAGTGAAAAAAATAATAATTACTTTGTAACTTTAATTACTTTATCAAATCATACTCCTTGGGAAGATGAAGATAAATATGGCGATTACACAGTTGATTATAAATATACTGAAACAGATTCTAATGGAAATACTGTGGAAAAAAGTTTACCTTACCTAGAAGGGTCTGAGCTTGGTAGATATTATAAATCAGTTCACTATGCAGACTCTGCAATTGGAGAGCTTATAAATGAATTAGATAGCCAAGGATTATTAGAAAATACGGTTATTGCTATATATGGAGACCATGATGCTAAAATATCTAAAAAACAATATAAACATTTCTATAACTATGATTTTGAGGCTAGTAAAGCATCTGGTGAAAATGAATACTATGACAGTTCTAATGAAAATTATGTTGATGTAGATTATTATAACTATGAATTAAATAGAAAGGTACCATTTATTATTTGGACGAAAAATAGTAGTGGTAATAAATTACTAAATAAAAAGATAGATAAAGTAATGGGTATGTATGATGCAATGCCAACTCTTGCTAATATGTTTAACTTTAATTATAAGTATGCTCTAGGTCACGACATATTTAATACTGATAATAATATTGTCGTATTTCCTAATGGTAACTGGGTAACTGATAAAATGTATTATAATGCACAAAAGGAAGAATACCTACTATTAAAAGATAGTGTTGTAAACGATGATGAGATAGAAAAGAATAAAGAGTATGCTAATAAATTATTAGAAGTTTCTGATTCGATTATTGTTTATGATTTAGAAGCAGGAGGTAATAATGAAAAAAAGTAAAAAGATATTAATTGCCCTTATAATATTAGTATTACTTTTAATTATAGGAATGCTAGTTTATATGTTTTTCTTTAAAACTGATGAAAATGAAGTAAAAGTAATTAAAACAATATCTAAGTATGGATATACTTTAGATGAAAATGAAACTGCGCTTTATAAAGAAGAATTTGAAAAGTTAGATAAAGTTTTATCAGCTAAAAACGTAAATTATGAAGATTATGCTAAAGAAATATCAAAATTATTTATAATTGACTTTTATACCCTAAGTAATAAGTTATCTAAAAACGATATAGGTGGAACACAGTTTATTAAGGAAGATATGAGAGATAACTTTATTGATCAAGCAAGAAGTACGTTTTATAAGTACGTAGAAGTTAAGTCAGATAAAAGAACTCAAAAGCTTCCGGAAGTAAGTTTAATAGATGATGTTAAGGTAGAAAATACTACGTTTGTTATTAAAGATACTAAAACAACAACTACAACTACTACTAAACGTAGAAGTTATAAGAGAACTGCTACTACAACTGTAAGCGGAACAACAGTAGATGCTTATAAAGTAACTATCTCTTGGGATTATAAAGAAGACTTAGGCTATGAAAAAGAAGCTAAAATGATCATTATTAAAGATGATAATAATAAGTTATATATAGTAGAGATGGACTAATCAAAAAACAAGCTTAAATTAAAGCTTGTTTTTCATTTTTAAATACCATACTTTTATTATAGGCTAATGCTAATATTAATGCTACATAAATGCTGTTTGCGGGATTTACAAATATATGTCCTTGAAATAGGGCAAGAATAAATATAAGTATAATTGATAAACCAATATTAAGTGTTTTTTTATTTAACTTATATTTGTTACCTAGTATGCCTTTTAAAACGTATACTAATGGATAAAAGAAGATTATAAAGCCAAATATGCCATGTCTATAAAATACATCAAAATAGTCCATTTCAACCGTTTTAAGCCTTACTTTATCTGTAGAATAGTTTTCTATATAACCAATTCCAAATGCCTTTTCAAGAATACTGGATTTATTGTATGCTTTTCTTGTTTTTTCTTCAAATGAAAGTCTTTCAGAAAATATAAAATGATCTATTATGTGCCAAGTGGTTATTTTTCCGTTATCTTTTTTTTCTAGATAATTTATATGAATAACTAAGTTCTTATAAAAGTGGGTCTTTGGAAATATAAAGAATGATGCTATAAAAACTATTATAATTGGTAATAAGATAATGGATAATTTCTTGTATTCTTTTTTTCTTATTAACGTAATAACATAGTAAAGTACGTTTATGCCAATTACTAATATAAACGCAAGTGGTGGAACCTTTGTTCCTATACCAAATATTACATATAAGTTTATTAATCCTAGTATTATTATTTTTAAGTTTATTTTCTTAATATTAATAAGTAGTATAGGAAGTATAACAGATAAAATACTACCTACTGAATTAGCGGATAAAAACCATCCAACAGAACCTATCTTACTTTCGTAGTAGCTGTTAAAACCAATGTTAAATACATTTGGAATAAATAGACATATTAAATATATTATGTATATTATAAGTAAGTTCTTAGTGTTAAAAAGGGTCTTTTTATAAAGACATATGAGTGTAAGTGTAATAACTACAAAATAGTAAGTTGTAATTAGGTTTTTAACCTCATAAAATAGGGCAGGATAACCTTTTGTTATTAATACCGTTGTTATAAACATTATAAAATAAAGTATTAGACATCCCAAGTATATATTAAGTTTTTTATTTTTTATATAAAAAATTAAGTATATAAAACTTACCACCATAAATAAGATTCTTATTACTGAACTAATTGTTAGATTAATATTAAAATGAAGCATAACGCCTGCGGATAAATCTAAAAATGGCTGTAAATACAAAAATATCATAAATATTTTTTCATAGTTTTTAAATAGTTTTTTAATCATTATTACGAACTCCTTTAGCTATAATAACATTATAACATTATCCTAAAAAAAAGAAACTTACTTTTTATAAGTTCCTTTTCCTATTTGTGTATCTTCATATGGACTATTTATTGAAAAACTAAATTCTTTGTCCATTTCTGGATTTTTAATTTCAAGGTTAATTTTCATTGTGTCAACAACTTCTTTTAAACTTTCGGTAGAATACTCGAAGTAGTAAATACCATTAATGGTATTATCATAACCAGATAGATATAGTCTTTGTGTTCCAACAAAGTCTTCACTGTTTATATTTTTAGAATTAAAGATGATATTTTTAAAGGTATCAAATCCCGTAATCATAGTATCTTTATCAATGTTTGTATCTAAGTTATCTCCTGCAATATCAAGTAGTTTATATAATTGAGATAAACTTCTTACATCTTTTAATTTATTAGTCATGGCTTTTACTATTTGTTGTTGGTTTTGACCTCTTATAAAATCATTACTTGTGTATTTAGAATATTTTTTCCCACAGTATTGCGGCCAAGGATGTCTATTTCTTGCAAAGGCTAGAGCTTGCTCTCCGTTTAATGTTTGACGTCCTTTTTCTATGTATATTGTATCATTACCAAAATCTCTGTTACTGTTTTGTTCACAGAATGAATATGGAACATCTATATCAACACCACCTAATGCATCAACAAGTGATACAACTCCTTTAAAGTTAACTTTTACCCAGTAATCAATTTTAATACCAGTAAAGTTTGTTATCGTATCCATTACGCAGTCAGCACCATAAGCTCCCGTTGTGTTTATTTTATTTTTAGCTTTTGATCTAGTACATACAATAGGTACTCTAGTATCTCTTGGAATACTTAGTATGGTAGCATTCATAGTGTTTGGGTTAAACGTAATGAGCATTAACGTATCACCATTAAATGAATTACTTTTTTTAAGTGACGTAGAAGTTGAATCAACTCCCATAATAAGTAAAGTAAAAGGGTCGTTTAACGTTTTATTTGATTCTGACGTCTTTTTAATTACCTTCTTATTTTTTTCATATATTACCTTTGTATCATTTCCTATGTTTTCATATCCATCTAAACTAGCAAACATAGATACGTAAGATGAACTAACAAACATAGCATCTATTTTTTTGTTATATAAGTCTGCAAGCATTGAAGTAAAATCGTCGTAGCTTACAATACTTTTTTTATCTATTTTTTTACTTTTTACGATTTCCATAGGAAGTTTATAACCTTCAACGTTGTTGGTATCACTTATCATACCAATTAAGTTTTCATCATCTAAATCATTTATTTTATTAATTTTAGAAGAACTTAAAGTAACTAAACTAGTTGAGTATCCAGCTTCTTTATTAGTTATTTTAGATAAAGAATTAGATATTTTACTTATGTTTATGCTTGCGAATAACTCACATATAATAAAAATTATAATAAATATAAAATACCAAACATAACTTTTAGTTTTATTTTTCTTTATGCATTTAAAACCTCTTATAGTAAATATAACCATAAATAATGCTGTTAATATGATAGAAGCATAAACAACGTAGGTCATAAAACTTTTTGACGAATTATAATAACATATTTCTTTTACGAAGTATATGCTAGATAAATAATAGATTATTAATAAAGGAAATAGTAGTAATACTGCCTTTTTAAATTTCTTTTTTTTCTTTTCCAAAATATCACCTCTAGTACTTTATTAGTATACAATAAAATTAGACAAAAAACAACTTTGTTAAAATACCAAAATCATTCATATTAATAGGATGCTTTTAAAACAAAAGATTATTCGAAAACGACTTTACAATATTTGACAATTACGTATTTATTTAGACTAAATATTTATATTTTGATGCTTTATTCATGTTATAATTAATGTGAATAGGAAGGTGTCTTTATGAAGAAATTGATTTATGTTTTTGTTATTTTATTATTTTCTTTTTCTTTCATGATCGAAGTAAAAGCGGATTATAAGACATCAGTATTAAATAATAAGGGTGCAACTTGTAATTTACATAAGAATTCAACGGGTTACTGTTTATATAAAAATTCAAATTTAAATAGTTATGTGTCAGGTGTTATTTGGCTTGATACGGGAGATGAAGTAACAATTTTAACGTCATATCCTAAAATAGAGTCTAAGAATAAAGCATTATGCCCAGGAAAGTATCAATATGTCAGTAGACAAAGGACTAATGGTAAAACATATTATGGATATTATTGTGATACATATTTATATAGTGGAAATGTATCTGATGATTTAAAAAATACCTTTAAAAATGCTGGTTTCCCTGAGAGCTATTGGTCTAAATTAGCAGTTATGAAAGAAGCACATCCTAATTGGAATTTTAAATCAATTAATTTAGGAATAGATTTTAATACCGCGGTTAAAAATGAGAGTATAATAGGTAGAAGTTTAATGCAAGTAACATCAAATGTAAATGATGTAGGATACTTAAACACTAATGAAGGTTCTTATAATTATTATACAGATAAGTATAATGCGCTTGATGGAACAACATGGTATGCCGCTAATTATGCTACGGTTGCGTACTATATGGATCCTAGAAACTTCTTAAGTGACATGCATGTTTTTCAATTTGAGGGATTATCATTTGATTCATCATTATCCGATGATTTATACAAAAATAGTATTAATACAATTTTCAGTGGTGATTATTTATCAAGATATTCAAATGACTTTTTATCAGCAGGTAAGGAATCTAAAGTAAACCCAATTTATCTTGCCTCTCTTTCGAGTCAAGAGGTTAGTAATGGAGCTACTGCTGGAACTGCTATTTCAGGGCTTTATAACGGAATGTATAACTTTTATAACATAGGTGCAACAAGTGGAACAAATGCAGTATATAAGGGTCTTAATTGGGCTGCTAAGACAGATTCATATTCTTTAAGGCCATGGAATACTCCTTATAAATCAATTGTTGGTGGAGCTAAATGGATCGGAAAGAACTATATAAACATAGGACAAAATACAATATATTTTAAAAAATGGGATGTTGTTTCTAACGTAAATAAGGATAGTGGTGAAAATTATGTTCACCAGTATCAAACTAATATAGAGGCTCCAGCACAAGAAGGACTTTCAACTTATAAGGCAAAAAATAAAAGTAATATACTTGATTTGTCTTACACCTTTTATATACCTATTTATAATAATATGCCCCAAGAAACTAAACTTCCTAATAAAGGAAACCAGAATAATTATTTAAAAAGTTTGACAATAGATGGCAATAAGGTAGCGGACTTTGATGGAGCAATTTCTAACTATAATTATTATACTTCAAATACAAATATAAATATAAGTGCTGAAAAAGTAGCTCAAACGTCAAATGTTTCTGGACTTGGAAGCTATGATGTATCTAATAATAAATCGGTAAATGTTACTGTTACCGCTCAAAATGGTAGTGTTAAAACATACGTTATAAACATAGTATATCAAGCACCTTCAAAACCTATAACAGATGATTCTAGCGTTCAAGATGTACTAAATGAAGCCGGTATTAAAAACGGAACTTACATAACTGGTTTATCTGTTGGAAGTGATATTAGCATTTTAAAAACAAAAATAGCAAACGTAAAGAGCAATGCAAAAGTAACGCTTTTAAGTAGTGATGGTTCTATAAAGAATTCTGGTATAGTAAAAACAGGTGATAAGGTAAAAGTTGAATTACCTAAAGAAACAAAGACCTATGAAATAGTTATTTATGGGGACGTAAATGGTGATGGAAAAATCTCAGCATCGGATTATGTAAAAATTAAAAATCACATAATGGATGTATCTCACTTGTCTGGAGTATATAAATCAGCTTCAGATGTTAATAAAGACGGAAAAATCTCAGCATCAGATTATGTAAAAATCAAGAATTATATAATGAATACTGGGATTATAGAACAGTAGGAGGATTTATGAAACGAATAAGATATATAATATTTGCATTCATTTTATCTTTTGCTTTTATATTAAAAATAAATGCATTTAGTGTGACCGGCCCAACCACGGTTAATTCAAATTCAAATTTTAATGTTACGGTAGAGGCATCAGGTTTAACAGGAAGGTTTGATATTTCCACTACTGGATCTATATCAGGTGGAAAAAGCATATGGTTAGAAGATAATTCTACGGTTTTAACTTTCTATGCTGGAACAGCAGGAAGTGGTAGTATAGTTGTTACTGCAAAGGACGTAGATGAAAATGGTAATGAATTTACTGGAAAAAGAATTTTATATGTAACCGTAAAAGATAAATCTTCAAATAATGCTTCAGCAGGACAAGGAAGTAGTTCTGGCAAAAGTGGTAATTCTAAAAATAATAATAATAGAACTAAAAATAACACAAAAACTCCATCAGTAGATGTAAATAAAAAATATAATTCAAATAATTTTTTAAAAAGTTTAAGTATTGATGGTTATGAACTGGAGCCTTTATTTGATAAAAACAAATTAGAATATAACGTTATGCTAAATGTTGACACTAAATTGGTAAAAATTAATGCTGAAACAGAAGATTCTCAAGCAAGCATAACAGGTGCAGGTGAAGTAGACGTTGTAGATGGTATTAATAAAATAGAGATAATAGTAACAGCAGAAAATGGTAATGAAAGAAGATATGTAATAAATGCAACGGTTAAGGAATTGGATCCAATAAATGTAAAAGTTGATGGTAAAAAATATACAGTTGTTAGAAAGAAAGGACAAGTAGAAAATATACCAGTTGGTTTTACCGAAACTACTATAAAAATAGGAGACCAAGATGTTTGTGCTTATCAAAGTGAAATTGCAAAAATACTCTTAGTAGCATTAAAGGATAATGAAGGTAACATAAAGTTATTTATCTATGATAAAAATAAAAATTCATATACTTCCTTTATGGAAGCTAAAGGTGGAGAAGTTAACTTGCTTATTCTTGATAAGAAGAAAATCAAGGTTCCAACTGACTTTGTTAAGACAAGTTTTAAGATAAATGATTTAAAAATAGAAGGATATAAGTATAAATATGATAAGAATGATAATTATTACTTAGTTTATGTCAAAAATTTAGAAACAGGGGACGAAGGCTTCTACTTATATGATAAGAAAAATAATACCTTTTCGAGATATTACAAGGAGTTATCAGACATAAAAGATATGCATACTAAATATGTGTTTTATGTAGCAGCAGCCTTAGCCTTAATATTTGTTTTAATTATAATATTTAAATTATTTGGTAAGTTTAAATCAAATGACAAAAAGATAGAAAAATACCAAAGAAAAATAGATAAGTTAAAAGGCAAGATTAAAAATGAAGATTCTAATTATGATTATTCCATTGATGACGTAGATGATGGGCCGGTTATTAAAAGGGTAGAAGAAGATGAATACGTTATGCCTAAGAAATCTAGGAAGGAAAAGTTAAAAGAATTAGAAGAAGCTAAAAAAAGGTTGGATAAAAATAAACCTAAGTATAGAAGATTATCTTTAGAAGATGATGACGAATTATAATTAAAAATGCACAATCATTGCGCAAAATCATAAAAAAATATACAAAAATGCACAATATTATGAAAATATTGTGCATTTTATGTTTTTGTTCGACAATTTTTTTATAAATGGTTCGTATAATAAGTGACTTAAGAAAGGAAAAGTTTATGAACTATTATAAAGAGATAAAGAATTTAATAGAAGAAAAAGAAGTAAATGATAAAGTTAGATACTTAGAAAGTAATAAAGAAACCATTAAGACTTATTATGAAATAGGAAGGCTTTTAATCGAAGCACAAGATGGCGAAGAAAAAGCTAAATATGGAGACGGATTAATAAAGAAGTGGTCTAGTGAACTATCTAGAGAATATGGAAAAGGTTATAATTTAACAAATCTAAAAAATATGAGACAACTTTATTTGATAATTAAAAAAAGTCGCACACCGTGCGACCAATTAACCTTAACTTGGTCACACTGGCGTTATTTATTGCCATTAAAAAATGAAAATGAACGTAATTATTACATAAATAGGTGTATTCAAAATAATTTATCCGTAAGAGGATTAATAAATGAAATAAAAACAAAATCATTTGATAGATTATCTTATGCAGATAAGAAACACATAAAACTAATAACAGACAAAGAAACTAGTTTGGATATAAAAGATATGATACATGACCCAATATTAATAAATATAGATGACAATGAAAAAATAAGTGAAAAGGTTTTAAAAAAATACATATCAAAAGAATTAGAACATTTCTTTTTAGAATTAGGTACTGGTTTTACCTTTGTAGGGAGCGAATACAAACTATCATATGATAATAAAAATTATTATGTGGACTTATTACTGTTTAATACAGAACTTAACAGATACATAGTATGTGAACTTAAACTTGGTGAAATAAAGCCCGGAGATGTTGCGCAAACAAAGGTGTATATGATGTTAACCGATAAGTTTTTAAAAAGAAGATTTCATAACGAAACAATAGGCATCATAATAACACGTAAAAATGGTAAGTTAGCGTTAGAATACATAAGTGATCCTAATATATTTGTTACAACGTATAGGCTATCCAATAAAGTCTTAACTAATATATAAATTAAAACTTATATACAATTTCTTCTTTATTTGCTATAATCAAGTTAGGTGAAAAATATATGAAAAAGGTAATTTTTATATCAAGTATGGGTGGTCATTTAACAGAACTTATGCAACTTAAAAGCATCTTTAAAGATTATGACTACAAACTTGTGACAGAAAAACATAAATCTACAGTTGGACTTAAAGCAAGATATAAAAGTAAAATAGATTATCTTTTAACAGGTAATAAAGATCATATGTTAAGGTATATTTGGGTATTACCATATAACGTGATAAAAAGTCTTATTTTATTTTTAAAATTTAAACCGGATGTAATTGTTACAACGGGCGCTCATACGTGTGTTGCAATGTGCTACATAGCTAAAATATTTAAGAAAAAGGTTATTTACATTGAATCATTTGCAAATATTGAAACAAAAACGTTAACAGGAAAACTAATATATCCTATTGCGGACGTGTTTGTTGTTCAGTGGCATTCAATGCTTAAATTATATCCAAAAGCTAAATATGAAGGGTGGATATTTTAATGATATTAGTATTATTAGGAACTCAAGATAAGCCTTTTTTAAGATTGCTTAAAATGGTTTCAAAAGAAATAGATAAAGGTAACATAAAAGAAAAAGTAGTAGCCCAAACCGGGTATACAACGTTTTCAAATGAAAAAATAACAACATTCGATTTTAAGTCAAAAGATGAAATAGAAAAACTTATTGATAAGGCTAGAATAATAATTACACATGCTGGTGTTGGAACAATAACGGAGTGCCTAGAAAAAGGAAAAAAGATAATCGTTGTACCAAGATTAAAAAAATACTTAGAGCACACAAATGATCATCAAATGCAAATAACAAAGGAATTTGAAATGAAAGGATATGTTATTGCACTATATGATAATAAAAGATTATCGGCCGCTTTAGAAAAAATAAAAACTTTTAAACCTAAAAGGTATGAATCAAACAGTGAAAACTTTAAGATGAAAATTAAAGATTACATAGATAATATCTAAAGAATATGATGAGTCATATTCTTTTACTTTACACTTAATTTATAAATTTTTGACGTTTTATAATTACTTTAGTATAATTAAGGTGGTGATATAAATGAAAAAAGTAACTATTTTAGCACTCCATTTAGGTTATGGAGGTATTGAAAACGCAGTTGCAACATTAGCAAATCTTTTATGTGAAAAATATGAAGTTGAAATATTATCGGTATATAGACTATATAACGAGCCAGTTTTTGATATTGATGAAAGAGTAAAAATAAGATATATTTCTAATATTAAACCAAATAAAAAAGAAATGAAGTTTTACTTAGAAAAGAAAAATTTCAAAATGTTTTTTAAGGGAATTGGTAAATCATTAGAAACTGGATTTGTTAAATATATTAAAACTGCAAACGTACTTAGAAAACTTGATTGCGATGTCATAATTTCTACACGTACAGTTCATAATATGTTAGTATCTAAGTTTGCTCCTAAAAAAATAAGAAAAATAGCTTGGGAACATAACCATCATAATAATAACAAGAAATACATAAACTCATTAGTTAAATCTTGTAAGGGAGTTAATAACTTAGTTTTGGTTTCAAATGAACTTACTAAATTTTATGGTAATTACTTAGGAAAAAAAGCGGTTTATATTCCAAACTGTCTTGATAAGCTTCCTAATAAATTATCTAAGTTAGATAGCGAAAACTTAATATCAGTAGGTAGGTTATCAAAGGAAAAAGGTTTTGATGATTTGCTTAAGTTATTTAAAACACTTAGTATAAAACATCCTAATTGGAAACTAAATATTGTTGGTGATGGAATGGAAAGAGGAAATCTTCTAGAACTTGCAGAAGAATTAAAACTAGGAGATAAAGTAATATTTCACGGATATCAAAATAAAGAATACATAAATGAACTACTTTTAAATAGTTCAATATACGTTATGACGTCTCATACAGAAAGCTTTGGTCTTGTTTTAATAGAAGCTATGAGCTACGGAATTCCTTGTCTTTCATATACGTCAGCACAAGGAGCAAATGAAATAATAGAAAACGAAAAAAGTGGTTATTTAATTGAAAACAGAGATTCTAACGAAATGGTAAGTAAAATAGACTTATTAATTACTGATGAAAAACTAAGAAAAAAGATAGGAAAAGAAGCAAGATGTCGTGCTAAAGATTTTAGCGGTGAAGTAGTTCTTGAAAAATGGAGCAAATTAATTAATAAAAGAAAGTAGAAAGTAGGCGGTAAATATGAAATTATCTGTTGTAGTACCTTGTTATAATGAAGCAGCAAACGTAAGTGAATTTGAAAGTGAGTTATCTAAAGCGCTTTTAAAAGAAAAAATAACTTATGAAATAATATTTATAGATGATGGAAGTACGGATGACACTTATAGTAAATTATCCTCACTTAATAAAGCAAATAAAAACGTAAAAGTAATTAGATTTTCAAGAAATTTTGGTAAAGAGTCCGCTATGCTTGCGGGACTTAAAAATGCAAGTGGAAGTTATGTTGCAATAATGGATGCTGATTTACAGCACACACCAGAAATGCTCATTTTAATGTATAAAAAGTTAATTAATGATTATAGTTTTGATTGCTGCTGTGCATATAAATCAAACAGGGAAGATGAAGGATCTTTAAAAAGAACTTTAACTTCATTATTTTATAAAATAAATAATAAAATATCAGACGTTAAATTACTACCTGGAGCAAGTGACTTTAGGGTGTTTAAAAAATCAGTTTGTGATGCTATTACATCTCTTGATGAAAAAACAAGATTTCTAAAGGGAATGTTTTCATGGGTAGGATTTAACACGATATATGTTCCTTATATTCCAGAAAAAAGAATGTATGGAACTTCTAAATGGTCATTATTTAAATTACTTAAGTATTCACTTGGAGGAATAATATCGTTTTCAACTAAACCTATAAAATCAGTATTTATAATTGGTGTGCTTGCACTTATAGTCGGATTACTTAACTTTATTTTAATAGGAAACTTATCTAATAGAACGATAATTTTATTTATCTCTCTTATTATGTTATCCATTGGCATAATATCGCTTTATGTATCTAGAATATATAGTAATATTTTAAATAGACCTTGCTATATAATAAAAGAAAAATTAGGATTTAACGATAAAAGTTCAAAGTAAATGTTAAAAATAGTATTTGGCTGTTTTTCTAATTTATGATAAACTAATGATAGTGGTGATTTATTATGCAAAATGAAATATTTGAAGTATTAAAAATAGTTGTTATAGTAGCAGTCTTTACGGCACTACTTTTTCCAATGGTAAAATGGATTAGTTATCACGTTGGAGCTCTTGATTATCCAAATGAAAGAAAGGTTCATAAAAAACCAATGCCAGTTATGGGTGGTCTTATGATATACCTAGGTTTCTTGTTTGGATATATGCTTTTTGCACCTCAAAGTACTCAGATGTTAGCTATTTTAATAGCAAGCTTTATAGTGGTAATAACCGGAATACTAGACGTTATAAAGCCTCTTCGTGCAAGAGAAAAATTAGTAGGTCAGGTAGTTGCAGCTTTAATAATAGTTTTTTATGGAAAGATACTTTTAAATGATATATCATTTTTTGGATATTATTTTGACTTTGGATGGCTTGCTTATCCAATTACAATAGTGTTTATTGTAGCTGTTATGAATTGTATTAACTTAATAGATGGTTTAGATGGACTAGCAGATGGTATATCAATGATATTCTTTATAACGATAGGGGTTTTAGCATTTATTATGCATAACTTAGGAAGCCTTGAAATTACTATTGCATTTATTATGATAGGGGCTTGTCTTGGATTTTTAATATTTAACTTTAATCCTGCTAAAATATTTATGGGTGAGATAGGTTCTATGTTTTTAGGATTTATGATAGCAGTTGTTTGTCTTTTAGGATTTAAGGCGGTAACCCTTACATCACTTGTTGTTCCAATGCTTATTTTGGCAATTCCAATACTGGATACTTTATTTGCAATCCTAAGAAGAATTATTCATCATAAGCCAATATATGAAGCAGACAGGCAGCATCTTCATCATCAACTTTTAAATAAGAAATTCTCACAGAAAACAACCGTTTTAATAATATATGCGGTAAGTATTTTGTTTTCTTCAGCATCCGTTTTTTATGTATTAAAAGATAGAAAAATAGGCGCAATAATATACATCATTTTAGTGCTTCTTATAACCTGGGTCGTTTTAGCGACTAACATAGTTACTGATAACGCAAAGTTAAATTTAAAGAAAATACATTTTCCAGTAAAGAAAAAAGACAACGTAAAAAAGAAAACTTTAAACAAAAAGAAAAAGGTAAATAAGGCCAAGAAATAATTACTTGGTCTTTTTCATTTGACTTTTATACTGAGTTTTTGTTATTATATATTCTACTTATTGGAGGAAATTATATGAGATCAAAAATCGAAGAAAGTTGTAGAATATTAGGACTTGATAGTACTTATAGTTTTTCACAGTTAGTTAGTGCATACGTTAGAGTTTGTGCTTTAAAAGATGAAATTCCAGGACGTTATAAAAATGCTTTTTATATTCTTTATGAACATATTATTAATTTAACAACCGATCAAGGTATAATTAAAGAAATTATGTCACAAACTAAGTCCATTTCACAAATGTCAGAAGAGTCTAGTTCAGAAAGATCAATGCTAAATGCTAGATTAAGAAACTTTTTATTAATCTATGATATAGAAAATGGTTTAGAAGAGCCAGAACAAAGATTGAATAGAATAAAAGAAAATTTGAGAAACGCACCATTTGATTATGAGAATTATCCAAAAGAAACCCTTAGATTATGGGAGTTATATAGTGCGTATAAGGATGGATCAAGTATTATTAAATCAAAATAAATGGGTTAATGTTCATCAAAAGTTGCACATTAACTTTTTTTTGTGGTATTATTAATAATAGGAGGAATTCTTATGAACGGTAATGGCAAAATAAAATTTTATGGTATGGATGGTAGTTCATTAATTGATATTGAAAATAATTCCACTGAAAAATTAGATGACTTAAAAGAAGTTAAAACATCTGAAAATTTTAATAGAGCATTAAAATCAGTGATGGAAAAAGATATAAATATTTTAAAATCCAAATTAACTAGTACAATAAAAGACATAAAAAAAAGATGTGCTAAGTGTGATTACTTTGATTTAGATCAAATAGATGATAATATAAAAAGTATTGAATTTATAATAACACAAGTAGAAAATATAATAAGTGATTTAATAATAAAAAAGGATGGAATAAAAGTTGGTTTATTTTCATCTAATAAAAAGGCAAAAAAAGACCAAATAAAAAAGTTGGAAGATACTATAATTTATATTTCCAATAGACAAAATGAAATAATAGGTATAAAAAATGAATATGATAAATTAATCAGTAGAAATGAAAACATAACTGGTTTGGACTTCGAGGAAGTTAATGAGAAAAAAGAAGAGAAGGAAGATCCTTTAGAAAGAACAATAAATTTTTACATGGCAAAGCAAGGCTGATGCTTTGCTTTATATTTAAGAAAGCAGGATAATTATGAAAGTACTTTTATATACTGAAAATGAAAAAATGATTGGAAAATCTGGACTTGGTAAAGCAATAAAACATCAAATGAAGGCACTTTCTTATGCAGGGGTACCTTACACAACTAATCCTTCTGATGACTATGATATACTTCATATTAATACTTATTTTCCGAAGTCATATAGACTTGCTAAAAAAGCTAAAAAACGTGGTAAAAAAATAGTTTATCACGCCCATTCAACTGAAGAAGATTATAAAAATGGTTTCATTTTAGCAAATAAGACGTCTAAGTTATTTAAAAAATGGTTAATTAAATGTTATAGTCTAGGTGATGTTATAGTAACACCAACACCTTATTCTAAAAGACTCTTAAAAGGCTATAAGGGGCTTACTGATAAGAAAATAGTAGATGTATCAAATGGTATAGAATTAGATTTCTTTAAGGAAGATAAGCATCTTAAAAATGAGTTTAGAAAAAAGTATGGTTATAAAGATACTGATAAAGTTATTTTTGGAATAGGCCTTTACATCGAAAGAAAGGGAATAGTAGACTTTGTTGAACTAGCTAAAAGAATGAAAGAGTATAAATTTATTTGGTTTGGATATAGTCCTCTTGCAGCAGCAACTAAACCAGTAAAAAAAGCTGTTCATACAAAGCTTGATAATTTAACGTTTGCAGGTTACGTAGAACCATCTATGATTAAATCAGCAATGAACGGAGCGGACTTATTTTTGTTTCCGACCCTTGAAGAGACAGAAGGAATTCCTATAATAGAAGCTTGTGCATGTAAGTGTGATGCTATTATAAGAGATATTCCTATATTTGATGGTTGGCTTAAAGATGGTAAAAACGTATATAAAGCAAAAGACGTAGATGAATTTGAAAGAAAAATAAGACTTTTCTTTGATGGTAAACTTAAGAGTTTAGCATCAAACGCATATGAAGTTGCAGAAGAAAGAGATTTAAAAAACATAGGAAATAAATTAAAAAACATATATGAAGAAGTGATGCACTCTAGCAAATAATAGAGTGTTTTTTTTGTAAAAAGATAAAAAAATGATTTTTTTTAATCATTTTAGGGGGATTTTTTAAAAAGTGTCTAACTATAAATATGAAAGGAGATTTATGATAGAGGAACAAATAGATATAAAAAATTTAATATATGAAGTAGGTGGTAAAGAAGTAATGTTAGATAGTGATTTGGCATACCTATTAGGATATAAGAATGGAACTAAAGATTTAAATAAAATGGTAAAGAGAAATATTGATAAGTTTGATGATAAATTTTATTTTAGAATATCAAAAGATGATTATGACAAATTACTGAAAAATTATAGTTTGCGGTTCCAAAAAGAAAACACAAATAAAAGAAGATTCTCGCCATATGTATTTACAAAAAAAGGTGTAGAAACACTGCTTAAGTTAATTAAAAATAAAAATATTATGGTAAATAAAGAAGACGTAATAAAGGCTTTTGATAAAGAAAATAAATATTCTCGAAATCCAGTAAATATAAGAGATTTGATATATGAGATAGATGGTAAAGAAGTAATGTTAGACAGTGATTTAGCATATCTTTATGGATGTAAAAATGGTACTAAAGAAATCAATCAGGCGGTTAAAAATAATCCTGAAAAATTTCCTGAAAGATATTGTTTTAAAGTTCCTAAAGCGATAAACAATTTTAATTTGCGGTCAAAAATTTTGACCACAAATAATATGAATAGAAGTGTACCAACTTTATTTACAGAGCAGGGAATATATATGTTAGCAACTATTCTTAAAACCAAAAAAGCAACAGAAGCCACAATAAGAATAATGGATACCTTTGTTAACATGAGAAAACTTATAAATCAAAACAAGGACATACTTAAAAGAATGATATCATACGAGAACAAAAACGATTATATAGAAAAAGCATTAAAAGAACAAAAAAATAGGATAGATGAACTATTTAATAAATTCGAGAGAAAAGAAAGCGTTAAAAACAAATTGTTTTTTAACGGACAAATATATGATTCATATAGTCTTTTAGTGGATATAATAACATCTTCAAAAGAAAATATGATTATAATAGATAACTATGTAGATAAAGTAGTATTAGATATATTATCAAAGAAAAATGATGGTGTAAATGTAACCATAGTAACAGACAAAAACAAATGTAGATTAACTAATACGGATTTATTTAAGTTTAATAAAGAGTACCCAAAACTAGTAGTTATTTATGATAATACATTTCATGATAGGTTTATAATAATAGATGATAAAGACTTATATCATATAGGATCATCACTAAAAGATGTAGGATGTAAGACTTTTGCGATAAATAAAATAGAAGATAAAAGGATACTTGTAAGTTTATTAGAAAACTATAATAAATAAAAACAAGTATTTTCACTTTTTATAATTAAATCTATTAAATACAATATTTAGTATTCACAAAAATATAATAAACATATAAATTCAGAAAGTTTTATTCAAACTCTTAACGATTATTATGATTTATGATACTTTTTATATCGATTAGTACTCAGGAAACTTTCGAAGCTCTGGGTCGTTTTTTATTAAAGATGATATTCCATGAGAAATTTAATATCAAAAGTTTATTATGATAAGTTATCTAAAAGATATTGTTTTACCTTTTACAATTATTATTGCAATTACAATTACATCCATTAAATATAACACTTAGTATCCAAAATAATATAATAAATGGTAGGAATATAATAAACAGTATTATGAATAATGGTAAAAAAATTAAAAATAATAGAAATAAACACCACATATTTTTCACATCCTTTAATTATTAAGATGCAAATAAAATAATAATAGTAATAGCAACTATACCAATTATTTGATATTTATGTTATACTCTAAATAGTCGTTTGGAGGTAATAAAATGGATTATAAGATTCCTAATCACGTTGCAATTATAATGGATGGTAATGGAAGATGGGCTCAAAAAAGAGGATTAAAACGTACTAAAGGACATCAAAGGGGTGCTAAAGTCCTAAAAAAGATATCTGAGTATGTTTATGATAAAAAAATAAAAGTATTAAGTGTTTTTGCTTTTTCAACAGAAAACTGGAAAAGAGATAAAGAAGAAGTAGATTACTTAATGGATTTATTTATAAAAGTATTTAAGGATAACTTTAAATCGATAAAAGAAAAAGGCGTTAAAATAGTTTTTTCAGGTCTTAAAACAAAACTTAATGATAAGGTATTAAAAGAAATGGAAAAGATGACTGAAGAAACTAAAAATAATAAAAACGGAGTATTTAACATCTGTTTAAATTATGGTGGTCAAGATGAAATAGTAGAAGCTACTAAAAAAATAGTAAGTGATGTAAAAGAAGGCAAAATTAAAATTGATGATATAAATAAAGATATGTATAATAGTTATTTATTTAATGATTTACCACCAATAGATTTAATGATAAGAACTAGTGGTGAATTTAGAATAAGTAACTTTATGTTATGGCAAATGGCGTATGCAGAACTTTATTTTACAGACGTTTTATGGCCTGATTTTGATGAAAAAGAACTAGATAAAGCAATTGATTCATTTAATAAAAGAGACAGAAGATTTGGAGGAGTAAAGAAGTAGATATGCTTCTTTTTCTTTACATAAAAAAAGTAGAAACATATTTTGTTTCTACTTAATGTAACCATTAGTTTTAAATCTTTCTATGGTATCTTCCTTACTTGTTTCTCCAACTATTCTGTTTAATGTTGTTTCTTCTTCACCATTTGTTATAAATGCAATTGTAGGAGTACCAGATATACTTATATACTCATTAAATTCATTGTATTCCTTTTTACTCAATTTGCTATTATCTAAGTGATATATAGTTATTTTATATTCTTTTAAAACACTTTTTAAAGTAGGCAAGTAAGATATGCAGTGTGAGCAGTTTTCATTACCAACATAAAGAGCAAAAGTCTCTTTATTAGCCATTTTCTCTTTAAAATCATCAAGGGATATTTCTTTCATGTATTTATCGCTTGATGTACATCCTGTTAATAATATTACTAGCGTAAATATAAGTACTATACTTTTAAAAATTCTTTTCATAAAAATCACCTGTAATAATTTTATCACTTATTTTTTTATTTAACAATAAAAATGTTTTGTATTAGTCGTTTTGTGTCTATATTTGTCTAATAAAAAATATCATAATTGACTTTATTAAATATTTTATATATATTCATATTAGGAGTATTTATATGATAATAGAAGAAAAAGATAGAAAAAACAAATATAAAAAGTTCAAAAAATACATTGACAATAAGGATGCTATAATAGAAACAGATCCAATAAACGAATTAGAAGAAGCATTTATAAAAGCATTTAATGAAAAAGAGATAAAAAAGAGGTATGAGTTCATATATGATTATATGTGCAAATACCTAGATAATAATGTATGCGTTTTATGTGATTTTAAAAATGATAAATGTATTGCAAATAGACTAGGTAAGTCAGTTCATAAAGAAAATGGGTGTTGCTATTTTAGAAATGAGGGATTTTGTAAATTATTTAAAGATAAAAGATGTACTAATCCAAATATATCATGCAAATTATTTATGTGTGAATATGTAGAAAAAAATATAATGAAGAAAAAGTCATTACCTAAAAATTACTTATTATTAGATTTTTTCTTTAATAAAAAACAAAAAGAAATATTAAAAAGAAGTTACAGAAAGAAAAAAGAAGATACAATAAGTAAACTACTTGTAAACAGATAGTTTACTTTTTTTCATTAAATCGTTATAATTAAATTAATGAGGGAGAGTGGATATGAAAAATATAATAGAATACATAAAAGATAAATCATATTATCTTTTGGGAGGAATAGTAATAGTTATTATATTGTTAATAATTATTAACGCTTGCTCTAATAGTTCTGGTAGCTATGATAAAATAGAACAGAAAATGGTTAATGCAGCTAAAAATTATTATGCTTCTCACAAGAAGAACTTACCTAAAGAAGAAAATGGAACGGTTACAGTTACAATATCAACATTAATAGAATCAGAATTATTAAAAGAAGTAAAAGATCCAAATAATAAGGATCAAGATTGCTCTGGATATGTAGAAGTAACTAAAGTAGGAAAAGAGTATTCTTATACACCATTTTTAGTATGCAAAGGTAATTATGAGCCAAAATATTTAACGGACATTGTTAAATCGTCTAAACAAGATGAATATGGAAATGGTGTTTATGAAATGGGTGGTGAATACGTTTACCGTGGTGATGATGTAAAAAACTATGTATCATTTAATAACCAGTTATGGAGAATAGTTAAAGTTGATAGTGAAGGTGATATAAAGCTTGTACTAGCCGATGCAACGGAAGATACATATCCTTGGGATGATTCATACAATGCCAATTCAAATATAGGGGCAGGAATTACAACTGATTATCTTCATACTAGTATAAGAAAAACACTAAATGATTATTATAATAAAAACTTTGATAAAGATATCAAAGCTAAGATAGTAGCAAAAAATATATGTATAGGCAGATTTACTGAAAAAGATGTATTTTCACAAGAAAAAAATTGCTTGTATACTAAAGAAAATGAAAAAATATCTTTATTAAGTGTTATTGATTATAAAAACGCTTGTTTAGACGATAAATGTCAAACATTAGGAAATATGGAATGTAGTAATAGAAATTATTTAGCAGAAGATGGTATTTCAACTTGGCTTGTTAATGTTTCCTCACTAAATGATTATGAAGCGTTTGAGCTTAGAAATAGCATAAACATTTCTGCCGCAAGTAATTATAACAATATAAATCCAGTTATTTACGTTACTAAGAAGGCAATTTCAAAAGCTGGAAAAGGTTCCAAGGGTAATCCTTATATTGTTAAATAATGCGGAATCTAGAATAATTTGTCTAAATTGTAAAACATGAAGATTGTTAATTGACAAAATTAATTAAATGGTTTAATATGTATGTATAAATATTAAGGAGGAAAGAATATGATTAGAGGAATGTTTGTACTTGCTGGTGATGCAGAGGTTAGTTGCGGCGAAGGTAGTACATTAGTTAATGTTATTGCAATCGTAAGACTTGTTATGAATATAATATGCATAGCGGTACCAATAATAATGATACTTATGGGAACAATAGATTTATTTAAGGCAGTTACAGCTGGTAAAGATGAAGATATTAAAAAGAAACAAAAAGCATTAATTACAAGAATTATAGCTGGTGTCTTAGTATTTTTAGTGCCAACTATAGTAAGTGTTATCATGAATTTGATTGGTGTTTCATCTTGGAGAGCATGCTGGAATAATGCAGCAAAAGGAAACTTCAAGAGTTTATTTCAAAGTGGAAATGTTTCTGACAAATAAAAAATGGTTTTACAAAAACTGTTTTTTTTTGCTTGTTTTACTTTAAAAAGATAAAGAAAAATGTTATTATATATTTATAATGATAGAGTGTATGTTAGGATGGTGTATTTATGAAGAAGAATACAAATAGGATATTTATTACATTAGTTGTAATTATGATGAGTTTTTTTGTAAAATTAGAAAGTTTTAAAGCATTGCCAACATGTAATATTGGTTCTAAAATTAATGAATCCAAGGGATATGGATATGCTTATACTACAGTTGATGCTAATGGACGCTCAGGAGTGTCTTCTGGACAGATTAACATATGTAAAAATATGAATTGTAGTGGAACAACCACACTGACTGGTGGATGGGTTAATTGGTCTGAAGGAGAAAGGAACTTTTTTATAGAATATGATTCGGGGCCTGGGACCAAAATAACAGAGGTTGAATACACCCTTTATTATGAGGCTAAAAATGGTAAAGCAGAAGCACTATGTAAGGGAACCCCAGCAGTTGATATCAGCAATAATAATGGAGTTGTTCACATTAGTTTTTCTATTAAAAATGGTTCTGTATTGAAAATTGAAGCCAATGGTAAATATACTGATTCAGATGGAAAAAGTAAGATTTTCCATAAAACGGGTTTTAATATTAGACATAAACTTGGAAATACAGAAAAGGTCAAAGATATTGAACAAACAACACAAAACACAAAAAAAGGTCAAAAAAAAACTGCAATCACTAAGCCAAAGGCTGATTCAGGTTCATATTATGGAAAAAATGGAATTGCTAATGAAAGTACAACTCCTACTAGTGGAGCAGCAGCTGGTATTAAAAAAGGAAAAGCTAGAGATGAAGTCATTAAAACGAACGAATCAGGTGAAATAATAAACTCTTCGGCTACAAGTTGTACGGAAGTTAGTGGTTTAATTCATGATTATTGGAAATATGTCATGATTATAGTTCCAATCTTATTAATTGTTATGATTACAATAGACTTTTTTAAGGCTTTAGCAAAGGGAGATAGTGATTCAATAAAAAAAGCTGGTAATAATACTATTAAAAGAGCCATTTCAGCGGTCGTGTTACTTGCTTTACCAGCATTATTAGGATTGATATTCAGTTGGTTCGGATTAGATTTATGCGTATAGGAGGTTTTTATGAGTATATTATTTAGTTGGTTAAGTCCATTAAGAGCAATTTGTATGGCAATAGATGGCATTTTATATAGTTTGCTTGATAATGCTTATGATCTTGTTATTAAACTTTCTACTGCTGAACTTTTAAAACATTCAACCATTAAGAGTCTTACTGGGAATTTATATATTATATTTGGGGTTGTTGCATTTTTTAGACTCGCATTATTACTCGTTAATGCAATAATTGATCCGGAAAAATTAAATGAAAAAGGCAAGGGCTTAAGCAATATATTTTTTAGAGTTGTTGGTATGGTTATTCTACTTGCTGTAACTCCATTTTTATTTGAAAAGTCATATGACTTACAAGGAAGAATAGTTGGAGCGGATGCTAGTAAAAATATCATTTTTAAAACGATACTGGGAAATAATGCTAATATTGCATCATCAAAAAATAGTAATGCAGGAAAAGCTTTACAGAATATTGCTTTGTCATCATTGATTACAGTTGATGAAAATTATTTAAGAAATGCATCATCCGATGATAGTAAGGATAAAGAAAAAAAGGATAAAGAAAAAAAGGATAAAGAAAAAGTTATATTGTGTAAGTATAAAGAAATAAAGGATGATAACGGAAAAGTAAAAGGTTACGATTATACAAAAATTACAAATTCTGATGAATATAATTTTTGCCCATTAGTGTGTGTTTCTAATGGTGATGAAACTTGTACACCCCAAGGTGGATATGTTTATGATGAAAAAAAATGTAGTTGGGCTAATTGTCAAAATGCTGTTGATCTTTATAACGAAATGTATGTAAATGAAGATATGTCTCCTGCAAAGCTTGCACAATATGTTGGGACTAGTGGGAAAATAGATGTTGATGGTGAAGAACAAGAAGTTTATGTATATAATTACATGTTTATAATAACTGGTGTAGTTGGTGTTGCAATGACATACATAATAATTTCCTTTGCAATTGATATTGCGGTTAGGATGTTTGAACTAATAGTATTGGAAATATTGTCTCCTTTATTTATTGCAACTTTTGTTGATCCTAAATCAGCACAGTCCGGACCTTTTAAAAACTGGTTATCAGCGGTAGGCAAAAGTTATGCATCATTGTATATTAGGCTAGCAATAATAGCACTTATGGTATTATTAGTATCTATAATTAATCAATCAAAGATGTTTCAATCAATGGGAGAAGTTTCTGGTTGGGCAAAAATATTTATGGTTATAGGACTTTTAATATTTGCTAAAAAAGCACCTAAATGGATTGGTGATATGATTGGTATTAAAGGTGATGGTGGACTAGGTGGATTATCTATTGGTAAGAAACTTGGTGGTATGGCCTTAGCTGGTGGGTTAGCAAGCAAAGGATTGGATAAGCTAAAAGGACAAGGCAAAAAAACCTTGGATAATACAGGTAAAAAAGCTAAAAATGCTTTAGATAGAGTATTTAGCGGTGCCGTGGCTGCAAACGAAGCTAGAAAGCAATCAAAAGATCTAGCTGCAAGAGGAGAACTTAAAGATGCTAATGGTAACCCAATAAGTAGAAAAACGTATTCTCAGATGGCAAGGGATGCTGCTATAGCCAAGGCAAAGGCAGAACAATTAAAAAATCCTGAAAATGATTTTAGAATGTTTAAGGGAATTAGAGATAAATATGCTTCTATTGCTGCAGATGTAAACCCTAATTTTGAATCTTCTAAAGATAAGAAAATTAAGTCTGCAGCAGTAGATGCACAGGCTAAATTAAAAATGGCTGGATTAGATGAAGTAAGCATGGGTGGAAAAATAAAAGATGCAAAAGATTTAGCATTAACCAAAGATTTATATGGCTCTGATATATCGAAAAAAGATAAAATGGTTAATCCAATAAATGCAGAGCAGATGAATAATTCGTTTTCTAGATTCTTTAATGGCAGTATACCAACAACCGAAGAGGATATGCAATTGGCCGCCTATGCAGCAACTGTTGACAATGCTGCCTCAATAGATGCTCAAGGTAACATTTTGGATAAGAACGGGCATGTTTTGGAGACGAGGGATGTTGTTGATAGTAAAGTAGCTGATTATGTAAATAACGCAAATCCTTATTTAAAACAATTGTGGGCCACTACTGCATATGAAAATAATATCCAAAAACAAAATGAGTTTGGAAGTGTATCTGAAAACCTTGTTAAATCAAATCAACGTTTAAGAGAGGCAATAATTCAAAGAGACCAATTTTTGTCTAATAATCCTGCACCGGCATTAGATGATCCATCATATGCTGATTATCAAAGAAATTTAGCTGTTTTTGAAAATAATATAACTTCTGCAACTTCAGATTATAATACATATAAGGATGAGAAAGAAAAACTTGCTACAGAATATAAGAAGTCTGCTAGCTTAGATGAGAATGGCATTACAACCAATGAACCAAATGATAATGTTGGAACAATTCAAGTTAATGGAAGATACATTAATAAATATGGTGAATATGAAGTTATTACTGCCCCAGATGGAAGAAGCAAACAGTATAAATTTGTCGAAAAAGATATGTCAGATTATTATGATTTAATTACACAAAAGATGGATGATAAATTAAATGGTGCAAAATTTAAGAAGAAACTAGATACTATAAAAGAAGAGTATTCTATTGAAAGTAAAAAAGTAGAAAATAAGAATTAGAAAGGGGAATAATGTATGAATAATGGACAATATTTGATAGCGGCAAACTCTAAAAGAGGACAACTAATATTCAGCATATTTAGACCAATAGATTTATATATAGCAATAGGTGGTAGTGTTACAACAATATTATTGTTTTTGATAATTAAGCCTGATTCATTATGGCTAACTATTATAACACTACTTCCAATACTTATATGTGCGTTCTTAGTTATTCCAATCCCTAATTATCATAATATGATGTGTGTACTTCAAAATATATATAAATTTTACTTTGTTGAAAGAAGAACTTTTAAATGGAGAGGATGGTGTGCTAAAGATGAGTTCAAATAATACTAGTAATACAACAGAAAGTTTTGTTCCAATTAGAGCTATTGTTAATAACATGATAGAACTTGATAATGGAGAAAAAATTGCTGGAGTTAAAATTGCTCCTAAAAATATATTTATAATGGAAGAAAGTGATCAATTTAATGTTATAGATAGATTAAAGGATTTCTATAATACTATTGATTTTGAATTTTGGCTTATTATAGCAGATAGGCCAGTTGATATATCAGTTTATATAGCACAGCTTCAAATGCAATATAATAATGCAAAAGATCCTGTAATTAGAAAACTTATTAACGAAGATTTAAGAAAAGCAAGTGGCTTTACTGACGATGTGACTGATGTAGAATTTTATATGTTATTTAAAGAAAAACAAGTTGAGATGGTTCAGAAAAAGTTAAGATTAATGATAAATGGCTTAGCCTCAGCAGGTTTAGCATCAGCACAAGCTAATAATGATGATTTAAGAAGTATATTAGATAATTTCTTAAATGGTGGTGAAAAAACTACTTTTGGGACGGTGATGGCATAATGGCAAATATTAATATAAAAAAAGAGTTAGCACCTAAAGGATTAGAGTTTCATCCTGCTGATTTTGTTATAAGTGATAAATGGTGCACCATTTTAACTATCGTATCTTATCCAAAATGGATTACACCGGGATATTTATCTGATTTAGCAACTAGTGGTGGTGTTAAGGTTGTAATAAAACATATTCCTCTTCCTTATTCTGTAATGTCTAAAATGCTTAATAAAGAATTAGCAGAATTGAAAGATAATTATGAAAAAGAAAGAGATAAAACAGCACAAGAACAATTAAGACAAGATTACGATTCATTAAATGATTTCATTCAAATGATAGTAACCAATCAATCTAAAATCTTTGATTTTCAAATGCATGTTGTTGTAACAGCTAATAGTAAGGAAGAATTAGATACAAAGAAAATTCAAGTGAAAAATTATTTGGAATCCATGGAATTAAGAGGCATTCCTCTTAGATTCGAGCAAAAAAAGGTATTAAAATCAATTCTTCCGATTTTTCCAAAGCAAGATATAGAAGATCAGATAGGAACTCCTATAACATCTCCAACTATTGCAGCTATGTATCCATTTATTTTTGATAGCTTAAAAGATCCAGGACCATCTTGCCTTTTGGGAACAGATTTTTCTGGTGGTGTAGTTTTATTTAATCAATTTTTATACCAAGTAAGAAAAGAATTTAATAGAAACAACGCTAATATGATTATTTTAGGTACATCTGGTAGTGGTAAATCTACTGCTGCTAAACTTCTTTTAAGAACTTATATAAGAAATGAATATAAAGTTGTTGCAATAGATCCAGAAGGTGAACTTGAGGATATGGCAAAACGCATGAGAGGTGACTTTATAGATCTCGGCAAAGGTGGAGAATTTGGTATGATAAATCCACTTGAGGTTATTATAGAGGCTGATGAAGAAGAACTGAAAGATGGACTGGGATACACGGTTCTTACAAAAACTTTGCAATTCTTGAAAGCTTTCATGAAATATTATGATCCTACAATAACAGAAGATGTACTAACTATGTTTAGTGAGATAGCACAGCTTACATATCAACGTTTTGGTATATCTTTTGAAACAGATTTTTCTCATCTAAGCTCAGAACAATATCCAACATTTTCAGATTTATATGAAACATTAGTAAGAAGATTAGAAGCTTATGGTGATCAAGTAACTCATGAAAGAGATATTTTAGAAAAACTAGAACTTAAAATAAGACCTCTTGTTAAAGAATTAAAGTTTTATTTTGATGGTAAAACAACTATTCATCCACAATCTAAGTTTATTGTGTTTAACATAAGAGATTTAATGAATGCTGATGAAAATATAAGAAACGCGCTATTCTTTAACGTTCTTAAATATGCTTGGAGCCATTGCTTGGATAGATCTACAAACACCATAATGATGGTAGATGAGGCACATATGCTTTTATCTAGTAAAAATAATATTGGTGCTGATTTCCTTGCAAATATACAAAGACGTGCACGTAAGTATAATAGTGGAACAGTAGTAATAACACAACAACCATCAGATTTCGCTGATCCCGCTGTAATAACACAGGGTAAGGCTATATTTGATAATGCATCTTACTATCTTGTCATGGGACTTAAAAAGCAAGCGGTTGAAGATCTTGGAATGCTGATAGATTTAAATGATCAGGAAAAGGAAAGTATAAAAAAATATAATCAAGGTGAAGCTTTATTTGTTTGTGGAAGCAGAAGAATGCGTATAGATGTTATTGTAACAGAAGCTGAATTGGATTCATTTGGTGAAGGTGGAGGTTTATAAAAATTGGATTTTATCCAATTTTTTATTTTGCTTTAGTTTGATACGTTCGACATTTTATGATATAATTTTTACATGATATGGTGGTGAGGACATGAATGGGCATGGAAAAGATCAAGATGAAAAGATAGAAAATCTTGATTTAAATGATATAAACTTAGAAGTTAAAATAAAGCCAACAGAAGTTAAAGTAGAAAATTTGGATTTTGAAACAGACCCAAGTATTAGCAATACTAATACGAATGTAGAAAATAATGGATTTGATGATGCAGCAGAGAATTTAACTGATGATCAATTGTCTAATGAAGCTTTCCAGGATAGTAAAGCATCGGATAAAATGACGACAGGTGAGAATAAAGATGTTCAGTCAGCTTATGATTCTCCTTCGAATGACCAGTTGCAACAAAGTGATGATTTAGTTGAAAGCGGAGATCAAGAAAATTCATTTGATGAAGGAGATTTAAAAGAACCTGAGGCGGGAGAAAAAAATAATGAACAATCTTCTGGTGAAAATCTTTCGAATGGTCAATCTAATGGAGAAGCACCGGTAAATGATCAAACTAATTCAGAAAATCTCGGTGAGAATAAAGAAAGCGGAAAATCACAGAATGATAATTCGGAGAATAAAAAAGATGATAACAATTTAAATAATAATTCTGAAAATAAAAAGGATGGTAATGATTTAAGCAATGACAATCCTGAAAACAAAAAAGATGCAAATAAGGATTCAGGAGAAAAAAAGAATCGTGACAATGGTCAAAATAATTCTGATTTAAATAATAAAAAGGATCAAGATACAAGCAAGACCCAACAAGATAATAAGAAGAAAAATGAAAATTCATCTTCTTCAAAATCTAACAATAATAAGCCTGAAATGGGGAATAAAGAAAAACAACCCAGTGGTTTGAACAAAAAAAGAGATGATTTAAAAAATAAATGGAATAATAGGCCAAAGACTCCAAAAGATTTTGCTAATAAAGCTAAAAATGGGATTAAAAATGGAGCTAAAAAAAGATATAATAATTCAGGGTTGGGAAAAGCCATAAATAATGGTAAAAAAGCAATTCAAGGTGGAAAAAAAGCAGCGCAGAAGACGAAAGTCGCAGCTAAGGCTATAGGTGCATTTTTAAAAACGCCAGCTGGTTTAATAACTCTTGGTGTAATAGTAGGATTATTGTTAATAATGATTTTAATTATAATAGTGCCAAGCATGTTCGCTTCAGGATCACCACTTGTTGGTGGAGAAGTTCAAGAAGAGGAAAATTATAACAGGTATTCTGAAGTAGATCAAAAAACAATAGAAAAATTAAAGTCAATAGCGCAAAAATATTCATCAGGTAATCCTTCTTATGCTATGGCGGCAACACTTTATCCTTACATTGAGGAAATGCAAAATGGAAATGTAAATTCAATTAGGGGAAAAACTAATACTTCTCAATCTGATGATGAAGATGCTTATGATGATTCGGATAATTCGGATGATTCAGATGAGAAAGAAGATTTAAAAGAGGATGAAAATGATTCTATTTCTAATGATCTATATTTAGAATTATTTAGACAATGGAAATATAGAAGAAAATTCACAAAATTGTTAAAAGAATCACAAAGTGGTGATGACAATTTGACTGAATATTTAAAAAATACTTGGTTTAAAAAAGATGCAGGTTATAAAGAATTATTTGATGGAGTTAAAGATCAAAGTGCTTTGGCTGATGCAATTATAAGTGATATTCAAGATCAAAAAGATGATTTTAAGGGATATTTCTTTGAAAATTGTTCTACAACATATGGTTCTCAATCTGCTGGATCAGTTGAAGTAGATGAAATGCTTAAGGGAAATATTTTGGTAGATGTTAAAATATCTAGTTGCACTACTGGTAAGAACGTATGGGATTGTGAAAGTATATATGACTCTCCGATAGATATAGCAAAATATGTAAAAGGTGTTACATATGAAGAAATTGGTGTAAGTGGTTCATCGGATATTGAAAAAGTAAAAGCTCAAATGGTTGCAGCTAAAAGTTATGTTATTGGCAGAGCGAAATCAATGGGTTGGGGAGTTAGAAAGGATAATTCAGGAAACTATATAGTTACAATAAGAAATAATACTAACGATCAAGATTATTGTGATATAGATGTAGGGTGTAAAAGTGGCAAAACAAAAGTTAACTCCGATAATATTAGATCAGCAGTAGATGATGCTACGAGAGCAAAACTAGATGAAGCTTGGGAGGCTACTAAAAATGTTTACATTCAAAATAGTAAAGGTTCTTTGGTAGGAGAATTTTGCGATAGCAGAACAGGAATATGTAATTTATGCAAAAAAGGAACTTGTTTAGCACATGAAGAATTGTCAAATTATTCCTCTACAAGTTATAAAGACATATTGTTGGATCAATATAGTTCATATTCGCTTCTTGAACAAGATGGTGAATTTGCTTCTGCAATAGTTGGAGTGGCAAACACAACTTGTTCAACTACAAATGATAATTCAAATTTCATTTATTATGCGCAAAATGATTATGCAAATACTGCTTTTTGTGGAAGATCTTTATCTAGCGGAAAAAATGGCTGTGCAAATGGAGACTCAATTTGTACTTCAGGATGTGGTGTTACATCGGCCGCAATGGCAGTTGCAACATTAACACAAAACAAATCTATAACGCCTGAAACCATAAATTCGAGTGCAAGAGTGGGAACAGATTGTGGTTCTGATGGAACAACAGGAAGCTTATTTCCTTATGTTTCTAGTAATAATGGACTTGAAGCAAAAAGTATAAGCACGAAGAAAGATATTATATCTACGCTAGATTCTGGCGGGTTAGTTATTGCTAATGTTGCTGGTGTATTTGGTGACGGAATCTACAAAACTGATGGTGGTCATTATGTTGTTATTAGAGGATATAGTGGTGATAACGTATACATTGCAGATCCTTGGCAAAATCAATCTATGATAAAACATTGTGAAGAATTTGATTCAAGTAACCATTGTACTAAATTAAGTACGGACTTTGATACATTCGTGTCTAATGTTAAAAATCATGGTGCGGCAGGATTTTATGCAATTACCGGTGGTATTTCTTTTAGTGAATCTGGGTCATCTGGAGCATCACAAGGAACTGGTGAAACAACAGGATATTTAACTAGCCCATTTGGTAAAAATGAAACAAATAGTCAAGCAAAGAATCATCTAAATGGAAATTCATCAACGCTTTATTATAATAGCGGTGGATATCATGGAGCAATTGATTTTGCTGTTACTTCAGGAACTAAAGTTTATGCTATGGATGGCGGAGAAGTTGTGACTGCTCATAATGATACCGGTAACGCATATGGTAAATATATAATAATAAAATTAAACACAAAAGAAAAAACATATTATAATTTGTATGCACATCTTTCTAACATTAAAGTCAAAGAAGGCGAAAAAGTATCGCAAGGGCAATTAATTGCTTTATCAGGAAATACTGGAACAAATACTACAGGAGCGCATTTACATGCGGAATTAATTAATTCTATAAGTTGTTTGGGACATACGTGCAGCGGTACACATTATAACGTTCTTAAATATATTGGAACTAAGAAAACATATGTCGGTCAAAAATGTGACGGTAAAGGATGCTGATAAAATGAATAAAAAAATAAAATATATATTAATAATAGTTTGTGTATTACTTTTGACAGGATGTACTGTCAGAAGTAATATAACACTTGAAAATAACGGAAAAACAAAAGAGGAAGTATATTTGCTTAATAAAACGGAAAACTTAACATCAGATAAATACTCTTTTGAAAAATTGATGGATATGATGGTAAGTCCTTATAAACAAGTTCTTGATTTTAAAGCGTATTCTTATACATATGAAAAAGGAAAAAAACTAAGTGGTGTAAAGGTTTATAAAAGTTATAAAAACATATGTGACTATTTTAATAATTCTGCATTAAACCAATATGTTTATAAATACATAAGTTGTACGGAAAATGATTATTATTATGAAATAAAAAATGCAACAGAGTATATACCATATTGTGCTCAATGTGCAGAATGGCCAGAACTAGGTGATGTAGAATTGAAGATAAAACTTCCAGTATCTGCAACAGAACAAAATGCAGATGAAGTGGATGGCAATACTTACATATGGAAATATGATGAAAACACTAAAGATAAAAACTTTTACTTAAAAATAAGCAAGAGTGCTTTGGAAGAAAGCAAAAAAAATTATATTAAAAACCAAGAAATCAAAAAAAATAGATCTAAAATTATTAATATTGGAATTATAGTTGGTGTTATTTTGTTAATTGCATGTGTGATATTTGTGTTTTACAAAAAATATAAAAAAAATAATTTTGATTATGAATAAAATATTATACCAAATACATTAAATATTTGGTATAATATTTTTATATGAATGATTTATATCGTTTTAAGGGGAGGCTTTAGTATGAAGCTAAAATTTAGAGCAGAACATAAAGATTTTGTGGCTTATGCATGGGCTTGTTTATTATTGTTAGTGATTGTTGCTTTATGTGTTAGAAACTTATACCATGTAACTGATGCGGGAACTAGCACGACAACTGAAACATTGGGGTGGACTTTTAATTTTATACCAGCATTTTTTCCACCATATTTAGGTTACACTATTCTTTTTTGGATACTTGCAGTTGTTCTTTTAACAGCAAGTGTATCAAGCAAATTTTTTACTACTGAAAAAGGTTTTGGTATAGTACAAGGTAAAAAAGAAGATGGCTTTGGTAGATTTGCTAAGGAAGATGAATATAAAAACTCAAAAGATGTAGAACCTGTTGAACTTACTGCAAAGGAAAGTACGGTAGCTGGGTTTCCACTTGTTTATGATAAAAAGAAAAATTTAGTATACGTAGATAATGGAGAAGCACACTCACTTGTTATTGGTGCAACAGGTTCAGGTAAAACTCAGATGGTAATTAATCCTTTAGTTAATATTTTATCTAAAAAAGGTGAGTCAATGGTTATTACCGACCCTAAGGGTGAAATATATGAAAAAAATGGTGAAATGCTAAAGGATTTAGGGTATGATGTTATAGTAGTTAACTTTCGTGATCCCCAAAATGGTAGTTGTTGGAATCCTTACACATTACCATATAAGTACTATAAGGAAGGTAATCAAGATAAAGCAAATGAGCTTTTAAACGATATGGCTATTAACATAGCAACTGATGAGAAGGCTGATGATCCTTTCTGGACTAATTCAGCAGCTGATTATTTAACTGGTTTATCTCTTGGAATGTTTGAAGATGCACCAGAAGATGAAATAAGTATTTCAACGGTAAACTTAATGATAACGGTTGGTGAGGAAAAAATGGGAGCATCAACTTACATTAAGGAATATTTTAAATTTAAAGATCCAGCAAGTCCTGCTGCAATTAACGCATTAGGAACGGTAAACGCTCCACAAGATACTAAAAATTCAGTACTTTCGGTATTAAAGCAAAAAATTAAAGTGTTTGCAGTTACTCAAAATTTAGCAGAAATGTTATCACGTAGTGACTTTGATATGGAAACGATAGGAGAGAGAAAAACAGCTGTATTTATGATTATACAGGATGAAAAAACAACATATCATGCACTTGCAACAATCTTTGTAAAACAATGTTATGAATCATTAATTGCAGTTGCGCAAAGACATGGTGGTAAGCTTCCTGTTAGAACAAATTTCTTGCTTGATGAGTTTGCTAATATGCCTAAGTTTAAAGATATTACAACGATGATTACGGCAGCTCGTTCAAGACAAATAAGAATGACTATGATAATTCAAAACTTTGCACAGTTAAAACAAGTTTATGGTAATGAGGATGCTGAAACAATTCGTGGTAACTGTGGTAACATTTTATATTTGTTAACCGGTGAATTATCAGCGTTAGAGGAAATAAGTAAACTATGTGGTGATAAGATAGTAAAAGTAGGTAAGGATAAGAAAGAGGAAACAAGACCTCTTATTACTGTTACTGAACTCCAAAGATTTAAAGAAAATGAAGTACTGATTTTAAAACATCGTCTTCCACCACTTAGAACAAAGTTCTTACCATTTTGGAATACTGATTTTGGATATGGTAAAAATAATGCTGAAGTTCCACCTGCTAAGGTAACATCTCATGAACAAAGAAAAATAAAATTATTTGATATAAGAGAATTTGTTAAGAAGAAAAAAGAAGAAAAGAGAAATGAACTATATGGTGGTGGGGAAGCAAATCCGTTTGGCGTGAGTATGACACCTAATCCGTTTGGAGGAAATGCAAATCCGTTTGGACCGTCTCCATTTGGTGCTCAAACAAATCCAAATCCTTTAGCAGCCTTTGGTGCTACTAGTAATAGCATACCATCTAATCCACTTGAATCCTCTAACAATGGTAATGATAATTTAGACATAGATGCTATGATGAAAAAGATTGATGCTAGAATAGCAGAGTTAGAGGAAGAAGAAAAAAGAGAAAAAGAGGCTGAGAATAACGAACTTAAAGCATCAGAACAAAAGATGGTTGAAGAAAAAACTGATGTTGCTAAAGACAGTAATGGTAAAACAAGTTTAAATAATTATACTGTGGATAATGGTAAACTTGAATTTCCTTCATTTGGTAGCAAGGATATATCAAACTTTGGAAATACAAATAGTGAAGCAAAACATGATATGTTTGATGATATGATTGAAGATTTATCTTTTGATGAACCTATTGATAAAAACGATGCTATCAAAGATGAAAATATCTTGAAGGATGATAAATCAGAAATTAAGGCTGAAGAGCCCATAAACAAGCAAGCTGATGATAAAAATGGTGAAGCTAATGTTTATAGAAATACTGAAGAAATAGATAAAATTATGAAGAAGAAAGATACATCTAAAGATGATGATGATTTCTTTGATGAATTCTTTGAGTAAAAGCACACTAATGTTGTGCTTTTATTCATATATTATAATGGTGATGTTATGCAAATTAAAATTAGTGAAATAGAAAATAAAAACAATATAATAGATATAAGAACAAGCACAGAATTTAATGAATTTAATATTGGAGGAAGAAATATTACAAGAATGAATTTACTTAAAAATCCAGAATATTATTTAGATAAAAATAATACATATTACATAGTTTGTAATAAAGGAACTGTAAGTTTATCTTGTAGCAGACTACTTAATGCTCTTGGATATAATTGTTATAGCGTAGCAGGGGGAATTGATGATTTAAAGAAACTTTAAGGTTTCTTTTTTTATTGCAAAATATGACAGTTTTTTTAAAAATAATTCATATAATAGAAGGCTAAGCAAAAGAAAGTACTATGTTATGAATTATTATAAGAAAATAAAAAACGAGTTAATAAATAATGAAGTATATAAAAAAGTGAAAGATTATTCAAAAAATAGAAGTGATTTAAATACGTAACTAAAGAAAATATTTATGAAAGAGAATACGAATTAGTATAAATCATACCATTTCATTTTAAATTTGTGATATACTTGTATATAGAATAAGGAGGTAAAAACATATGGAATATTTAATAATAGGACTACTTATACTGATCATTATATTAGTTATATTTTCAATATCTAAAAATATTAATGAAGGTAACATTACTGAGCGTTTAGGTAAACTAGAAACTAATGTTATTAAAGAATTAGGAGAATTTAAATCTGGTGTTAGTACTAATTTAAATAATGATTTTGAAAAGCTTAATGATAGAATAGAGTATAAACTTAATATGATAAATGATCATGTTAATGAAAGATTAGATGTTAATTTTGAAAAAACTAATAAAACATTTACATCTGTCTTAGAAAGATTATCAAAAATAGATGAAGCCCAAAAGAAAATTGATAGCTTATCAACTGATATCTTATCTTTGCAATCTATTTTAACTGATAAGAAAACCAGAGGTATTTTTGGTGAGGTTAATTTAAAGCATATTTTGGTAAGCGTATTTGGTGAAAACAATGATAAAATATACAAACTTCAATATACTTTTGAAACAGGTGTGATAGCAGATTGTGTTTTATTTGCACCAGAACCACTTGGTATGGTTGCAATTGATTCTAAATTTCCACTTGATAACTATAGATTAATGATAGATAAAAAGGCAGGGATAGTAGAAAGGCAAAATGCTGAGAAAAACTTTAAATCAGATGTCAAAAAGCACATTGATGCAATTGCTAGCAAATACATAATTAAAGGTGTAACAAGCAATCAAGCAATAATGTTTTTACCAGCTGAGGCTATATTTGCGGAACTTAATGCATATCATCCGGACATAATAGAATATGCTTATAAAAAAAGAGTATGGCTTGCATCACCAACTACTTTAATGTCTACTCTAACAACTATTGAACTTGTTATTAAAAACATAGAAAAAGATAAATACACGAGTGTCATACACGAAGAATTAAATAAACTTTCTGTTGATTTTAAAAGATATAAAGAAAGATGGGATAAATTATCAAGAAGCATTGATGCGGTAAGTAGAGATGCTAATGACATTCATATAACAACGGATAAAATCTCAAAAAGATTTGATGCCATTAATAACGTAGATACAAAAAAATTGAATAATTCGGATGACTAATTTGACAAAATTAAATGAAAGTGCTATTATTAATATCACTCGCGTAAATTTAAGCGAACAATCGCAGTAAATAGACATGAAAGGGTGATGGTTATGAATAATAGCACAAATGGATTTTTATTCGACATAAACTCAGATAATTTTAGTGTTAGTCTTGAAAGAGCATTAAAAGATAAAAGATTATTTGTTGCAGCAGCACAAGGCAAAGTTTCAGACATAGATTTATTATCTAAGTTATATATTGTTGAACAAGAAGTTAGAAACAGTAAAAATTATGATGTAAAAATTGTAGAAAATTATCATGATAATGGTGATTCATTTACAGCAAGTGTAAGTTTTTTACCAACAGAAAAACCAGCTATATTAAAATAGCTGATTTTTTTTTGATATTTCTATGATTATATTCATATCGTCGTCATTTGCCATAACATTTTTATGTGGTTTTCCACATTTTTCACATTTATAAATTATCTTATATGTATTTTTAAATTTTTCAATATCTACTGGCTTTAACATTCCCAAACAATCATTTAGTCTATCACCAGGATTTATATCTACGTGTTTAGAATATAAACAATATGGGCAGTGGTCTCTTGCAGTATAATTTAATTTTTCTACCATCTTACCACAATTTTCACAAACAAAAGATTCATCTTTCATTGTAAATTTTTTCATAACAAATCACCAGGATAAATTATAACACGTATTTTAAATTATGTCTAAATATGTTATAATTATTAAGGAAATTAGGTGATTATAATGAATTTGAGTGATAAATACATAGTAACAATAGATAATTTTGATGGCCCATTAGATCTTTTATTACACCTAATTAAAGAACAAGATATTGATATTTATGATATAAAAATAGAAGATATAACAAAACAATATCTAGATTATATAAAGCATATGAAAGAACTTAATTTAGAAATTGCCAGTGAATATTTAGTTATGGCATCTGAACTTATAGAGATGAAATCAAAAATGCTTCTTCCTAAAAAGAGAGAAAAAGAAGAAGATGATTATGAGGAAGATCCTAGAGAATTATTAATTGAAAGACTACTTGCTTATAAAAGTTATAAGGAGGTAACTAGTGAATTTAAAGATTTGGAGCTAACTAGAAAAATGATATTTACTCGGGAACCTGATAATTTAAATCGTTATGCAAAAGAAGAGGAAAGTATTGAAGAGCTTGGAGTTGCTGACCTAATAGATGCTTTTAACAATCTTTTAAAAAGAAAAGAACTTGATAGGCCAATTGCAACTAAAATAACAAAAAAAGAACTATCAGTAGCTGATAAAGTTAATAAAATAAAGAATATATTAAGAAATAAAAAAAGAATTAATTTTGAAGAAATTTTTGAAGTATCAACTAAAGAAGAGGTAATAATAAGCTTTTTATCGGTTCTAGAAATGGTAAAAAAAGATGAAATATTATTAACTCAGGATGGTAACTTTAAAAACATAGTTATTTCTTTAAAAGAAGGTGAGTAAAATGAAAATGGGAGTACTTGAGGGATTACTTTTTGTAACTGGTGAAGATGGGCTTTCTTTAGAGATGATAGAAAAGTTACTTGAGGTATCAAAAGATGAAGCCTTAAAATTATTAGAGCAATATAAAAAATCTCTTGAGTTTGAAAACAGGGGATTAAAACTAGTTTATTTAGGTAACAAATATAAGTTAACGACTAAGGAAGAGCATAAAAAATACTATGAATTACTGGTTGATAAAACCGTAAGTGGAAGTCTTTCTCAATCAGCATTAGAAACCCTTGCAATAATTGCATATAATGAACCTATAACAGTTGGTCAAATAGATGAAGTAAGAGGCGTATCTTCAAGAGATATGGTTCGTAAATTACTGTTTAAGGGACTAATAGATATAGCGGGTAAAAGTGATCTACCAGGAAAACCCATGCTTTATAAAACAACTAATAAGTTTTTGGATTACTTTAATTTATCGTCAAAAGATGAACTGCCTGAGATTAATATGAATGAAGAAATATCAGAAGAGGAAAAAGATTTATTTATATCTAAATATAAAGAAAAATAATGGTAATAAAAAAATAATTCACAAATGAATTATTTTTTTCTTCCGTTAAATTTTTTCATAAAATTAAACAAAGCAAATGGAGTGATTGGATTTTTTTGAAATTCATAATCATCTTTAGCTGGTATATAGCAATACGGGAAGTTATCTATTATTGAATCTATGAGATCATTCCATTCTTTTTCTTTACCAATTAGTCTTGCTTCCTCTTCTGTTATATATCCAACACCTTTTTTAGAAAGTTCAACAATTCTTTCACGTTTAATTTTTTCTTGATTTTCTTTTTCTTCTTTTCGTCTTTTTTCTTCTAATTCCTTTTTTTCTTTTAGTTGTTGCAATTGTGCTGCAATTGCTTCATATTCTTTCCTTTTTTGTAATTTGTCTTTAGAATCTGAGTTTTTAGAATTATGCTTTTTTGCTAGTTCAATCATTTTATCGCACATGGCTGCTTTCTCTTCCATACCTAAATCCATGTACATTTGTTTTCTTTTTGTATAAACTTCAAGCAGGTGTTGTTTAAATTCTTCAATACTTTTATATTTCATAATAGTCCTCTACAAGTATTTTATCACATATTTAGCATTTTCAATAAAAAACAAACCATTTTAAGTAATGGCTTGTTTATTTTTAAATGGTACCGGTAGTCGGGCTTGAACCGACATGGTATTACTACCACTAGATTTTGAGTCTAGCGCGTCTACCAATTCCGCCATACCGGCATCAACAATAGAATTATATCATATTTATTATCATTTTTCTATAAAGTTTTTAAAAAATAATGATATAATTAATAAAGAGGTGAATTGATATGAAATATTATTGCATAGGTATTAAAGGATCTGGTATGGCAACTCTTGCAGAAATACTTTTTGATTTAGGACATGAAGTATCAGGTTATGATGATTATAAAGAACATAAATTTACGCAAGAAGGTTTAGATAAACGTGGTATTAAGATATATTATGATAGTACGCATGATATTCCAAAAGATACGATAGTAACTTATTCTAAGGCTTTTAGCGCGGATCATCCAGAAATAAAAAGAGTTAAAAGTTTAGGTTTAAAAATAATTGCTTATAACGAATTATTAGGTAAATTAAGTAGTGAATTTAAGACTATTGGTGTTTCTGGAACTCACGGTAAAACAACAACATCAACCATGATTTCACATGTTTTAGGAGAAACTAAGGGATGTAATTATTTTATTGGTGATGGATCAGGCTTTGCTGATAGAAAAAATGAGTTATTTACCCTTGAATCTTGTGAATTTAACAGACACTTTTTAGCATATCATCCATATTATGCCATTGTAACAAACATAGAACTTGAGCATACGGAATGTTATAAAGATATAGATGAAATTATAAAAACATTTGAAGAATTTGCTAATAAAGCGCATTACGTAATAGCGTGTGGTGATGATAAAAACGTAAGAAAAATGAATTTAAAAAATAATGTTACTTACTATGGCTTTGATGATTGCAACGACGTTGTATGTAAAAACGTTACTTTAGATGAAAACGGAAGCAAATTTGATGTTTATATAAAAGGAGAATTATACGGACACTTTGATATTCCACTATTTGGTAACCATATGATATTAAATGCATTAGCGTGCATTACTGTTTGTAATATGGAAGGAGTAGATACTGAAAAGATTCATTCTTTACTTCATACTTTTAAGAATGCAAAAAGAAGGTTTAAAGAAAAAAAGTTTGGAAGTGTAGTTACAATTGATGATTATGCTCACCATCCAACAGAAATTAGAGTTACAATAGAGTCAGCTAGACAAAAGTATCCAAATAAGGAAATAGTAGCAGTATTTTTACCTAATACATATTCTAGAACTAAAGCTTTAATGAGTGATTTTATAAGTGCTCTTAAAACCGCTGATAAAGCATACGTTATGGACATACACTGTGATAGAGAAAGAAAGGAAGATTATCCTGGAGTTTCAAGTGATGAAATAATTAAGAATGTTCCTAACGCAGAAAAAATATCACTTGATACAGTAGATAAGTTATTAAAACATAAAAACGCTGCAATATGCTTTATGAGCTGTACTAACATTTATGAATTATTAGATAAATATGAAGCATTACTTTTGAATAAAAATGATTAAAATGGTCACCATATTAATGGTGATTTTTTTTATGAAAATATTAATAACAGGCGCTAAAGGTGGCATAGGATATTTAACTGCATTAACATTAGCAGAAAAAGGACACAAAGTTTATCTTACTTGTCATACTAATAAACAGCTAAAAAAAGTAAAGGAAAAAATAGGAAAACAAAAGAACATAACTGTTTTAAAGCTTGATATAACATCAGAAAAAGACAGATTAAGAGTCTTAGATTTGGACATAGATTGTTTATTTAATAATGCAGCAGTAGCACTTGGAGGAAGTATTATTGAAGCTGATATGGATGAGGTTAGAGAAAATTTTGAAGTTAACGTTTTTTCGTCATTTAGACTTTTGCAGATCATATTAAGAAATATGATAGAAAAAAATAAGGGAAGAATAATTGTTATGTCTTCACTTGCAAGCATGTTTCCAATACCTTTTTCAGGTGTTTATTCTGCAACAAAAGCAAGTATAACGTCCATTACTAAGTCCCTTCAAAAAGAACTTTCTTTTATAAAATCTAACGTTAAGGTAATATTAATAGAACCAGGACTTTATCATACTGGATTTAACCAGGTTTATTTAAATAATAAATATGATGATGGTAAGTATTTTAAGGATGTAAAAGAAAAACTAAAAAAGATAGAGAATTTTGCATTTAAAATGGCCGAGAAAAAAAGCTTAGATTCTATTGTCGTTCAAATTGTTAGAGCTATAGAAGATAAACATCCTAAAAGTGTTTATAGAGCGCCTAAACAAGAGGCATTTTTAGCTAAATTATATAGTATATTTAAATAATTATCATATAATTAAGTATGAATGGTAATGAGTTGAAAGAAAAATTAGATGAATTTAAAACTGAAGATTATATATGGCTTTTATATATAGGAATCATAATAATTAGTTGGTATTCTAACAACGTAGAAAGAAAATATTTTATAACTGGGGATTTAAAAAGTAAGGAAAAATATCAACGTTTAATGGTTCTTATTTTTACTATCTTATTAGTGGTGTATTTCTATTTTACAAAAAGTTCATATGATGATATTTTAAAGCTAAAGCAAAGTGATTCTAAAAGTAAGAAAGATTTAACTTATTTATCGTTTTTAGGTTCTTTTCTTGTCTTGATAAGTGGCATAATATTTTTATATATAGCATTTAAAGATGAGAATTTAGATGTTGAACTTGCATTTAATTAATTATGATGTTTTTGAATATAATTAAATAACGAGGAGGGATTTTATTTTGTTACCAAATGTTCCTCCTAAATTATTTTCTTTAAGTGCGGTAGTAGTTGGTTACATATTAATTGATGATATGACTGCAAATGAACAAAATGCTGTTGGTAACTGGCTTATGCTTGTTGCACAAGTTTTATCTACCAACGCTTTTTATAGAGCGGTAATGAAGGAGAGGGGTCTAGAGCCTAAAGAATCTACTGAAACAGGCAGAAATAACGCTGATACTTTTTCTGGTTTTAGTGGTAATAGTTCACCAAGCGATACGCCCGATAATGAAACCGTTGTTATGTTAGAGAAGATGGTTCGTGCTATGCAAACTGAAATAGATAATATTAAAAGGAATATGAATTTATAATTGTTCATATTCCTTTTTTATCCACAGCATAAGTAAGTTTACGATGTAATTAATTTCTTTTTCGGTTAAATCTCTGTCTTTTGGAATTTTATGCCACTTTTCTAAACACCCGCGGCAGCAACAAGCACAGGCATGTTGTGCAATAAAAACAGGATGACCTTTCATAGGAGTTTGTTTTCCATCGTTTGGTATGTCCTTTGGAGCAAGTCTTTTTGTTATGAAATCATATGCGTGTTCTTTTATCTTTTTAAAACCTTTTTCATCTATATAACTAATCATGTACTTTCTTAAATGAAAGCTACTTCTGAATTTAGATTTTGATAAATTGTCTAATACATCTTTATAAGTCATAATAATTACCTCTGTATAAATTATAGTACATTTTTATATTAACTTTAACAGTAACATCATATAATAAACTAATTTTGCTATCAAGTGTTTTTTTACGAAAGGTCGTTTATAAAAAAATAAAAACTAGATGGAAGTCATCTAGTTATTTACAATTGGTAGCGAGAGAGGGGATCGAACCCATGACCTTTCGGGTATGAACCGAACGCTCTAGCCAGCTGAGCTATCTCGCCATGAACTGCATTAATATAATAGCAAGAAATTCACGTTTAATCAAGTGTTTTTTTTCAAAAAATAAAATTAGTTTATAAACTTTAAAAAAAATTAAAAATAAATTAAAATCTTGTTGATTAATCGATATTTTGCATTTATAATAAATAACCATACATGGCAAGGTAGCCTTAATTATTAAATATGGTGGTGGTATTATGATTTATGAAACAGTTTTATTAAAGACTAATCGCTTGATAATAAAAAAGGGTGAAATAAATGATTTTTTAAAGGTTTATGAGTATGATTTTTCCAAATTAAAAAACGTAGATGGTGAGTGTAAATTAGTTAATCAAGATTTATCTAAAATAGAGGCTTGGTTTAAAGGTGGTATAAATAAATATTATTCCAAAATAAAAAAGGGACATATGTTTGATTGGATAATATATGCTGATAATATTCCAACTGGAAACATACTAACTGAGGGTGAAAATTTGGACACTAAAACCGTTTTTGTATCCTATAATATGCATCCATCATACTGGAATAAAGGATATATGACAGAGGCTTTAGAAAAAGTAATGGAGTTTTTATTCTCCATAGGATACGATAACGTTATATGTAAATATTCTGATGGAAACATAAGAAGTAAAAGAGTAATGGAAAAATTAGGATTTAAACCATTTATGATAGAGCAAGATTCATGGAAAAATGAAAAAGGTAATTTAGTAGATGATTATGTAATGATTATGACTAAGGATGACTTTCTTTATAAAACAGCAAGATTAAAAGTAATAAAGGATTCTTTATAGAATTCTTTTTATGTGCTATAATCTATGATAGGAGGATTGTAATATGAAAATATTAGTAACAGGTGGAACAGGATTTATAGGAAGTCATACTTGCGTTGAACTTCTTGATGCGGGATATGATGTTGTAATTGTTGATAATTTATCAAACTCAAAAAAAGAAGTAGTATCATATATTGAAAAAATAACAGGTAAAAAGGTTGCTTTTTATGAAAATGACGTATGTGATAAAAAAGCTTTAATAAAAATATTTAAAGAAAACAAAATAGATGCAATAATACATTTTGCAGGTTACAAAGCAGTTGGCGAATCAGTTTTAAAACCACTTATGTATTATCGTAATAACTTAGATTCTACGTTAAGCTTACTTGAGGTTGCAGATTTATTTAACGTTAAAAAACTTGCGTTTTCATCTTCTGCAACGGTTTATGGAAAGCCTAAGTCACTTCCAATAAAAGAGGATTTTCCTCTTAGTACAACGAATCCATACGGAACAACAAAACTTATGATAGAAAGAATATTAAAGGACTTATATAAGGCTGATAATAGTTGGAGTATTGCAATACTTAGGTATTTTAATCCAATTGGAGCTCATAAGTCAGGTCTTTTAGGTGAAAATCCAAATGGTATTCCAAACAATTTGATGCCATATATAATTAAGGTCGCAACTGGGGAACTTAAGTGCCTTGGGATATTTGGTAACGACTATGATACAAAAGATGGAACTGGTGTTAGAGACTATATTCACGTTGTTGATTTAGCTAAAGGACACGTTAAGGCAGTAGATAAGATTTTAAAAACGACTGGATGTGATTGTTATAATCTTGGTACTGGTAATGGTTATAGTGTTCTTGAATTAGTAAACACATTTATGAATGTAAATAAAGTTGATGTTAAATATGAAATAAAAGATAGACGTCCAGGAGATATTGATGCTTGTTATGCAGATCCATCATATGCTTATGAAAAGTTAGGTTGGAAAGCAGAAAAAGATATTAATGAAATGTGTCTTGATGCATATAATTTTGTTAAGAAAGAGTAGGTGATAATAATGAATTATAATAAATTAAAAGAAGTTTTTAAAGATAAAATATATCACGAAAGATATGATGAAGTATATAATATTTTTGTTCATTATTTATCATTGAATAAAGATCCTAAAACTCTTCTTTCTTGTTTAAAAGAAGCTAGTTTGGAAACGAGAGAAAATCAAACATTAGAATCTATGAAAGAAGAGGCAAGGATGCTATCAAGAATATTTTCTGCTTTAAAAGCTCAACAATTACTTACAAAGAAAGATGCTAATTATGTTGAAGAATATGTGGAAGATTATAGGAGAGTAGGTAATAAATGATGAAAAAATTAAATAACGTATTAATATTTTTATGTTCGCTTGCAGCAGCTTGTTTCTTTGTTAGAGATTTAAACGTAGGCTCATATGATAGATTACTTGGAGATATAACTATTCCTTTAGTACTACTTCTTCCAAGAATATTTAGCAAATTATTTAAAATAAAAATAACTTCTGCAATGGAATTAGTTTACGTTATCTTTATAATACTTGCACAGTTTATAGGAAGCGTTGTTAATTTATATAACAAAGTTTGGTGGTATGACTTATTCGCTCACTTTTTATCTGGCGTTTTAACATCTATTTTAGCACTTGTTGTGTTAAACTGGTTTGGAATATATAAAGAAAAAAATAGAGGATTTAACTTTTTGTTTATAATATCATTTACACTTATGATTGCCTCTATTTGGGAATTTTTGGAATTTGGAGCGGATACATTCTTTGGTATGAACGTTCAGCATTCTCTTGATACAGGAGTGCGTGATACAATGGAAGATATGTTAATTGCGTTTTTAGGTAGTCTTATAGTTGGCATTTCTTACTTAGTAGAAAATAAAATAGCAAAAAATGGATTCTTAAAAAGAGTAGTTAGTGACTTAAAGTAATTAAGCACTAACTCTCTTTTTTTATGCCGTAAATATTATTTATGGGATCTTTAAATAGTTCGTATTTTAACGGATTATACGTAAGATAAGTAAGTATTAGGTAAATTATTATTATAAATAAAATAGATGCTTTTTCCAATTTTAAATCCTTTTTCATGTTTATTATACTAATTGTTATTAGCTGTGATATTATGATTGTTATAAGCATTAAAAGTATTGTAATTAAAAGTTTTTCTCCTATTAAACTATATATCGGAAGGTAAAAAATCAAGAAAATTGGTATGGAAGATATACTTGCTATAACATTAGATATACAGACATTTTTATAATTTAAATGTTTTACTTTAACTATTATTTTTTGAATAACTCCAGAAAATAGTATACTTCCAAAAAGTATTTTCATATGTTCCCAAATACTTTCATTAACAGGTGATATTATACTTGTTATAAAACTTGGTATTTTATCATACAAAAAGTGGAGTGGAAAACAAAGTAAAAACGCCATTATAACACCTAGTATTTTTAGTTTTTTAAGTGACATATTAATCTCCTTTCTTTAAATAATATGGAATTAAATCATATATTTATCCTAGTTGACTTAAAAAGTTATTAATTATACAATTGTATTTGGGTAAGAAAGAAGGTATAAAATGGATTTAAATAAAGAAAGATATATAATATTAGAAATTATTCCAACGAAGGTTTCTGGTGGTGATGTAGCACAACTTTCTGCACTTAAAATAAACGGAATAAAATTAGAAGATAGATTTGATTATAGATTAGATAAAAATAAAATAAATGTTCCTGACATACTTAATATGACTAATTATGATAATGATTCTTTTAAGTATGTTAAGACAACAAAGGCACTTATGAAAAACTTTAAGAAGTTTATAGGTGATTTACCACTTTTAATAATTGATAATTCTTATACTAGAAATTATTTAGAAGAATTTGATAATAAGAAGGAATCTATCTTTAAATATCTTAATTTAGATATGAGTGATGACGTGTTTGATAGGCTTGTTAATAAATATAATTTAGAAGCTAGCAACTACTTAGTTGACTTACTTTATGAAGCAATAATAAGGGAGATATAACATGATAATTAGATGCGTAAAGACAGGTTATTTAGAAGAAAATTGTTATGTTATATCAAAGGGTGATAAATGTCTTATAGTAGATCCAGGGGATGACTTTTATAAAATAGAAGAATTGGTAGGAGAAAAAGAAGTACTTGCTATTTTAATTACTCACTACCACGAAGATCACATAGGAGCATTAGAGGATTGCATTAAAAAATATAATGTTTGCAAGATAGATTATACTAGCAGTAAAAATGAAATGATAGGTCCTTTTTCATTTGAAATAATAAATACCTTTGGACACAAAGATGATGCTGTAACTTATTACTTTAAGAATGAGGCCGTAATGTTTGTTGGAGATTTTATTTTTAAAGGAAGTATTGGAAGATGTGACCTTTCAGGAGGAAGTATAAAAGAGATGAAAAAAAGCATTAATTTAATAAAAAAATATGATAAAAATATTAAACTTTATCCTGGTCATGGAGATGAAACATCTTTAGGATATGAAATAGAAAATAATATTTATATGAAAGGTGATTTTTATGAGTAAAAAAATTGTAATATTAGGCGGAGGCACAGGAACTTCTACCTTAGTTAGAGGATTAAAAGAATTTCCTGTTGATATATCAGTTGTTGTATCAGTATGTGATGATGGTTCTTCAACTGGTAAGTTAAGAGAAGAGTTTGACATTCCAGCAGTCGGAGATTTAAGAAAGGTATTATCTGCTTTATCTGATACAGAACCTTTATTTGAAAGTTTATTAGAATACAGATTTAATACATCAAGTGATTTAAATGGACATGCTGTAGGTAATCTTTTACTTGCGGCACTTTGTAATATTACTGGTAATATGTCTGATGGTATAAAGTCTCTTTCTAAAGTACTTAATTTAAAGGGAAAAGTTCTTCCTTTATCAGAGGATAACGTTGTTTTAATGGGTATTATGAATGATGGTGAGAAAATAGAAGGTGAGCATAATATAACGGAATATAAATCAGGAATTAAAGATATTTATTATAAAACTCCACCTAAAATAAATCCTGAAGTAATAAAAGAAATAAAAGAAGCAGATATGATAATTCTTAGTATGGGTAGTTTATATACTAGCGTTATTTGTAACTTAATAAGTGATGATGTGGTTCGCGCAATAGACGAATCAAATGGAAAAATATTATACGTATGTAATATGTTTACGCAACCTGGTGAAACAGATGATTATACAGTAAGTGATCATATTAAGGCGTTAAATAATCACTTAGGAAAAAGAAAAGTTGATACGGTTATCGTAAATGATGGTAAAATTCCTAAAAAGTTTATTTTAAAATATCATAGGGAAGAAGAAAAAGATCCTGTTGTAATTGATAAGGATGAGATAAACAAATTAAACGTTAACGTAATAAAAGATGATTTTATAAAACTAAGAGATAAGGGGCTTAAACACAATTCAATAAAACTTTCCCTTAGAATATTTGAAGAATTAATAAAATAGCACTGTTAATTAGTGCTTTTTTTAAACGTTTGTAGTATTATATATGTAACGAATTATTTAGAAGTATGAAGGTGATAGTATGGATGAATTTAAGAAACATTTTCCTAATATAGAAGATAATTTTGTAACTAATTTTAACGAATATTTAAAACTTATACCAAATTGTAAACAGTTTGATCGTAATGATATTGCACTTCTTTATAAAGCTCTTTATAAAGCAGATTATCTTCATAAAAATAGTAAGCCTAGAAAAACAGGTGAGCCTTATATAACTCATCCGATTGCAGTATCTAGTATTCTTGTTAAATATGGTCTTGATGCAGAAACTTGTGCAGCGGCACTTCTTCATGATACGGTAGAAGATACCCCTTATACTTTAGAAGAATGTGAAAAAGATTTTGGTACTGTTATAGCAACTTTAGTAGATGGTGTTACTAAAGTTGGACATGACGTTAATCATGAAACTCATGAGAAGATTATTAGAAGTATTACTAAAGATGTTAGGTCGCTTGCAATTAAAGGTGGAGATAGATTTCATAATATGAGTACTTTAGGTTCTATGAAAAGAGAAAAGCAAATAGAAATTGCAAATGAAACTAACACGTTTTATGTTCCTGCTTTAAAGATACTTGGAATCTATAAATTAAAAGATGAACTTCAAGACCTTTCATTTTATTATTTACACCCAAATGAGTTTTTGAAATTTGAAAAGAAAAGAAATAAATTAAAACAAAAATATACTGAAACTTGTAATTTATTTGGTGATGAAGTTTTAGAAAAACTAAGTCATATAGGAATTGGAATGTATTTTAAATCACGAATAAAAAACATTGGTGCAATGTATGAAGAGGCTTTAAAAGAAGGCAATGTTAACAACATTAATGATTTACTTGCTATAAAGATGGTGGTAAAAGATTTATCTGATTGTTATCTTACGCTTGGTGTTGTAAATAAAATAGGTAAGTTTGTTGGAGGAAAAACAATTGATTATATAGCATCTCCAAAAGATAATGGTTATAAGTCATTAAATACAAACGTAAGATATAAAGACGCAAACATACAAGTTAGAATAAGAACGGAAGATATGCAAAGGACAAATGACCTAGGAGTATTTTCTGATCTTAATTCTGCAGTCCAAGAAAAAGTTACAACAAAAATGAAAATTGGGCTTAACAAATTAAAAAAGGAAGGTGAGCAAGGTTTTGAAAAAATATAAAAAAGAATGCTTATGGATATTAGTTCTTTTGGTATTGTTTTTAGTACTTACTTATCTTGTTGTTACTTTAAAAACAAGCAAAATAGATGAGGAAGCATTTAATTTATTAATAAGACTAAAGTGCAAACCAGTAACAAGCATTTTATACGTTATAACAGAAATAGGCTCTAGCATAGGTGTTATAATGGTTCTTTTAATATCACTTATACCATTTATTAAAACAAAGAAATTATCAGACTTTAAATATGTTTTAATTAATACTATGCTTGGTGTTTTATTAATGAAAGGGATAAAAGAAATAGTTAGAAGAACAAGACCTTCTTGGAAGTGGATTAAAGAGGGTGGATTTTCATATCCATCAGGACACACCATATCAGCGATTTTATTATATGGAACTCTTCTTTTAATAGTTAAAAAACATGTTCATGGAAAATTAAGAAAACCTCTTATTATATTTTTAAGTTGTATGATGTTTTTAATTCCAATAAGCAGAATTTATTTTGGAGTTCATTATTTAACTGATGTTTTAGCAAGCACTATACTAGGAAGTATTATTCTTATAATAACAAATATGATTATGGATAAGGAGTATTATATTCATGATAAAAATAAAGATAGAAAAACCGTTTAAGCTAGAAGATACTATAACTTGCGGGCAGATATTTAGGTTCTTTAAAATGGAAGATGGAAGTTTTGATATAATTTTAAAGGACAGGGTAATAAACGTTTATGAAAAGAATAATTATTTATATGTATCATCAAATAATGAAGATGATTTAAAAAATGTTGTGATGAATTACTTTGACTTAGATAATGATTATTCTAAGATAAATGAATATTTACTTAAACAAGATAAAAAGTTAGTTGATGCCATAAATTTTTCTAAGGGGCTTATGATGATAAGGCAAGATCCTTTTGAAACCATAATGGAATATATTATATCTGCTAATAACAGCGTTCCATCAATTGCAAGTGCACTTAATAATATTGCTTTAAAATATGGTAAAAAAGTAATGTTTAATGATAAAGAATATTATCTTTTTCCACAGTATAAGGATTTAAAAGACGTAAAAGAAAGCGACTTAAGAGAGTGTAAGGTAGGCTTTAGAGATAAATACTTAAAGAATATTATAGATAAACTAAATAATAATGAACTTGATCTTGGCTCATTTTATAGCATGGATACTAAAGAGGCATTAGATAAGCTAATGGAAAATATTGGAATAGGACCTAAGGTTGCTTCTTGTATACTTTTATTTGCTTATCAAAAATACGATGTGTTTCCGGTTGATACCTGGGTTAAGAAAGTTATGAAAAAAGAATATAATATAGAGGGTGAAAAAAACATAAGAGCTTTTGCTAGCATAACTTATGGAAAGTATAGTGCAGTAGCAATACAGTACTTATTTAATTACGGAAGAAATAGTAATTGATAAATAAAATAATTTGTGATAGAATAGTTAACTACTAAGCGTTTATGAAAGGAATTTAGGTAATATGTATAATAAAGATGATTTATTAGATAGTTATTTTATGACTAATGATTATAAGGAAACTGATATTGAAACTGTTACTAAAAGCGTTAACAAATTTATAAAAGATTATGGCTTTGATGATATAGAAATAACACGATATGATGTAATGTCATATATTTATAAGAATCATGATTTTTTAATAATAAGAAGAAATGAAAATGGTAAATTAATTTTAGGATTAAATAATGAGATTGAGTCTACTGTTTCTTTTTTAGAATCTTTTGATGAAGAAAAATCACTTCAAATGAAATAGCAATATGAAAGCAACTTTTAAAGTTGTTTTTTTGTTATGGAAATGTAAACCTTAAATTTACATCTTTAGTTTTACGTGTTATAATTAATTTATAATAGTGAGGTGATAAAGGTGGCAAAGAAAAAAACATCATCTTCAAGTAAGAAAAAAGGAAAAATTCCAGTAGAAATATTTGGAATATTATATATAGTTTTAACAATACTAGGATTACTTAGATCAGGTTTTGTAGGAAGAATGGTAAGTAATTTTGGCATATTTTTATTTGGAGCTTTTTATAATTGGGGATTGGTATACTTTTTATTAGTAGGAGGCTACGTATTATTATTTAGAGAAAAACCTAAGTTATTTACTAAAAAACTAATTGGATTTTATTTGTTTGCAATAGCTATCCTTTCGATGTCACACGTAAAATACATAATGTATGATACAAACGTAGGAAGTGCGGTATTTCAAGATACTTTAGCAAACATTGTATCAGGGTTTAATGATGTTAACTTTATTCAAGGTGGAGGAATACTTGGTGCAATATTCTCATATTTATTTGTTCTTGCATTTGATGTTTTAGGTTCAAAGATAATATGTTGGGTATTAATATTATTTGGTGCAATGCTTATATTTAATATTTCACCAGCAACTCTTTTAAGAAAGATAATCTTATTCTTTGTTCCTAAAAAATGGCTTAATAAGAAGGATTCTGATGATGACGAATTAGAAGAAGATGAGGTTGAAGCAGAAGAAAAGGAATCTCCTAAAGATAAAAGGGTTGTTATATCAAATATTAATGATTTAAATCCTACTCATTTAGAAGAGGTAGAAGAAGATAGTGAACCTGTTATAAATGGTGAATATAAACTTCCACCAATTTCTCTTTTAAACGTTCCTAAAAAAGTAAATACAAAAGCTAATGAAGAGAGTATATCATCTAACATTAAATTACTTGAACAAGTTTTAACTGATTTTGATATTAATGGTAAAGTAGTTGCAGCGCATGTTGGACCTACCGTAACTCAGTATGAACTAGAAGTTAAATCAGGAACAAAAGTTAATAAAATATTAAGTTTGAATAAGGAAATTGCATTAGCACTAGCTGCAAAAGACGTAAGGATACAAGCTCCTATACCAGGTAAAAGTACAATAGGTATTGATATTCCTAATAAAGTTACTACACCTGTATCATTAAGAGAGGTTTTAGCAGCCGTTCCAAAAGAAAAAGAAGATAGCAAACTTCTTGCAGTATTAGGTAAAGATATTATGGGAAATCCTAGATGGATGGAAGTAAATAAGACTCCGCACCTTTTAATTGCAGGTGCAACAGGATCAGGTAAATCAGTATGTGTTAACTCGGTTATTACATCAATTCTAATGCGTGCTAAACCAGATGAGGTAAAACTTGTTATGGTTGATCCTAAAAAGGTAGAACTTTCTATGTATAATGGTGCACCACATCTATTAGCACCAGTTGTAAATGATCCTAAAAAAGCTTCTATTGTTCTTAAAAAGATAGTAGAAGAAATGGAACATCGTTATGATTTATTAAGTGATAGTGGTACTAAAAATATTGAAGGCTATAACAAATTAATGCAAAAGAAGATAGATTCTGGTGATACTTCCGCAAAAAAACTACCTTATATTGTTGTTTTAATAGACGAACTTGCTGACCTTATGTTGGTTGCAGCAAAAGAAGTTGAAGATTCTATAATGAGAATTACACAGATGGCTCGTGCAGCAGGTATTCATTTAATAGTTGCAACTCAAAGACCATCAACGGATGTTATAACGGGTGTTGTAAAAGCAAACATTCCATCTCGTATAGCATTTACCGTATCATCATCAATAGATTCTAGAACAATACTTGATATGACTGGAGCTGAAAAATTAATTGGTAAAGGTGATATGTTATTCCTTCCAATGGGAGAGGGTACTCCAACTAGAATTCAAGGTTCATTTGTATCTGAAGAAGAGGTTCAAAAAGTTGTTGATTATACTATAAAACAACAAAAAGCTCAGTATGACGAAAAGTTTACTAACTTAACATCTTCACCGGCAGGCTCACAATCAGCATCATATGATTCAAAAGATGATAAGTATGATGATCCTTTATATAATGAAGTAGTTGACTTTGTAATAAAAAGTGGAAAGACAAGTGCTTCACTTTTACAAAGAAAATATCGTCTTGGATATAACAGAGCAGCTAGAATGATAGACTTATTAGAAGAAAGAGGTATAGTAGGACCACCTAATGGTTCAAAACCTCGTGAAGTATTAGTAAAATATGAGAATAATGACAAAGAAGAACAAACTGACGATTAGTTTGTTCTTCTTTTTACTGAGCTATTATTCTTAAGTTTATATGTATTTAAATATTTTTCTAAATTTATATCATAAAATTCAAAAAGTTCTTTTTCATTTTCTTCGTTTACGTTTAGCATAATATCTATTGCTACTTTCATACCTTCTTTAGGATTATCTTTATATCTTTCAAATATACAAATAGCAATTGCAGCAGAATATAAATAAATTAAATAGTAAGATAAAGGAAGTTCATTTAGCTCATTTATTTTAAAATCATAATTAGGATTAATTTGTATTTCTGAGTTAATAACTTTTTTCATTGTTTTTATATTCTTATCAAAAGAAGCGTTTGCCATCTTATATAAAAGATCAGTTAACTCAGCATCATTATAAATATTTGTTAGGTAAACGGAATTGTGTAAGAAACTGTATTGACTATCATCTATGTAACCATTTTCATATAAATAGCAGCTACCATATAATTCGATTAATATACTTCCTACCTCACGATATAAGGAAAGTTTTTTATTCTTATCAAATTTCCTATTTGATATCTTATTAAATGTGCCATGTACGTTTTCATGATTTAACGTAATAAATAAATTATTATAACAGGTATGATTTATCTTGTAGAAATTTTTATCTTCCAAAGAATAACAAGCACCTTCAAATGCTATATTATCCGAATCCTTATGCTTATCTATGTATAATCTGTTATTATCTATAACATTATTTAATTCATCGTATAAAGTTAAACTTATGTTTTTTAAATATTCTTTAGTAAGTTTTATATAATCTGTGTTTTCTTCATATGGATTATATTTTAATGAGTAATTGAAATTAAACTCTAAAGCATTTTTAATAATTATCTCTATTTTTTCTTTTTGAAAAGAAGTTAATACTTCATTTACAAAGTTGTAATCCTCATTCATATCATTTTTAAAATTTAAATACCTTAAAATTTTTGGATAATAGTATGGAAGTTTTAATGTTTCAAGAATCATATCTTCTAAATAGTCTTTGTCATAAAGTCTTTCTATTATGTTTCCATAACCATATATTTCCCTTATATTTTCTAAATAAGTTTTAAATATTTCTTTTTTATTCCATTTGTATTTATTTTTCATATAAATCACCCTTTGTAAAGTGTTTTCTATTCTAACATATATTTTTAAAATATCAAGTAAATTATGGTATAATTTAATCATAGAAAGGAGACTTTTTATGCCAACACCACATAATGAAGCTTTAAAAGAAGATATATCTAAAACCGTTATAATGCCAGGAGATCCTATGCGTGCTAAATATATAGCAGAAAACTATTTAAGTGATTATAAGCTAGTTAATAAAGTAAGAGGAATGTATGCATATACAGGTTATTATAAAAACAAAAGAGTAACTGTTATGGCACATGGAATGGGAAATCCATCAGTTGGTATTTATTCTTATGAACTATATAAATTTTATGATGTAGATAATATTATAAGAGTAGGTTCAGCAGGAGCAACAACAGATAAACTTCCTCTTAAAAGTATTGTTTTAGCAGAGAAATCTTATTCTAAATCAAGTTATGCCCTAGTGCAAAATGGTACTTATAAAAAGGTATTAAGTAGTAGTGAAATTTTAAATGACAAGATAATTAAAACAGCAAAAGATTTAAATATAAACGTACTTAAATCAATTGTATACAATAGTGATGCATTTTATAATGAAACGGAAAACCCAAATGTTTTGTTTAAAGAATATGGTTGCACTGCTATTGAAATGGAGACGTTTGCTCTTTTTCATAATGCTAACGTTTTAGGCAAAAAAGCAGCTTGTATACTTACTATATCAGATAATTTAGTTACAAAAGAAAGTTTATCAAGCATTGATAGACAAACCGGCTTTGATGAAATGATAAAATTAGCATTAGAGTCTATTTTATAAGAAGTTATAATTAATAGGTAGAAAATAGAATGATTTTCTATCTTTTTTTTTGATAAATGATATAATCTAATTATAAAGCCATAATAAGAAAGGTGATATAAATGAAAATATTAAAAAGAGAAGTTAATAACGTCCCAGTTGCCATTATTAAAACTAATAAATTTAAGCAAGTAGCAGGAAGATTATATTTCAAAAGTCCTGTATCAAAAAGCACGATAACAAATAGAACGATGCTTAGAAACATGCTTATGGAATCATGTAAAAAATATGATACTAGTGAAAAATTATATATAAAATCATTAGAATGTTATGACGCATCTTTATATGCTTCATCTAGTAGGGTTGGAAATTATCATATTACTAGTTTTACTTTTTCTACGTTAATTGATAAATATACTAAAGAGGGTAATTTAAAAGATGTGATAGACCTTTTTTGCGAGATTATATTTAATCCATTAGTTAGTAATTTTGCATTTGACCAAGATACTTTTGATTTAATTTATGAAACTAAAAAAAGTGCTTTAGAAAAAATAAAGGAAGATTCAAGTTCATATATAGAAAGACAGGTTTTAAAGAATTTAGACGAAAATAAAGCTTATACATATATGAGTGATTTAAAATACTTAAATAAAATAACTAGTAAAAGTTTATATGACGATTATTTAGATATGATAAATAATAGCAGTGTATCCCTTATTTTAGCAGGAGATATAGATTTTGATAATCCTATAATAGATATAATAACAAGCAAAATAAAGAAAAATAAAAAGTTTGATGCTAAACTTCTAATTGATAATGATAAAGAAAAGGAAGAAAATAAAGTTATAACAGAAGATTTTCTTGGTACTCAAAACATAATAAACTATGTTTTATATTTAAAAAACTTAACAGATTTCGAAAGAAATTATGTAGCGCCTTTATATAGAATTATTTTAGGCGGTGGTGTATCATCAAGACTATTTTCTATAATAAGAGAAGAAAATAAACTAGCTTATTATTCATTTGCAAGGTATGAAAAAGATGATTCTTTAATGTATATAATAATGGGTATTGAAAAAGAAAATTTTGATAAAGCATATAAACTTACTAATAAAATTATAGATGAAATGAAAAATATAAGCGATGAAGAAGTTTTGTATGCTAAAAGAAGTTATATAACGTCTTATATGGAATTGCAAGATAAAATTACAAATGTTATAGGAAGTTATAATAAATTAAATTTATTTGATATTAAAGATGATAATGAATTAATTGAAAATATAAATAAAGTAACAAAAGAAGATATAGAAAAATTTGCTTATAAAATTTATCCTCATTTATGTTACTTTCTAAAAGGAGAATAACGCCATGGAAAAAATAAAGATGAAAAAAATTGATGAAGTAATTTATCATGAAGAGTTAGAAAACGGACTTAACGTATACATTTATAAAAAAAATGGCTTTGCAAAAAAAGGTGCTTTTTTCGTAACTCATTATGGTTCTTCTAATAATGAATTTGTGCCAACCTGCGAAAAAGAGATGGTAAGTTTTCCAAAGGGAATAGCACACTTTTTAGAACATAAGTTATTTGAATCAAGTGATAATGAAGGGGTATTTGAAAAGTTTAAGAAGTTTGGAGCGGACGTTAATGCTTTTACAAATCACTTAATTACAAACTATTATTTTTCTTGTACTGATAATTTTTATCCTTGCCTTGAAGAATTAGTTAACTTTGTTTTATCTCCTTATTTTACGGATGAAAACGTAGAAAAAGAAAAACCAATAATTAATGAAGAGATAAATATGACTAGTGATAACGTTGATAGGTATATTTTTGAAGAGATGTTTAATATGACGTTAAATACTAATCCAAACAAGTATAGAACGATAGGAGATAAAATAAACGTATCTAAAATAACTAAGGAAGATTTATATAGATGCTATAATACCTTTTATAATCCATCTAATATGGTTTTGGTTTTATATGGCAATATTGATCCTATAAAAACTGTTTCTTTAGTAAAGGGCATAATGAAAAATAAAGGGTTTAATAAATCTTCTGATATAAAAATTAAAGAGTATGATGAAGATGTTAAAGTATGCGAAGAATATAAAGAAGTTAAGAAAAACGTTGTTATTCCAAAAGTTGGTATTTGCTACAAAATAAAGGTTCCAAAACTTACTGGAACAGATTCACATAAGAGATTATTATTCTTAGATATGCTTTTGGATATGAAATTCGGCTTTTCAGTTGCATTTGAGAAAAACTTAATTAAAGATGGTATTATAAAGACAGGACTAGATATGAATTATTCTTGTTTTGATGATGTTATTTTACTTATGTTTTCATCTGATACAGATAAGAAGGATTTGTTTATTGAAAAAATAGATGAAAAATTAAGAGAAAACTTATTTGATGAAAAATTATTTGAATTAAATAAAAAGGTTCTTACAACAAATCTTGTTAGATTATTTGAAAGCCCATCTAACGTTGCATCTATGATATATAATTATATAATTAAGCACGGAAAAATTATAGAAGATGCGTATGATATTTATAAAAATTATGACTTTGATGAGTTTAAGCATGAGTTTAACACTTTAAACTTTGATAATAAATCAGTTTTATATGTTACCAAAAAGGAGTGATAGTATGCTAAAGGTAAAAAACGTAACTAAGTATTATGGTGATTTTAAGGCAGTAGATAATATTTCTTTTGAAGTTAAGAAGAAAGAAATATTTGGACTTTTAGGAGTTAATGGAGCGGGTAAAACAACAACCTTTAGAATGATTATGAATTTAATTAGTCCATCTAGTGGTTCTATTAGTTTTAACAATAAAAAAATAGATTATGACGTAACTGATAAAATAGGTTTTTTAACAGAAGAAAGAAGCTTACTTACTAAACTAACAGTAAAAGAACAGATGCTTTATTATGGGGCTTTAAAATCATTGGATGAAAAAACCATTTTAGAAAGGCTAGATAAACTTCTTAAAAAGTTTGAAATAGAAGATTATAAAGATAGAAAAATAAATACATTATCAAAAGGTAATCAGCAGAAAGTTCAGTTTATATCTGCAATTATAAATGAACCAGAACTTTTAATATTAGATGAACCATTTTCTGGACTAGATCCACTTAATATAGAACTTTTTAAAAACGTTATATTAGAGTTAAAAGATAAAGGAACATCAATTATATTTTCATCACACAGAATGGATCACGTTGAACTTTTTTGTGAAAAATTACTTATATTAGTTAAAGGTAAAACCGTCTTAGAAGGATATTTAAAAAACATAAAAAAAGATTATAAAATAAAAAAAGTAATAATAGAAGGTGACGTAAAAAAAAGTGAATTAGAAAAAATAGATGGTGTTTTATCAGTAAGCAAGATATCTTCTTTATTTAAAGTTAATATAAAAGATGAGAAATATTTTAAAAACATATTTAATTATATAAAAACAAAAGATAATATAACTAAATTTGCACTTGAAGATTCTAGTTTAGAAGAGATATTTATAGCAAAAGTAGGTGAAGTATATGGAAAATAAGTTTATATTTTTAACTAAGCATAGTCTTAAGAAAATAATGAAAAGTAAATGGTTTAAGATTGTTAATGTAATTGTTATGCTAGTTATAGTAGCACTTGTTAACATAGATGGTATTATTACGTTTTTTGGGGGAGACTTTAATTATGATGTAAAGATAAACGTTATAGATAACACGGGTTATTATAATGTGATAGAGGAAAACTTAAAAAACGTTGGTAAGTATTTAAATGATTCAAAAGTCATCATAAAAAAGGTAAATGATTTAGATAAAGAAAAGAAAAAACTAAAGGGTAAAAAAGATATTTTATTAGTTATAAAAGAAGATAAAGATAATTTCTTTAATGCAGAGTTTATAACAGATTCTTATGTTGATACATTAAAGTATCAAGCAATTAAAGCTTCTTTAAATAGTGCAAAAGAGATAATTGCAATAAATAATTCAAATATAGATAAAGATGAACTTGCTAAAATATCAAAAGAAGTTACCATAAAAAGAACCTTCGTTGATAAAGAAAAAAGTAAGGATGAAGAATCTTCAAGATCTCTTCTTTCCGTACTTTCATTAATAATTGTGCTTCCTTGTTTTATGTTAATAATGTTTTTAGTTCAAATGATAGGAGCAGAAATAAACGAAGAAAAATCAACTCGCGGTATGGAAATAATAATAGGAAACGTATCTGCTAAAGTACATTTCTTCTCTAAGGTATTAGCAAGTAATTTATTTGTTTTATTTCAAGGTTTTCTTCTTTTAATGTATTCTGGTATTGGTCTTATTGTAAGAAAACTAACTAGCAAAAGTAGTGGTTCATTTTCTGCTTTAAAGGATGCAGCATCAAATCTTGATTTAACAGGTGCGGTAGACTTAATAAAAAATAGTGGAATAATAAATAAGTTAGGTTATATAATCCCACTTATAATAATTTTAATAATACTTAGTTTTTTAGCTTACTCTCTTTTAGCGGGCATATTAGCATCAATGACAACTAATATGGAAAATTATCAGCAACTTCAAACACCACTTATGATAATAAGTGTAATAGGATATTACTTAATAATTTTATCTACAGCATTTCCTGGTTCTACATTTATAAAAGTTATGGCAATGATTCCTTTAATATCGGTATCTCTTGCGCCTAGTCTTTTACTTTCTGGAGAAATAGGTGTTGGTGTAATAATAATTGGAATAATACTTTTAATACTTTTAAATTATTTATTAGTAAAATATGGTCTTAAGGTTTATAAGGTTGGAATACTAAATTATTCTGAAAGCGGTTTATGGAAGAAAATGTTTAAGGCTGTTAAAGAAAAATAAATAAAATTAAGCATTTGTCAAAATATAAGTGTTTTGCAATTGCTTTTTTTAATTTTCTTTAGTAAACTTAAATAAGTAGTGGGAGGTAATTATGTTACAAGTAAATAATTTAAGCCTAACCTTTGGAAAAAGAACATTATTTAAAGATGTAAATTTAAAGTTTACACCCGGTAACTGTTACGGCGTAATAGGCGCTAACGGAGCAGGTAAATCAACCTTCTTAAAGGTTTTATCCGGTGACATAGATTCAACAAAAGGGGATGTTGTTTTAACCGAAAATGAACGTATGTCTGTATTAAAACAAGATCATAATGCCTATGATAGTAAAGACGTTATTGAAACTGTTATAATGGGAAATCAAAAACTATATAGCATAATGAAAGAAAAAGAAGAAATATATTCAAAACCAGACTTTAATGATGCTGACGGATTAAGGGTTGGAGAACTTGAAGCAGAATTTGCCGAAATGGATGGATGGCAAGCCGAAAGTGATGCTGAAATATTACTTGCGGGTATTGGTCTTGATAGGGCGTTTTTCTATGATAAGATGGAAAATTTATCTGGAGAAGATAAGGTAAAGGTACTTCTTGCACAAAGTCTTTTTGGTAATCCGGATATCCTTATTTTAGATGAGCCTACAAACTACTTAGACATAAATGCAAAAATTTGGTTAGAAAACTTTTTGTTAGATTTTAAAAACACGGTAATAGTAGTATCACATGACAGACACTTTTTAAATAAAGTATGTACCCATATTTTAGATATAGATTATGGAAAGATAAAAATGTATGTTGGTAACTATGATTTTTGGCTTGAATCTAGTGAACTAATTCAAAAACAAATGAGAGACTCTAATAAGAAAAAAGAAGATAAAATAAAAGAATTACAAGAATTTATTAGACGTTTTAGTGCAAATGCTTCTAAATCTAAGCAGGCAACCTCAAGGAAAAAATTACTAGAAAAAATAGAATTAGATGATATAGCACAATCATCAAGAAAATATCCATATATTAATTTTGATATAGATAGACCACTTGGACGTGATGTATTAGAACTTAAGGGAATTTCTAAGATGATAGATGGACAAGTCGTTTTAAAGAACCTTAATTTAACAATAAATAACACTGATAAAGTTGCTTTTGTAGGTAGAAATGAGCTTGCTAAAACAACGTTATTTAAAATAATAACAGGAGAGGAAAAACCTGATTCTGGAACCGTCCGTTGGGGTACTACAACAAGTTTTTCATATTTTCCTAAGGATCATGATAAATATTTTAAGGAAGATGTTAACTTAGTTGATTTTTTAAGACCATATTCTAAAGAACAAGAAGAAGCTTTCTTAAGAGGCTTTTTAGGTAGAATGTTATTTTCGGGTGAAGAAGCATTAAAGAAAGTATCTGTTCTATCAGGTGGTGAAAAGGTAAGACTTATGTTTTCACGTATGATGCTTAGGTGTGCTAACGTAATAATATTAGATGAACCAACTAACCATTTGGATATAGAATCAATTACATCCTTAAATAAAGGAATGAAAAACTTTAAGGGTGTATGTTTGTTTTCTTCATATGACTATGAACTTATAAATAGTGTAGCAAACAGAATAATTGAGTTTAAAGAAGACGGAAAATACATAGATAAAATGACAACTTATGATGATTATTTAAATAGAAATTAGTAAGAAGGTATAAAGATGAAAAATAAAAAAGGGTTTACGCTGATAGAATTACTAGCGGTAATAGTAGTACTTGCAATAATAATTATAATTGCAACCATAAATGTTAATAAGCAGATAAATAAAACTAGAAAAAAAGCTAACGACATAAACAAAAAGATGATTATAAAAGCTTACAAATTATGTTCAGCTCAGGAGTTAGATTTAAGTAAGTGTGATAGCATACCCAAATTAATATCAAATGGATATTTAGATGAATTTAATGATCCATATAACAGTAAGGAAAATGAAATTAATAACGCATATACCCTTATAGTGAAAGATGATATCGCAAAGGTTATATATAATGGTGACGGAGTACAACAAGTATATGAAATTCCTCCTACTCAGTATTTTTCATGGTGTAATGAAGATAATGGTAAACATTCCTGTGCTGATGGACTTTCAAACGAAGGAAAAAGTTGGCTTCAGAAGCATGATGATATTTTAACTTTCCCTGATACAATAAAAACAATAAAAAATTGTGAAAGTAGTGAAAAAAATTGTTCTAATTTCTCTGATGTTCAAATTGATGCGCTAATAGTAACTAGTAACGTTAGTATTAATGCGACGTTTAAGAATACTAAAATAGGTGTAATTAAGGTAGATGGCGGTAACCTTGGAAGTTCAATATTTCAAAATACAACCATAAATAATTTAATAGTAGGTAATACTGGTAATATGAATATTGGGCAATCAACTTTTAGTGGCTCTAAAATACAAAATTTTAAAATTGAAAATGGAACGTTTAATTGGTATAGTTTTACAGGTAGTATTATAGATACATTAACGGTAGGAAAGGGTGTTACGTCACTTGGAAATGATACTTTTGAGGGTGCTAAAATAAACAAATTAATAATAAAAGCCAATAATTTAAATGGAAGTAGAGAACAGCCATTTAGAAATAGTAATACTCCTATTAACATTATAATAGATAAAGATGTTACCAAATTAGGAAAAAATGTTATTGCTAACAATACAACATCTTATTGTAATTATGTTAGAATGATTCCGATAAAAAGTATTTTAATAAATGGAGATAAAAAAAGATTTTCAAAAAGAGATTTATATAATTTTGGACTTAGGTGGGATCAGATTCCAAATGATATTGGTAATCCGATGGATGATAGTTATAGATTAAAACTAAGTAAGAGTAGTGACTTTGAAAGTTTGAATTGTTATAACTCGAGTAGTAAAAAATATCCTTTTCCATCATGGGTTGATATAATAGATTGATTTTAGCAAATAATTATTACGTGGTTTTCTTTTATTTAAAGGAAAAACTTCATGTTATAATTACTTGCTTTTTTTCATAAAATGATTATAATAGAGACAATTAAAAAGGGATTAAACTTTAAAAAGTGGGTGACATTATGAAAAAAATATTAACTTTTATACCTCTTGGTGTTGGAATTAGTGCGGCTATTATATACATTCTTAACATAATTCAATTTAAAATAATAAATAACGGAACTGCACTTTTACAAATACTTTCATCACTTAAAATATATTTGTTTATATCAATCGGGGGATTTGGTTTATACTTTTTTATCAAGGTACTAGACTTACTTATAAATAAAAATAAAGTAGAAAATGAAGATTTTTCATCAAATGAATATGAACCATTTGAAAATAATAATAATGCTAAAGCCTTATCAAATGAAAATACTTTAAATAACATAAATAACGTTAATGATTTTAATAATGTAAATACACTTAATAACCAAAATAACTCAAACTCATACGTTCCTAACTATGATTATGTTCCTATGTATCATGCTGAAGAAAAACAAGATAATATAAAGGAAATAAAGTTAGATAAAGAAGATGAAGATATTGATTTAGGGCCTTTATATAACAGCGAAGAAAATAATGTTGATAAAGAGGATAATTTTACAGCTTGTAAATACTGCACTTTTTGTGGTAATAAAATTAACGCTTATGATTTATACTGCTCGCATTGCGGAAACAGACAAGATAAGAAAAAGATGAGTCCTTTATTAAAAAACATAATAAACGTTTTAGAAATAGTTATCTTACTTCTTATAATATACTTTTCATTAAATATGTTATTTGATTATAAGGAAAGTCGTGATCCATCTTTTAAATCGCCATTTAAAGTTAGTATGACAAAATAATTATTTAAAACTTATTAGATTTTTATATTTAAAGTTAAGTGAGTTTATACCATGGTTTAGGTCATTTACAAACTTAACTTTTTTTCTTTTAAATATTTTTTTATCATCATATGCGGTAAATAAGTTTATATCGCAAGCCTTAAAACTATTATTAAACAATTCAATACTATTACCATGAATAATAATTGTTGTACCATTTTCAATAGCACTTATTATTCTTTTTTTATTTTTATTTATTTTTTCTTTTATATGGCTTAATTTATCACTTTTATAATTACCGAAATAATATGTATCATCCTTTTTAAAATATATGTTTTCATTTATTTTTATATTGCTAGCAAATGGCTTTATTATAAAATCATCGTCTAAAAATTCTTTTTCAATTATCTTTATCACATTAATCACCTTATTTTAGTTATGTTAATGTTTTTGATAATTTAAACATAAGTTCTTGAAAAAACAATTAAAATAAAGTAGAATAGAAAGGTGTAAAGATGAGGTGAAAATTATGGGAAGATTTCCAAATATAGCTGCTAGTAAAGCAAAGACAGGAGCTGCTAAGGCAAAGGTATATTCAAGCTATGCTAAAGAAATATATCAAGTAGCAAAACAAGGTGGTACTGATCCTAATGGTAACTTAAGTTTAAGACATTTAATTGAAAAAGCTAAAAAAGAACAAGTTCCAGCAGATGTAATTAAAAGAGCAATAGATAAGGTAAATAGTGGCGCAGATGAAAGTTATACATCAGTTAGGTATGAAGGTTTTGCATCTGGTGGTGCAACCGTTATGGTTGATTGTTTAACGGATAACGTAAATAGAACGGTAAGTTTAGTTAGAAATGCATTTACAAAATCGAAAGGTAAGATGGGAGTTTCGGGATGCGTATCTCATATGTATGAGCATTTATCAGTTGTAATCGTAAAAGATATGACTGAAGATGAAGCTTTAGAAGCACTATTAATTGGTGAGGTAGATGCTAAAGAAATAGAAGCAGAAGACGGTAACGTAAGTATATATGGAGACCCATCAGATTTATATAAAATCAAAGATGCTATAACAAACGCTAAAAAGGATGTAGAATTTATAGTAGATGAAGTAACTTATCTTCCTAGCGAAACAGTTACATTAGATGGAGAAGATAAGGAAAACTTTGATAAATTACTTAATATGTTGGACGACGTTGAAGATGTTCAAAAAGTATATCATAATGTTAATTTGTAATTTGACAACCGTACGTAATTATTGTAATATAAGTATATATTTAAATTGATGATGAAGATTAGTAGTTAGTTTTATTTATTTTATAGAGAGTTACCATTTGGTGGAAGGTAATAAATAATTGCTAATGAATCTACTTCTAAGACGAATGAGCTAAAATTCATTCGCGGGTAAAACCGTTATGTAAATTAAGAATAAGCTTGGATGGCACCGTGGTTAACATCACTCCAACGTTAGGGCTTATTCTTTTTATTTATAGGAGATATTTCATGGATGAAAGAATAATATTAAATACGGATGGCAAAATAGATTTAACGATACCAAAAGATTTTGAAGAATATGATAATACGATTGATATTTATTTGCATGAAACGGATGAACTTGTTGGAATGATATGGTTTGAAGATTTTTCGGATGATGAGTTTACTAAGTATTATGGTAATGTTGGTTATGTGATTAAAGAAAAGTTTAGAAGAAAAGGTTATGCATTTTCAGCGCTTAAACTATTAAAAAAAGTCATGCTTGATAATGATATTGATAAAATGATATTTAGCATATTTCCAAATAATATTGCCTCTTGTAAAACGGTGGAAAAATTAGGTGCCAGAATACTTTGCTATAGAAACGTACCTAAGAATCATTCTTTGTATAATTTTTCCGAAAATCAAGTAGTAATATATGAATATAACATTGAAAGGAGTAGTAAATATGAGGAAGATAAAACTAAAAAGCATTTATAGACATTTTAAGGGTAACTTATATTTGGTAGAAGATTTAGCAGTTCACTCGGAAACAGGGGAAATACTTGTAATATATAGACACTTGTATGATGATTGTGCTTGTTTTGCAAGACCACTTGATATGTTTTTATCAGAAGTTGACCATGAAAAGTATCCTGATGTAAAACAAAAATATAGGTTTGAAGAGGTTATAATACCTAAAAAATAAAAGGAGGATATATGTTAAAAGAATACTTAACAGAAGAAAAGTATGAAGAATTAAAAGAAAGTAATGATATGATTTATAAGGCTTTAGAATTATCATTAGAGTTATTTAAAAGCGATACTGATAAAGGCGGATTTCCTTACGTTCTTCATCTATTTTACGTATATAAAAACGTTTTAGAAAAAGAAGAAAAGGTAGTAGCACTACTTCACGATGTTATGGAAGATAAAAACGTAACTAAAGAAGATTTATTAGAAATTGGTTTTCCAAGCAAAATAGTAAGTGATATATTAGTACTAACTAGAAGAAAAGACGTAAGTTATGATGCTTATATAGATAACATAATAAAAACCGGTAGTAAAGAGGCTTTAGAAGTAAAACTAGCAGATTTAAAAAATAACATAGATTTAACTAGGATAAAAAATCCTTCCGTAAAAGATTATGAAAGAGTAGAAAAAAGGTATATGCCTTCTTATGAAAAAATACTAAATAGATTAAAGGAGATAGAAAAATGATAGATATTAAATTAATAAGAGAAAACAAAGAATTAGTAAAAGAAAATATTAAAAAGAAGTTTCAAGATAAGAAATTACCACTTGTTGATGAAGTTTATGATATGGACATAAAGTATCGTAAGATAAAAACAGAAGCTGATGAAAAAAGAAGTAAGATTAACTCTTTAAGTAAAGAAATAGGAAATCTTATGCGCAATAAAGATATAGATGGTGCAAACAAAATAAAAAATGAAGTTGCATCTATTAAAGAATCTATTCCGGAAATTGAAAAAGAAGAGGAAATGCTTGAAAAAGAAATAAAAGAAAGAATGATGGTAATACCAAACATAATAGCAAGTGACGTTCCAATTGGAGAAGATGACTCTAAAAACGTTGAAGAAGAAAGATTTGGAGAACCTAAAGTGCCTTCTTATGAAATTCCATATCATTCAGATATAATGGCTTCATTTAACGGATTAGATAAGGATGCTGCTGCAAGAGTATCTGGTAATGGTTTTTACTATTTAATGGGAGATATTGCACGTCTTCATTCAGCTGTATTAGCATACGCAAGAGACTTTATGATAGATAAAGGATTTACATACTGCATTCCACCATATATGATTCATTCTGATGCGGTTGATGGAGTTATGTCATTTGAAGAAAAAGAAGCTATGATGTATAAAATAGAAGGTGAAGATTTATACTTAATAGGTACGTCAGAACACTCTATGATAGCTAAGTTTAAAGATCAATTATTAACGGAAGATATGCTTCCTATTACAATGACATCATATTCTCCTTGCTTTAGAAAAGAAGTTGGAGCACACGGAATAGAAGAACGTGGAGTATATAGAATTCACCAGTTTGAAAAGCAAGAAATGGTAGTAGTATGTAAACCAGAAGATAGTGAGTCTTGGTATAACAAGATGTGGAATTATTCTGTTGAATTATTTAGAAGCCTTGATATTCCAGTTAGAAAACTTGTTTGCTGTTCTGGAGATTTAGCAGACCTTAAATATAGATCTTGCGATATAGAAGCTTGGAGTCCTAGACAACAAAAATACTTTGAGGTATGTTCATGTTCTAATCTTACTGATGCACAAGCAAGAAGACTTGGTATACGTTATAAAAAGTCTGATGGAACAAAAGAGTTTGCACATACTTTAAACAATACCGTTATCGCTCCTCCTAGAATGTTAATTGCATTTTTAGAAAACAATTTACAAAAAGATGGAAGTGTTCTTATACCAGAAAAATTAAGACCTTATATGGGTGGTAAGGATAAACTTATTCCGGCAAATAAATAAAAGGATTAATTCCTTTTTTTATTTGTGTTAAATTTAATTTTATGATATCATACTTTCTATTAGAAAAAGAGTGATTGAAAAATGAGATACTATGTTGATAAAGACACCATGGATTTTTTAGAAGAAAACGTAGAAGCAGTAATCTATTTGCTTAAAAAAGCATATATTAGTACTAAAGAGTATTATAAAGGAAAAGCTCTTTCTGATTTTCTTTACTTTAATACTTATAAGACATTTACTAATGGATATTGTTTTTATTTTTCAAGAATGCTTAAAAGCATTTATAAAAATGCTTGTTTTGTTTCATGTGATAAATATTATGCTCATATAAGTCATATATTTATTAAGATAAAAGGTGATATTTATGACGTATATGGTAAAAGAAACATAAGTAAATATGAAAAGTTAGAAAATAAAGAATTAGAAAAAATAGGTTTAAATCACATTGAAGTAGAAAGTGAAATATATGAAACATTTAAGATGTATTTTCATAAGTATTTAGATTTGTATGTGAGCTATAACAAGCTTTTTATCAAGAAAAAACATTAAAAATTATTAAAAAAACTTGCATTATTTAAAAAAATGTGGTAAATTCTTTCTATCGCTATTTTTTATAGTGATTTTAATTTGGCTTTAATTTTATTATATAAAGAAAGGAGAAATACAATGTTAAAAGAACAAAAGCTTATAAGTTATCTTGTTGTTCGTGAAAAAGTATCTACGGGTTATCTAAGTAAATTTAATATTGCTAAAGATGATTTTAATTCTTTACTTGTACCTAACAATGCAGAATTAAGAAGATACTATGATGAAGAATATAAGCGTGCACTAACAAAAGTTATGGATGACGAATACGTAGGAATAACCTTTGATAACTTAGATGCAATTAAGGAAGCATTAGAAGAAAAAGAAAAAGCAAAATCACTTGCTATGTAAAAGAAGTGGTTTGTTTTTTTTATTTCAGATAATGATTAATACTGATAAATATTAATTACAAAATTATGAAAAATAACACGATTCGACATATTTTTTTAATTAAAATCACTATAATACTATTGTGATTTTTTTATTTGAGAAAGGAATAAGTAGTTATGAAAACAGAAATTGAATTATTAAATTATTTAAAAAAATTTATTATAAGTAAGGAGATATTTAACATAAATATTAAACCTCGCAATATAGATATATTAAAAAGATATTATGATGATAATTATAAAAAGGCGTCTATATTAGTTATGGAAGATGAATATGTAGGTATTACGTTTGATAATTTAGAAAAAATAAATACTTTAATTAAAAAAAGTTAGTTAAAATACGTTTATTATAGTATAATTATTACGAGGTGTTATATATGTTTGAAAATAATAAAATATTTATATTAGGATTTGCAAGAAGTGGTTATGAAGCTGCTAAATTTTTAATAAAAAGAGGAAATGAAGTTTTAATAAATGATGGTAAAGATGAAAGTAAGGTAGATAAGGATAAACTAAAAGAACTAAAAGATCTAGGAGTTAAGTTTTTCTTTGGTTCACATCCAGATGACTTATTAGATGAAAGTTATGATTATTTAATTAAGAATCCAGGAGTTCCAATACATCATAAATATATAGAAAAAGCAAAAGAACTTAAAATAGAAGTTATAAATGAAGTAGAAATGGCTTATAGATTATTACCAAAAGACGTTACGTTAGTTTCTATTACTGGTACTAATGGTAAGACAACAACTACAACACTTACTTACGAAATGATTAAAGAAGAAGGTATTAGATGTCATTTAGCAGGAAATATAGGATACCCTTTATGTAGTTTTTTAGATAAATTACAAAAGGGTGATGTAATTGTTATGGAAACATCTTGCCAGCAACTTAATAACGTAAAAGAATTTAAACCTCATATAGCGGTTATGACTAATTTATCAGAAGCTCACGTTGACTTTTTTGATAATAGCTATAAGAAATATAAAGACGTTAAAACAAAGATATTTAAAAATCAAACAGAAGATGATATTGCAATTCTTAATTTAGAAAATGAAGAAGTATTAAAACAAACAAAAGATATTAAGTCTAAGAAGTTATATTTTTCATCAAAGAAAAAAGCTGATTGCTACTTAAAAGATGATATTATTTACTATAACGATGAAGAGGTGCTTGATACTAATAAAATGATTATAGTAGGTAACCATAATAAAGAAAACGTAATGGCATCTATTATGGTAGCAAAAGAATTTAACGTATCAAATGATACCATTAGAAAAGTTGCTTACAATTTTAAAGGTGTTGAACACAGACTAGAATTTTCTGGAGAAATAGATGGTGTTAAGTATTATAATGATACTGAAGCAACTAACATTAAATGTACTCAAATTGCACTTTCTTCGTTTAATAAACCAACTATAATAATATTAGGCGGATTAGAAAGAGGGCAAGATTTTAATGAACTTACACCATATATGAAAAACGTAAAAGCAGTTTTAGCAATTGGTGAGTGTAGAAAAAGAGTAGAAGACTATGCAAAAAGTTTAAAAATCCCTGTTTATACACATGAATTTTTAAAAGATGCTATGAAAGAAATAGAAGGTATTAAAAAAAGTGGAGATGTTGTTCTTTTATCTCCGGCATCAGCATCTTGGGATCAATATAAAGAATGTGAAATTAGAGGAAAAGAATTTAAAGACTACGTAAAAACATTAAAAGAGGCATAAAAATGCCTTTTTTATTTGACAAAAAAGTTAAGATATGTATAATAGCTTTAATGAAAAGAGGGGTTTTATGAGTTTGGAACAGGAATTACTACTATATGGTATACAAAACTTTTGTTTTAACACAAGGTTTAATTGTACTGAGGAAAGAAAGAGAATAATATTTGAATATTATAAACCTATTTTTGAAAAGAATTTATCAAAAAATTATGATGTGGAAATAACAAGTGAGATTGATTTAATATTAAAAGACTTAATAGATTATTATTACGAAAATGGTTTAAATACAAAAATCGATGATTTTTTAAGAAGAAAGGCAAAGGTTGTTTTAAGCGATAAAAGAATGAATTTTGATGATGCTATTTTTGAAAATGAAGATAAGATAAGATTGCATTATACGCTTTTTTTATTCAAAAAGATGAAAAAAGTTAATAAAAATTATGTATTAGCTGATGATGAAGTTTTAAAATTATCAGTTGACATTATAAATCAGTTATTAAATTCTTACGTTAAGTCTGATAAATCTTCATTGGTAAATAATTATTTTAATTCCCTCATAAGAAGAAAAATTCTTTGTTATGAAAATGAAGAAAAATTAATATATGATTATTGTATTAGATTTGGTCCAACGAAAGATATAGTTAATTATTTTTATGAAAAATGTGTTAGCTATGAAGAATTAGCAGGCTATGATTTAACTGAAAAAGAATATTTGATTTTAATAGAAGAAATTCTAAATAATATAAATTCACTTCACTTTGTTTTCAAAACAAAGTTAATGGAAAAGGTAAGAAAAATTAATAAGGAATGCAAAGACGATAGATTAGATATTATTGAAGAAATAAGGTACGGAAACTTTGATAATGTTGAATTACTTAGATGTTTGTATTCAAATATTATAGATTTAGTGTTTGATAAGTTTAAGGATAAAGTTTATGTTTCAAATGAAGAATTTAAAAAGATATTAAAACAGAAATATGATGAATATTTTGATAAAACCGTAGTCAAATTGTATAATGATGGCAACATTAATTTTCAAAGATACATAAATGTTAGACTTTCAAATTTTTGCAAGACCAATAAGAGATTAAATTCTAACTTTTTTGTAGATGAAGAAGAAAAGTATCAAACTATTAGAAATAATGAAAGTTTAATTGATGTAGTATTTAAAAGATACAAGAAAAAAATTAGTCCTTCTGACGTATTAGAGGATATCATAATAGAATCATATTATAAAAGCGCAGAAGAGTATTTTAAAATCAAGAGAAAAAGAGATTTTGCATCATACGTAGATTATAAAATGAACTCTTACGTTAAAAAAATGAATTTGAATAAATAAAATAACAAATTCTTTTTTTTGTGTTATACTATTTTAAGAAATGAGTGATTGATATGTTAAAACCAAATTATAAAGAAGCTAAAAAAAGAACTAAAGAAGATATAAAAGTATTAAGAAATGAATATAAAATTCCGGATGAAGTTAAAAACTTAGGAGAAAATAAAAAGTACTTTATTAAGACTTATGGTTGTCAAATGAACGAGCACGATAGTGAAGTTATATCTGCAATATTAGAAGACATGAAGTTCACGAAAACAGATGATTATGAAAATGCTGACTTAATTATTTTAAATACTTGTGCTATTAGAGAAAACGCACATAATAAAACGTTTGGAATGCTTGGTAGAATAAAGCACTTAAAGCAGGATAAACCTAATTTAATGGTTGGACTTGCAGGATGTATGAGTCAGGAAGAAAGTGTAGTAGATGAAATAGTTGATAAGTATAAATGGATGGATTTTGTTTTTGGAACTCATAATATCTATAAGCTTCCAGAAATTTTAAAAGAACACATGAAAACTGAAAAACTAGAAGTTAACGTATGGTCTAACGAAGGAAACGTAATAGAAGGGCTTCCATCAAAAAGAGATTCTAAATATAAAGCATGGGTAAACATCATGTATGGTTGTGATAAGTTTTGTACGTACTGTATTGTTCCTTATACAAGAGGTAAGCAAAGAAGTAGAATGCCAGAAGATATAATAAGTGAAGTTAAAAAACTAAAAGAAAATGGATATATGGAAGTTACACTACTTGGTCAAAATGTTAATGCATATGGTAAAGATTTTAAAGATAGAAATTATAAAATGGAAAACTTACTTGAAGATGTTGCTAAAACAGGTATTGATAGAGTAAGATTTGTAACATCTCATCCTTGGGATTTTACTGACAATATGATTGATATAATTAAAAAGTACGATAATATTTGTAATTATATTCATCTTCCGGTACAATCAGGTTCGTCTAGAATATTAAAGCTTATGGGAAGACGTTATACCAAAGAATCATACTTAGAACTTTATAAAAAAATAAGAGAAAAATTAGGGGATAACGCATCTATTACAACTGATATAATAGTAGGATTTCCGGGTGAAACAAATGAGGATTTTGAAGAAACTTTAAAACTTGCTAAAGAATGTAAGTATGATTCGGCTTTTACTTTTATTTATTCTCCAAGAGAAGGTACTCCAGCTGCTAAAATGGAAGATAACGTATCAAAAGAAGAAAAAGAACAAAGGCTATATAAACTTAATGAAATAATAAATAGGTATGCTAAAGAAGCTAACGATAAATTAGTTGGAAAAGTTATGAAGGTTTTATTAGAAAACGTAAGTGAAAAAGATGAAAGCATGCTGGCAGGTTATACTGATACCATGAAATTAGTTAACGTTAAGGCAGATAAGAAATACATTGGTAAAATAGTAAACGTTAAAATTACTGATGCTAAAACTTGGAGCTTGGATGGTAAGATAGATGAATGATATAGAAGAAAAAATAGATGAGTTATTTGATGATTTTGAAAAGTCTAAGTTATACAAAGATTATCTAAGAGTTCAAGAAAAAATGGCTAATGATGAAGAAATAATGAGCATTATAAATGAAATAAAGAAATTTCAGAAAATAAGTGCTAATAATAAAGATAAATCAGTGGAACTTAAAATAAACGGTCTATATAAAAAGTTAGAGTCTTATCCAATTTATCAAAGTTACCTAATTATGCATGATGAGATAGAAGAAGAGTTATTCATGATAAAGGAAATCTTTGATAAATACTTTATGGACTTATTATCTTTAAAGTAGTTTAATCACTACTTTTTTTTATGTACATAAAATATATTGGTGATGGTTATATGGATCCAATTAAGTTAATAAGTTCTGTCAAAGCAGCCTTAGTTGACGTTATTTTAAGAAATGAATTAAAGTATTTGAAAGATATTAGTGCCACTGACTTAATGAGAATATATAGTGCGGATTTATGTGGCATTTTAATGGGTTATTTTCCTGGAGCTACAATAATGATTAATTCTTCATATAAAACCTGTGCAACACTCATTAATGGTTTAATATATGATTCAGGTGGAATAAGATATGATTTTAATAACTTTCATATTGCAAATAAGGAAGAAATAAATTTTATTGAAAAAAGTTATAATAAGCTTCCAGAAGATGTAATTGATAAAATATATGAATCATATTTAAACATTGACGAAAAGCATTATGTTTTAAGAAGAAAAAGGGAAAATTTGACGTAATTTCTCTTTTTTTGTATGTAAAATTTTTGCATAATATATTTATTTGTCTTGACTGGGTGTTTAGTAAATGATATTATATATCTGTAATATAATAAGGAGGAAGAAGCATGGAAAAAGAAAGAAAAGTTAAAACTCTATCAATAGCTGCATTAATCGTAGCTGTATTAGGTTTAACTGTTGCATTTGCTGCTTTATCTACTCAGTTAACAATTAATGGTACTGCTGAAGTAAAAGCTGCAACTTGGGATATTCACTTTGCTAACTTAAGTGAAGCTACTTTAACAGGAACTGCTACAGTAGCAACTGCACCAACGTTAACTGCAACAAAAATTGGTGATTACAAAATCACAATCGTTAAGCCAGGTGACGGAGTAAAATATACTTTTGATGTTGAAAACAAAGGTACTATTGATGCAAAACTTGGAACTTTCACTAAGCCAGAACCAGTATGTACTTCAGCAGGTACAGCAGAAGGTTCAGCAGCAGAAGCAGCAAAAGTATGTGCAGGTTTAACTTACACTTTAACTTACACTGATACAGGTGCAGCAGTTAAAGCAGAAGACACTTTAGCTAAAGGTGAAACTAAAAATCTTACTTTAACATTATCATATGATAGTGATTCTGTTCCATCAAATGATGTTGAAATCAGTGGATTAGATATTACTATGGTTTATAATCAAAACTAGTAAGTAATTAAAATAATAAGCAAAGAAGAAAAGAAGTTTTTCTTCTTTGGTTTGTTATTTTATACAAAAGTATTAAAAAGTGGTGATTAGATGAAAAAGGGATATAACAGAATAATTATAATAGAAGCTGTTTTACTAATTTTTTTACTATTTAATAGTTTTGTATTCAAAATAGCAAACGCGTATGTTGTAACTGGCATAATGTTGCCATTTTTGATTTTAATGTTTGTTATTATGGGTTATGAAAAGGATAGTTTTAGAAATAAAAAAGACGTTTTACTTAATATGTCAATTATTTTACTAGCTTATTATTTCATTACCTATTTTTTAGGACTATTTTCTGGCTTTGTAAAAACTAGTTATAGTTTATCAATAATAAACATAATAAGAAATACTTTTCCGGTTATTTTAATGATAATAGTTTGTGAGTTATTAAGATATGAAGTATTTACTAAATCAAAGGGTAATATGTTTTGCATAATTTTTGGATGCATTTTATTTATCATGGTGGATGTAAACTTGTCAGTTCATCTTTATGATGTTACGACGGCACTTGGATTAACTAAGATGATTTGCTTAGTTGTTTTTCCGAGCATTACCAAAAACGTTTTTTTAACGTTTCTAACTTTGAAAGTTGGATATAAAAGTGCTATATTCTATAGGTTTGTAACCGAACTTAACACTTATATATTTCCAATATTTCCAGATTTTGGTGAGTACATAAACGTACTTTTAAAAACGGTTTTGCCTATAATTATGATGACTAAAATCAATAACATGTTTAATTATTATGAACAAAGAAAAATAAAAACTTCTAGGTATAATAATAGAAATTTAATTCTTTATTCATTTATAACTTTTTGGCTACTTGTCATAGTTATATTAACGAGTGGACTATTTACTTACCAAGCATTAACAATTGGATCTGGTTCTATGTCTCCTAGAATTGAAAAAGGTGACGTAGTTGTTTTAAAAAGGGTAAAAAGCGACAATATAAAAACATTAAAAAAAGGTGATATATTAGTATTTAATCATGATAATAAAATTATTGTTCATAGAATTATAAAGAAAGTAAACGTTGATGGTAGCTATAGTTTTATAACAAAAGGCGATCATAACAACGCAAGAGATGGATGGATTGTAAAAAGTTCAGATGTAATCGGAATAGTGGAATTCAGAATAAGATGGATAGGAATGCCAACGGTTGCACTTAATGAGTTATTGAATAAATAGGTGGTGATAAGATGGCTGAGAAGAAGAAACGGAAAGGTGGGTCTTCGGCTAGGAATGGTAGACGTTATCAAACTAGAAGAAGAAAAACAAAAGCTGTAGAACCTAAAAATAAAACTATTAAAACAGATGATTCTAATCAGATAAACAGTGAAAAAGAAGTTGATGAAGCACTTAATTTATTGTTTGATGATAGTGTAGAATTAAAAGAAGTTCCGATTGAAAAGGAGCCAACTATTTTACTTGTTCCACAAGATATAAAACCAATTGAAAAAAACGAAAAAGAATATAAAGAAGAAGTGATAGATATGCCAAGAGAAAAGAAAAAAGATACTGATATAAAAAAAACAAAAGAAGAAAATAAAGAAACAAAAAAGAAATCTAATGTTGATACTTTAAAAAAGAAAGAAAACCTAGATGAAAAAAAGAAAACTGCCGAAGTAAAGGAAAGCAAACCAACAGAAAATAGTGATATAAATAAAAGCCATACTAATACGAATGATGGTATTTATATAAGTTACAATACTAGATTATTAATAAATGTTGTTGGTATAATTATTTTCTTTGTTTTGTCACTTGTATTTCTTGTTTCAAGTATATCAGTTAAAGCAAGACGTAACGTATTATATAATCAAGCTAGTAACTTGGATTACAAGGTTTATTTAAAACCAAATGATTATTATAAAGAACCATATTTAGGAAAAAACATGCAGTATATTGCCAATTTAATAGATAACATAGATATTAGTTTTAATTACAATTTTAGTGCTAATCAAAACATTAATTATACCTATATGTATTATGTAAAGTCAGATGTTTCTGTTACTGATACCGATGATAAATCTAAGGTTATATACTCTAAAAGTGACAGGTTAACAGAACCTGTAACCATAAATAAGGAAAACTCTAATGGTTTTACAATATCACAAAATGCTAAGATTAATTATTCGGAATATAATGATTTAGTAAAATCTTTTAAAAGTTCTTATGGGATAAGTGCTAATAGTAATCTTGTTTTAAGCCTTTGCATAGAAATAAGGGATGAAAAGGGAAATTTAATAAGAAGTACTGATTCTGCTGATACCATGAAAATAACAATTCCATTAACGGAGCAGATGATTGATATTAAAATGGATTACAAGGAAGTAAATAATAGTAATAATGTTAGCATCTATAAAGATTTTAGTATTTCTAATCAAATAACGTTGGCACTATCAATAATATCAATTATAATTTCTTTAGGATTTTTAGTTAGACTTATAATGTTTATTAATAAGACATCTCCTAAGAAAACATTATATGATTTGACTTTGGCGAAAATTTTAAGAGAGTATGATAGAGTTATAGTTGATTCTAAAAAAATTGTTAATATGGATGGGGAAGTAATAGATGTAAAAAGTTTTAATGAATTATTAGACGTTAGAGATAATATAGAAAAACCAATTATATTCTCAGAAGTACATAAGGGATTAAAAAGTATATTTATTGTAAAAACTTCCAATGAAACTTATCGTTATGTTTTAAAATTGGCAGATTTAGAAAGAGAAGATCATAAAAATAAATAAGGTTAGCCCATGCTAACTTTTTTGTAAAACATTTGACAAATCATTAATAATCGAATAAAATATTATTGTTAGTGATGAAGGAATTTACAACTCTGGAGCTAAAACGTAATAAAGGCGTTAACTTAAACTAAGTGCTAGACATATATCTAGAACAAAGGTGGTACCGCGGTTATTGGTTATTAAATCGTCCTTTAATAAAGGATGATTTTTTTATTTTGAAGGGAGAATATTATGACATTATATGAAGATTTAAAATGGAGAGGCTTAATTCAAGATATATCGGATGAAAAATTAATTGATAAACTAAATAATGAAAAATTAACTTTTTACATAGGAACGGATCCAACTGCAGATTCTATGCACATAGGTCATTATTCATCATTTTTAATATCAAAAAGACTTGCTAAGGCGGGACATCATCCAATTTTATTAGTTGGAGGCGCAACAGGTCTTATTGGAGATCCTAAACCAACTGCAGAGCGTCCTATGATATCTAAAGAAGAAGTAGAACATAACTTTAAGGGACTTAAAAAACAAGCTGAAGAGATATTTGGTTTTGAAGTAGTTAATAACTATGATTGGACAAAAGACATTAACGTAATAGACTTTTTAAGAGATTATGGTAAGTATTTTAATATCAATTACATGCTCGCAAAAGATAAAGTAAAATCAAGAATGGAAACTGGTATTACTTATGCTGAGTTTTCATATATGATACTTCAAGCACTTGATTTTATGCACCTTTATGAAACAAGGGGATGTACGCTTCAAGTTGCAGGATCAGATCAATGGGGAAATATAACATCAGGTATTGAGCTTACTAGAAAAAAACTTGGTAAAGAACTATACGGAATGGTAATGCCTCTTGTAACTGATTCTAATGGTGTTAAGTTTGGTAAGACTGAAGGAAACGCATTATGGTTAGATAAGAATAAAACTTCTTCTTATGAGTTATATCAATATTTAATTAACCTAGAAGATTCTATGATCATTGAATACTTAAAGAAATTAACATTTTTAAGTAAAGAAGAAATAGAAGAGCTAGAAAAGAAGCATAATTGTAATCCTCATTTAAGAGAGGCTCATAAAGCACTAGCTCGTGAAGTAATAACTGATCTTCATGGTAAGGAAGAATATGAAAAAGCTGTTAAAATAAGTGAGGCTTTATTTAGTGGAAATGTATCATCACTTTCTAAAGATGAAATATTAATGTGCTTTAAAGATGTTCCTTCATTTAATGTTAAAGAAGGAGTTAAGCTAATTGATATGTTAGTTGATAATAAGATTTGCACAAGTAAAAGAGAAGCAAGAGAATTTTTAAAAGCATCATCTATTTCTATTAATGATAAAAAGGTAACTGAAGAAGAAATGCTAATTACTAAAGATATAGCAATAGAAGGCGAATTACTAGTTATAAAACGTGGTAAAAAGAAAAACTTTATAGGTAAGATAAGTTAATGATTATGTGTCATTAACTTTTTTTGTCATGTTATGTTTGCTAATTACTAACTTAAATGATATAATTGATGATAGGTGATAGCATGAAAAAAAGGTTAATAGTTTTTATAAGTGTGGTATTTTGTTTTTTTGCGTTTTTAGTAAATGTAAAAGCATTAAACAAGATTTATTTTGATTCTGAGGATCTATCTGTTATGCCAGGTGAAACCAAGGAAGTAGGCGTTTATGTAGATAGTGATAGTAGCTTTACAAGTATTAAAATGAACGTAATAACAACATCAAATAGTATTAATTTTGCAGGTATTACGTATAATGAGGCTTTTACTAAAACAAATAATGGAAGCTCTGTTATTTTAACTTCTAAAACACCTTTAAAAAGTGGAAGTAAAGTTGCAACTATAAATGTTAAGGCTATAGATAGTGCAACAGTTGGAACAACAGGGTATATAAGAGTAAGCAATGTATCTTTAAATGATGTTCAATTAGAAAATGCATCTTTAAGTGTTAAAGTGTCTAATGAAAGTTCATCTAGCTCTTATCTTAAAAGTGTTACGTCTAATATTGTTAAAATAGATTTTAATAAAGATACGTATGACTATGAATACGAAGTATCAAATGATGTTGATAAAATGGATTTAGTTGCACAAGCAGAAGATAGTAATGCTAAAATAGATATATCTAATCAAACATTAAAGATAGGTGAAAATACTATTAAAATAACTGTAACAGCTAAAAATAAAGATAAAAAAGTATATACTTTTTCTATAAATAGAAAAGAAATGGAAAAAGAAAATCAAATTGATGAAAAAGATGATGATGTTATACCAATAAGTGATAGTGTTGAAACAAAAAAGCCAAATAAAACGGGTTTTGTATTACTTTTAGGAATATTAATAGGTGTTATGATAATAGATTTAGTTATCATGAAAAAGAATAAATATAAAAAATAGAAGTATATCTATATCGTAAAGAATTATAGAAGGAGAGTATTATGGAGACGATAGATTTAAAAGATTTATTTGATTATTATAAATCCAAGTTGGGTGTTGTAATATTATTTGTAGTATTAGTTGGAATATTAGGATGTTTATATGGTTTATTTATACAAAAACCAATGTATAAGTCATCTACTTCAATAGTTTTAATTAGTGAGGCTAAAGATAATAGTCAGTTAACATATAATGATGTATCTGTTAACCAAAACTTAGTAAGTACTTATTCTGAAATAGTTAAAAGTAAAAGAGTATTAGGTCAGGTTATTAATAATTTAAATCTTAATTATACTTATGGAGCATTATCTAATAACATAGAAGTATCATCTGTTACAGGAACTCAAATAATAAAAATAACGGTAACTGATGAAAATAGTAAAACTGCAATGAAAGTTGCTAATGAAATAGCAAAAGTATTTTCAAAAGAAATACCAGAGTTGTATAACATTTCAAACGTAAACGTATTAGATACTGCTGAAGTAGCATCTAGTGCATATAATGTTAATATAGCAAAGCAAAGTACAATTTTCTTACTAGCTGGATTAGTATTAGGCTTAGGCGTTGTATTTGTTATGTATTACTTTGATAGATCAGTTAAAAACGCATCTCAAATAGAAGATAAACTAAAACTTCCAGTACTTGCAACAGTAAGGGAATATAGAGGATAATAAGGGGGAGTTATTATGAAGAATGAATTAATAGTAATGAATAAACCTAAAGCAACAATAAGTGAAGATATAAGAACACTTAGAACTAATCTAGATTTTTCCTTAACTGCAAATAATGAAAAAGTAGTTATGATTACATCATCTAATCCATCAGAGGGTAAGAGTTTTATATCAAGCAATTTAGGTATTTGTTTTTCTCAGAATAATAAGAAAGTATTATTAATAGATGCTGATTTAAGATTAGGAAGACTTCATAAAATTTTTAACGTTTCTAATAAAATGGGATTATCTAATCTTATATTAAATTATAACTTTGAAGTAAAATACGAAAATTTTATTCAAAAAACAAATGTTAACGGACTTTTTGTTATTCCAAGGGGAATAGTACCACCTAATCCATCCGAATTATTAGGAACCGAAAAATTCGAAGATATTATTCATGATTTAAAGAAGATATTTGATTGCATAATAATTGATGCAACACCTATTAATGGTTTATCTGATGCGCTTATACTAACTAGAAACGTAGATGAAGTAGTTATAGTATGTAAGTATGGTAAAACTGATTTAGGAGATTTAGAAGAGTGTAAAAAAGCTCTTTTAAATGCTGATGCTAAAATAGCAGGTGTAGTAATAAATAGTATGCCAAAAACTAAGAATAAGTATGGATATTATACGGAGTAGATAATAAATGATAGATATGCATTGCCATATATTATATGGTATAGATGATGGATGTAAAACTATAGAAGAATCTATAGAAACTATTAGAAATATGAAAAGCGTAGGCTTTAATACTATAGTTTTAACACCACATTATATAGAAGATTCGTTATTTAAAGCTAATAATAATTTAAAGTTAGAACGATTAGAAATATTAAAAGAAGAATTATTAAAGAATAATATAGATGTTAACTTATTTTTAGGTAATGAAATATTTATTAATGAAAGTATAAATGAACTTATAATTAATAAAGAAATACGTTCTATTAATAATACAAGATATATATTAATAGAACTTCCATTTGATAATCAAATATTAAATTTAGATGATTATATATATGAACTAAGTTTAAAAGGGTATAAGGTAATAATTGCACATCCAGAAAGATATTCTTATTTTAAAGATGATTATAAAGAAGCTAAAAAGTTATACGATAGTGGAGTCTTATTTCAAGTTAATTATGGAAGTATTATAGGACAATACGGAAATGGTTCTAAAAAGCTTGTTAAAAAGCTTTTAAAGGACGATATGGTAGACTTTATATCAACTGATGTACATAAACCTAATTCTAGTTTGTTTGATAGTTTTGATGAAATTAAACGTAAAATAATAAAGGTAACAGGCGAAGATAAGTTTAATGAAATAACATGTAATAACATGTTAAAAGTTATTAATGATGAAGATATTTAAAAACAAAGATTAAAGTAAAGTATCTTTGTTTTTAATTTTATAAAAATCAGTTCTTTTTTATAAAATAATATAATATTTTATAATATAAATAAAAAAAATTATAAAAATTACAAAAAACGACATAATATTTATAGATAATCAATTATAGTATGTAACTTGTAACAGAAAGGACTGATTATTATTAATAGTTTTTTAATATTTTTAATTGGAGTATTTATAGGAGGACTATTTATGACATTTGTTATGTGTGCTCTTCAAATAAGTAGAATTACTGAATATGAAGATAAGTATAAAAAATAATATTATGATAAAATAATATTATTTTTTTAATACATTATTATGACAAAATAAGTACTTAGTAAATTGATTTTAATAGGTATATATGATAAAATTAGTTTAGCAGTAAATATAAGTGAGAGGTGTATGAAGTGAATGAAGAAATTGAAACATCCAAAGATGTTTTAAAAGACTATAGTCTTTTAAAAAAGATAGATCGTTTTTTTTATTTTTCTATAAAAAGATTATTTGATATTGTTTTTTCTTTATTAGGAATTATGTTTTTATTACCTATATCATTGATTGTTAAAATAAGTTATGTCTTATCTGGAGATTATAAAACGATATTTTATAAACAAAAAAGAATAGGTAAAAATGGAAAAATTATTTATATTTTTAAATATAGAACAATGATTCCAGATGCAGATAAAGTACTTAAAGAATTATTAAAAAAAGCTAAATATAAAAAAGAATGGAAAAGCCATCATAAATTATCTAATGATCCAAGGATAACTAAGGTGGGAAGAATTCTTAGAAAAAGTAGTTTAGATGAGTTTCCTCAATTTATTAATGTTTTAAAAGGGGATTTAAGTATAATAGGTCCAAGACCTTTAGTTGAAGGTGAACTGGATGAACATAATGGTAATCATGAAATATATGAGTCAGTAAAGCCTGGTATAACAGGTTGGTGGGCTGCTAATGGCAGAAGTGCAATTGATTATGAAAATAGGTTAAAATTAGAATATTATTATGCAAAAAACTGTAATATCATTTTAGATATAAAATGCATTTTTTTAACAATTCTTATAGTAATTAAAAGATCAGGTGCAAAGTAGAAGTAATAAAATCTAATGTACCTTATTTTTAAAGGTGGTGTATAAAATGGGAAAGAATGCAATAAGAGTAGCACAAATTATGGGAAAATGGCTTGGTGGAGGAGTAGAAGCTGTTGTAATGAATTATTATAGAAATATAGATAGAAGTAAAATTCAATTTGATTTTATTTGCGATGAGGATTCTACTAACATACCATATGATGAAATAAAAAAATTGGGTGGGAAAGTTATACTGATACCTCAGTATCAAAAAGTTTTTAAATATCATAAGAAGCTAAAACAAGTGTTAAAAGAAGAAAATTATAAAATAGTTCATTCTCATATTAACACATTATCTGTATTTAGTTTATTCGCCGCAAAATGTGCACGAGTTCCAGTGAGAATAGCACATAGTCATTCTACGACTAATAAAAAAGAGTGGAAAAAGAATTTGATGAAGCAAGCATTAAGACCTTTTAGCAAGAAATATGCTACAGATTATTTTGCGTGTACAGAACATGCTGGAAGATGGCTATTTGGTGACAGAACATTCGAACGAGGAAAAGTTTCTATAATAAATAATGCAATCGATTTAGATATATTTAAATATGATGAAAAATTAAGAAAAGGAAAAAGAAAAAAATTAAAAATAAAAGATGATACTTTAGTTGTTGGACATATAGGAAGATTTGTTGCACAAAAAAATCATACATTTTTAATTGATATATTTAATGAATTACATAAAAAGAAAAAAAATTCAATACTTTTGTTAATTGGACAGGGGCCACTAATGGATGAAATAAAAGAAAAAGTTGAAATACTTGGTATATCAGATTCTGTAAAATTCTTAGGACAAAGAGATGATGTTAACGAATTATATAATGTAATGGATTTATTCTTATTTCCTTCTTTATATGAGGGATTGGGTATGGTGTTAATTGAAGCACAAGCAAATGGATTACCATGTATTGCTTCAACAGAAGTACCTAAAATTGCTGATATATCCAATAATGTTCAATTTTATGATTTGAATGATTCAATTGATATATGGTTGAAAAATTATGAAACAAATAGATTTAAATTTATATGTAAAAATTGTATTTATGATATAAAAAAAGAAGCAGAAAAACTAGAAAAATATTATATGAAAATAGGTAAGGAGTAAAAAACTATGAAAAATATATGTTTATATAGTGAAAAATGGACAAGTGGTGGAATTGAATCATTTTTAGTAAATTTAGTTGAATTATTATCAAAAAAATATAATTTTACTATAGTTACATCTCAAAAGGAAACTAATATTTATGATGAAAAATTAAAAGAAAATAATTGCAAAGTAATTACAATGAATAAATCTATTATCAAAAATCCAATTAAGAGAACTATATTTTCTATAATAAATTTCAAAAAAACAATAGAAAAAGGTAAGTATGATATAGTTCATATTAATATGTACAATAGTATTGGATTATTTTATGCTAATTTAATAAAAAAAAAGAACTTGAAAATTATATGTCATGCACATAATACGGGAATAGATAATGATAAATTTTATTTGAAAAGAATAACTAATTTTGTTGTAAAACAACTATTTACTAAAAAAAAATATATATATTTAGCTTGTTCATATGAAGCAGCAGCTTTTTGCTTTAAAAATAAATCTGAAAAGTTAAAAATTATAAATAATGGTATTGAAACAGAAAAATTTATATTTAATATGAATAAAAGAAAAAAAATTAGAAAAGAACTCAATTTATTAGAAAATGATATTGTTGTGGGTCATGTAGGAAGATTTGTTCTACAAAAGAATCATATATTTTTGGTTGATATTTTTAAAGATTTTTTGAAAATAGTACCTAACTCTAAATTAGTATTAATAGGTAATGGTGAAACAAAAGATGATATAATGAAAAAAATAGATGAATTAAAAATTAAAAAAAACACAATATTGTTAGAAAATATTAAGAATGTTAATGAATATATGCAAGCATTTGATTTATTTTTATTTCCGTCATTGTATGAAGGCCTTGGAATTGTTTTGATTGAAGCACAAGCTTCAGGATTAAAATGCTTTGCATCTGATACGATTCCTAAAAATGTAAAAATAAGCGATAATTTGATTTTTGTTAGTCTTTCGTCTCCATCAAAACAATGGGCTAATATTATGAAAGATAATATTGACTATAAACGATTGAATATGTTGAATATTGTTAAAAGTAATAATTTTGATAGAATTTCAATTATGAAAAATATGGAGGAAATATATGAATGATAATTTGATTTCAATTATTATACCTGTTTATAATGTTGAAAAATATCTAAAAAAATGTATAAATAGTGTTATAAATCAATCTTATGAAAATATAGAAATTTTATTGATTGATGATGGGTCTACAGACAAAAGTGGAATTATTTTAGATGAATATGCTAAAAAAGATACAAGAATTACGGTATATCATAAAAAAAATGAAGGATTATCTTCTACACGAAATTATGGTTTAAAAAAATGTAGTGGAAAGTATGTTTGTTTTATTGATAGTGATGACTTTATTTCGAAATATATGCTTGAAAATTTATTAAAGAATTTATTAAAAACACAATCTGATATTTCGATTTGTGGAATTAAGTGTTTTTACAATGGAGACACGATTAATGATAAATTTAGTCATGAATGTTTTGAGTATAATAGTAAAGATGCTTTGTTGAAAATGATAGATTATAAGTCAGGAGTAGCACCAAATGCTGTTAACAAAATGTATAAAAGAGAATTGTTTAGTGATGATTGTTTATATCCTATTGGAAAGTTATATGAAGATATGGGGGTAACTGCAAAGCTTTTTAATAAATGTAATAAAATTGTTTATACACCAGATTGTTATTATTATTATTTACAACGAAGAAATTCAATTACAAATGAAACATTTAAAAAAAATGATTTAGATCATATATATATGAGCAAACTTTTATATAATTTTATTTGTGAAAATGTTAAATCAATAAAGGATGAGTATTATGTTTATCATATTCTTAATGAAATTTCATGTTGCAATAAAATTTTTGTTTCAAAGCAAAAAAGTTATAAAAATGTTATAAATCAAACAAAATATGATATTAAACATAATCTTAAATTAATTTTAAACTCGAAAATTTATAGTTTTAAAAAAAAAATACAAATTATTTGTATAGGATATTTTACGGCTGTTTATAAAAATATATATTTAATAAGTTATAATAAAAAAAGGGAAAAAGAAAATGAAAAAAAATGAAATGTTTATAAATTTTATATCAATTTTTGTTAGTTTTTTGATGATTTTAATTAATAATCTTATAGATTATAATATTAAAGTAAGACTAATTTTATTTTTTTTATATTTTTGTTTTATAATAATTTTTTCTGTTGTAAGAATGAAAGAAATAAAAAATTGTTTTTTTAATATTAATTTTATTTATGGATGTGTTTTTTTTGTTTATTCATTTGTTGGACCATTAATATTTGTTTTAGACAATTATTCTCCAAGATATTATTATTTTAATTATAATACAACGACAATGAATCAAGCATTAAAAATATATATAAATATATACAGTATTTTTAATATACTTTCATTTACCTTTAATAAAATTAAACCAATTGATATGAAAACTAGAGTTGATAATTTGAAATTTAAAACTATGAGTTTAAATAATACATTGACAATTTATGATTTTATTGCATTATTTTCAACATTATATTGTTTGATTAAACTTATTTTATGTGGTACATCATTTTTTGGTTTATCAACTTTGCAAAAAAGAGATGTTTTGAATAGTGGTATAAGTCATTATATAAATTTATATGTTATTGTGTATTCGTTATTCTTGATATTACCTTTCTTATTTAAAAATCAGAAAAAAAATTTTGCATTCTATACTAGAGTACTTAATATTGCGGTTTATTGGTGTATTTTTTTGACATGCGAGAGAAGTGTTTTTGTAGCATTTCTTATAGGCTTTATAATGCTTTTTGTGACTAAGTTGAATAAAATAAAGCTTAAACATATTTTAATGATTACTTTTATTTTTGTAATGTTTTTGTTTAGTGCTGCAACTAGGGAAAATATTTCTTTTTCTAATCATAAAATTAACGATGTATTATATAGTTCAACTACAGAATATTATTGTACATTTACAATTACCAATGCTTTATTAAATTATAATGAAAAATTAAGCTATGGTAAAACTTATTATTATGATTCTTTTACTAAATTATTTCCATCATTCATTTTAAAAAATAAGCCGAAAGATTTGTCACAACAATTTAAAGAAAAAAATAATTTAAATGTTGGATTTGCATTTAATCCGGTTGCAGAAGGAATTATTAATTTTGGAATTTTTGGTGCTACAATTTTTGTTCCTATGTTAATGTTTGTAATAACATCAATTGCAGAAAAGTTTGGTAAAAAGAATATATTATATTATGTAATAGTTGCATGCTACTCTTTATATTATTGTAGGGGTGCATTCTCTAATTTCTTCTTTGATATTATTTTTTGTTATGTAATAATCTTTTGCATTTATAAAATAAATTTTTTAGGAGGTAAAAATGAAAAAAGTGGGATTAATAACATATCATAAATCTTATAATTATGGTGCTATGTTACAGGTTTATGCAACTCAATATATTATCAAAAAAATGGGTTATGATTGTAAAATAATTGATTATGTAAATAAAGATGAAGAAAAGGAAAATAAATTATTTTTCTATAAGAAAAATTTCACATTTATGCATAATGTTAAAGATTTATTGCGTAATATATTTTTAAAGTCATATTTTATTAGAAATAATAATTTTAAAAATTTTATCAATAAATTAGACAGAACAAAAAAGGTTACAAATTGTACAGAAATTTCACAATTACGATTTGATACTTATATTGTAGGTAGTGATCAAGTATGGAATCCATTAATTACAGGAAATAAATTTGAACCTGCATATTTATTGGATTTTAGTGCAAAAAAGAAAATTTCATTTGCGTCAAGCATGGGAAGTCATAAATTAAATAACTCCGAAATGATATACATTAAAGATAAATTAAGCAATTTTAATGCAATTAGCGTTAGGGAAAAATTTGCGAAAGAACAATTAAATGAATTAGGGATAAATTGTAAAATAGTATGTGATCCAACTTTACTTATTGATAAAAATGATTGGATAAATAATTGCTATGATGATAGTATTTTGAATGGAATTCCAAAAAATTATATAATTTTATATTTATTAGAACCTTTTAGCGATAAAATTTCTGAAATTTTATTAAAAGTTAAGTCAGTTTATAATCTTCCTATTGTGTATATTGCATTTTCAAATTCAAAAAAGAAGAATGTTGATTATCATCTTACAAATGTTACGCCAGAAAGGTTCGTTTGCCTTATAAATAATTCTGATTTAGTTTTGACAGACTCTTTTCATGGTACAGCATTTTCTGTTAATTTAAATAAACAATTTATTTCAATTTTAAATCCTTCGAACCCAAAAAGAGTTGAAGATTTCTTAACCTTTTTAGGTTTAGAAGAAAACATTTATAATGAAAAAATAACGAAAAACTTTATTGATTATAAGAAAATAAATTCAAAAATTGAAAGCATTATAAATGATTCGATTGAATTTTTAAAACAAAATTTGTAAAGGTGATTTTATGACAAAAGAAAAATATTTATTTAAAAATACTTTTATTATAACTATTGGGAAAATATGTACGCAATTAATTACATTTTTTTTACTTCCATTATATACGGCAGTTTTGTCAACTGAAGAATTTGGAATAGTAGATTTAGTTACAACCTTATCGATGTTGTTATTACCTATAATAACTTTTCAAGTCGAACAGGCTATTTTTAGAGAATTATTGGAAAATAGAACAAACAAAAAAAAGAATGATTTAATAATTTCAAATGGTATTATTTCAGTTACTATTCAATGTTGTATCTTTATAATTGTATATTTACTCTTATCTGAAGTTTTCAAAAATGAATATGAATACTTGCTTCTTATTAATGTTATTTGTTATATATATATATCACTTTTTCAGCAAATTTCTAGAGGAAAAGGAAATAATATTGCATATTCAATAGGAAGTTTCATTAATGCTTGTGCAACTATTTTGTTTAATTTAATATTTTTATTAAAATTTCAAATGGGTGCAAAAGGTATGATTCTTGGAAATATTTTTGGACAGATTGCTGCAATTATTTATTTATTTTCTTCAGAAAAGATTTTAAAACATTTACATTTCTCTTTATTCAATATTAAGTATGTAAAAAAATTATGGAAATACTCATTTCCATTAATTCCTAATGAGCTATCATGGTGGGTTTTCAATGTTTCTGATAGGGTAATTGTTTCTTTGATTTTAGGCTTATCAGCAAATGGAATTTTATCTGCAGCAAGCAAATTTTCCAATGTATATATAACATTATTTAATATTTTTAATATTAGTTGGACAGAATCAATAAGTTTATTTATTAAGGAAAAAGATATTGAAAAATTTTTTAATCGTGTTTTTGGAATAGCGCTATCTTTGTTTTCTGCTATAGGACTTGGAATCATTGCATGTTTACCATTTGTTTTTAATATTATAATTAATATAAAATATAACACTTCTTATAAATTAATTCCAATTTTGATTATTGCTTCATTATTTAATGTAGTAGTTGGTTTATTAAGTGCTGTTTATATTGGTAATAAAAATACGAAAGCAGTTGCAAAAACTTCGGTTATTTCTGCTTTAATAAATTTAACTGTTCATTTAATTTTAATAAAATTTCTTGGATTATATGCTGCAGCCATATCTACTTTAGTATCTTTTGTAATAATGTCTATATATAGATTGAATGATATAAATAAAAAATACATTAAAATTAATTTTAATTATAAAAAAATAATTTATTCTTTAATTGTTACACTAATTATTGTTATAACATACTATTTAAATAATCTATATATGCATATTTTTGGGTTAATATTAGCTTTCGTGTATGCTGTTTTTATGAACAAAAATATTGTGAATATATTAATGATAAAACTAAAAAAAAGAAAGGAAGTATATTATGATTAAAAAAATTTTGAAAAAAATTAAATTTTTGGTAAAAATTAAAAAAACATATAAAATATGTAGAGAATTTAGAAAGGATAAAAAGTTTTTTATTAAAAACTATTTGGAATCAGATGAGAATATTAATACAAAGAAATATGATATATTATTAATAGTACATGGTCTTGAAAAAGCATTCCTAAATAAAAAACCAAGAAGATTTGGAGTTGAAAAAGTTAAAAGGTTAATAAATAATTTAAAATATGTTGAAAATAATGACAAAAATTTAAATTATGAATATTTTTTAGGTATTAGTTGTTTAAAAAAATATTGTGAATTTTATGAAAAACAAAAATGGGTTAATACAGACGAATATATGATGGTTAAAACCTTTTTAAATTCATTAAATAATGTTTCTGATTTTGATATTCCATTTGGTAAGAATGTGCTTAAATTAAGCGATATCATGAGTTCTATTAATGATATAAATTACAAAGATATTGTAAATAGTCGTCATTCTATTAGATGTTTTTCAGAAAAAAAACTTGATAAAAAAATAATTGAAGATGTAATCTCTTCAATTATTCATACACCATCAGCATGTAATAGACAAATGTGTAAAATTTATTTTATAAATAATAAAAATATGAAACAAAAAGTTGAAAATTATGCTATGGGATTAGGAAATTTCGAATTGAAGAATATAAATTACTTTTTAATTACATATGATATGAATTCTATGTATTTTGAAGGCGAAAGAAATCAAGGCTATTTTAATTCTGGATTACTTGCTATGAATTTTGTTAATTCTTTGCATATTCATGGAATAGGTAGTTGTTTTATTGAGTCTGGAAATACATTTGATGAAGAAGAAAAATTAAAAAAAGAACTTGGTATTCCTAAAAGTGAAAGAATTGCAATTATTATTACTGCAGGGTATTATAATGATGAAAATGAAGTTTTGTTTAGTAAAAGAAAAAATATTGAAGATATTTATAAAGAAATTTAAAAAATTATGGTTAGGGGATGATATTATAAAAAAAGAATTGAGTGGATTGATGTCTTTAAAGGATTTGCAATTATTATGGTTGTTTATGGGCATATATTATTTAACAATAAAATTGTAAATTTATTATATACTATTCATTTACCAATGTTTATGTTTATAAGCGGTTATTTATTTAAAAAAGAAAATATAAATGTTAATGTAAAAAGGAAATCAAAGAAAATTATTATTCCTTATCTATTTTTTTCTATTATTGAACTAATTTATTTTGTTTTTATTGAATCAAAATTTAGAAGTATAAAATTAACACCATTACAATGTATTATTGGAATTTTATTTGGTTATTATGATTATTTAGAATTCAATGTCCATTTGTGGTATTTACCATTTTTTTATTTTGTTATTGTTATGTATAATTTTTTACAGAATAAGACAAGTGCCAAAGTTTCAAGAATAATTTTTATTGTATTAGGAATAATTTATCCATTTATAAAAATTAACAATTTGCCTTTTAGTTGTAATAGATTTGATTTAATGCTTTATTTTGCAATTGGTAATTTTTGCTACAATAATAAAAGTAAAATTAACATTTTTAATCATAGTAAATTATTTAATTTTGTTATTGGAACAATAATTATTGTTTTTGTTTATATTTATTATAGTTATTTCAACAAAATAGGATTATATTATATTAGTGGCTTATTATCAATTCTTGCTTTTATGATATTTTCCAAATTAATTGAGAAAAAGGACATTATTCTTAAAAAAGTAGGGAAAATTTCTTTAGTAATATTATGTATTCATGGCCCAATATATAGAGTTTTTATTAAAATAATGTCAACTTTCTTAAATTGCAGTTCAGATCAAATAAGAAGAAATTTCTTTTATGTTACAATTATTGTTATCTTAACTTTGATTGTTTGTAATTTGATTTATATAGTGTTGAAAAAGATTAATCCAATTTTAATTGGTGAGAAAAAACAAAATGTTTAAGCTGGCTCTGAAATTTTGAAAAAAATGTATATATGACATTTCTTTTAAAAGCGTTTGACTAGGATATATAATTGTAATATACTTTTGTAAAAATTAAGCAGGTGATAAAAATGAAGAAAATAATCATAAATATTTTATTAGCGTTATTATGTATGATAACTATATTTTGTTTTTCTAGTAAGAATACTATGGAATCTAATAGTACTAGTAAAAACATAATTAGATATTCAGTAAGAGTATTTGAAAAAGTCATTAATAAAAAAAGTTGATGAAGAAAAAGTTATTACTAAGTTAAATTATATAGTTAGAAAATTTGCTCATTTTAGTATTTATTTCTTGCTTGGAATATTTATTTATGGTATATTTTCTTGTGCTAAGATAAATCATAAATTACTTTTATCAATGATTATATGTGTTATATATGCATCTTTAGATGAAACACATCAGTTATTTGTATATGGTAGAACAGGTCAAGTATTAGATGTATTAATCGATAGCGTAGGTAGTTTAATTAGTATGTTAATTATTAAAGTTATAAAATGTAATAAATAAGATTCTTTTCAATTTGAATTTTAAAGGATTAGAAATGAAAATTTAATTAGTGCAATAGTTGAAAGTAATAAAACCAGAAAAGATCATATTGCAGATGAAATTATAAAGAAAAAAACGAAAGTTGTTGGTATATATAGATTAACTATGAAAAGTGGTTCTGATAATTTTAGAGCAAGTGCTATTCAAGGTGTTAAGAAGAGAATTAAAGAAAAAGGTATAGAAGTAGTTGTTTATAAATCTTTAAAGATTGCTGATATTATTATAGTAAATAACGATGATGAAAATATTTATGATGTAATGAACAAGGTATATACAAGGGATTTATTTGCAAGAGATTAAAAAAATCTTATTTAAATATCTAACAATAACTGGTATAATTAAATTATGAAGAAATAGAAAGAAGGCTTTAATATGAAATTTAAAAAAAGAAATATATTAAGTATAATAAGTTTTATTATAGCAATGGTTTTAATATTTTTAATATTTAAAATTGATATGTTACCAGTTAAGTATAGTGTATTAGTATCAATATTATTACTATTTATTCAAGCTATATTTATTGTACTTTTAAATAATAAAAGGAAAGTATTTAAAGTAATTAGTAGTATAATTCTTATTTTATCTTTTGTTATAAATATAATATTTATATATTATTTATCAGTTACTAATAGTTATTTAAATAAGTCTTTTAGTAATGTTATAGAATCTAAGACTGAGTATTATGTAATTTCTCTTAAGAAGAATAATTATAAGGAATCAGATATAAAAGGGAATATTGCTACTTATAAGTCTACTTTAAATATTGATGATGCTTTTAATAAGCTTAGTAAGTCTTATAAGGTTAATAATGTATCTTATAATGATTTAAATAAAATGATTTCTAGTGTTTCTGATAATACTAATAGATTTATGTTAATGGATAGTTCTAGTTATGAAATAGTATTTAGTTTAAATAAGGATTTAAAAAGAGATGATTATGATATTATATATAAATTTAATTTATATAAGAAGATTAAAACAAAGGATAGTAAATCAGATAATTTTAATGTGTTTATAGGGGGTCGTGATTTTGCTAAACTAATGGATTTTAATATGATTCTTTCTATTAATACTAAAAATAATACTGTTCTTATGACTAGTATACCAAGGGATTATTATTTAGAGGTTCCAGGTAAGAATGGTTTAAAGGATAAATTAAGTTTTATAAATGCTTATGGTGAAGATATGAATAGAAAAACACTAGAAAAATTATTTGATATTAAAATAGATTATCAAGTAATATTTAATACTAGTAGTTTAGTTAAGATTACTGATTATGTAGGTGGTATAGAATTCTGTTCTGATAAGTCTTATACAACTACTCATGCTTTAATAGAGGACTCTTATGATGATAGTAAAGGAGTTAAGTTTAGAGTAAAAAAAGGTTGCCAACATTTAAATGGAATTCAAACTTTAACGGTAGCTAGAGAAAGATTAAATCTATATGGTGGTGATAAAGCAAGACAAGAAAATTGTCAAAAAATTATGTTAGCAATTTTTAAGAAATTAGTAAGTTCTAAAACTTTAGTTAATTATAATGAGACTTTAAATGAATTAAGTTATTTATATGAAACTAATATATCTAGAAGTATTGTTAGTTCTTTAATAAGTAATTATATAGATAATCCTAAAGATTGGACTATAAATTATCAAATTGTAGATGGTACAGCTGGAAATGATTTAGTTCATTCTTCAAGTACCTTAAAGGACTATGTTACATATCCTAACTATGATATGGTAAATGAAGCTAAGTTAAAAATAAAAGAAGTATTAAAATAAAAAAGTGTCATAAAACGGCACTTTTTTTATTTTTGATGTTTTATTATATAAAACTAAAAAAGGAGAGAGTTTATGAACGAACTAAAAGAATGCACAGAAAAGATGTTTGAGGATATAAAACATATAGATGAAGAAGGTAATGAATATTGGCTAGCAAGAGAATTGCAAGTAGCACTTGAATACAAAAGATGGGATAACTTCCACAAAGCAATTAAACAAGCTATGATCTCGTGTAAGAATAGTGATGTTGACATATGTGGACAATTTCTCGAGACCGGAAAATTGTCAATAAATGTAAATGGTGGTAAAAGAAGAATAATAGATTATAAACTTTCTAGATATGCTTGTTATTTAATTGCACAAAATGGTGATTTACATATGAAGGCTATTGCACTTATTTGATTATGTTAAAATAAAAATATCTTTTAAGTATCATAAAACGACATTTTTTTTAATTTTGATATTTTATTATATAAAACTAAAAAAGGAGAGAGTTTATGAATGAACTAAAAGAATATACAGAAAAGATGTTTGAGGATATAAAACATATAGACGAAGTTGGTAATGAATATTGGCGTGCTAGAGAACTTGCAAAAGTTTTAGAGTATAAGGATTGGCGAAATTTTTTAAAGGTTTTAAATAAAGCAAAAAAGACCTGTATAAATTCAGGATTTAATGAAAATGAACAACTTGTTGAGATCAACAAGTTGTCAAAAAGAAGCAATAATGCTATTACTAATATACAAGATTATAAATTGTCTAGATATGCGTGTTATTTAATTGCACAAAATGGTGATTCAAGAAAAAAGACAATAGCACTTGCTCAAACTTATTTTGCAATCCAAACTAGAAAACAAGAATTATCTGAAAAAGAGTATTCAATGTTAACTGAAGATGAAAAAAGATTCTACCAAAGAAACTTAACTAGAAAAGGAAATTATTCTTTAAATATGGTTGCAAGAAATGTAGGTGTTAGAAACTTTGATAAATTTCATAATGCTGGATATAAAGGATTATATGGTGGTGAGACTGCAAATGATATTGCAAAAAGAAAGAAATTAAGATATAGAGAAGACATTCTAGATAATATGGGAAGTGAAGAATTAGCGGCCAACCTTTTTCGTATAACTCAAACTGAATCAAAATTAAAAAGAGATAATATATCTAGTGAAAATGATGCTAATGAAACTCATTATAATATTGGAAAAAATATTAGGAAAGTAATTGCCAAAAATGGTGGAACTATGCCTGAAAATCTTCCTACTCCTGAAAAAAGCTTAAAAGAATTAGAAAAAGAAAAAAAATTAATAGTTAGTAAATAATGTAATATGTTTTAATAGATACCTTAGACTCATTTGTTGGAATACTTATTTATTATAAAATTGAATTATATACAGAAAAGATATTTGAAGATATAAAGCATATTGATGAAAATGGTAATGAATATTGGCTAGCTTGTGAGTTACAAAGTACTTTAGGATATCATCAGTGGAGAAGATTTAATGAAGTAATTAACAGAGCAATAATTTCTTATGATAATAATAAAATAAAAATTAATGACCATTTTGCCAAGGTCGGCAAAATGGTTGATATAGGTTCTGAAACATCAAGAAGTATAAATTGTAAGAACTAAAGTTGCTTGCAAAGAAAGTAAATATAATGTAGATGATCATTTTGCGGTACAACGCAAAATGATAAAATTAGCAAAAGGTGCAGCAAGAAAAGTAATAGATTATAAATTATCTAGATATGCTTGTTATTTAATTGTAATGAATGGTAATCCTAAAAAAGAAATTATAGCTCTAGGTCAAACTTATTTTGCAATTCAAACAAGAAAACAAGAATTATCTGAAAAAGAGTATTCAATGTTAACTGAAGATGAAAAAAGATTCTACCAAAGAAACTTAACTAGAAAAGGAAATTATTCTTTAAATATGGTTGCAAGAAATGTAGGTGTTAGAAACTTTGATAAATTTCATAATGCTGGATATAAAGGATTATATGGTGGTGAGACTGCAAATGATATAGCAAAAAGAAAAAAATTAAGATATAGAGAAGACATTCTAGATAATATGAATGAGGATGAGTTAGTTGCAAATCTTTTTCGTATTAATCAAACTAAACAAAAGCTTTTAAAAGATAAAGTGCAAGGAGAAAGTAATGCTAGTGATATACATTATGAAGTAGGAAAAAAGGTTAGAAAAGCAATAAAGGATATTGGTGGAACTATGCCAGAAGATATGCCAACTCCTAAAAAGAGTTTGAAAGAGTTAGAAAAAGAAAATAAAAAATTAATAGTTAGTAAATGATATATTATTTTGTAATAAGTTTACTAAAGTTTATTAAGATGATATAATTTTGTTGTTATTTTAAAGTTAAAAAGGAATAAAGAATTATGAAAAAAGTATTTAAGTTAATGTTATTAATATTATGGATGATTTTAATATTTTGTTTTTCTAATCAAAGGGCAGATGATTCATCTAAATTAAGTGATGGGGTAATAGTAAAGGTAGCTAGTATTTTTGTTAAGGATAATTTAACAGATAATAAAAAAGATGAATTAATTGATAAATATACCTTTATAATTAGAAAAACAGCCCATTTTAGCGTTTATTTAATACTTGGTATACTTTCTATTAATTTATTATCTTCGTTTAATATAAAACGTATTATTGTGCTTTCTAGTCTATTTTGTTTTATATATGCTTGTACAGATGAATTCCATCAATTATTTGTTATGGGAAGATCTTGTGAAATGCGTGATGTTTTAATAGATACTTTAGGATCATTTGTTGGAATACTTATTTATTACAAAATTAAATTATATATAAATAAAAGACAAAAATTAACTTAGTAAGTTATTATTTGTCTTTTTAATGATTAAAATAAAAATATCTTTTAAGTGTCATAAAACGACATTTTTTTATGTTTTATATTTTATTAAATAAAACTAAAAAAGGAGAGAGTTTATGAACGAAATTAAAGAACATACAGAAAAGATATTTGAAGATATAAAACATATTGATGAATATGGTAATGAATATTGGAGTGCTAGAGAATTTCAAAGAGTTCTTGAATATAAAAATTGGAGAAATTTTAATAGAGTTATAGATAAAGCTATAATTTCTGCTAATATAAGTTATCCTAATGAAAATTATTGGGGTGTCGAAGTCAACACCCCAATAAATAGTGGTAAGGGTAAAATTGAATATATTAAAGATTATAAACTAATAAGATATGCTTGTTATTTAATAGCACAAAATGGCGATTCAAGAAAAGAAGTAATTGCGCTTGCTCAAACTTATTTTGCAATCCAAACCAGAAAACAGGAATTATCAGAAAAAGAATATTCAATGTTAACTGAAGATGAAAAAAGATTCTACCAAAGAAACTTAACTAGAAAAGGAAATTATTCTTTAAATATGGTTGCAAGAAATGTAGGTGTTAGAAACTTTGATAAATTTCATAATGCTGGATATAAAGGTTTATATAATGGTGAAACTGCAAATGATATTGCAAAAAGAAAAAAATTAATAGAAAAATCAATTTGTTAAACCGTTTTTTAGTACTCTAGATATTTTTTCTAAAATATGCTATAATTATTTAGCTTAATTTAAAGAAAGGAGGGAAATATAATGAGTAAGATTAAGATATTTGCATTAGGTGGCCTTAATGAAGAAGGAAAGAATATGTATGTTGTTAAGGTTGATAATGATATATTTGTTTTTGATGCAGGTTTAAAGTATGCTAGTGATAAGCTTTTAGGGGTTGATTATGTTATACCTAACTTTGATTATATAAAGGAAAACATTAAAAACATAAAAGGTTTATTTATAACTCATGGTCATGAAAAAAACATGGGAGCAGTATGTGATATTATAAAAGAAATACCTAAGATAAAGGTATTTGCAACAAGATTTACTGCTGATATATTAAAGAAAGAACTAGAAAGTGAAAATATTAAATTTAAGAATCTTGTAGTAATTGATCCACATAAGAAAATTAACTTTGGTAAGAATAGTATTTTTCCTGTAAGACTTACGCACTCTATACCAGATAATGTTGGGTATGCCTTAAACACTCATGATGGAACTATTTTCTATACTGGTAATTATGTTTTTGATGCGACTATGTTAGGTCCTTATAAAGCTGATATAGGTAAACTTGCATATATTGGAAAACAAGGTGTTTTATGTTTGTTAGGTGAATCTATGTATGCTGATAAGATAGGTTATACATCTCCTAAAAATCGTATTTCAAAGCTTATTCGTGATACTTTAAGTAAGACTGATAATAGAATTATAGTTACAGTTTTTACAGCTCATGTATCTAGGATAGAAGAATTATTTAAAGAGATTTCTAAAACTACTAGAAGAGTAGTTGTTATGGGACATAAGCTTCAAGGAATTATTAATGATATATTAGATAGTAAATATATAGATTTTGATAAATCTAGAATAGGTGATTTAAGTAATATAAATGATAAGGATGCTGTTATTTTAATTTCTAATGAAAGAGAAAAACCATTTATGAATTTAAATAGAATAATTAATGGTTATGATAAGTTTGTTAAAATAAAACCAACAGATACGGTTTTCTTTATGGAACCTATAAATGATTATAATGAAAAACTTGCAATTAAGGTAATTGATGATATTTCAAAAGCAGGAGCATCAGTTGTTACTATGTCTAAGAAAGATAACTTACTTCATCATGCTTCAAGTGAAGATATAATGCTTATGCTTGATTTAATGAATCCTAAGTACTATATGCCTGTTATTGGTGAGTATCGTCATATGGTAGCGAATGCTAATGCCGCAAGTCACATAGGAATGAAAAAGGAAAACATTTTATTAAAACAAAATGGTGATGTTGTAACATTCATTAATGGTAATTTAAAAGAAACTCGTGAAAAAGTTAAAACAGATGATATTTTAATAGATGGTAATTCATCTCAAGATATTGGTGGTTTGGTATTAAAAGATAGAGAACTTTTATCTGATAATGGTATTGTAATTATATGTGCAACTCTAGATAAACAAACTAAAGAGATATTAGCATATCCTCAAGTTTTAACAAAAGGATTTATTTACGTTAGAGAAAGTACTGATTTAATTAATGAAATGAAACGTATTTCTCTTGAGGTAATAAATGAAAATACTGATAATAATTACGTTGATTATAACAAGATTAAAATGGGCATTAGGGAACGTTTAAGTCATTATTTATATGAAGAAACAGAATGTAAACCTATGATTATTACGGTTATTCAAGAAGTGTAGTTAATCTCACTTCTTTTAATTTGCGTTTTTTACTTATTTTTGGTATTATAAATATAGTTATGATAAAGGAGGTTTTATCATGAAAGATTACGAAAGAAGAGAACCAAAGTTATATGATTTTTATAAAGAACTTGGTATATCATACTTAGCATCTGATAGAAGAGTCATGATTGAGTTAGACAAAAGAGAAAAAGATGCAATTTCAAGAAGAGATGTTAAAGAACAAGGATTTGTGCAATTAGCACGTGAATATATTGGAAAAGACTCACAAACAAGAAAACTATATGATAATTATTTAAAAAGGCATGGAGTTAAGTTTCCTTTAACAAAAAGAGAAAAGAAAATAAAATTAATTAAAAATTCTATTATTGGTGGTACTATCATTGCAATTGGACTTACTGGTACTATCATAACAGCTAATCATATTAAAAACGAAAGACAAGAAAATTTGAAAAGTAATGTTTGCGTTGAATATACAGTCGAAGAAGGAATTACTAATAAAAATCTAGATGATATGTTTTATGAATATGGCTATGCTTCCTACGCAGTTTCTGGAGCTCAAAGAAACTTAAGTGCTAACAAAGGTAATCCTTTTGAAGGAGATGTTATAGTAGGCAGAACAACTAAAGAAAAGGCTGATAAACTAGTAGAAGAACATGGTGCTAGAATAATATCATATGAAGAAGCTATCTCTTTACTTTTAGATAATGGCTATTTAATTGGCGAGTTTAAAAAAACAGCAGACGGAGATAATAGTTTTAGTTGGTATGTTATGGAAAAAGAAAAAACAAAATAATTAAATAAATTGAAAATGTTATTATAATTCGACACTTTTCTTAAATGGATTATATTATCCTTTAAGAGAGGTGTTTTATTATGAGAGTATATTATTTATTTAAAATCAATGATTCTTTTTCAAAGTTATATTATAGTAGGACATATTATTTATATAAAATGTTAGATGAAATATCAAAATCGAGTAAAAATGATTTTATAATTTCATATAGGTTATTTAGTCAGATGGCTACACCTTTTAATAAAACTGATATTAATAGTAAAATATATAGAAAGTATGCATTTGATGATTCATACAAAAAAACTCTTAACAAGCATGTTTTAAATAACTTAACAGAAAATACTAAGCTAACGGTTTATAATACTTATATAAAAATAAAAACTAATAAAAATATAACTGATTTTTTTAAAGTGTTAGAAAACGAAGAAAATATATTTATATGTGATTTTAATAATAAAGATTACTTTTGGCTTAGTAAAGTAAATGCAAAAAAACTTGTATAATATGATAAAATCTAGTAAAATAGAATTATGAAAGGAAAGTGAAAAATATGTGGGGAAATATTTTATGGTGCGTAATAGGTCTTATAGTAGGTCTAGTTGCAGGATTTTTTGGAGCCCGTGCATTTATGAAAAAATACTTAAAGAAAAATCCACCAATAAATGAAAAAATGATAAAAATAATGATGCAACAGATGGGAAGAACACCAAGTCAAAAACAAATAAATCAAATGATGAAAGCGATGAACAAAGTACAATAAAAAGTTCGTTGCTTTTTTTGACACTTTCTTTAACAAACTGATATTTTTATATTGATTTATATTTTTTAAATTGTTACTATTAAGTTAATGATAGTAGCAGTATCGCTATCTAAGTTAAGAAGGAGGAGTAAAAAGTGAAAAAGGTTGAAAAGAACCCAGTAGGAAGACCTAGACTTGCAGATAGCGAAACTAAAAAGAAAGCAATGATAGGCATTATAGTAGCTTTATTACTAATTATTATACTAGTAATTTCAGGAGTATTTACACTAACAGGCGGTAATTTAAGAAGGACTAGCGGTTTATCTTCTAAGTCAAGCGGCAATCAAGATAAGAATAAAGCGGTTACAACTAAAACTGAAAAATTAAATGGCTGTAAAATAACACCAAACGTAGGTCAAGCAAAATCAACATATAAAGTAAGTTGTAGTAGTGGTTTTGTTGCAACTAAAGTTTATTATTCTATTGATGGAAAAGTGTTTAAACCTCTAAAATCAATTAGCGCAGGAACATTGAAATATAATTATTCTGTTGCTAATCGTTCAATTAAGTTTAAAGTTGTATATAAATCTAATAAAAATTCTTCTGGAACAAAACAATACATAACTTCATCTAAAAAGATATTAAAGAAAAAAATTAATCACGCTGATGCAATAAATAATGCAAAAGAAGAATCTTATTGTAAGATTTACTTAACCTCCCTAAATGGATCTAATGGTAAGGTATCAATTAGATGCGGGGCAAACGCAAAACCAATTAGCTTGCAAATAAGAAATAGTGAATTTGGACTTCAAAGTAAAGTGCTAAATGAATTTAATAATCATTATGGTTATGTAGCGGATAATGTTTTGGTCTCAGGAATTAAAACAAATGAAAAAAGTTATTTAAGATTGTATTATAAGTATAGAAATTCATCAAAGGTTAGGGTTGAAGATATTGCGGGTGATTTAACAATTGATAAAACAAACGTTAAGCAACCAGTAGATAAAACGATTCCTATAGTGAAAGATGAAAAATGTAACATAACTGTTTCTAACGTAACATCCGATAGTTTTAAATGGGATATTAAATGCGGGGCAAATGCAAAACCTCAAAGCTTAAGATTAACTAAAACGTATAATGAAAAGACTGGATCTTTGGTTAGATACATTAAAAGTGGATGGAACAATGATTATGGTTATAGTAAAGTTGGTGTTACTAGAAAATTAACTCCGAATACTGATTATGAAGTTTATTTTTATTGGGGAACTAAAAAGACAGGATATATAAGAACCGTAGTTCCAATAAAAACTAGTAAATAATGTTTATGAAATGACAAAAAGTGTAAAGAATTTTGCACTTTTTTAAATTCTTATGTTATAATGCTTTATAGGTTAAAGAAGATAAGGAGATGATTTTTTATGGCAAAATATGATGAATCATCAATTAAAATATTAGAAGGTCTTGAGGCAGTAAGAAAAAGACCAGGTATGTATATAGGTTCTACTGACAAGAGAGGTTTACACCATCTAGTATGGGAAATAGTTGATAATGGTATTGATGAAGCAATTAATGGATATGGTAATCACCTAACTGTTATAATTCATAAAGATGGCTCTGTTTCAGTGTCGGATGAAGGACGTGGTGTTCCGGTAGGTAAGCATGCATCAGGCAAGTCAACTCCAGAAGTTATATATACAGTACTTCACGCTGGTGGTAAATTCCAAGAAGGTGGGTATAAAGTATCTGGAGGTCTTCATGGTGTTGGTGCATCAGTTGTTAATGCACTTTCTAAATGGATGAAAGTTAGTATATGCCGTGATGGTGGTAAGTATGAAATTTCTTTTAAAAATGGAGGACATTTAGACTCTGATTTAAAAAAGGTAGGAACAACTAATAAAACAGGTACAACGGTTAGATTTATGCCGGATGATTCTATATTTAGTACAACAACGTTTTCGTTTACTACAATATGTGAAAGAATGCAAGAGTCAGCTTTTTTAATAAAGGGACTTAAGATAGATGTTATAGATGAAGAAGATGAAAAAGAAGCGCATTATCATTATGAAAGAGGACTAGAAGAGTTTGTTTCTTATTTAAATGAAGGTAAAAAAGTACTTCATAACGTAGTTGGTTTTGATGCTGTTAAAAATAAGATAGAAGTAGAGTGTGCTCTTCAGTATACTGATTCATATAGTGAAAACGTTGTATCATTTGTTAATAACGTTAAAACAAGTGATGGTGGAAGTCACGAAGTAGGACTTAAAAGTGCTCTTACAAAAGTATTTAATGATTATGCAAAAAATAATGGATACTTAAAAGCTAAGGACAAAAACTTTGAAGGAACTGACGTAAGAGAAGGGCTAACCGTTGTTTTATCACTTAAGATACCTGAAGATTTATTACAGTTTGAAGGACAAACAAAAGGAAAGCTTGGAACTCCGCTTGCTAAGACGGTAGTAGAGCAAGTAGTCTATGAAAAGATGCAGTACTTCTTAGAAGAAAATAAAGCTGTTGCAACCGATATAATTAACAAGGCGTTAAAAGGAAAGGCTGCAAGAGAAGCTGCAAGAAAAGCAAGAGAAGAAGCAAGAAAAGGTAAAACTAAGAATTCTAAAGAAAAGAATTTATCTGATAAATTAGCTCCTGCAACTAAAAAGAATCCGAAAAAGAACGAATTATTTATAGTCGAAGGTGATTCAGCAGGTGGTAGTGCAAAAACAGGAAGAGAAAGAAGTTATCAAGCAATCCTTCCTCTTCGTGGTAAGGTTTTAAATACCGAAAGATGTACGATGGATGAGGCTTATAAAAACGCTGAGATAAACACTTTAATTTATACCATAGGAGCAGGTGTTGGATCTGATTTTCATATAGAAGATTGTAATTATGACAAGATAATAATAATGACCGATGCTGATGATGATGGTTGTCATATACAGGTTTTACTTGTAACGTTCTTCTATCGTTATATGAGACCTTTAATTGAAGCTGGTAAGGTTTATATTGCAAATCCACCACTTTATAAAATATCATTTGGTAAAAAAGAAGAAGTTTACGCATACTCAGATGAAGAATTAAAAGAACTTACTAAAAACCGTAAAACAGAGGATTTACAAAGATATAAAGGTCTAGGTGAGATGGATGCTAATCAGCTTTGGGAAACTACCATGGATCCTTTAAAGAGAAGTTTGATTCAAGTTAAGATAACTGATGTTGCACTTGCGGAAAAAAGAGTATCAATTCTTATGGGCGATAAAGTAGAACCTAGAAAAGAATGGATTGAGGAAAACGTAGACTTTACTTTGGAAGATAACTATGAAATTAAGGCATCAAATAGAGGTTAAAGGTGGGGTAAAGATATGAGTGAATTATTAAAAAGAATTGAAGAATATTCCCTTGAAGAAATAATGGGGGAACGTTTTGGTAGATATTGTAAAACAATTATATTAGACCGTGCCTTACCTGATGTAAGAGATGGGTTAAAACCAGTTCAAAGAAGAATATTATACGGCATGTATAAATCAGGTAACACCTATGATAAAAAGTATCGTAAAAGTGCTAAGGCAGTAGGAGAGATAATGGGTAATTACCATCCACATGGAGATTCATCTATATATGATGCAATGGTAAGAATGAGTCAAGATTGGAAGATGATGGTCCCTTATATTGATATGCATGGTAATAATGGCTCTATGGATGGTGATGGAGCAGCCGCTATGCGTTATACAGAGGCTAGATTATCAAAAATAAGTAACGTACTTTTAAATGACATAAATAAAGATACTGTAGAAATGGCTCCAAACTATGATGACACCTTAATGGAACCAGTTGTACTTCCAGCAGGATTTCCAAACCTTTTAGTAAACGGCTCAACGGGTATTTCAGCAGGTTACGCAACTAATATTCCACCACATAATCTAGGTGAAGTAATAGATGCTTGCATAAAAAGAATAGACTCTCCAAACTGTAGATTAGATTCTATTTTAGAAGTTATGAAAGGCCCTGATTTTCCAACCGGTGGTGTAATTGAAGGTGCAAAACAAATTAAAGAAGCATACGAAACAGGTAAGGGTAAGATAATCGTTAGATGTAAGTATGAATTAGTAAAAGAAAAAGGTAAGAGTAGTATCGTTATAACAGAAATACCTTATGAAGTTAATAAGGCAAGTTTAGTTAAGAAGATGAACGATATTAGAATTGATAAAAAAATAGAAGGCATATTAGATGTAAGAGATGAAACATCAAGAGGCGAACTTAGAATTGTAGTAGAATTAAAAAAGGACGCTAATACTGATTTAATTGTTAACTATCTTTTAAAAAATACTGATATGCAAATATCTTACAGCTTTAATATGATTGCAATAGCAGGAAGAAGGCCAAGACAATTAGGCGTTTTAAAAATATTAGATTACTTTATAGATCATAGAAAAGAAGTTGTAAGAAGAAGAACTAAGTTTGACTTAGATCATGCTAAAGATAGATACCACATCTTAGAAGGACTTCTTAAAGCAATTAGCATTTTAGATGATGTTATAAGAGTAATTAGGGCATCTAAAAATAAAGCAGATGCAATTGTAAATTTGGTTAAAGAGTTTTCATTTACCGAAAAACAAGCAACTGCTATCGTAATGTTACAATTATATAGACTAACAAATACCGATATAACTGATGTTGAAAATGAAATGAGAGCGTTAGAGGATGCTATAAAAGAATATGAACTTATTTTATCTAATGATGATGAACTTAAAAAGGTAGTTAAAGATGAACTTAGAAAAGTAAAAAAAGAGTTTGCCCATCCTCGTAAAACAGAAATTAAAGATGAGATAACAGAAATAAAAATAGATATGACTGATATGATTCCAAAAGAAGATGTTATTGTTGTAGTAACAAGTGAAGGATATGTAAAACGTGTATCTAAAAAATCTTATTCTGCTTTAAACGGTGAAGAAACAGCGTTAAAAGATGGTGACTATGTAATAGGGTTATTTGAACAAAATACGCTAGATACTTTACTATTATTTACTAATAAGGGTAATTATTTATATGTTCCAGTTCATACCCTTCCAGAATTAAAATGGAAGGATTTAGGTAAACACGTAAGTAACTTAGTTCCTATAAAAGAAGATGAAAAAGTAATAAAAGCATTTGCGATAAGTAAGTTTGATGACAGAGAAATAATTACGTTTACTTCTAATGGTATGACTAAGAAGTCCCTTTTAAAAGACTTTGTTGTACAACGTTATTCTAAACCAATTATGTTTATTAAGTTAAAGGACAATGATGAAGTAGTAGACGTATTAATGGAACCATATAACGAAGTGTTTATTGCAACTAAAAAAGGTTATGGACTTTGGTATGATAAATCTGAAATACCAACAATTGGTCTTAAGACAGCAGGTGTTAAAGCAATTAACCTAAAAGATGATAATGTAGCATCAGCTTGCATATTTGATGGTACTTTTGAATACGTAACGGTTATTACTCATAAAGGACTTGCAAAGCGTATTAAACTATCTGAGTTTGAAAAGACTACACGTGCTAAAAGAGGATTACTATTATTAAGAGAGGTAAAGAGTAATCCACAAGAAATACTTAAAGCATATGTTAGTGATTCTAAAAAGATGATTATGCTAGTAAGCGATAATGATACTAAAGAAATTAAGTTAACAGAAATACCAATAATGGATAGATATTCTACGGGTTCTACGATAACAAAGAAAAAATTAGATAACGTATATGAAGTTTCTCATCTTACAAAGGATGATGTAACAAATAAAAAAGAGGTAACTAAATCGGTTACCAAAGAAGAAGCTAAAGAAAAAAAGGAAGTATCTTTAAAGGAAATAGATGATAAGTTTATGACCATTGATGATTTTTTAGATAACTTTAGTTAAGCAAGGATTAATTAATTTTCCTTGCTTTTTAATTTTTTACACAAGTTTACACGCTTTTAACTTTTTTTCAACAATGGTTTGCATATTACTTGACGGGATGGGGGTAACTTGATATTATAAACACGTAAGATAGCAAAAGAAGTAGCGGCTAATTATAAATTGTGGAAAAAAGGAGAAAAAAGGTATGGGAAAACTTAACAAAATTTTATTAGGGGGATTAATTTGTGCAACTAGTTTTGCATTTACATCAAACGTAAAAGCAGATGGAGGAATAATTGATCAATTAAGAAATAGTGGTAAAGCAGAATATCAAGTTTATGAAAATGGAAGTACTATTTATTATAATAAGACTAATCATTATGTTTGTGATAGTAGTAATGAACAAGGATGCAGCGTATATACAGTATCAGAAGATGATGGAAAAAAAGATGATGTAATAAAGTTAACTTCCAGTTCAGATTCACTTTATGTAAACAAAGCTGATATAGCAGATGGATATGTTATAAGTGCAAATAAAAATATTGAAATATATTTTAGTGAAGAAAAGAAGTCAGATGAGTTATCAGGAACTGCTAGTGATATAACAAAAATAAAATATTTTAGAGAATTTGATGATATAGCAAATTTAATTAAAAATGCTAAGAAATATGATAATTTTAATTTAAGTAAAGTAAATACAGAATATATGGATATTACTGTTCCAGAAGGTGTAACATTAACTAGTTGGTATTTTAGTGCTAGAAATGTAATTAATAATGGTAAAATTAAGGCAGGAGCAGTCAATGTAAAAAAAATTACTGGAACTGGTAATATTACTTTGTATTACAATGTATACATTGGGGACGGGGCTTTAAATGATACCCCAGTTTATGATGCTGAAAGATTTGACATTGAAAATACATCAGGAATTAAGGTAGATGTAGTAAGTACTAAAATAAAAGAAGGAATGTCATTTGGTGTTGTTGGTACAACTACTGGATATTCAAAAGAAGAGGCTCAAAATAAACTAGACATGTATAATGATGTATTAGGATCTTCTATGAATGGTTATGAACTTAAATTAGCAAAATATAAAGTAGATGGTGACGATGAATATTATTACGGTGTTTTAGCTAAAAAAAGTGATGTTAAAACAACAACTAAAAGTGATAATAAATCAAATGGTAGTGATATAAAAAATAATGATGCAAAGGATATTAATAATACGAAGAAAGAAATTAAAAATCCAAGTACTTCTGATGCTACTAATATAACGGCTATAATGTTAATGATATCTGGTGCTATAGCGGCTATAACATTTAAAAAAGTAAAACAAAGATAATTTTAAGTAGCTAGCTTTCTAGCTACTTTTTTAAAGAAAGGAGGTTTTATATATGGATTTTAAAGACATAAAGAATAAGTATCCATTTTTATCTGATCTTGATTGTTATAATTTATACATTATATCTAAATGCAAAATACGATATAAAGAAATAAAAAAATTAAAGAAGAAAGATTTGATATATTATACTAAAAATTATATAAAAAAATCAAAATCAGTTAATAAAAATAGTGCACTTGATTTAAATCCATATATAATACCAGAGGATATAGATACTTTATTTAACTATAAAAGACATAATATAAGTGATAAAGAATTAAATAAAATGCTTCTTAATTTAGGTGATGTAAAAATTTCAAATAGTCCTGATGCAAAGCCAATATTTAAAATGATAAAGTTATTTAAAACTACAAATATATTAGTTTTATTAATTTGTCTTATGATTTTTACACTTTCTTTTTTAAGTTTTACACTATTAATTAACGATGGTGTTAAAACAGATAAGATAAGTGGTAATGTAATTGGTAGCACAGATGTTAAAGAAGTGGTACCAAATAAAAGTGAGGTAAAGGTATTAGATGATGCATACTTTAAGTATGTTAATGTATCTATGCTTGATGTTGATTTTAAAGATTTAAAAAGGCAAAATAGTGATACCAAAGGTTGGGTTAAGGTTAATGGTACAAACGTTAATTATCCATTTGTTAAAGCAAATGATAACGAGTATTATTTAAAGCATTCTTTTGATAAATCTAGCAATAAAAAAGGATGGGTGTTTTTAGATTATAGAAATGATATAGATAATTTATCAGATAACACAATAATTTATGCACATGGACTTGTTAACAACGCTATGTTTGGTAGTCTTAGAAATACAACAAAAGAAAAATGGTATAAAAATAAGGACAATCACATTATTAAAATTGCAACGGAAAACAAAACCATGTTATTTTTAGTGTTTTCAAGTTATACTATAGAACCTGAAAGTTATTATATAACAGATAACATAGAAAGTGATGCAGAAAGACTTAATTTTTATGACATATTAAAGAAAAGAAGTGTATATGATTATGGTGTTAATTTGAGTAGTAAAGATAAGATACTTACGCTATCATCATGTTATGATAATACTAAAAGAATGGTATTACATGCTAAGTTAATTGCGATTAAATAAATTTAATAAAAGCATTATAAAAATCACAAAATTCTTAAACTACCATAAAATACTATGGTGGTTTTTTGTTTGTTTTAGAAGATATTATTAACATTAATAAAGTTTTATATGATTATTTTAAAGAAGATATAATAAATCTATTTTTAGATGGATACTGTCTTGATTATTATTATATTTTAAAAGAGTTTTATCCTGAATCTGTTTTAGTTTTAGAAAAAGGTAAAGTTCATTGCGCTTCTTTAATTAATGGAAATATATATGACGTAAGTGGTATTAGAAATGCAAGTGATTTTACCATTCCAAGTAAAATAGAAGAAGACTTCGTACATGAATTTTATAAGAAAATGGAAGATTATGATTATAAGAGAATGATAAACTTGTTAAAAGGAAAAGTTAAAGTTAACATTTAAATATATCTTTTGTGTGTTATAATTATAAAAGATGACAATTTAAGACAAGTTTATTTACTATAATTGTTCTGGGTGATAATTATGAAGGTTAGGGTTTTTGATTGTGATCATGAAAAGGATTTAGAAGAAGCTGTAAACTCATTTATTTTGGGTAAAGAAATAGTTGATATAAAGTATCAAGTTTCAATAGGAGTATGCGGAGAAGAGCAGCTTTATTGCTTTTCAGCAATGATAATATACATAGATAAAGGATGATGTATTTTGAAAAAAAATAGTTTTATTAATGGGGCTTTAATAGCAACAATAGGAATAGTTATAACAAAGTTTTTAGGAATTATATACGTAATACCATTTTATGCAATAATAGGAGAATCATCCATTGCTTTATATGGTTATGCCTATACTATATATAACTTATTTTTATCTTTATCAACGGTAGGTATTCCTCCTGCAATGAGTAAGTTAATTAGTGAGTATAACACGCTTGAATATTATAATACAAAAGAAAGGGCGTATAAGCTTGGTAAAAGACTACTAATTGTTCTTGGAATAATTTTATTTATAATCATGTTTTTAGGTGCGCCATTAATCGCTAATCAAATAATGGGTGATAATACTGGTGGTAATTCTAAGGAAAGTATTACGTTTGTAATTAGAATTATATCAACTGCAATACTCATTGTTCCATACCTAAGTGTTACGAAAGGTTACCTTCAAGGACATAAGTTTATTACACCTCCTTCTATAAGTCAGGTGCTTGAGCAAATTGTTAGAATTAGTGTTATTTTAATTGGTAGCTACTTATGCATGAGGGTATTTAAAGTAGGTGTTGTAAATGCTGTTGGAGTAGCAGTTTTTGGCGCAACTATAGGAGCTTTGGTAGCACTTATTTATCTGCTTATAAAAATACATAAAAATAAAAAAGTAATAATTACTAAGGCCGAGGCTAAAGAAGAAGAGAAAAAAATTACAAATAAAGCTATTATAAAGAAGCTTTTAATTTACTCAGTTCCTTTTATATCATTTGGTCTTGCACTTTCAGTATATGACTATATAGATATGACAACGATTATTAATACACTTACAAAAATAGGTTTTAAAACCAAGGATGCTGAAAGCATAATAGGTGTTATTAATACGACTGGAAATAAGTTAAATAGTGTTGTTCTCGCAATATCAACTGGACTTATGACAAGTCTTGTTCCAAATATAACGGCAAGCTTTGTTAAGGGAGATAAAAAAGACGTTAAGAAAAAAGTAGAACAGTCATTTTTAATGCTTTTATATGTTACTATGCCAATGGCTTTTGGGCTTAGTATTTTAGCAGGACCGGTATTTAATACCTTTTATGGTGCAAGCCAATGGGGCCCTAAAGTATTTTGCTTTACTATTTTTGTTGCACTATTTAGATGCATGTTTACAACTTCAATATCAATTGCACAGTCACTAAATAAGTTTAAAAACGTATTTTTAAGTATAATTGCAGGAATATTAGTAAAGCTTATCTTGCAAGTTCCAATGATTTATTTATTTAATAAAATAGGATTAAGACCATTTTGGGGAGCTACTTTTGCAACATTATTAGGTCTTACAACATCAGTCATAACAAACTTAGTAGTAATTAATAAAACGGTTAGCTTAGATTTTAAAGAATACTTTAAAAAGATGTTTAAATTTGTATATCCACTTATTTTAATGATAATTACACTTAACGTAATGAAGATATTTATTCCGCTTAATGCTACGGGTAGATTAAATTCTATAGTATTAATTATAATATATGGTCTGGTAGGAGCTTTAATTTATTTTACACTTACTATAAAAAATGGTATATTTAAAGAGATATTTGGAGATAAAATATTTAAGAAACTAAGGAAGGTAAAGCATTAAAAAGCTTTACTTTTTGTTTACATGTTTTTATAATACTTTATTATTTTACTAAATCGTTATGATATACTAATTATGTATATAGGAGTGATAATGTATGTTTGATGAAATATATAATAAAGTATGTGACGAGTTATCTAAAAATAACATAACTGATACAAAGTCGGTAGTTGAAGTTTTCAAAGACTCGCTTATTACCATGATTAAAAGGTATTTTCCAAAATATAATAATAATTTGTTAGGACCAGAACAAATAATTGATGTGATAGCACGTCAAACTGGTAATAAAGATGAAATGATAAGGTACTTAGATAACAACGTTTACGTATGGAAAAAATATTTGAATGATGATTTATTTATTGATGCAGTAGCGCGTTCTATGGCGATAAGTTATATAAATAAATATGATATAGACGATGCTATTTTAGATACGATAAAAAGAAATGTTGATGATTTTGGACTAATAATTAGTAGCAAGGAAGACTTTATTTCTGCTGTTTTAAAAATTCTAAATGAATACTTAAAAAAGAACAACGTTAATGTATTTACAAGTATGCAATATAAAAGTAATAGTGCTAGAAGATATGTTTTATCTCGAGGTAAAGATGAGGTTTTAAAAGAAATAATTAGAAAATCTGGCTTAAAAGGAAATATATCTCAAGTAATAAATAACTATGCTTTAAAATTAGCTGAAAAATCGTACTCGAAAGAAAAGGATGAAGATAAGACTTATAGTGTGTTACTTAAAAAAATAAAAAAAGCTAATTTAAACGATAAACAAAAATCATATTTAACTGAAAGATTAAACGCAGGATATTATAATGACTTAATAGATTGGAATATAATATCAAATGATGAAATGGAAGATATATTAAATAAATCTAAAAAAGGACCTACTATGTAGATTCTTTTTTACATCATATACATATCTCCGTTATATCCGGTATTTTGGGTTGATTGATATGGAGTTTGTGAGTTTGAATTTATATTTGTATTTAAATTATTTTGGTATGGAACCTCAAGTCTTGATATTCTGTTTTCTAAAACCTTAACCTTTTTTTCTAATGAAGATATTCTTGTATCTAAATTATTATAGTTATCATTCATGTAGTTTGGAAACATTAACATGTTAGTAGGCATACCACCCATCATGTTAGGAAATGGCATCATACCCATATTTCTATCATTTTTCATACTTTACCTCCTTAATTTTACTTTCATTTAATTATATGCTTATTAACTATTTTGGTGTATAATTATGTTTAGGTGATTATTTTGAGATTAAAAAATGTAAAAAACGCAAGTGAAATAATAAGTAAATCTTCTTATGTGGTTTTAAATCCGGAAGATAATAAGGGCAAATGGAATGGTGTGTTTAAAAATAACAATCCAATAGATGTTGAAATAGGTATGGGTAAAGGCGACTTTATAATTAACATGGCCAAAAAGTATCCAAATGTTAATTTTATTGGTATTGAAATGTTTGATAGCGTAATAGTGCGTGCGGTTCAAAAACTAGATATGAAAGACATATCTAACCTTAAGTTAATAAGAGTAGACGCAAACGAAATAGAAAGTATATTTGACAAGGAAATAAATACTATATATTTAAACTTTTCTGATCCTTGGCCAAAGAAAAGACATGTTAAAAGAAGATTAACTTCTGATACATTCTTAAAGAAATATGACAAAATCTTTAAGGGTAAGAAAAGAATTATTCAAAAAACAGATAACATAGGTTTATTTGCATATTCAATAACTTCACTAAGTACTTATGGTTATACAATAGATGATGTAACACTTGATTTGAAAAATGAAGGTGACTATAATAACGTTGAAACTGAGTATGAAAAGAAGTTTAATTCATTAGGAATTAAAATATGCAGATTAAAGGCACATAAAGATGATTAGGAAAAATAAAACAAGATTATTAATAATTTTAGTATTTGTTCTTCTTATATTTTTAATTATCTATTTGGATAATAGGGTATGGGATGATAATAAATCTTTTGCCTTAAAAAAAGATTTAAAAGTAACTGTTTATAGCAATAAAAAAATAAGTGACTTTATAAAAAATATAGATGGAAAAATAATAAATGATAATAAGATAGATACTAATAGTTTAGGAAATAAAAAGATAAGTTTTATTTATTTAAATAAGCACGGTAAAAAAAGACGCGGTACATTTACTATTAAAGTAATAGATGATGTTAAACCTATTATTTGGCTTTCTTCTATTTATTATGTGAAAAAAGGTTCTTCTGATACGATTAAAAGCTCTATTATGGCGGCAGATAACTATGATAAGAACTTATCTAGAAAGATAGTTGGAACTTATGATTTAAATACAATAGGAAGTTATAAACTAACTTATGTTGCAGCTGATAAAAGTGGAAATGAATCTAAAAAAGATTTTACCTTAAGGGTATATGAACCCGTTAAAACATCAAGTAAAACAAATTCTTTAGAATACGGTATAAGTTTTAATGATATAGTAAAAAAGTATAAAACAAAAAATAATGAAATTGGAATAGATGTATCAAGGCATCAAGAGATAATTGATTTTAAAAAGGTAAAAGAATCTAATGCTTCATTTGTAATTATTAGGTTAGGTTATCAAGAAGGAGTAAATGGAAAATATAAGGTAGATCCATACTTTTATAAAAACATTAAAAATGCTATTAAAAATAATCTAAAGGTAGGAGTATATTTTTATTCGTATGCAAATAGTACTATCGAGGCAAAAAAACAAGCAAAATGGGTTATTAATAAAATTAAGAAGTACAAAATTACCATGCCGGTTGCATTTGATTGGGAGTGCTATAGTGCTTTTAATGATATGTCACTTAGTCTTTTTGGACTTAATGATGTATCAAATGCGTTTTTAGATGAAGTTAAAAAAAGAGGATATAAGGTAATGCTTTACGCAAGTAAAAACTATCTAGAAAGTATATGGACTTATGAAAAACATCCAATTTGGCTTGCGCATTACACTTCTTACACAAACTATACTGGTAAATACGTAATGTGGCAATTAACGGATAGAGGAAAGATAGATGGAATAGATAAATTAACTGATGTAGATATTTATTATAAGTAGTATATTTTACAAAATGGTTTTAATTTTTTGAAATATTTGTTATAATTAGTTTAAAGTAGGTGAAAAAAATGAAGAAAGTTTTTCTATTACTTATTTCATTAGTACTTTTATCTGGTTGTACGATAACTAGAATGGATACTAAAACTTATGATGAAGTAATTGATAAAGTTTTATCTTTAAATATAAAATTAAGTAATAAAGTGGGAAAAGGATATAAGTATTATGCTCCTCGTGGTGTAGTAAGAGTTGATGCTAATACTTATAATGATGTTTTAAAAAGAGATTCTACTACTTACTATTTATATGTTGATGTTGTAAGTTATTATTACAAGACGAAGTTAAGTTACAAAAACACTAAAAATGATTATTACTTTAAAACGTTAAAAAACGGAAAAAAAGGCGGATACGTTGATATAGTTAAGAAAAATAATAAATTCTATGTTCAAATGGTTTATAATTATGCTAAAATAGAAGCGTATGTTGATAAAGATAATCTTAAAAAATCAGTAGAAGATATGAGTTATATTTTATCTAGTGTTAAATTTAATGACACGCTTCTTAAAAAAATGCACGAACAAGGTACGTTTGGTTCTAAAGAAGAAGCATACAAGTTATTTGATAACAAAGAAAAGGAAGGTAACTTCTTAGAATACGTAAAAGAATACGATAAGTATGATGGTGATGAAAGTAGTGTTACGCCGGAAGAAGAAATAAAGGTAAAAGACAAAACAACAACAACTACTACTAAAAAACAAGATGAAGAAAAGACTAAAAAGGAAGACGTAACTACGATGGGTAGTGCTAGTGAGTAGCAATAAAGAAAGGTGTGATTTTGAGTATGGGACTTATGAATAAATTAAGTAAGATGAAAAGTTTCTTATTCGATGAAGAAGACGAGGAAAAAGAAGTTAGAAAGCCTTCTAAGAAAATAGTAAAAAAGGAAGAAGAAAAAGAAGACTTTATAGATGATTTAAAAACAAATGTAAAACCAAAAAAGATAGAAAAGGTAGAGGACTTTTACTTTGAGGATGTATCTGAAGAAGAGACACCTAAAATGCCAGAGGTTCACTCTAGAATTGAAAGAGCTGATGTTAAGTTTAACTTTCAAGAATTTGACGATGAGGATTTTATGGTAGCAAGTAAGAAGCCAGAACCAATAATTCCGGTTAAAAAAGAAGAGCCTAAAAGAGTGTTATATCAAGGAAGTAAAAGAAAAGAAGAAACAAAAAAATTCAAACCAAGTCCTATTATCTCTCCAATATATGGTCTTTTAGATGAAGAAGGGAACCACGTTAAGGAAGATGAGAGTAAAACGGATAAAGCACCCAGCTATAACGATGAAGTATCATTTGATGAGGTAAGAAAAAAAGCCTATGGCGCTCTTGATGAAGAAATAGAAAACACGATGAAAAGATTAAGCAAAAAAACCATTGAAGAAGCAGAAAAAGATATGGAAAAAGAAAATGAATTATCAAGAGAAAAGAAAAATACTAAGGTAAAGGAAGAAAAACCTGTAGTAGCATCGTTTGATGATGACGACGATGACGATGATATGATTTTACCAAACGTTAATTTTAAAGAAATAGATGTTGATAAGGAAAAGGATAAGCCAAAACATAAGAAAAATGACAAAAAGCATGAAGAAAAAAATATAACATCACAGGATGAAGATGATGATGACGATACAAAAGAACAAGATTTATTCAATTTAATTGATACAATGTATCAAAATAAGGAGGATGAAGATTAATGCAATCATTTTTAAGTGAATATTTACCTATATTAATTTATATATTATTATGTATCCTTATAGTTTTACTTATCATTATCTGTGTTAAGGTAATTAAAACTATGAACAGAGTATCTGATATAGTTGATGATGTAGATGATAAGGTAAGATCACTAAATGGAGTTTTTAACATAGTGGATGTTGTAACTGATAAGTTATCTGCATTAACTGAGGTTATATCTGATTCAATAGTATTATTTATAAAGGGTATTTTTAAAAGGAGAAAGAAAAAGATAGTAGAAAAAGAAATGGAGGAGAAAGAAGAAGATGGCAAAGAAGAAGAGTAATGCAGGAAAATTTGTTTTAGGCGCTGCTGTTGGTGCTGCTTTAGGACTTTTATTCGCACCAAAGTCTGGTAAGGAAACAAGACGTATTATTAAAGAAAAGGCAAGTGATTTACTTGCTAAGGCAAAGGAAATAGATGTAATTGAAGTAAGAGATGAAATAGTAGAAAAGACTTCAAGTATTGTTGAAGAAATTAAAGATCTAGATAAAGAAAAGGTATTAAAGATAGCTAAAAAGAAAGCTAAGGATTTAAAAAAACACGCTGAGGATTTAGTAACATACACTAAAGATAAGGCAACTCCAGTAGTAGAAAAAGCTGCGGAAGAATTAAGAGAAAAAGCAGTAGATGTAACTAAAACGGTATTAGAAAAATTAGAATCTAAAGAAAAATAAATAAAGTGTTAAATTTTAGCACTTTTTTTTGTGCATTCGCATAGATTAAAACGAGGAGGGGATTCTAATGTTTAAAGAAATAGTTACTAAAGCAGTAATAGGAAAGGGTAAGAAATATTTTAAAAACAATTATAACCTTTTAGCAGAACACAATGCTAACACGATTTTAGGTTGTTGGGTTATAAATCATAAATTTAAGGGAACGGTAGTTGGTGATAAAGTTGTTATAGACGGAAACTTCGATATTAACATTTGGTATTCTTATGACGAAGACAAAAAAACTGGTGTAGCAACTAAAAATATTTCTTATACTGAAACAGTTAACGTTAAAACAAAAACAGGAACATCAATAGAAGGAAGTGACATAATAGTTAGAGCGCTTAAACAACCAAGTTGTAGTAACGTAAAAATAAAAGACGATGTAATAGACTTTGACATAGAAAAAGAACTTGGAATAGAAGTTGTAAATGATGCAAAAGTTAAAATTGCAATTGAAGATGACGAAGATCCATGGGATACAATAGACGATGATATAGAAGAAGTAGATAAAAAAATAGATGAAGAAGTTAAAGAGGATTTTATTTAGAATCCTTTTTATATGAATAAAATTAAAGTGTTAACAAAAATAGTTGACAGATATAAAATAGAGTGATAAAATTAATATGTAAATGAAGGAGGATTATACACTATGGCAGTTAAATTAAGATTAAAAAGAATGGGAGCTAAAAAACAACCTTTTTATAGAATAGTAGCAGCTGATTCAAGAGCTAAAAGAGATGGAAGATTTATTGAAGTTGTTGGAACATATAATCCATTAACTGATCCAGCTGAAGTTAAAATTGATGAAGAAGTAGCTATGAAATGGTTAAAGAGTGGTGCAACACCTACTGATACTGTTAGAAACATTTTATCTAAAAACGGAACAATGGCTAAGTTTGCTAAAGAAAAACAAGGTAAGTAATTATGGAATTAGTTAAGTTAACAGAAACAATTGTAAAAGAACTTGTAGAGGATGGTGATTCTATCACCGTTAAAGAATTTCCTAGTGAAAACGATGATGAAATAACTATTCAAGTTATGGTTCCTGAAAATGAAATGGGAAGAGTAATAGGTAAACAAGGAAAAATGGCTAAAGCGTTAAGAACTATAGTTCAAGCAAGCTCATTTATAAATGAAAATAAAAGAGTTAATATAAATATTGATTCATACTAAGAAGATTCTTTAATAAGAGTCTTTTTTTGTAAACACATTTAATTTATTCATCATTTTAATTGTTAAAAAATGTCAAATGTATTATAATAATAATTGTTAGGATGTGATGATATGAAAAAAAGAGTAATAAGTGCTGTAGTTGCTCTTATAATCTTTGTTCCACTTGTTATATTAGGTGGTATGTGGCTTAAAGTAGCAGCTTGCGTTTTAGGTGTTTTAGGTATGAAGGAGTTTCTTTCATTACCACATAAAAACAAAAGACCAATGTACGTAGATATTATTATTTATGCACTTACAATATTACTTATCTTTATGGATAGTAAAAGAGAAATATATTATTTACTTACAATATTAGTACCTATGCTTTTAGTTATATATTGTAATGATAATAAAAAGTATAATGCTGATGAAGCTTTTAAATTAATTGGTATGACTTTTTTAGTAGGTACGGTATTTCATAAGTTTTTAGAAATAAGAAGCGAAAGTTTAATGTTATTTATATATTTATTTTTAATAACTATGCTTACTGATACTTATGCTCACTTAGGTGGTAGTTTAATTGGAAAACATAAGTTTGCACCTAAAATATCACCAAATAAAACATGGGAAGGTGCGATAATAGGTGGCGCGTTTGGTACTTTATGTGCTGCAACATTCTATTATATAGCTATATCAAGTAGTGTTAATGTACTAGGTTTAATTATTATAACTTTATTATTATCATGCTTAGGACAACTAGGAGATTTATTCTTTAGTGCTGTTAAAAGAAATCATGATATAAAAGATTTTTCAAACATAATGCCTGGTCATGGAGGAGTATTAGACAGACTAGATAGTATTATTTTCGTAATTATTGGGTATATTTTACTATCAGGAATAATTTAATAAAATAGGAGGTTTTAATGCTTACTTTAATATATTTTATATTAATGCTTGGAATAATTGTCTTTATTCATGAATTAGGACACTTTATCTGGGCTAAAAAATCAGGAGTTTATTGTTATGAGTTTTCTTTAGGATTTGGTCCTAAACTTTTCTCTTTTAAAAGAAAAAATGATGAAACACTTTATTGTCTTCGTTTAATACCAGTTGGTGGCTATGTTGCAATGGCTGGTGAAGAAGTTGATGATGACAAAACCGTACCTAAGGATAAAAAGATGTATAACAAGCCATGGTATAAGAAACTTATAATCGTTTTAGCGGGTGTTACAAATAACTTTATTTTAGGATTTGTGGTTTTGTTCATAATGGCTTTATGCTATGGATCATTAACTAATAAACCAATTATTGGTGAAGTTGAAAAAAATTCTGCAAGTTATAAAGCTGGTATGAAAACCGGTGATGAAATATTAAAGATAAATGGTAAGAGAACTAAAACTTGGGATGATGTGACTTTAACACTTGTTTTGGGAGATAATACTAAATCACAAAAATTATTAGTTAGACAAAAAGACGGAAAAACAAAAACTGTTAATGTAAAACCAAAGAAGATGAAAGATAAAAAAGGAAACGTATCATATGCATATGGTATGGGTCTTGATACTACTAAACATTATGGTTTAAAAAATGCGTTTACATATGCGACAAGTAAATTTGGTTCAACCTTTAATTCAATGATTGTAACCATAAAGGCTTTATTTACTGGAAAAATAGGTGTTAGTGCCTTATCTGGACCAGTTGGTATTTATTCTATCGTTGGTACGCAAAGTAAGGCAGGATTATCCGGATTATTATATCTTTTAGCATATTTATCAATAAACGTTGGGTTTATTAATTTAATACCATTTCCTGCGTTCGATGGATATCGTGCAGTAATAATTTTATTTGAAAAAATCACTGGTAAGAAAGTTAATGCTAAAGTTGATGCAATAGTAAATAACATAGGTTTGATGCTTTTATTTGCACTCATGATATTTATAACCATAAAAGATATTTTGAAACTTTTCTAAAGTGGATTGTTATCCACTTTTTTTAGTGCTTGACATTTCAATTCCACAGGAAATTAAGAATCTTGACGGGGGGGGGTATATGATATTATTAACAATAGAAAGATGATAACCTTTGAAGGTTATATATGTACATTTTTTGTATGATAAAATTATAAAAGGTAATAATAAGTAGTAAAGGAGTAAGAGATGGAAAAACAAAGAAGAATAAAAATGTTAAGTCTAAGTGCCGTTTTAGTAGCAGTACTAGGATTAACAGTTGCATTTGCAGCACTAAGTACCACACTAAA
>ERZ825137.50-NODE-50-length-157910-cov-35.073099_pt1 | contig 157910 bp, 120 predicted proteins | sample MGYA00519873_ERZ825137 | MGnify/ENA primary metagenome ERZ825137 (study PRJEB31778, sample SAMEA3449190) | human gut metagenome | biome: human gut; feature: human-associated habitat; material: faeces | place: United Kingdom | collected 2010/2012 ...
TTGGTATGGCGGTCATTTCGGCAGCACTGGCGGCGATTATGATGCTTTTTATGAAAATATGAGGTGATAGAAATGCTGTTTCAAACATATGGCGACAGGAGGAATCCTGCCGTGCTGTTCTTTCATGCAATGGGTGTGACAGGAGCGAGCAGCGAACCGATTGCGAGGTATTTGCAGGATCGATATTTCTGCATCTTGCCCACCTCCACCGTTTACTGCGAGGGGCAGAAATATGTCAGCAAGCTGGACGAAATACGGCAGGTGGAGGACTTTCTGCATCGACAGGGCGTGGAGCGGCTGGCGATGGTGGTCGCTTCTTCCATCGGTGCAGACCTTGCCATGGCGTTTCTGACGCAGACGAAGCTGCCCGTGGAGCACGCTTTCTTTGACGGCGGGCAGTTCGCCCAAATCGGAAAGGGCACGCGCCGTATCATGACGCCGTTTCTGTATTTTGCCATCAAGAGCCTATATTGGTCGAAGGGCGGTACGCTGAAAAAGATACTGTGGTGTGACGACGATTCCATAAAGTCGTATTTTATAGACGCAGGGAAAAATCTGACCTATACAAATTTGCGGCGGCAGATTTCGGACAGTCTGGAGGATAAACCCTTTCCGCCGCTTTCAAAAGAATTGCAAAAACATACCTATTTCGAGTTTGGCAGTATAGAAGATCATTTCAAATACCGTCAAGCAGTGATGGAAGCCTACCCCTGCGGCCATTATCCCGTGTTTGAGGGATACGATCACATGCAATATCAGATTCGCGATCCAAAGGGGTTCGCCGAAATGCTGGCACACATCGCCGAGCGTGACTGTATGCCGGAACTGCCATTTATCAGAAAGTGAGTGATACCCATGAAATACAAAATCGAGAAAAACACCGTACAGGAGACGCTGATCATTCCGCTGTATGCGCGGAAGGTCTGCTCAGAACTATACCCGAATCTCTACCGGGACGAAACAGCGGTTCGCCTGATTGACGAGATCGACTACGATTTTTCAGAGGCGGAGAAAAACTCCCGCAGTCTCATGCAGCGCTTCGGCTCGCTGGAGGTGGCCATGCGGCAGAATGACCTTGCTTTTGAGGTGCGGGATTATCTGAAATCTCACCCCAATGCGGCGGTGGTCAATCTGGGCTGCGGGCTGGACAGCACTGGAAGAAGCTGCGACAACGGCAGCTGTAAAATTTACAATCTGGACTTTCCCGATGTCATAGCCGTGCGTAACGAGCTTTTGCCCGCCGGGGAGCGTGAGGAAAATATCCCATGCGATTTGAATAATACTGAGTGGTTTGCAAAAATCGATGCATCGGGCGGTGCGGTGTTCTTTGCCTCCGGCGTGTTCTATTATTTTCTGACCGAGCAGGTCAAGGCGCTGGTGCGGCAAATGGCAGACATTTTCCCCGGCGGTGTGCTGGTGTTTGATGCGGCGAATCGTACGGCGGTAAAGATGATCGCCAAGACATGGCTCAAGAGTGCGAAGATTCAAGATGTGGGCGCATATTTTGCTGTTTCGGACGCGAAAAGCGAACTTTCTCCGTGGGACAGCCGCTTGCAGGTCACCAGCCGCGGCTATATGCTGGGCTACAACGATCTGCGTGACCCATCCGTCAGCGGCTTTTCCCGTTTCCTCGCAAAGATCGGTGACGGCATGATGAAAATGCAGATTGTAAAAATCAACTTTTGAAAGAGGCGTTTTGAATGAAACACATCGCTCGATCAAAATCGTAACACGAATTGAGAGGAGCAAAACTCCGAGCGAATACAGAAAATCATATTTATAACCGTTGACTTCATAAAAGCTCGGGTGTATAATCAAAAAATAAAGCTGTCTCGGCTGATGAAGACTATAAATTTTGCTGTTTCTGAACACAACAGCAGAGTTTACAGTCTTATTTTTTTGCAGGTGATCATATGAAATTTAAAAAATATGCAACAAAAACGCTGATGATCGTTATCGGATCAATAATATCCGCATACGGAATTACGCTTGCAATAGGCGCAGGTTTCGGCGGCGCAACACTTGCGATATTGTGGCAAGGGCTGACGAATGTGACAGGTATGTCAATCGGCACATCGTCGTTTGTTGTGGCTGTGGCAATGATAATTTTTGCCTTTTTCTATGACAGAAAGCAAATCAATGTCGGCACAATTCTTTACCAAATCATTTACAGTTTTTTCGTGGATGTATTCACAAAAATTCAGCATTATACAAATATTAAAGCGGTTAATTTTGTTATAATGCTGCTTGGCATTGCTATATTTTCGTTCGGAACGGGGCTTTACTCCGCCGCTGATTTCGGCAGGGGCTCTTATGAAGCAGTCACATTTTCGCTTGCCGAAAAAAACAGGTGGAAAATCAAAATCGTACGAATGATTCTTGATATTATAATGGTAATTATCGGCGTTTTGCTCGGCGGTAAATTCGGAATTTGCACAATTGCCACCGTTTTGCTCTCCGGTCCGATCATTCAGGCAACCGTAAGCACTGTTAAGAAATCAAAGATTTCAAAAAACATTTCTTAAAATTCTCATACTAGCCTAAAAGTGATAAGACATACAAAAAGGATGGAATTCGATTTGTGAATTTCACCCTTTTGTATTTTTCGGTTTCAATAACATCACGCTATATGCGCAACATGAATCAAAAGCACCCACGCCAAACCGTAATATATAACAACCGCAACCAAATCATTAACCGTTGAAGTGAGTTCAAAAATCGGGTTCAATAATATCACCGTGATTGATATAAAAGCTGCATACAGCGGCTACAAATGCGTCAAATTTGCAGAAACATCATCAACTCGTGTTATTTGATTCACTTAAAAAACAGTCAACAATTGGCTCACAAGGTGATATTAAACAACAAAATGCTATTATTTATTATTTTGCATGAAAGAGCATAATCCTATCACAAAGTCGGCAACTATGCTCAATAATATTGACATTTAAAAAATTTTGCAACTTTTTTTAGTCAATATGTGTTTCATTTATAGGAGGTGATGAATTATATGTCCATAATTGAATTCGACAATCAGCGTTTTGATGATTTATATCAAAAGTATGCCGGTATCGTTTTTAGAACAGCATACAATTTTCTTTTGAATAAAGATGATGCTGAGGATATTGTTCAGGAGGTATTTATTAAATATTTTAAAATAATAAAGCATTTAACGATGAGGATCATGAAAAAGCTTGGATTCTTACAGTAACAGCAAATTTGAGTAAAAATGTTCTTCGTTCAAAATCGCGTCAAAATTTGGAATTAGATGATACAATTAAAATTGTGGATAATAAATTTGAAAAAGCAACAACGAATCATTTAGATTTAGAAGAAGCCATGATAAGATTAACCGCAAATCAAAGACTTGTAATTTATCTGTTTTATTATGAACAAATCCCAATAAAAAATATAGCAAAAATAATGAAAAGCAATGAGAATACCGTAAAGTCTCATTTGTTACGAGCGAAAAGTAAAATGAAAATCTATCTTGAAAAGGAGTAGTATATTATGAATTATACCGAATATAATAATCAATTAAAATTACCGGATGATTTGTATAGAAAAACATTAGCGGGTGTTAAATCAGAAATTTCAAAACATAATCAAATTCAAAGAAAAAAGAAAGTTGCTTCTTTATCATTTGCTGCTTGTTTTATGATACTTGTCACCTCAATATCAACAGTTAAATATTTAAATCATAATTCTTCTGATACTTTTGAAGCTACACATCATTCATCAACAAATAATAAGGGCTTTTCTACTGATAATAGAACTATAAGAATTAAAATTGAAGACACTAAATATCCGCAAAAAATTATTATTGATAATAAGATTTATTCGCAGTATTATTTTGGAGATGCGAAAGCGGATAAGAATAATACTATTGAATTAAAGCAATCAGAAATAGGCGATTTAGTATGTACGCTTGATTATTTTAATCTTACGAATGACTTGTCAAATTATGTACCAATGACTGTTGAAGAAGCTGAAAACAATAAATTTTATAAAGCGTTGGTTTATAAATATGCCAAAAGTGATCATTTAATTATAGTTCAAACCAATAATGAATATTATATATTCTACTTGAATGGTTTAACGACCGACTATACGATCGAAGATTTATTAAATTTATACACAGCAAAAGGCAATAATGAAATTATTGGTATTGAGATTTGGCAAGATGAATTCTATGATTATACGATTGAATTGCCGGAAGATGAAAATATTACGGATCGGGACATTCGCCCTTTACTAAAAGGCACTATAACAGACAAGGAAGTCATTACTTCGATAGTAAACACCATTAAAGGATGTAATGAAAATAAAATTGATGATATTAGCAGTTATTTAAGTGATTATGATAAGGGATTAGAAAGTGAAAAATCACTTATGTCTGAGGATGGAGAATATAAATTGAGACTCATTTTTGCAGATGGTCGGGCATTAAATCTCGATAAAAATTCTTTGGATATTACACTAAAAAAAGATTATTTTTATTTTGATATCTGTCATAAAGGAAATCCTGTTTATTATAAAATAGAAAATTCTAAATATAATAGAATCGTTGCATTCATTGAGTCAGCATTGTCTTAAAACATAAAACGCTGATTGCGAAATAAAAAAAGGAAAGCAGGCGGTAACAACCGCCTGCTTGTTTCATTATTTCTTAGTGGTCACGCTCTTGGCCTTGCTCCAACCGGAATACAGTTTCACACTCTTGCTACCGCTGTAATTCTCCTTAAAGGTAATCTTAACCGTGTATTTGCCCACATTTTTCATGCCCTTGGGATAAGACACATTGTAGTCCACACCGCCCTTTAAGGCTTTGCCTGTGCGATCCTTCACCTGCCAAATCGGCGACGATCCTAGCGCCAAACGCCGGCGCACCCTTCATAACCAACCGCTTCTCCCAGGCGTTTATATTTACATATTGCCGCATAAATGGCAAATAAATTCAGCTTACCTATCTAAGTACTTTGCGATAAAATCCTCGACTGTACGCCAATACAGCGTGGGCGCAACAGAAGACGAAAGCGCATGGCCTGCGCCTTCTACGGTAAGCTCCTCTTTTTCGCAGGCTGCAGCCGCATACAATTCGCCCAGCATGCTGTACGGCACAAGTTCATCCGACGAGCCGTGAATAAACAGCGTTGGTATGCGGCTCTTTTTCACCTGCGCAAGGGCGCTGGCCTGCTTAAAATCATACCCGTCACGAATCTTTGACAACACCGATGTGGCGTTGAGCACAGGGAACCACGGAATGTGCAGGGTATCCGCCTCCCGTTGGAACTCATCCCATTCCGACGTGTAGCCGCAATCTGCAATAACAGCCTTCACATTTCCGGGTAAATCTTCACCTGACGCCATCAAAACCGTTGCCGCCCCCATGGATACACCGTGCAGAACGATCCGGGCGTTCGGCTCCCATGAAAGGATCTGGTTTATCCACTTTATAATATCCATACGCTCCGGCCAGCCCATACCGATTTTTGTTCCCTCGCTGTCGCCGTGGGCTCTTGCATCTACTGCCAAAACATTATAACCAAGGGTGTAAAATTTATGAACAAATCCGGCCATATGCTTGGCCTTGCTTGTGTAGCCGTGGCATACAAGAACATATTTTGTGCCGGTATTTTTGAACCGTTTGCCGTGCAGGCGCAGAGAATCAGACAGAATATACACATCCTCGCCGTGTGTAGCATACCATTCTTTGATTTCCGGCGTGCCTGTCATACCGCTGTATTTTGCACTTGCTTCCTCTTCATTGCCGTCAGTATTCGTGGCTTTTTGAACCAAGTTGTTGAGTTTGCTCATATGGATAGGCGATTTCGTGTTGATTGAGATATCATAGAATATTTCCGCTGCCGTTGCGGTTAAAGCTGCCAGCCCACAAAGCGCACCGAAAGCTATACCTACATTCTTTCTATTCATAAAAATCTCCTCCTGCCGTCAAAAGCATAACATGGTCGCAAAATGTCATTTTGCAATCTGAAGCTGTTTTGTACGCGCCTCGACTGTCTTTACAATACAAAAGCGCTCTGTGTATATCAAATCACATTTTTGGACGGATGTCAATAAAACCGCTGCCGCTTTTTGCAAGAAAAAAACAGACATCCACACGGATGTCTGTTTTTTTGCTTTTTCCTTCATTTTTTCGTTTTCGCCGGGAGCGGCATTGTTGTGCTGCTGCAAGCTACACATAATACTTTGCCTGCGCGTTCCAAAGCGCTGCATATTGGCCGTCGGCAGCCAAAAGCGCTGTGTGCGTGCCGCTTTCCACCAGCCTTGCGTGATCAAACACGGCGATGGTATCGCAAAAGACGCAGCTGGACAGCCGATGCGAAATGTAAATGGCCGTTTTGCTCTGCACAAAGGAATTGAAGCGGCTGTAAATCTCGTTCTCCGCAATCGGGTCCAGCGCTGCCGTAGGTTCGTCCAGCACCACCACCGGCGCGTCCTTATAGAGCGCTCTGGCAAGGGCCAGCTTTTGCGCCTCGCCGCCGGAGATCTCTACGCCGCCCTTGTTCAAATCCTTATAAAGATAAGTGTTTTCCTGATGGGGCAGGCATTCCACTCTCTCCTTAATATTGGCATTTTCCAGGCAGGTATACAGCTTGTCCCGGTCAAAATCGGAACCGGCACAAACCGTATCTCTCAGGGGCACAGAGAAGATTTTGAAATCCTGGAAAACAACAGAATAGAGATTTATAATACTCTCTTTGGTGTATGCCTGAATGTTTTCGCCGTTGATGAGAATTTCGCCGTCGGTCACATCATACAGGCGGCACATCAGCTTGATAAAGGTGGTTTTGCCGCTGCCGTTCCTGCCCACCACGGCCAGATGGCTGCCGTTCTCAATTTTAATGCTCACATTCTCCAGGGCATATTGATTTGCGCCCGGATATTTGAACGACACATTTTTGAACTCGATCTCAAATCGGTCACCGTCCAGGGTCCGGGTACCGTATTGCTTGCTGTCTGTGCACTCTATAATCTCAAAATAAATCCGAGCCAGCGGCAAGATCTCCGCCAGCTTGCCCAGCGTGTTAGCAATGAGCATAACACCGTTTACGATCTGCATAAAAGCGCCACAGTACATCACCAGCGCACCAATGTCAAACAGCCCCAAATTGCCCTTGACCCCGATAAAAACATACACGCCAAACGCAACAAAGGCACCCATCACCGCAACGATGGAGCTGGTTTTTGCGGTGCGCATGGAAATTTGCTTCAGCGTTTTTTCGCCGTCAGTAAGAATCTTTTCCGTTGCGATCTTGCCGATCAAGTGCTGCTCTTTGTATAGGCGTATCTCCTTACCGGTTTTATAATCGGCAAACAGGTCAATGAGCGAATAGAACAGACGATCCAGCGTGGCATACGCCTCGTTTGCAGCCAGGTACGACTTGTTCATCCGCACGGCAATCAACGCCATAACCGCCGCCATAACAATCAGAGTGACAATCAGCAGGATCAGAAAGACAGGTCTTTCAAAAAATGAATTGCCGGTTTTGGTAAAACCGATTTTCAAAAGCGGCAGGATCATCACCACAGACACCGCCACCGTAAACACGCCCTTAACAAACACCTGGCTGGTCCACATAAAGTACGAAAACCGCGCCCACCGGCTGGCGCCCGCCTCCTCGTGCTTATGGATCGTCTTTCTGAATGTGTTGTCCTCCAGCTTTTCATAATCCATATGAAACAGCTTTTCCGCCATTTTGAAATTTTCTCTGCTAAACAGCAGGTCGGATTTAACATCGTATAGGTCTGATAAAAAACCGCCTGTGTAATCCAGCACAAAATTAAGCGCCACAGCCGCAAGAATATAGGCCAAAAGCCCCTTAAAGTCCGCACCGGCAGTCATCATACCGATGATCTTGGCAGTGAACCAAATGTTCACAAAGGGCTTGGCGCCGGTCAAAATCGCACAGAAGAAATCCACAGGCAGAATACCTTTGTCCAGGCCGGCAATCTCCCGATACATCTTACCTATCATCTTAAAGTTATGCATGCACAGCCACCCCCTGTTCTCTGTAATAGTAGCTTTGCACCTGAAACATTTTGTAATATGCGCCCTTTTTGGCCATCAGCTCCTCATGGGTGCCCATCTCGGTGATTTGGCCGCCGGACATAAACAAAATCCGGTCGCAAAAACGGGTGGAAGACAGCCGGTGGGAAATAAAGAAAGAGAGTTTGCCATCGGTCAGCTCACTGTATTTTAAGTACAGCTGATTTTCGGCAATCGGATCCAGCGCCGCCGTGGGCTCGTCCAAAATCAAAATCGGCGCGTCCTTGTACATAGCCTTGGCAAGCAGCAGCTTTTGCTTTTCACCGCCGGAAAAATCCACCGCATCCTTATACACATTCTTGTCCATCAGCGTATCTGCGCCCTTTGGCAAGGCATACACCTTGTCATACATTTCCGCTTTCTGCAACGCCAGGTCAAATTTTTCCCGATCATAGTCAAGACTTGCCGTTATGTTTTGCTGAATGGTCATGGGCAAGAAGTAATAGTCCTGAAAAATGGCCGAAAACAAATCGAAATAGCTGTTCTTTGCAATGGTGGCAGTATCTTTGCCGTTTAACAGAATGCGACCGCCGGTGGGCGCATACAGGCCGCACAGCAGCTTGATCAGCGTGGTTTTGCCTGCGCCGTTCTCCCCCACAATGGCAATCTTTTCGCCATTTTTGAATGTAAGGTCAACATGCTTCAGCGTAGGTGCGTCGGCAGAGGGGTACTGAAAGGACACATGCTCAAACACCACCCGATCAACGGATTTGGAGGTCAGCCGCTCCCCCTCCTCTGCATGATCCTCAAACGCAATATACTCCCTGTATGCCTGGCACTCCTTGCAGCACATCTCAATCTGATTGACCGCAAAGCCCAAATGGAGCACCCAGTTGGAAAAGCCAGTAATGATGCCGAAATAGAAGATAAAATCGGACACACTGAGCGCACCCTTGCCGGTCAAATACGCAAGGTAAATGTAGGCAATGGCCTGGCGCACGGCGCTGAGCAAAGCGGTAATGCCATTAAACGCTACGCAGGTGTGGGTGTACCGGGCATAGATTTTTTCAATCCTGCAAAGGGAGGCGGCAAGCGCCCGAATAAAATAATCGCCCATATTGTAAAGCTGAATATCCTTTGCCGCCGTGCCATCCTTGCACAGCTTATAAAAATAATCGAACTTCGCCGCAGGCTCCGTGCGTTGATCCAAGTTTTGCCGCTGTTTCTTCGTCAGCGCTCTTTGCAAACAAAACTGGGCGCCGCAGGTGGCAATAATCAGCAAAATCATCCAAATATTGATCTTGTAGATGAGTACGCCGGACGCAACAACACCCACCACCGCAACGAAAAACAAATTCAGCGTGCTTATAAAGTTTGAACCGCCTGCATACCGTCCGTTATAAAAAACCTCTGCGCGCTTTTGTTTCTCGCGCATTTCTAGATTTTCTATATTGGCATAGTCGGTACTGAGATTTTTTTCAAACGCAGCCACCGCATAGCGCATGCGCACGATCCGGGCACCGCCCAGGATCAGTTCCTTCATAAACGGATCCAGCCAAATGGTAATGGTCAGCAGCAGGCTCAGCAGCGCCACCACCAAAATCAGTTGCCGGGTGGTAACGCCCTTTTCGATACAATCGATCATCGCCTTGGGTATATAGGCGGTAACAATGGGCTGGAACACCAGTGCCGGCACCCGGATCAGAAAGTACACCGGGCTTTTCTTATCCCAGGCGATCCAGTTTTTCAGCATATACTTTATGTTCGCTCGCATAACTCCTCCTTGCCTAAAAAGCAAAATCGCCCCTGCATAGACTTATTCAAGGGCTGGATGACTGTGTTCGGAATGGGAACAGATTTCTCTTTTTGATCGGCAACAACCGTCTGTGCTTTTATTTTACCCGAACCCACCGAGGATGTCAATGCAGGATCCCCTGTTTTTGTTGACAACCGGGGGCGTGCATTGTATGATAGTAACATAATGAACCGTGTTCATTCATATAGAAAGGAACATATATACGATCCATTCACTTAGCAAACCACACGCTGATTCGCACTTCCTGTTTGCGTACCCTGCCGGCAGGGGAAAACGCACTATATTTTTGTGCGCTGGCCACGGATTTGAAATTGGTTTTCATTCAATATCTTTTCACAAATGAAGGGGGATTTTTATGAGCGAAAAGAGTTTAACACACGGCATAAAGTTTAAGGACAAGATCGGCTACGCCATGGGCGACATGGGCGGCCTATTGACCTTCTCACTGATCGGTGCATTTCAAAACAAGTTTTACACCGATGTGCTGCACATTCAACCTGCCAAGATCGTGGTTCTGATTTTGGTGGCTCGGCTTTGGGACGCCATCAACGACCCCATTTGGGGCGCGTTCATTGACTCCAGAAAACCCACCAAGCAAGGCAAATTCCGCCCGTATGTATTTTGGTTTTCCATTCCGCTGGCGGTGTCTGCGGTGCTGATGTTTACGGTCATTCCCAATTTGAGTGCGGCCAAATACCTGCTGTTTGCCTACATCACCTACATTCTGTACGGTATGATGTACACCTGCGTCAACATTCCTTACGGCTCGCTGGCCTCCGTGGTCACCGATGACGAGAAAGAACGCTCCTCCCTGTCCATGTGGCGTTCCATCGGCGCCGGTATCGGCGGCTTGCCGAGCACCATTCTCTTTCCCATGCTGGTATACAACACCACCATCGCCGCCGACGGCACCAAAATTCAAACGCTGAACGGCAACAAACTGACCATCGGCGTTTTGATCCTGGCCATTCTTTCCATTGTGATTTTCTTCGGTCACTACAAGCTGACCAAGGAGAGGATCGCACCGATTCAAAAGAAAAAAGGCGACTACAACGCCTTTAAGGCGATTGGCGACCTGGCAAAGAACAGACCGTTTGTGATGCTTTGCCTGGTGTCCATGCTGCTGATCGCGTTTCAGTTCTATTATCAAGCCACCTATCAGTACCTGTTTGCGGACTACTACCACAGTGCGCAGCTGTACGCACTGGTGACCATCTGCACCTACTTGCCCATGGCCATCTTAATTCCTATTATGAACAAGCTGATCGACAAGTTCGGCAAAAAAGAGCTTTGCGCCTTTGGTATGGGCTTTGCGGCACTGGTCAGCTTTATTCTGTTCTTTATCAAAACCGACAATCCCTATGTATTTTTGGTGTTCACCTTCTTCTCCGGCCTGGGCCAGACCTTCCTGGTACTGGAGGTGTGGGCGCTGGTGATGGACGTGATTGACTACCACGAGATTCGCACCCATCGTCGGGAAGAAGGTACCGCCTATGCGGTTGTCTCCTTTGCCAGAAAGCTGGGGCAAACCCTGGCCGGTGTTGGACTCAATGCCCTTTTGGCGGTGATCCACTACGATAGCACCGCTTCTGCAAACAACACGGCGCTGCCGGAGGATGTGCTCAATAAGCTCTATGACATTTCCACCCTTGTACCGGCCATTACGCTGACTCTATTGGCGATTTTGCTGGGATTCGGCTACAACCTGTCCAAGAAAAAGCTGGCCATTTTGCAACCCCAATTGAAAGAAATCCGCGAAAACGAAGAATAACCCACCCAAATAAGCATAAAAGAACAGATACACCGGCGTGTATCTGTTTTTTTTATTTGCCTATTTATAAGTTTGCTGCACAGTATTGCCGCTCCGGCACACCGGTGCCGACGACTGCGAGAATAGACGCACGGTCGTCGGCTGATTTTTAATACCCCTCGATCCGGTCGATGAGAAATTGGCGGCCGGACAAAATGAGATGATCGTGGCTACCGCAACGGGGGCAAGTGCGGGCACAGGCCAAATGGGCATACAAGCGGGCACAATGCGCACACATGGCAATAGCCGGCAGGTGCTCCAGCTCCAACCGGGTAGAACGAAGCGGCGTATCTCGCACCACAGCATTCCAGCACTCCCGCAGGTACGGACCCTCCACACCGGACAGCTCCCCGACTTGCAGGCGCACCGCTTCCACCCGGTGCAACCCGGCCTCTGCGGCCAGCTGGGTCACCGTGCGGTACAGCTCATACACAATACTCAATTCGTGCATTTTCTATCGCGCCTCAATTTCTCGAATACTGCACGCATTGCCTTGCAACAAGTGGGTGTCCTCGCTGCCACAATAGGGGCAGGTGCGCCCCTGGGGCACAGTATCATAGGTCTTGCCGCAGGCGTCGCACAGGGTGACGGCATGCACCGGCTCAATCTGCAACCGGGCGCCTCGCAGCATCTCCGATCGATCCGCCGCCCAGCGCCAGCAGTCCATCAAATAGGGGTCCTCAATTCCGGACACCTGACCCACATCCAGCGTAACGCAACGCACCTGCGTTACCCCGTTCTCGCGCCCCACCTGCTCCACAGTATCAATAATATGGAATACGATGCCCAACTCGTGCATACTTACTCCTTGTTAAAACGAATTTTGATCTCGCGCTTCAGCATATAAGGCAAAATGCTCTTCATCTTATCCTCCGAGCGCACCATCTTGCTGGCTGCCGGCAGCTCCCGGTGCAGGTGAATGGCGTCAAAGGCGCACTTGGTGGTACACACGCCGCAGCCGATGCACTTATTGGGATCCACCACAGAGGCGCCGCAGCCTAAGCAGCGAGCGGTCTCCGCCTTCACCTGGGCCTCTGTATAGGTCAGATGTGCATCTCTAAAGGAATGCTTTTGGTCAATGCTCTTGTCCACGCCGGGCACCTGGCGGTCGCCGGTATCGTACTGGGCCACGGAGATATTCTCCTTATCCAGCGCAATAAAGTCCCGGCGGTTACGGCCGATGGTCAGGCTGGTGTTGGGCTGCACGAATCGGTGAATGGACACGGCGCCCTCCTTGCCCGCTGCAATAGCATCAATGGCAAACTTGGGGCCGGTGTATACATCGCCGCCCACAAAAATATCTTTCTGTGCCGTCTGATAGGTCAGGCTGTCTGCCACAGCGCCGTTGCCGCGACCCAGCTCCACCTTGGAGCCGTCCAGCAAGTGACCCCATTCAATTGCCTGGCCAATGCTCAGGTACACATGGCTGCACGCCACGGTCTTGGTCTGGTTCTCGTCATAAACCGGGGCAAAGCGGCCGTTCTCGTCCAGCACGGACAGGCACTTCTTAAACACAATACCGGTGACCTTGCCGTTCTCCGTCAAGATCTCCTTGGGACCCCAGCCGCAGTTCACATCTACGCCCTCAACCCGGGCTTCTTCCACCTCTTCAACCGAGGCAGGCATAGCGTCCCGGCTCTCCAGGCAGAACATAGACACGCTGTTTGCACCGCAGCGCACGGAGGAACGGGCCACATCAATCGCCACATTGCCGCCGCCAACTACAACCACTTCACCCTCTACCGGGTAATCCGGGTTGCCGCCAACGGTGCGCAGAAAGTCCACAGCGGTCATGACGCCCTGGGCGTCCTCACCGGGAATACCCGCCTTGCGGCCGCCCTGGCAACCAATAGCAATATAAAAGGCCTTGTAGCCCTGGGCGCGCAACTCGTCCAAGGTAATATCCTTGCCCACTTCAACGCCGCAGCGAATGTCTACACCCATTTCACGGATCACATCAATCTCCGCAGCCACTACATCTTTTTCTAACTTGTAAGACGGAATACCGTACACCAACATACCGCCGGGCTTCTCGTTCTTCTCAAACACAGTGGGGGTATAGCCCTTCTCTGCCAAATAATAGGCGCAGGACAGGCCGGCCGGGCCGCCGCCGATAATGGCGATCTTTTCATCAAAGCCGCCCTTGTTAGAGGGGATCACCTTGGGCGCCACATAGCGGTGCTCTGCAATCAGATCCTGGTGAGCAATAAACTTCTTCACTTCATCAATCGCCACCGCACGGTCAATGGTGCCGCGGGTGCAGGCGTCCTCACACCGGCGGTTGCACACATGGCCGCAAACGGCAGGGAACGGATTTTCTTTTTTGATCAGCGCCAGAGCGTCCTTGTAGCGCCCCTGGGCTGCCAGCTTTAAGTACCCCTGCACGGCAATATGTGCCGGGCAAGCGGTCTTACAGGGCGCCGTGCCGGCGTCGTAGCAGTTGATCCGGTTCTTGTCTCGGTAATCCGGGCTCCACTTTTCCGGGCCCCACTTGATTTTATCCGGCAACTCCTGTCGGGGATAGGTCACCGTGCCGCCGTCCTTGGTGCACAGCTTTTGACCCAGCTTCACCGCACCGGCAGGGCAATACTCCACACAACGACCGCAGGCCACACACTGCGCCTTGTCCACCTTGGCAATGTACGCGGAGCGGGACATATTGGGCGTATTAAACAACTGAGAAGTCCGCAAGGCATTGCAAATATTCACATTGCAGTTGCAGATGGCAAAGATCTTGTCCTCACCGTCAATGTTGGTGATCTGGTGCACAAAACCGTTGTCCTCGGCACGCTGCAAGATCTCCAGCACCTGATCGTAGGTCACATAATGGCCTTTGTTGGTCTCTACCAAATAGTCCGCCATATCGCCTACGCCGATGCACCAGTCCTCGGCATCATCGCCGCAGCCCTCGCCCAGCTTGGCGCGGCTCATACGGCAGGAGCAGGGACCGGCGGCATACTTGCCCTCATATTTCTTCAACCAATGGGAAATATGCTCCACATCGACAGATTGATTTTCCGTCTCAATGGCCTTTTCCACCGGGATCACATGCATACCGATACCGGCACCGCCGGGGGGCACCATGGCGGTGATCTTCTCCAGCGGTAAGAAGGTCATACGCTCAAAGAACTTGGCCAACTCCGGATGGGTGTCGATCTGATCCTTTTTCATATTAAAGAACTCGGCGCTGCCGGGTACGAACATGGGCAGCACATACTGCTTGGTGCGGCTGGGGTTCTCCCAGTTATACTCCAACAGGCCAATGCTGCTCATCTCTTGCAGCAGCGGCTCCAGATATTTCTTGCTCTTGCCGGTGACTTTTGCCACCTGGTCCAGGGTCATGGGCTTGCGTACCTTCATCTTCAGCGCGATCTCAGCCATCTCGTCCGTGACCACGCAGGCCAAGCCATAATACTCCGGATCCTCTACCGTCACCTTGTGACCGATCCGGTCCGTGATTTTTTGACCAAGTTTGAGGATCAATTCTCTCTCTTCAGCCATCGTCTTCTCCCTCCGTACTCAGGCGTTCCAGTCCCGGACTTGCTGCCGCAGCCAATCGCACACTGCATCCATACCCTCGCCGGTCTTGGCAGAGATAAAAAAGATCTTGGCCTGCGGGTTCAACTTTAAGATCCGCTCCTGTACCGCCTGATCGTCAAAGTCAAACACGCTCTTTGTATCCATCTTGTTGATGAGCACCACATCGGACACGGTAAACATCAGCGGGTACTTTAGAGGCTTGTCGTCCCCCTCCGGCACAGACAGGATCATCATATTTTTGGCAGCGCCGGTGTCAAACTCGGCAGGGCACACCAAATTGCCCACATTCTCCAAGAACACCAGATCCAGATCCGCCGTACCCAGGTTCTCCACCCCCTGGCGGGTCATGCCCGCGTCCAGATGGCACATACCGCCGGTATGCAGCTGAATGGCACGCACCCCGGTCTCTGCAATGGTTTTGGCGTCCACATCCGAGTCAATGTCCGCCTCCATTACACCGATGCGCATCTCCTGCTGCAAGCGGCCGATAATGCCCCGCAGGGTGGTGGTTTTGCCGCTGCCCGGGGAGGACATCAGATTCACCAAAAAGGTCTTTTCTGCTTTCAGCTCGGCCCGAAGTTTCTCCGCCTCCCGGTCGTTACTCTCAAACACGCTTTTTTTGATCTCAATGACTTTATACGCTTCCATAAACACCTCTCCGTATTTCGCATATATTATGTATAATATAATATGAACGCCAAAGATTGTCAATCCATTCACAATGCCCCGATGTTTTTTTGCCGTTTTGCCCACATTGGGCGGTTATTTTTTAGATAAATTGTTTTTGTTTTTGGATAGTTGGTTCGTGGTATGACCAGTTGCCAAAACGAAAAATACGACAGACTACAAAAAGTGTCTGCCGTCATGTTTTCTATTTGCTCCCCGCCTTTTGCTCGCGGCGCCGCAGCAGCCGTTGCAGCCGCGGTCGGTTGTAACGCTGGAGGATTACCGGTATCAAATCCGCCACAGCCGCCAATACAGAGGTGATGAGAAACACCGGCAGGTTTGCCACCGGATCATCGCAAAACAGACAAAACAACAGGGGCACAAAGCTCAGTATCGCCATCACTTCGTGTGCCAGCTCGTTGCGGCACATCTGCACCACCACCGCTTGCAGATCGCCGTGCATATCGTAGGGCTTATAGGAGGGCACCCGGTGCTTCCACCGCTTGACCCCCAGGTGCGCATACAGCCCCGGCTCCCAGGGATGTGGGCGAAACCAGCGCCCTTGCGGATTCACCGGCACCCGGTGGCGGCCGATGACCCAGCCCATGGCAAAGCGCATGGCCGTGTGATAAGTAAAGGTGCCGCATGTAATCGCCAGCGAAAAACAGACCGCATGATGGCTTTTTACATAAATCAGGGAAAAACAAGCGGTGCCTACTGCCAGCAAAGCTACGCACACACCGCCCCAAAAATCTACTTTTTTATTCATATCCACACCCCCTCTATCGCCATTGTACCAAAGGCGGGCAAAAAGTGCAAGAGCGGTCCTGCCGCAGCAGAACCGCTCTTTATGCTTTCAGCGCACTTAGGCCACGCCCACGCCCTCGGTAGCTATAACGGCCTTTACGCGCTCCTGGCCTTTCCACGCCTGGATCACCTGGGGGTGTGCAAAGATGCTGTCCATCTTCTTCAAGAAGGGGATCACATCGCTGAAGTCCAGCGCACGGTGGTCAAATACCACGGTGATGGGCAAGATCTGGCGAGCCTCAATGGTCTTGTTGCCGAACTTATCGGTGACCACCACCGGCTTATCCTGCACAGCGCCCAGGGCGAATGCACACACCTGGGGCGGCACAATCTCGATCAAGGTGCCGTAGCCGCTCTGTCCTCTGTACAGAGAGCCCAGGTTAGAAATGGTCACGGTGCCCTGCTCAATATCTTTCTTAGTCAGGCGGTCTTTCTCCGGAATGCTGTAATAAGCTTTTTTGGCAGCGCCGCGGAGCGTGTGCACCTTGTGCTTGCCGGTCTTAGAGCCGATCAGCCGACTAACGGTCTGTTTTACTTTCCCCTGTTTCAGTCCGGTAATGGTGTTGTCCAAGGACACATCAAACATCACTTCGTTCAGGTTGGTGTTCTCTGCTCTGCGGGTCACATCGGCAATGTAATCGGTCATAGCCAGCAGGGATTTGTTCTGGAAGTCCCGCAGGTTGACGGTCATCATTCTGCCGTCCGGCAGCAGCATGGGCATAGAAATGTTAATGTCCTCAAAGGTCTTTAGCTCGCCGCGCACCAGCTTGCGGTTGTAGCGCAGGTGGCTGTTCATCACCGGTGCCGCTTTCAGCCCCTCAATGATGGCTTTCATCAAAACCGTATTCAGGGTGATCTTGGTTTTGCCGGTTGAGCGCAGTTTCTTAAACTCGGTCATCAGGTCGGTTACATCCGCCTCATATACATAAGCCACATGGGGGATCTGCTCCCAGCTCTCGGTGGTCATATTGGCAACAATCTTTCTTTGAATGTCGAAGTGTTCGGTTCTTGTGATTTTCATACTTGTGCATCTCCTTTAGTCACGGTGTTTTCAAATTGTATTGCGGAGATCCGCTGCGGGATCTTGCTGACTGTGTTGGTGTCCCGGGCTTTCCCCTGAGGACACTCTCATCATACCCATTTTGGTCGGTTGCGGCAACATACTCTGCTTTACATTTGAAAAAATCTTCGCAACTGGCGGTTGCATTTCCCTTGGTTGCGCCATATTTTCGCCTTTTTGCCAATATCTATTGACCGGAGCGGGCATTTTTGCGATAATACCCATAGAGGGGGCTTCGTATGATCGACACCATGGACAAACACAGCTGTGAGCTGTTCTTAGAGGATGCACTGGAGATTGGGCGCCGCCTGGTAGAAACCGGTGCCGAGGTCAAGCGGGTGGAGGACACCGTGCGGCGCATTTGCATTGCCTACGGCTTTACCGACTGCGAGATCTACGCCGTCACTAGCCTGATCGTGGCCACCATTCGGGACAAGGACGGCAATCACTACACCCAATCTGTGCGGGTGCAAAGTTACGGCACGGACCTGGGTCGGTTAGAGGAGCTTAACGCCTTCTCCCGCCGCATTTGCGCCCAGGTGCCGGATGTAGACGACCTGACCCGGCAGATCCGCCAGTACAAAAAAGGCAAGCCCAAACCGGTGATCAAGTGCCTGGGCTATATGCTGGCAGCCGGCGGTTTCTCCGTCTTTTACGGCGGTGATCTGAAGGACGGGCTGGCCGCAGCCGCCATTGCCATTGTGATCTACCTGATGGATTATCATTTGAAGCTGCGGCAGATCCACAATGTGATCTACACCTTTGTGGCCGGGTTCGTCTCCGGGCTGCTGGCGCTGGGGCTCACCCGCCTGGGCTTAGGTCACCAGGCAGACAAAATTATGATCGGCGACATTATGTTGCTGATCCCCGGTCTGCTTTTAGTGAACGCCATTAAAGAGATGTTCAACCGGGATATTGTTACCGGGCTGTACAGACTGATTGAGGCGGTGCTGGTGGCACTGGCCATTGCCGGAGGCTATGCTCTGGCGTTCCTGGTGATGGGAGGTGCAACGGTATGAAAGCAGCACTCATTCAAATTCTCATGGGCGCCATCGGCACCCTGGGCTTTTCCATTTACTTCCGGGTCAGCGAACGCAATGTGGCGGCTGCCACCTTTGGCGGCGCCCTGGGCTGGGGTGTGTATCTGCTGTGCTTCCACCTGTGGGGCAATGTGTTTGCCGCCAATGTGGTGGCCACGGCAGTGGTGTACTTCTGGTCCGTAGCCATGGCACGGGTGCTTAAGGCACCGTCCAATACTTACCTGATCCCGGGCATCATTCCCTTGCTGCCCGGCGGCCCGCTGTACTACACCATGGCCGGGCTGGTGGGCGGCGATCGCGCCCTGTTCACCAAGAATGGTACCACCACCATGTTGGTCACATTCGGTATGGTCACCGGTATGGTGGCAGCCGCTGTGGCGTTCTATTATATTCTCAAGCTGCAGGAGAAATGCAACCGCAGATCCCCTGCGCCGCCGCAGGATTAAAAACAAACCGCAATATAAAAAATTGCCCCTTACGGCGTTGGCCGTAAGGGGCTTTTGTGTTGCTCGGATCAGTCCGCAGCAGGAGCCGCAGGCTGTTCTTGTTTGTCTTTATCGGCCGGCGAATCAAAGGTAAACGCACCGTCCTTATAGTCCACCGTCACCGTACCGTGGATCTTATCCTCCAGCAGCAGCTCGGACAGCGGGTCCTCAATTTGGGTCTGAATGGCCCGGCGCAAAGGCCGTGCGCCATACACCTTATCAAAGCCCTTATCTGCCAACGCATCCACTGCCGCGTCCGTAAAGGTGGCTTGCACATCCAGGTCTGCCAGGCGCTTATTCAGAGCCTTCAACATCCGGCGGGCGATCTCCTGAATGTCCTGCTTCTCCAGCTGGTTAAACACCACGATCTCATCCACACGGTTCAGAAACTCCGGCTTAAAGGTCTTTTTCAGTTCCTCCATCACCAGATCCTCAATGGTCTTGGCTGCGTCCTTGTCATCGCCAAAGCCCAAGGCCTGACGACTGTCGGTAATCTTAGACGCACCCACATTGGAGGTCATAATGATCACTGCGTGCTTAAAGCTGACCTTGCGGCCCTGGGAGTCGGTAAGCACACCGTCCTCCAGGATTTGCAGCAGCATATTAAACACATCCGGGTGGGCCTTTTCGATCTCATCAAACAGCACCACGCAGTAGGGCTTTCTGCGGACTTTCTCCGTCAGCTGGCCGCCTTCGTCAAAGCCCACATACCCGGGAGGCGCACCGATCAGCTTAGAGACCGTGTGCTTCTCCATATACTCGCTCATATCCAGCTTGATGATGGCATTCTCGTCCCCAAACATCGCCTCGGCCAAAGTCTTACAAAGCTCCGTCTTACCCACGCCGGTGGGGCCAAGGAAGATAAAGGAGCCCATCGGACGCTTGGGGTTTTTCAGCCCCGCACGACCACGACGGATGGCGCGGGCCACCGCCGATACGGCCTTATCCTGACCCACGATCCGCTGGTGCAGGATCTTTTCCAGTTGCAGCAGCCGCTGGGACTCCTCCTTGGTGATCTGCTGTACCGGAATACCCGTCCAGCCGGACACCACGGCGGCAATATCCGCAGGGGTCACTTCTTTTACATCGTGGGAAGAAGTGTTCTTCCACTTCTCCTTTTCCTGATCCAGCAGGTCTTGCAGGCTCTTTTCCTTGTCTCGCAGCTCTGCCGCCTGCTCAAAGTTCTGGCTGCGCACGGCAGCGGTCTTTTCTGCCGCCAGGCGCTTGATCTCCGTTTCCATCTCTTTCAGGTTCGGCGGGGCTGTATAAGCCGCCAGGCGTACTTTAGAGCAGGCCTCGTCAATCAGGTCAATGGCCTTATCCGGCTGGAATCGGTCGGCAATGTATCGGCTGCTCATCTTCACCGCGTTTTCAATAGCGGCGTCGGTAATTTTCACTTTATGGTGGGCCTCGTACTTATCCCGCAGACCTTTCAGAATTTCCACGGTCTGCTCCTCGGTAGGTTCGCCCACGGTCACCGGCTGGAACCGGCGCTCCAAAGCAGCGTCCTTTTCAATATTCTTGCGGTACTCGTCAATGGTGGTGGCACCGATCACCTGGATCTCACCACGAGCCAAAGCGGGCTTTAAGATATTGGCAGCGTCCGTTGCGCCCTCGGCAGACCCGGCGCCCATCAAGGTGTGCACCTCGTCGATAAACAAAATAATGTTACCGGCTTGCTTTACCTCGTCCATGGCTTTTTGAATTCGCTCCTCAAAGTCGCCACGGTACTTTGTACCGGCCACCATAGAGGTCAGATCCAGCGCCACGATCTTTTTGCCTTCCAGCAGTTCCGGCACCTCGTGCTTGACGATCTTCAGCGCCAGCCCCTCGGCAATGGCGGTTTTACCAACGCCCGGCTCACCAATGAGGCAGGGATTGTTCTTGCTGCGGCGGGACAAAATTTGAATGACCCGCTCAATTTCCTTTTCACGACCGATCACCGGATCAATCTTGCCGCCCTCGGCCAGCGCGGTCAGGTCACGACCAAACTCGTCCAGCGTAGGCGTCTTGGTCTTGCCCTTTTTACCGTCGGCCTTGCCGTCCGGCTGCGTCTCCTGACCGGAGAACAGCTGCTCCACCAGCACTTCCGGGCGCACGCCCAGTGCCAGCAGGAACTTGTAGCCGTAAGAATCCGTCTCCTTAAGCAGTGCCAGCAACAGGTGCTCTGTGCCTACAAAGGAATGCATCATACCGCGGGCAATCTGGAACGCCAACTCCAGCATCCGTTTAAACCGTGGGGTAAAGTCGTCCGGGGTCAACCGGGTAGGCTCCCCTACGCCGATATTCTCCTGGATGAGCTTTTCCACATCTTCGGTCTGCACACCGCTTTCACGCAGTGCCTGGGCGCCTAAGCCGGCGTCTTCTTTCAAGATACCCAGCAGCAAGTGCTCGCTGCCGATATAATTATGGCCCAACTCCTCTGCGGAGGTAATGGCCAGGTTGATCACATGGTTTGCTTTTTCGGTAAAGTAGTTAAATCTATACATGGTAAATCCTCCTTATTGCCTTGGTGCAAGAGGAAATTCCGCTCTCCTTTTTACGCCAAAGCCTGCCGCACCAGTCCGGCGCGGATCTTATCCACTGCGTCGGCAGTTACTTCTGCCCCGGCAGCGGCTGCAATGGTGGCGTTCTGCACCTTTTGGATCAGTTCGCCTACATCGCTGTATGTTTTGCTGCTCTCGCCAAGAGAAATACCCAGGCGCAGCAGCGACACCAGGTCAAAAAATTCGTCCTGGTTCAGAGTACGAGCCATTTGCAGCGTGCCCATAGCTCGGTAAATACGATCCAAAAAGGCGTCTTGCTGTTGCAGCTGCTGACGCAGATTGCGCTCCTGGCGCACGATTTGGTCGCAAATGGCATTTACATTATCAATGGCCGCTTTCTCGGTAATGCCCAGCGTTACCTGGTTCGTCAGCCGATAAAAGCTGCCGTGGCCGTCATAAAGAGGTTGCAGCGACAGTCCCAGCTTGCCGATCATCACCGTCAGCTGGTCAATGAGCCCTTGACCTGCCAGTGCCGGCAGATGCAAATCCAGCATGGCCTGCATACCGGTGCCCAAATTGGTGGGCACAGCTGTTAAAAAGCCCAGCCGCTCATCAAAAGCAATGGGTAACCGCTCCAGCAGGGCGTCGTCCAGCTTATCCGCCTTGGCGTAAGCGCCCTCCAGGTCCTGCCCGGCGGCGCGCACCTGTAAGCGAATATGATCCTCCTCGCAAAGCATCACGCTGGCGCTGCCGTCCTTGCTGAGCAAAAAAGCACTTTGATCCTTTTGCCGGGCAAAGCGACGGCTGATCAGCTGCTGCTCCGCGTAGGCATACGCCTGCGCCGGAGACACGGCGCTCAGATCCACTAGATCGAATTCTCCGGCATAGGGAGAATTCTTCACGGCGGCAAAGATTTTCTTCACCGTGTTTCTGCGGATCTCGTTGTTCATACGAATGGGAAAGGGGGCGTCTGCCAAATTGCGGGCCAGGCGCACGGTAGCGCCCACCACTACATCTGAATTTTTGCCCTCGCCGCTGTACCACTTATTCATCTTTATTCCTCCGGCTTTAGCTCTTTGATTTGGTCACGCAGCACCGCTGCGTCCTCATAGCGCTGCTCCTGCACCGCCTTGTCCAGCTCCGCCTGCAAGCGTTCCCGCTCGCTTTGGGGCTTCTCTGCTGCCGGTTCTTTCGCCTTGGCGTTGTTCACCGGCTCCTTTTCCTCCGTGTAAGAAATATTCTTGCCAATATGGCGGGTGGCACCGTGGATTTTGCGAATGCTGGGTTCCAGCTTGTCTGCAAACCGGTCGTAGCAGTGGGCGCAACCCACATTGCCGGTGTTGATAATATCGTTAAAGGTGGAGCCGCAGTAGTCGCAGCGATCCACGCCTGTCAAGGCGTTCATGGCCGCCAGCCCGGCCCCCAGGAAGTTGCCGAAGAAACTGCCCTCAAACATAGAGCCAAGGCCCATATTGCTGTGCATGGGCTCCAAGACGCCTAACTTCTCGGCACAATCCCGACACAGGTGCATCTCGGTCACCTTGCCGTTGATATTCTGTTTAATATAAGTGGTTGCCTCGTTTTGATTGCAATGTTCACAACGCATAACAAATAACCTCCTAATTGATGTATGCAAGCAGCATTTGTTTAAATTGACGGGCGCGTATCTGGTCCAGCACCTGCTCGTCTACACCGTGCTGGTTCCACCCGGTAAGCGCCGACTCCATGATCTTGGCGCTGCGGGCGTCCATCAAGCCCTGGTAGTGCAGGTTGTACAGGTGGGCCTTGGCCGTCTTTTCATCTATGGCAGGACCAATGGAATTGATCAGCGCCATCAGCGCCTGATCCTTGCTGTCGGCACGGGTAATGAGAATACACCCGCCGCCGCCACGCCTGGACTCAATGCGGTAGCCCTGCTCCGGTGTAAACCGGGAGGTGATCACATAATTGATTTGGCTGGGCACACAGCCCACCCGCGCCGCCAGGTCGTTGCGCTGGATCTGAACGGTGGATTTGTTGTCATCAAACATATCAAGAATCATATCTGCGATCACATCACTGATCTTCATTTTCCAATCACTTCCTATCTAATGAAGGTGGAAAGCCCGGCGAGAGGGATACAGGAGCCGTTGTTGATCTTGCGCTCGTTCGCACTCTGACTTTGACTTTCTTTGACCTTCTGTCATCATAGTAGCACAAAGGTCAGAGAAAGTCAAGAACTTTTTTGACTTTTTTTGACCTTCCCGGAGAGTATACCCGATTTTCGGCTTGGTTATGCGGAATTTTAGCATAAATATTTTTTGACTTTCACTGTCTTTGGCAAAAATGTGTGCAAAAAAGCGCCGATTTTTGACCATCGGCGCTATGGGTACTCCCCTATTTTTTTGATCTTATTATGTACGGCAAGGCATGCCATGCACACCTTGCGCCGACCGGATAATCAGCAGCCGCAGCCACAGTCATTACCGCAGCCACAGTTACCGAAACCGCCGCAGAGCAACAGGATGATAATCAAAATCACGATCCAGGAAGATCCGCAACCGCAACCGTTATTGCAACCACAACCCATAACCGTAGTACCTCCTTTCGCCTTTCTAAACCATACTATGAAAGACGGCAAAAGGTGTGACAGAGGGCGCAGAAAAGCCGCGCACATTCCCTACGCGGCGCCTCTGCGCCCTACGCTCATTTTATTATATTATACAATACCGCCGTTGACCCCCAACACCTGGCCGGTCACATACGGACTCTCTGCCAGGTACAGCACAGCCTCTGCCACCTCCCGGGGTGTGCCCAGTCGACCCATAGGCACCTGGGCCTCCAGCTCTGCTCGGTCAAAGCAGGCATTCATACGGGTGTCAATGATTCCCGGCGCCACACAGTTGACGGCAATGCCCTCCGGCGCCAGCTCCTGGGCCAGCGCCCGGGTGAAGCCGATAACCCCGGCCTTGCTCATGGAATACACCGTTTCACAAGAGGCGCCCACCTGCCCCCACATGGAGGACACATTTACAATGGCGCCGCTGTGGCGGCGCAGCATATCCACCGCTGCCGCCCGGCTACACAGGAACACGCCCTTGCAGTTGACCCCCATCAGGGCGTCATAATCCTCCGGCGTGGTATCCTGAATTTGGCGGATCAGACTGATCCCGGCGTTATTCACCAGCACATCCACCGTGCCCACCGCGTCAAACAACCGTTCCACCGCCGCCGGGTCCGTAATATCGCAAGGGATCGCCGTCACTCCCGGCAGCTCCGCCGCCGTTTGGTGCACCGTCACAAACACGCGGTAGCCCCGTTCCAAAAACACCTGCGCCGTAGCCGCACCAATGCCGGTAGCGCCGCCGGTTATTAAAACTTGTTTCATACAATCACCGTCCCCAGTTTAGCACAAACGGTTGTATTTTTCAACGCAATCCGATATAATAAGGGGGAGAACCAACGGAAAAGGTGATTTTTGTATATGGAAAAAGCATTTTATACCATCTCCCTTTATGTGGACGAGGACGAGAACCTGATCGGCATTCCCTGCGGCGAAAGCGACAAGTACGGCATAGCGGATATTGATAAGGTGCATCTGCTGAAAGCGCCGTACAGCGAGGAACGGCTGGAGCAGTTTATTGAGGAAGTGATCGACTCCTGCTACTCCAAGAAGCACAATGACCAGAGCGACCTGTCCACCATTGAGAAATATACCAAGAAAAAGGGCTTTGTTAACGCCACAGCGGACTACACCCTGATCTCTATTGTAAAGACCGCAGAGAATTATAGTCTAATGCCCACCTTTAACGACTTTGAGCGGGGGCCGGTGGTGATCGACGACGACGAGCACATTTTGCCCAACCCCTACTCTGCCGGTGAACTGGCCCAGGTGATCAACGGCTATATTCAAGTTTATGTTAAGGCCAATATGTTCTATAAAGAACAGCAGGAACTGGAAAACGAAAAGAAAAATTAAGAATGTCAAGAGCCGCCCCTGTTGCTACCATGCAGCATAGGGGCGGTTTTGTTTTATCCGCCTTTTCATACCTTATAAAGCGCAATCAAAACAAAAAAAGCGGCACCCCGTAAAGAGGTGCCGCAAGGCGTTTAGAAAATTAAGAGGCCAGGTCGCCCACGATCATCATGTATTCGCCGATCATGGCGCCGAACTCCGGCGCGCCCTCCATGATGAGCTGCTTATCCTTGGTCATCTGGAGCATATCGCCGGTGCCAAGCAGGATCATCAGCGCGTGCTGGGCGGTGTCGAACTTCATGCAGAAGAACGGCTTGGAGCGCTTATACTCCCCACGGCCGGCACGGGACTTGCCTGCCTTAATGCGCAGGTAAGCGGTGCACTCCGGGTGACCCTCCACAGCCCACTGGTACACGCGGTCCGGGCTCTTGGAAGTCCATTCCCGAATCGCCGGGTGACCCATTTTGTTCAACTGGCTGATGCCGGAGGACAGCAAATAAAAATACAGCTTGGTTAGCAGCAGACATAGCTGCTCATCTTTCGGCGGTTCCTTAATACCCAGCAGAGAACTCATCTTCAGCAGGACCATCATAAATTTGATAAACTTGCCAAAGCTCTTGATTTTCATCTTGGGCAGGGCGCTCATATTGCCCTTAAAAAACGCATTCATCTTCTCCATAGAAGCGAACTGCAATTCGGCGTCAATCTTCTGCTGCCCCAAGTACTCACCCAGTTTGACCGTCCACTCTCCATCCTCGATGATAAAGTGGATCGCCTCTTTGTCCTGTGCGTTAGCCATAGCAGAAACCTGGTACACGGCGTTGACGCCCTCAAATTTCTTCTTCAGCTCCGGCACATCGTTGGCGATGGTCTTCAGCAGCGGCAAGGCGCCGGTCATAAACACCTTATTGGTGTAGCGTGTGGTATCACTTGCCATACTGGCACATCCTTTCTTGATTTTGAAGTTTTAACATCTGTGCGCGAATTAGAATTCGTCGTCCCAAGCGTCGTCCGCTTCAAAATCGGCGTGCATCACTTCGGCAATGGTGTCGGCAATGCCGTTGGCGTCGATCTTTGCAAGAGACATCAGGTCCTCGTGCAGACCGATGGTGGAGAATTCATCCTGATGGCCCAGCATCCGCATGACGCAGGCCTTGCCGCTCTTGGCAACCACCTCAGCAACAGCGGTGCCCAAACCGCCCATCACGGTGTGATCCTCTACGGTGATAATCCGGCGAGTGTCCATAATGGCGGACATTACAGCTTCCTCATCCAGAGGCTTAATGGTATGCATATTCAGCACACGCACCTTCAGTCCGGCGTCAGCCGCTGCCATCTGGGCAGCCTGCATGGCCTGATACACACAGGAACCGCAGGCAATCACGGTAATATCTGTGCCCTCGTTCATTACCTTGGCCTTGCCCACCTCAAAGGTGCACTCCTCCAGCTTGGGATAAACGATCTGGTCAAAGCCGCGGTTGATACGAATATAAACCGGGCCGGGATAGCTGTACGCTGCCTTAACCGCGTGATAAGTCTCTGCGCCGTCGCAGGGGCAGATCACGGTCATGTGGGGCAGAGAGCGCATGCACGCCATATCGATCAAAGCATGGTGGGTAGAGCCCGCCTGACCGAATGAAGTACCCGCATGGGTAGCAATAATCTTAACCGGTACATTCTGATAGCAAATATCCGTATGTACCTGATCCAAGGAGCGGGCAGAAGCAAAAATAGCAAAGGTAGAGGCAAAGGGGATCAGCCCGTTCTGCGCCAGCCCGGCTGCCACGCCAAACATATTCTGCTCTGCAATACCCACATTGAAGAAACGATCCGGGAACTTCTCGCCAAACATACCGATCTTGGTGGATTTGCCCAGGTCAGCGGTCAGCGCCACCACTTCCGGGTGCTCCGCACCCAGCTCGCACAGCGCCTTGCCGTAATATTCCGCCGTAGAGAGGGCGGTGGTCTCCGTCATTGTATAAGTCATTCCGCTTGCCATGGCTTAGCCCTCCTTTTCCGCACGCTCGCAGCGTTTCTTGTAATACTTATCCAGGCTCTCGTAGCAAGCCTTCTCTTTTGCTTCGTCCAGTGCGCCGTAATGCCAGTGGTAATCGTCCTCCATAAAGTCGATACCGGCGCCCTTAAAGGTATCCATCACGATACAATAGGGCTGGTCACCGCCGTTTTTGTGATTGGCGATGGCGTCCTCAATGGCATCGTTAAGCTCCTTCATATTCTGGCCGTCTACGCGCTTTACCTTAAAGCCAAAGGCCTCGAACTTCTTATCCAGCGGCTCCACTTTCATCTCATCGTCCACGCGGCCGTCAATCATGCACTTGTTGTTATCCACAAGCACCACCACATTGGACAGCTTAAACTGGGCAGCGGTCATGGCAGCCTCCCAGTTGGAGCCCTCATTCAGCTCGCCGTCGCCGGTCAGGCAATAGACCATATAGTCCTGACCCTTTACGCGGCCGGCCAGGGCAAAGCCATCAGCCAGGGAAAGGCCGTGACCCAAAGAGCCGGAAGAGCAATCGATGCCCTTGATCTTGTTCTTATCCAGGTGCATACCAAACTTGGAACCGGTCAGGTTAAAGTTGTGCAGCCCTTCCACCGGCATAAAGCCGTAGTCGCAGATCACCGGGCCGTAGCCCACAGCCGCATGCCCCTTGGAGAGCACAAAGCGATCTCTGTCCTCCATGTCCGGGTTGTTTACATCCAGCTTCATAAAGCGGTGATAGAGAATGGTCATGGCGTCCATGGCACTCATGGCGCCGCCGATGTGGCCGGAGCCGCCCCAAACGGTGGTCTGCACAGTCAGTCGTCTTAACTCGTCCGCCTTTTTCTCCAGGCGGAGCCACTCGGCTTTGTCAAATGGCTTGAAATCAGCAGGCATTCAAAGTCCTCCCTTTCTGTTGTTGTCGGGGCCGTGCCCCCTTGCACAGACCCGGCAAAAATGATTGGTTTATTTCACTAATCCCGGGATCTCCGGATGATTGGCAGCCACAACGCCGAAGGCGTCCTCGGCAATGTCGATGGCCAGCTTAATATCATCCTGGGTAACCGCGGCATTCATAAAGTGATTGTGGTGAGACGCCAGGAACAGCCCGCGGCTGACACACTCGGCAATCCACTCCTGGTGGAGCATCAGGCTTTCATCGTTGGCAACACGCAGATAGAACAGCGCCGGCTCGCCGGACACCACCAGGTCAAAGCCGTGCTGCTTACCGGCAGCCACAAGGCCGTCCGTCAGCTGGGTGCCCATTTCCCGGAACATCTTAGGCGTGTTGAGCTTCTTCATCTTAGGAATACAAGCCAGGCAGGCGGCGAACGGTTCGGCGCTCATCCAGTAAGAGCCGGTGTACACCACGGAAGAAGCGGTATTCTTCATATGCTCCTGACCGCAAACAGCAGACATATTGTAGCCGTTGGCCAGAGCTTTACAGAAGCAGATCAAGTCTGCCTTAATGCCGTAGTAATGGTCGGAACCGGCCAGATCCAAACGGAAGCCGGTACGCACATCGTCAAAAATCAGCACCATACCGTGGTCGTCGCAGAACTTGCGGACCGCTTTCCACTGCTCCGGTGTGGCGCACACATTGTCCTTAAAGTTGCCGTGGTCATAGGGCTGGGCAATCAAGCCGGCAAAGTCGCCGCCTGCCTCGTCATAGGCCTTCTGCATAGCGTCCAGGTCAAACCAGGGTACCACCACATTGTTCTCTACTTCCTCCGGCAAAATGCCCGGGTAGTCCACCTTTTGGGCCCACTGGAAATCGCCGTGGTAATAACCCTTAAAGAACATCATCTTCTTTTTGCCGGTGTGCGCACGGGCGCACATCACGGAGAAAGTGGTGGCGTCAGAGCCGTTTTTCATAAAGAACGCCCAATCAGCGGTGTTCACGGTGTCGATCAGCAACTCGGCACACTCTACCATTTTGTAAGAGGGAGAAGTGGTGCAGTTGCCGGTCTTTAACTGCTCCATGGCAGCGGCGTCCACATCGTCATCGCAATAGCCCAGCACATTGGGGCCGTAAGCGCACATAAAGTCCAAATACTTGTTGCCGTCTACATCCCAAAAATAGGTGCCCTTGGCCTTTTGGGACATCAGCGGCCACTTGGTAATGGGCAGGAACAGACCCTCGCTGGGGCCCAAGTGCCCGTACACGCCGGAGGGAATGGCGTTCAGCGCCCGATTAAACCACTCCTGGCTTTTTTCATGCTTATATTCAGGAAATTTACTCATTCTAAAAGACCTCCTTAACCCAGATATACCGCAACTCTGTCCAAAACGCGGTTGATATTATCCACCATAGAAATCATACCCGCCATATAAATATGACCGGCGCACAGCTCTGCCATGGTGGAGGCGGTGCCGTTAAACAGACCGTTTGCCAGATCAATGGTGGCAAACTCCATCACCGCCCGGGGAGACTGGGCCTTTTCTTTAATGGTGCGGAATGTGTGGTTATTGACCCGAATGGTGGCGTAGCACACATCCTTAATGCCCATAGACACATCACCGTCTACCGTATAAAGCGCGGACTGCTTAGACACGCTGTCCGTATTGGCAAGGGCAGAGATGGCTCCCGCAATGGTGTAGAAAGTCAAAACAGTGGACTCCTCAAAAAACGCTCTGTCCTTTAAGTCCGCCTCACTGGGCATCAGCAGCTGAGTCAGCCGATTGGTGAGCTTAGTAAACGGACCCAGCAGGAAAGAGAGCACCTGTACGGCGCCCTTTACCGGCACACCGGGCTTAGAGTCATCAATCAGTGCATTAAACTTCTCCGGGCTGGCAAAATTCATTTTGCAAGTGCAGCCGTAAGTACCCTCGCTCATTTTGCAGCCATCCTGGGTGAAGTTGAATGTGCAGCAGGGGCCGTCCGTCACATCAAAGCAGATGGACACCGGCTTTTTCAGCTCACGGAGCACGGCCTTGGCCTGGTCGTCGATCTGGCACAAGTTCTCCAGCGTAGCGAGCACGCCGTACATGTTCACATAAGCCATTGCTTTTGCTTCTTTCAAAATAATTCCTCCTCGTGTTTTGCCTGCGATAGGCAGAGTTCTTGCAGGGGTTGCACAGGGCACCCGCCGGGTGACAGAGATCATTTGTACAAAAAATGACACGCCGCCCGCCCTCTCAGGGCGTATCGGCAATCCGGTATATACGCACTTATTACATACATATATACAATGCAAGTTTATTATAACACACATTTTATAGGCAGGTCAACGGCAAACCGCCCAAAAATATATTTACAAATTGGTGAAATTGCCCATATTCCCGCATGGACAAAATAAAAGAGCGCACGCCGGTGCTGCCGGTGTGCGCCCTTGCACATTTTTATTTCAGCAAAAAGCCGATCTTCTTCATGGCCTTATCCAGTGTGCGCTGGCTGACCCGCTGGGCCAGGTCCGCGCCCTTGGTCCAACATGCCTGCAAATAGGACTTATCCTGCATAAACTGATTAAAGCGCTGCTGCACCGGCTCCAGCTCTGCGATCACCGCCTCGCCCACAGCGGTCTTAAAGTCGCCGTAGCCCTTACCGGCAAACTCCTGTTCGATGGCCTCCATCGTCTTGCCGGTCACGGCGGCGTAAATGGTCATCAGGTTGTTGATGCCGTCCTTACCCTCGCCGTAGTGCACACTCATCTCGCTGTCTGTCACCGCAGAACGGAACTTTTTCATAATAACACCCGGCTCGTCCGTCAGGTACACTGTGCCCTTAGGGTTGGGGTCGGACTTACTCATCTTGCGGGTGGGGTCTTGCAGGCTCATCACCCGGGCGCCGCTCTTGGGAATGTAGGCTTCCGGCACGGTAAACACATTGCCGTAAATGCCGTTAAAGCGCTCGGCAATATCCCTTGCAATCTCCAAATGCTGCTTTTGGTCCGCACCTACCGGCACAATATCCGACTGGTACAGCAAAATATCCGCCGCCATCAGGCAAGGATAGGTAAACAGCCCGGCGTTCACATTGTCCGCGTGCTGCTTAGACTTATCCTTAAACTGGGTCATACGGGACAGCTCACCAAACTGGGTGTAGCAGTTCAGCAGCCAGCCCAACTGAGAATGGGTGGGCACATGGGACTGGATAAACACAATACCCTTGTCCGGGTCCAGACCCAAAGCCAACAGCATAGCGTACAGCTCCGTGGTCTGCCGCCGCAGCTTTTGCGGGTCCTGGCGCACGGTAATGGAATGCAGGTCTGCTACGCCATAAATGGTGTCATATTCTTCTTGAAAGGCGCTCCAGCCCTTCATCGCCCCCAGGTAATTGCCCAAGGTGGGAATGGAGGTAGGCTGAATCAGCGACAGGCTGCGCTTTTTTCGTTCTACTTTTACTTCTTCAGACATAATTCTTTGCTCCTTTATTTGCTGCGCAGATCGGCAGCCACTTCACCCAATCGGTGCACACCGGCCACAATGGCCTCGTCAGACGGGGTGGAGAAATTCAGCCGAATATGGTGGCTGACTGCCTTGTCGTCCATCATAAAGGCGTTGCCGGGCACCACAGCCACCTGTTTGGCAATGGCACGCTTACAAAAGTCCAACATATCCACATCGCCGGGCAGCTTGCACCAAATGAACAGACCGCCCTGGGGCCGCACATACTCCACAAAATCGCCCAGATCACTGTCAATGCAGTTGCACATCAGCTCCAGCTTTTTGCGGTAAATGCCGCGGATCTTCTCAATATGGGCGTCCACATCATACTGCCGGAACCACTGGTACACGATCATCTGATTGAGCATAGCGGTATGCACATCCTCCGCCTGCTTGCCCACGGTCATTTTGGCCAGCACCGGCTTGGGACCTACGCAGTAGGCTACCCGCAGACCCGGGGACAAGATCTTGGAGAAGGAACCGGCATAGATCACAATGCCGTCCGTATCCATACTCTTAATGGTGGGCAGCGGCTCACCGGCCACCCGCAGGTCGCCATAAGGGTTGTCCTCCAGGATCAGCACACCATACTGTTTGGCAAGGGCGTACACCTGCTGCCGTTTCTCCAGGCTCATGGTGGCGCCGGAGGGATTTTGGAAATTGGGAATGGTGTAGATAAATCGAGCGCCCGGATTCTCCTGCAACACCCGCTCCAAAGCGGCGGTGTCCATACCGTCTGCCTCCATAGGCACACCGGCCAGCTTACAACCGTAGGAGCGGAAGCAGTTCAGCGAGCCGATAAAGGACGGTTCCTCGCAAATCACCGTGTCGCTCTCGTTGCACAGCACCTTGGTAACCAGATCCATAATTTGGGTCGCACCGCTGACGATCAGCAGATCGTCCCCGTCGGTACCGATCTTTTCCCGACGAGCCAACCAGTCCCGCACCGTGTCCCGCAGGGGCTGATACCCCTCGGACACGCCGTACTGCAAGGCGTCAATGGGCGTTTTTTGCAGAATATCGGCGGTAATGGCCCGTACCTCGTCCACCGGAAACGCATCCGGCGCCGGGTTGCCCGCTGCCAGCGGAATAATGGCCGGGTCGGCGGTAGCCTTTAAGATCTCTCGAATGGCGCTGGGTTGCAGTGCGGAGATCTTGTTTGAAAATGTGTATTCCATTAAGAATCGCTGTCCTTCTTTTGCAGCAAAGTCAGCACAAAGTTGGCTAAGATGGCTGCGTTATTATTCTTGGTATTCTCCACATATTTGGACTGAAACGCATAAAGCGCGTCATAATCATAAGCCGCCGCGCGCAGGCTGTCTGCCAGCGCGTCCGCGTCCGTAAAGGTGGCAGCAGGCATCTCCTGCCGCAAGTCCACATTCAGCCCTCGATCCCGCATATACAGATCATAATCCGGCACAAAGAAATACAGGGGTTTCATTAAGAGGGATGCCTCAAAGGCGCAGGCGGAATAGTCCGTCACGATGGCGTCTGCCAACTGCATCAATTCATAGGTGGAGTAGTTGCCGTGGATACTGAATTCCGGGTCCGGCTTTACCTTGCTCAATGGGTGGGTACGCACCACCAACCGGTAGGTCTCCTGCTCCGCAAAGGCCAATTTCAGCTCCTGGGCCACATAAGCCTCTCGATCTCGGAAAGTGGGCAGATACAGCACCAGCCGCCGGTCACTGAGGCCCGGGTTCTCTGCATAAAAGCGCTGCGCCAGCCCCTCTTTGGGAGTCACAATATCGTCCACCCGAGGCAGGGAGCAAATTTTGATCTTCTCTGCCGGGCAGCCAAAGGCTTCCATATAAAACCGAGCGGTGGCTGCCGAGGGGCACAACACATAGTCGTAACCTCGGTGCATGTGCATGGCGTGGCTCAAGCGGGCGTCCCGCCCCTCCTTGGTGTCCAGGGATTGCAAGCCGAATTTCTTAACGGCCCCCAGTGCGTGCCACATCTGCACCACCTGCACGCCGGCTTTATGCCGCAGGCAGGACACGGCGATGGAGTAAGTGTCTACGATCACCACTTTGGAGGAAGCCAGGGCTTTCATATCCCCTACCAAATGGCCGAAATAGCGAAGCTTGCCGGCAAAGCCGTCCTCCATCATTTGCAGCCGAAACACCTGGCGGGTGCCGGGGGCTTTCTCCTCTATGGCCTGTTCCAGCAGCTGCATATCCAGACTCTTCTCGTTGCTTTGGCGAGAGAGATAGACCACCTGATCCTGCACCTTGCAAAAGGCTTTCAGCGGCAGATAAATCAGCTGCAGCAGCGCCTGAAACAGATAAACAAACAGAATTTTCATAAAATTTTACGCATAGAGCGGGTATTTTTTACAGATTTCTGCCACGCCCGCTGCAATGTTCTCTTTTTGATTGTCAAAGTCCGTGATGGCCAGGTAAATATACTCGGCGATCTTGTCCATATCCTCCGTATTCAGTCCACGAGTGGTGGCTGCCGGGGTACCGATCCGCACACCGGAGGTGATAAAGGGAGACAGGGGCTCGTTGGGCACGGTGTTCTTGTTCAGGGTGATATGCACCTCATCCAGCCGGTGCTCCAGCTCCTTGCCGGTCACATCGGTGCCAATCAGGCTCAGCAGACACAGGTGGTTATCCGTGCCGCCGGACACCAGGTTCAGCCCACGGTCGGTAAGTCCCTTAGCCAGTGCTTTGGCGTTGTCGATCACCCGCTGCTGGTAGGCTTTGAATTCCGGCTTCAGCGCCTCGCCAAAGCACACGGCCTTGGCGGCAATAATGTGCATCAGCGGGCCGCCCTGGGTACCGGGGAACACGGCGGAATTCAGCTTTTTGATCAAATAGGGATTGTTGCACAGGATCAGGCCGCCCCGAGGACCGCGCAGGGTCTTATGAGTAGTGGTGGTCACCACATCGGCGCAAGGCACCGGGCTTTGGTGCAGACCCGCTGCCACCAAGCCGGCAATGTGGGCCATATCCACCATGAACATAGCGCCGTTGGCATGGGCAATATCCGCCATAGTCTGGAAGTCAATCTCCCGAGGATAGGCGGAGGCACCGGCCACAATCAACTTGGGCTTCACTTTATTCACCTGCTTGGCAAATGCCGCATAGTCAATAAAGCCCTCGTCATTGACGCCGTAGGGCACAAAGTTAAAGTATTTGCCGCTGATGTTCACGGGAGAGCCGTGTGTCAGGTGGCCGCCGTTGTCCAGCGCCATACCCATCACCGTGTCACCCGGCTTCAGCAAAGCAAAATAAACAGCCGTGTTGGCCTGGGCACCGGAGTGGGGCTGCACATTGGCATACTTGGCACCAAACAGTTTGCAGGCGCGCTCAATGGCAATCTTCTCCACCACATCCACATACTGGCAGCCGCCGTAGTAGCGCTTGCCGGGCAGACCTTCGGCATATTTGTTGGTGAGCACAGAGCCCATGGCCGCCATCACAGCGGGAGACACCAGGTTCTCCGATGCGATCAGCTCAATATTATCCCGCTGGCGTTGCAGCTCCTGATTCATTGCCGCAGCAACTTCCGGGTCCGCACCTGCCACCTGGGCAATGGAATCATAGTAATCCGAATACATATAATTGTCCTCCGTTCTTTGTTTTTGCTTAGAACTTATACGCATTATCATACCATATTTTAGCAGCATATACAACAGAAAGTTGCGATTTCGACCGGGAAGTGACCCGCTCGGCGGCTGAATGCGGATTTTGCACTTGATATTGGCGGGGCTTTGTGGTAAAATTGACGGGTATTTTAGACTAAGACTGAAGGAGTGATTGGATGAGCGGACATTCCAAATGGAGCACCATTAAGCGCAAAAAGGGCGCCAACGACGCCGCCAGAGCCAAGGTCTTTACCAAGATCGGGCGCGAACTGGCCGTTGCCGTAAAGCAGGGCGGCCCGGACCCCAGTGTAAACACCAAGTTAAAGGACATTATCGCCAAGGCCAAGCAGAATAATGTGCCCGGCGACAATATTGATCGTATGCTCAAGAAGGCGGCCGGCGAGACGGACACCGCCAACTATGAGGAGATCATTTACGAGGGCTACGGTCCCAGCGGCGTGGCCGTGGTGGTAGAGGCCCTGACCGACAACCGCAACCGCACCGCCGGTGAGGTTCGCCATTACTTTGATAAGGCCGGCGGCAATATGGGCACCCAGGGTTCCGTGACCTTTATGTTCAACCGCCAGGGAGTCATCGTCATTGAGCGCGAGGATGTGGACGAGGATCAGCTGATGGAAGACGCACTGGAGGCAGGTGCCGCCGACTTCTTGACCGATGATACGGATATTTTTGAAATTCGCACCGAGCCCAACGATGTGGGTGCCGTGCGGGACGAGCTGGAGGGCAAGGGCTACAAGATCCTTTCCTCTGAGCCGGCGTATATTCCTACCACCTACACCCGCCTGGAAAGCCAGGACGATATGATGAAGATGGCCCGGATGATCGAGATGTTCGAGGACAACGACGATGTGCAAAACATTTGGCACAACTGGGAAAACGAGGACGAATACGAGGGCTAAAGCCGAATAGCAAATATAAAAAAGAGTTCCCTTTGATTGGGGAACTCTTTTTTTGTTTGCGGACACCCGTATGGTAGCCCAAATCGGCGGGCGGATAATATCCGCCCCTACGATATTTTGGAGTCAATGCGGACGAGGTAGGGGCGGCAACCTGCCGCCCGCAATCGGATCATATCCACTCCCTACAAAGAGCCACGCCGGGCTTAAAGGGTCTTGCGCATATAGTCCGGTCGATATTCTACATAACCATGCTTGGGATAAAAATAGCGGGACTCAAAATAGCTGTTTTTCTCGCCCAAATGCAGCTTCATTACCGTTCTGCCGTGGGCTTTGGCAAAGTCCTCTGCCACCTGCAAAAGCTGGGAGCCAAGGCCCCGACGCTTCAAATCGGCTTTCACATACAAGCGGTGGATCACCGCCTCGCCGTCAGGCAGCAAATTGCACCCCACGGAGCCGACCACCCGGTCCCGCTCGTCCAGCATGATCCAAAAGCAGTCACCCTTGCTAAAATAAGCCCCGTCCAGATCCAAAAGGTCCCCATTGAGCGTAGGCACCCGGCCTAAAGCGTCCTTGGCTGCCAACACCATAAAGATCAGATCATCACGGTATTTGGGCGTATAAACGATGATTTTCATGCTTACCCTTTCTAAAAAGCCCGGCACAAGTGAGGAACTGCGCCGGGTATGTTGCGTATGGCTACGCCGTATTTTTCTTTATCTATGCACCGGGGGCGGCAGGTCCGGCGGGCCGTCCTGGTCCCGATTGCCGGAGGTCTGCATTTCCTCGTACTGGCGCATTTTCTCTGCCCTGCGCTTGCTCTTACGGCGAGCGTTGCGGATAAACAGATACAGGTACACCAGCACAAACAGCACAGCGGCGCCCAGCACGATCCGCACCACAGTCAGGGAAAAGAACGCTTTGACTGCGTTCAAAATCTTTAAGAAAGTGGACAGCTCCACCCGATTGGCAGCCACCAGCTGCACCGTTGCCACCACCTGGTCTGCGTAGACGATCTCCGCCTTGCAGATCTTCTGTCCTTTTTCCACCGGGGCTTGCACGCTCTCCGGCTTATCCACCGCCCGAATAATCACGGCGGATTTATCCAGTCCGGCGGGCACAATGGTATTGACATCCTTTTCTGCCACCAGCTGCACCGCGTCTGCGTCCTTGCCGTTCTCTACCGGCACCTCGTCGATCACATCGCTCTCGCTGACCAGGGTGGTATATTTCAGCGAGTCAAAGGCCCAGTCAAACAGGGACGCAGCGTCAATAAACGAGCATTTCTCCACATAGCCGTCGCTGTTATAATCGATCACCGGCGCGCCCAGCACCACAGCCAAATAGTTGTAACCGTCCTTGGATGCCTTAGTGATTACGCAGTAGCCCGCCTCCTCGGTGGAGCCGGTCTTAATGCCGCTGGCGTACTCGTAATAGTAAGACACATAGCCGCTTTGCAGCATTAAGTTGGTGTGGGTAAAGGTGGTATTCTTGTACTTGTACTGCACGGTGGTGCTGATTCTCTCAAAGGTGTCATTTTGCAGCGCCTTTAAGGTGATTTTCGCCAGATCGGCAGCGGTGGAATAGTGGTTGGGGTCGTGGAGGCCGTCCGGGTTCACAAAATGGGTGTTCTTGCACCCCAGGGACTGAACCCAGCTATTCATCTCCGCCACAAAGGCGTCCGTAGAACCGGAAACAAACTCCGCCAGCACCTGGCAGGCGTCACAGGCAGAATGGACCATAGTAAGATATAGCAGCTGTTCAATGGTCAGGCTCTCCCCCACTTTCAGCCCGGCCGTCTGTGCTCCGGTGCCTAGCACAGCGTCGTAGGCACTTTGGCTCACCTTGGTCTTTTGGCTCAGGTCCTTCACTTTATTCAGCACCACCATGGTGGTGACGATCTTGGTCAGAGAAGCCGGGTACATCCGCTTGTCCTGATTTTTCTCCGCCACCACAGGGAAGGACGGATCATCCAGGCTAAGGAGCATATAGGCCTGGGAATACAGCTTGCGATCCGGCTTATACACTGCGGCAGAGGCAGAAAAGCCCGGCACGCAAAACACGGCGGACAGCAGCAAAACGAAAGATAAAAAGAAAGAGACAGTTTTTTTCATGGAACTTGACACCTGAACAAATTAAAGATATTATAATACTTAGTCTATCATCTTTGGGCCAAATTGAAAAGCCCAAATGCGTAAAAACTTTTTGAATTTTTCGGAGCGAATTATGATTTACATTACCGGCGACACCCACGGGGATCTGTCCCACTTCAAAGACCCTAAACTCAAGCGCCTGGGGGAGAAAGATATTGTCATCGTCTGCGGTGACTTTGGCTTTCTTTGGAACCCCAACGACCCCAAGGAAAAGCGCAACCTGGAATGGCTGAAAAAGCGAAAGTACACCATCTGCTTTTTAGACGGCGCGCATGAGAATTTTGATATGCTGGACAGCTATACCCCCTACCGCTGGAAAGGCGGCAACACCCACAAGATCGCCGACAACATTTACCACCTAATGCGGGGCGAGATGTTTATGTTTGAGAACAAGACCTTCTTTGTGATGGGCGGCGGCGAAAGCGAGGACAAGGATATGCGAGAGGACGGGGTCAGCTGGTGGAAAGCGGAGCTGCCCACCGCCGAGGACCTGAAAAACGGCCAGGATAATCTGCGAGAGTATAAGTACGCCGTCAACTATGTGCTCACCTACGAGGCTCCGGCCATTGCCAAGGACTTCTTAAAGCTGCACACCAACAAAGGCGTGCACATTACCCCGCTGAACACCTACTTGCAAGAGCTGATGAAGCAGGTGGAGTATATGCACTGGTACTTTGGCAGCCTGCACACCGACCTGGAGGTCAGCAAAAAAATGACCGCCGTGTTTAACGAATTCATCGAGATTTAGTGCAGCTTAGCAGATAGAACGACAAAGCCCCCGCATTCTTTACGAATGCGGGGGCTTATTCATTTTATGAAAATGCGATTGAACCGGTAGGGGCGGATAGCATCCGCCCGCTTTTATCCCCTCAGTCGCATAAATGCGACAGCACCCCTTGTTTTTATCAAGGGGAGCCGTATTGTATATAATCAGCCTCTCTTGTGTAAAGGGTGACTCCCCGCTGTGCGGGGAGATGTCGCGCAGCGACAGAGGGGACGGGCACCGGTTAGGTGGTGGCAACGCCGCAAGGCGTTGACGGAGGGATTGTTCGGCGGGAGCAAGCCCCCGCCCTACGGTTATCTCTATTCTTTGTAGGGTGCGGTACCCTCACCGCACCGCGGGCGGCAGATTGCCGCCCCTACGGTCGATCAAACATCTAAATACATTTTATTTCTTCGTGGTCACGCTCTTGGCCTTACTCCAGCCGGAGTAGAGCTTTACGCTCTTGCCACCGATTTTTACGGTTTTATAGGTGCGTACCCGCACATAATACTTCTTCTTCGCGGACAGCTTGCTCACGGACTTAGAAGTGGTCTTATTTTTGCTTACTGTCACGGTCTTATTGCCCTTTTTGAAGTTAGAGGCTGTGCTGTACTGTACCTCATACCCGGTGGTTTGCGTCGCCTGCTTTTTCCAGGTCACCTTAAAGCCTTTCTTGGCAGCGGTAACCTTAGACACACTTGTACCTTTCGGGATGATATTGTAGGTCAGGCTCTTTGTGCCGCTGTAATTTCCCTTGAGGGTCACTTTTACGGTGTATTTGCCCACATTTTTCATACCCTTGGGGTAGCTGACGGTGTAATCCGTACCGTTCTTCAGGGCCTTGCCCTTGCTGTCTTTCACGGTCACAGACGGTTTTTGCACTTTGCCGTTATAGGTATAGGCGGTCTTATTCAGCTTGATGTTGTTGACCTTATAGTATGTCTGCAAGGTCTTGGTGTAAGTGGCCTTGCATCCGGTATGGGTACAAGCATAAGTTGCCGTCCGTTTGCCGTCCTTAGAAGTCGTGGCCTTGGTAAAGGCACGGCTTTTTTCTTTATAATTATGACCCAGCGCCGGGACAATATCCCGGTGCACCTCATCTGCGCAAATGGTGCAGAAGTAGGGCGTGTAGCCCGCAGTGGTGCAGGTGGGCAGTACCGAATCCCCCGCCTCGTAATTATGCTCGTGACTGCGGATTTCAAATTTCGCCTCGGCTCGATAGCCCTGGTAGTACACCGCCATGGTGTTCATGCCCTCGGCGCCGCAGCCGGACATATCCACGATCACATCGACGCCGTTAATGCTCAGCACACCGCCGGCATTTTTATAATACCATTCCAAAGGCTTGGTGGCGTTCTTAAATCCCACCAGCAGTTTCAATTCATTGAGCACCGCTTGGGGATTATAGCCGTTAAACACTGTCTTGCCCTGCAAATAAGCACGCAGCCCCAGCTCCTCCGTCAGCGCACCGCTTGCACCACTGATAAATGTAATATCTACATCGGAAGCCTCACTGGTAGGCAACCAGCCCCAAACATGGTAGGTATATGTTTTGCCCTTTTCCAAGGTGGCGGTTATATAAGGTCTGCTATAATCCTTAGCGTTGGGACGGTATGGATACTCCCCTTCCTGCACCTTTCCGCCCGGGAAAGTCAAACTTGCGTGCGCATTGCGTCCGCTTTCGCCGTTCGGATTGTGTACAAAAAAGCTCAGAGTATACTCCGCCGTGTACTGAGGGGTAAAGGTCAGCGTGGCCTTTTCGCCTTTTGCATAAGAAACTACATGTTTTTGGGTCTCAGCAGAACGAAACAAGGCTCGGCTTAAATCATATGATGTTGACGCTGCCCACGCCGTCACCGGCAGGGTGCACACCAGCAGTAGAAACGCCAGCAGAAAACTGCCCAGGCGTATAGTTTTTTTCATAATCGCACTCCTTTGCTGCCCTTATTGTAGCACAGGTCAGACGGATTGTAAACAAGAAAAGTCTGTCAATAGGTATAGCGCAGCACGGCGGAATACACCGTATGCAGGGTGCCGTCTGCGTCTGCATAAGTCAGGTACGCCCGCGCGGCGGCAGTGCCCACATGGGCGGAAATGCCGTAGTACAGCACAAACTGGCCTTCCGGCTCCGTAGAGCGGTTTTGCGCGCAGCGCACCGTGCCGGCGTCCGTACCGGTGCCCGGCTTACCGGCCATCTCCAGCACCAGGTCATCATCTGCCAAATTTTTGCCATACAGGAAGCCGGAGGTCACCAGCCGGTTCCCCTCCCCGGCCATGGACCGGGTGGCAGCAAACATCACCCGCCCGGTATCCGACTGCAACTGGGCGGAGAGCAGTGACACAGAGGGCACCGGAGTCAGATCATCGGTGCGCTTCTCCAGCGCCAAATCGGCAACGGCGTAGAAGCTGTACCGGCTGCCATAACCCAGCACCCGCCCATCGGCTGAAAAGCCCTTGGCATCTGCCGCAGACACAGTAACCCGCGCCCCATAGGCAACAGTCAGACTGTTCCGGGCAGTTTGGCTGCCGCACTGCAAGGTGCAGCCGGGGGCGGTGATGGTCAGCTGCTTGGCTCCACCGGCGCGGTACAGCGCCTGCACAGTCAGGGAACCGGTGGCGCTGTGGATCTGCGTCGGCGTGTAGGACCAGCCGACAAAAGTATAGCCGGTGTAGGTAGGCGGCGTGGGGATTTTTACCTCCGCGGCACTGTCCACCTGTTGATAAGACAGCACATTGGAAAACGGGTCAATAAACAAAAAGGTCAGCCGGTCGCTGTTGTCCAAAAACAGCGGCGTGTAGGTGGCGCTGGCCACCGGGGTAAAGGTATAGCTGGCATCGCCGGACAGAATCTTATTCCCCTGCTGCCAACCGGCAAAACGGCAGCCGCTATTAGGCAGAGCCAGCAGCGTGCAGTCCTTGCCCCGATCTACATAAATCCGGCCGCCGGCGGTCAAATCCGTATCGTTAAACAGCAGCGCGCCCATATCTGCGCCGGGGGTAGCAATACAAAAGCCGTCGTAATCTACAAAATTCGCCCGGGTGGTGGCGCTGCACCGGCTGCACCCCAGAAGGTCATAACCGCGGGCAGTGGGCGTAGCCGCCACCCGTTCCAGCAGCACAGAATAGTCGTGGGCCAAATTGAAATCCGCCGTGGCGGTGTAGCCCATATAGTGCACCTGCACCGTGTTCTTGCCGCAGGCACCGCAAGCGGACAGATCCACGATCACATCGGCGCCGCCCACCAACAGGCTGCCCATCGCATCCTTATACTTCCATTCCAAGTGGGCGCCGGTGCGATCCACAATCAGCAACTTCATTGCATTCAGCACCGCCTGCTGGCTGTAAGCGGTAAATTCCGTTTGGTCCAGATACAGCCGCAGCCCCACCTCCTGGGACAGGGTGCCGCTTTCGCCGCTGGTAAAGTCCACATCTACCGTTGCGCCGGTGCTGGTTGCCGTCCAGCCCCTAACCGCGTAGGTATAGGTTTTGCCCTGCTCCAGGGTAGCGGTCAGGTACGGATGGCTGTAATCCTTAACGGTAGAGCCGGTACGGTTAGGGTATTCAAAGTCCGTGACCGTGCCGTCCGGGTTCGTCAGGCTGGCACGGATATTCCGCCCGCCTGTCACATGGCCGTACAGCTTTAAGGTGTATTTCGCCGTGTACTGAGGCGTAAAGGTCAGGTTTGCCGTCTCACCGGTGCCAAAGGAAAAGGCGTTAGTCCGGGCACGGAACAGGTAATTTTGGTTCAGATCTACCGAGGTGGTGGCACCGTAAGTGAGCCCCGGCAGGGCGCAGCAGGCCAGTATCAACGCCAGCACCAAGCACGCCAGGCGCTTTGTCATCTTTTTCATACCGCCGCCTCCAATTCGTTTCGTCTGCTTTCATTGTACCATAAGTGCCACTCCATTGCCATAAAAAAGCAAAAAAAGCCGACGGTCTCCCCGTCGGTTCGTACAATACCGACCCGGCGCAACCAACCGGCCGCACCGGTAAAGCAAAAAAATCGAGCCGAGGGATTGCTCCCTCGGCTCTTTTCGCTCGAGCAATTATTTTACTAATTGCAATTAGTCGTCTTCGCCACCAACAATTTCAGGACCGCTTGCGGTCATCACATTGATCTGCTGAAATTCCTTGACGTCGACAACAGGCTTAGAATAAGCTTCTTTCATGAAGACATTCCTCCTATTCCTAAATTGCCTTATATCGCTGCCGGCAGTTGCCCGCCGGCAGGAGCGATAAATAGGGGTCTACGCGATTAAGCGTAAGTGTGGTTCATCACATCAGAGTACACGGTCTGCACTTTGCCATTCTGATCCTGGTAGGTCAAGAATGCCTTAGCGGAGGCAGTGCCGGTCTGAGCGGAGATACCATAGCTCAGGATGAACTGAGTGCTGCCCTCGGTGCTGTTGGCATAAGCAGCCTTCACAACGCCGGAGTTATCAGCGGAACCCTTCTTGCCAACGTTGGCCAGAGTCAGGTCAGCATCGGTCAGGTTCTTACCATACACGAAACCGGACTTCAGGTAAGTGCAGCCATCCACCATAGCGCGGGTAGCAACGAACTCAACCTTGTAAGAACCGGCAACCTGGTTGGCAGAAACAGCAGCCACAACGGGAGCCTGGGTGGTAGCGGAAGCAGCCTTCACAGTTACATCAGAAGCAACATAGAAGGTGTAGCTGTCGCCGTAAGCAACGATCTTGCCGTCGATAGCCCAAGCGGTAGCGCCGGCCTTAGACACGGTTACCTGGGTGCCGTAAGGAACGTCAGCCAGAGTACCCTGTGCGGAGTTGCTGCCGTAAGCAACGGTAGCATCAGCGTCAGTGGTTACAGTGTAGGTAGCGGCAGCGTCCTTCTCATACTGTGCATAAACAGTCATGGAGGAGGTAGCAGCCTTAATGGTAGCCTCATCTGCGGACCAACCGGTGAAGGTGTAGCCGGTGTAGGTGGGCGCCTGCGGGATCTTCACATCTGCGCCGGAAGCAACAGACTGAGAAGAGATCACGTTGTTGAACATATCAACAAAGGTGAACTGAACGGGCTTAGCGGACTCAGCGAACACGGGCGTGTAGGTGACGTCAGCGATAGCCACGGTGGTGTAGGTAGCATCGGTGGAAACGATCTTGTTACCGGTCTGCCAGCCTACGAAGGTGCAGTTCTCATTGGGAGTCGCAACCAGGGTGTAAGTGCCGTTCTCAGCGAACTTCTTAGAACCACCGGCGGTCACATCCTGACCGGCCAGGGTTACAGAGCCGTTCTCCACAGCATTTACGGTTACGGTCACACCAGCCAGAGCCGGAGCGGTCTCCTTGGTGTAGGAGTAGCCACAATCCTTACAGGTGTAAGTGGTGATCTCGGCCTGATCCAGAGTAGCCTCCTGGGTCACCTTAGCGGTGAAGTCGCAGGCCTTGGTCTCCTTGTGAGAAGCGTCATTGGCGCAAACGCGGGTATGGGTAGCATCAGCCTCTGCAGTTGCAGCGTCATGGCTCCACTGGCCCCAAGCGTGGCCGGTAGCCGGGATCGCTACAGTGTAGGTGCCGCCGCACTCGGTGCAGGTGAAGGTCTTCACGCCGTCCTCGGTGCAGGTAGCAGCCTTGGTCTCCACACCATTATCGAAGGTGCACTTGTCAGTCTTAGTAGGCTGGCTGCAGGTACCCTCGCCGGTGCAGGTTGCAGTGTGGGTGTAATCCTTACCCTCAACGAAGGCCTCACCGCTGGTGTAATCAGCAACGGGAGCACCGTAGTTGTGGGTATGACCCAGAGCGGGCTTGGTCTCCTCAGTGTAGGAGTAGCCGCAGTCCTTACAGGTGTAAGTGGTGATCTCAGGCTGATCAGCAGTCTGGTTCTGGGTTACCTGAGAAGTAAAGTTACAAGCAGCGCTATCGGTATGAGTAGCGTCATTCGCGCAGGTGCGGGTGTGCTTGGACTCAGCCTTAGCGGTAGAGTCGTCATGCTTCCACTCGCCCCACTTGTGACCGGTAGCGGGGATAACCACGTTATTCTCGCTGATCACATAGCCGCAGTCGGAGCAGCTGGTGGTCACGGTCTTAGAACCGTCCTTATCGCAGGTGGCATCCACAATGTTGCTTTCCAGAGTCTGCGGATTATGCGGCGTGGCGGTCAGCTTAGCAGTGAAGGTGGTGTCTGCGGAGATGGTCGCCGTGGTGGGATCGTTATCCCAAGCATAGCTGTAGTGGCCGGCAGCATCGGGAGCCTTAGTGGGCAGAGCCGGTACAGAAGCGGGGCTCTTGCCCTCTTCCACTTTCTCGGTGCCCAGAGAAGCGCCGTCCTCGGTCACATAGTTAACGGTGTAAGACTTGGTCTCCGGAGCGCTGTTGCCAGCGATCTTCAGAGTACCAGCGGCATCAATGGTTCCGGCCTTATCAACCTTGCCGGTGAATGACCACAGGCGGTTGGTGTCGTTAGAACCCATGTAGTAGGTGGACAAGTTGGGGTCCTGAATGAAGGTCAGCAGGTCATCGGAAATAACCGTACCAGCTGCAACCTGGAAGCCAAAAGTACCCAGATACAGGCCATCCAGCTTAACGCCCAGCTCATCATCGCCGCCCAAAGGACCACTCTGTTCAAAGGTGTAGGTATCACCAACATAAACAACAGAGCCTTTGGTAGGCAGTTTCGGATGTGCAATACTCAGATAGTAAGAAGTATCACGATACTTACTAGCAGCATCAATTATATAGGGGTTACCATCTGCATCACTAACTTCTTTATCAGTGGGGAGCACACTACCGTCACCTTTGGTAAAGCCTTTGGCGGTTCTCTTACCCATGGTCAGAGAGTCAGCCCATTTGAAAGACAGCTGGCAGTTACCAAACTGACCACCGGTGTTCTTCAAAATGAAAGATGCGGTTACATAATAATTGCCGCTCTTAATAGCAGATGCCGGAAAATCGGTGCTGTTCGCAGTCTTACCGGTCAGGTCAACCTTGGAAAGGTCTGCAACAGTATCGTTGTCAGCAGAGTTCTGCCATTCCTCATCACCATTGGTGATGAAGTTCTTGTTATTCCCGTTGTAAGCAGTCCATACGATATCAATCTCCGGAGCAATATCAGCTGCAGAAACATAGTCCGCTGCGTCTACATATTGACCGGGTTCGTAATTTGCTGCCAAGGCGGAGATGGGAGCCATGGAGACGACCATCAAACCAGCCATTACACCGGAAAGAAGCTTCTTTGCACTTTTACGCATAAAACTTTTCCTCCCAATTTAATTGTTATCGTAACTAAGTGATGAAAGATCGCAACCACTAAATGCGTTATACACAGCGAAATCAGTGGCATTTACATAGCCATCATGGTTAAAATCACAGATTTCATTATAATCTGATCCTCCAGATTGGCCTCCGGATGACGCATAATACACTGCGTAATCCGCACTGTTAATGTATGTATCCTTATCGAAATTACATACAACCATACCCAGATCGCCTAAGTCCAGATCACCGTCTGCTACCGTAAAGGTCACAGTGCGATCATAGCCATAAGCATAGCGCAATGTAGCGGTGTACTCCCCTGCCGGGAGTGAGGGAATGGTAAAGCAACCGTCTGTTCCGGTGGTTGCAACCACTTCATCTGCGATCACTACATCGCAGTTGCGAACTGTAAAAGTATCTCCCGCCAAATCCCCATTGGTATTGGCCAGCGCCAGCACCCTGCCGGTAACGGCATGGCCGGTGGCCGGTGACAGATCCGCTGTCATAGGATACAGCGTTGCGTTATAGCCGTCAAAGGCGGTGACCAGCGCATAGCAGTCTTGGTCAGCCGTGCCATAATCGGCATAATCCGTATAATCTGCCTCAATAAAGGTTTGGTTCGGGTCCGTATCCAAGGTCACAATCTTTGCAAAGTCCACAGGCGCTTCCGTAGTAACGGTGACCTGCAACTTCAAAAGGAGCTGACCCGCCGCATCAATGGCGGTGGTGGTGGCGGTCTGGTCCACCCTGGTGATAAAACCAAAGTTGATGGTCCCATTCTGCACCAGCACACCGGCGGCGCCAAGGCCCCGCAGCTGATCCGGCAAACGGTCCGACAGCAGATCACTGTGCCCGTTGACCGTCAGCACAGCCGCGTCATAAGACATGGTGTACTGCATCACGGCAAAGGACTGCATACCGGAAAGCGTAAAGGATACGGTATAATCCCCGGCAGACAGTGCATTGCCGTCTACCGCCCGGCCCTCACTGTCCGTAAAGGTACAGGAGAGGTGGGGCTGCTCGGTGCCCAAGGTACCCTGGGCAGCCAGCGGGGTTATAGAGGTTAAGGTCAAAATCAATACAAACGATAAGAAAGCAGCAAGTGTTCTCTTGAGTTTGTTCAATTTCATAATCAAAATCAGTGTGACCCAAGCGGTGCCGAAGCACCGCCAGGGTACTTTAAGTTAGGATTTAGCCGTAGATTGCGTTGCTCAGCTCAGCACCGGAGAATGCAAGATAAATTGCATAGTCAGATGCATTAACATAACCGTCGTGGTTATAGTCGCAAGCAGCATTGTAAGAGTCTTCGCCCTGAGATGCGCCAGAAGATGCAAGATAAGTTGCGTAATCGGCAGCATTGATATAGTCGTCCTTGCTATAGTTGCAGACGAGCATACCCAGGTTGCCCAGATCCACATTACCGTCCTTCACCGTAATGGTGATGTTGCGATCGTAACCATAAGCATAGCTCAAGGTAGCGGTGTAAGAGCCGTTAGCCAGAGCCGGGATGGTAAAGGTACCATCCTCGCCGGTGGTAGCCACAGTCTCGCCGTTAATGATCACATCACAGCCTCTTACAGTGAACTCATCAGTAGCAAGTTCACCCTTATCATTCGCCAGAGCAAGCACCTTACCGGTTACAGCAAAGCCCTCAGAAGGAGCAGTTGTGCCCTCTTCAAGAGAGTTCTCTGCATCTACCAGGTTCTTGTAAGCGGTGAAGCAAGCAGACAGGTTGGCGGTGTAGTTGTCCTTATCAGCCGGAACATAGGTGGCAGCGTCCTTATGGGCGTAGTCGCCATTACCGGTGGTCGCAACATCTACAGCAGCAGCCAGTGCGTTCACATAGTTGGTCCAGGACTCGTCGGTGTAAACCTTCTCGCCCTTGTTAACCAGCTTGCCGCCCTCAACAGCACCGTACTTCGCGGAAGTCGCGGTGGTGGCAATTGCAGCATTCTTGATGGCGTTGCCATCTGCATCGACCTTACCGGAATCTGTCCAGGTGGTGGTCATTGCGCTGTAAGCGCTGCCGCTGGCGTGAGAAACCTCAGCCTCCACCTTGTCGCCGATATAGCCGCGCTCGGTCACAGTGCCCATGTACAGGCTAAACATACGAACTGCCTCTTCAATCAGCAGAGAAGAAGTGCTGGTGGAGAATGCATAGGTATAATCCGCAGCGTCATTACCGTTGGTGTTCGCCAGGTCAGCAATGGTCTGGTCGATCTGGTTCCAAGCGCAGGTGGCAAGCACCGTCTTGGACTCGTCACTCTTCAGGTAAATATCTGCAGCGTACATCTTTTCAGCATCCTTCGCCACGGATACCATCTTCTGGTACTCGGGCAGATCGAAGTTGGCGTCCGTCATACCGTCACGAATGGAAGAAACATCCGTGAAGATCTGACCGGCAACGGTAACGCTCAGCATCTGCGCACACTGATCCACAGCATAGCGCATCTTGTCTCTTGCCTGCATGGCAAGTGCACGGGTTTCCTCACCATTGTTGACAATGGACTTCTCGGTAACCATGTGCTTCACAGTGAAGTCCTTGCTCACGGCAACGCCATTGGCATTGTAGTAAACGAACTTCGCCTGATTGAAGGTGCCTTCCTTTTCAGCACCGTTGATCGCATAGGGAGCATCCTTATAAGTGGTGGTATCCCATGCGGTGGCATAAGCCGGGGCGTTCAGGAAGTACCAGGAAGAATCGCTCTTCACAACAACCTGGCCGGTCTTATCCATACCCACGGTGTAAGCCTGACCACCAACATTGGTGGAAGTCTGAACCGTTACATCAGCATCGGTCAGAGCCTCCGTGGTGTAATAAGGCTGGCTCATAGCGCTGTCAGCATAGTAATAATTGCCGTCAGTGGTTGCATAAGCAGCCAGAGCTGCAGGCAGCTGATCCAAGGAAGTTACGGGCTTGGTTGCAGGCTCGCCGATCACGGTCTTCACCTCAGAGGTAACAGGCGTCTTCGTGAACGCACTGGACAGAGTGCCGGCAGTGGACAGATTCAGCGGAGACTGGCGGGCCTCAAAGCCGGCAGCCAAAGCAGCGGTTGCTGCATCATAGGTTGCGGAAGAGCCGCTGGCCGCATCGTAATCCTTAAAGTCAGAAGGTCTGTAGTTCTTAATGTAGCTATTCAAAGAATCGTATGCACTATTGAACTGGCTACGGTTACCATCGTCAGCAACGGTTACTTTCAAGCTACCGGTTGCCGGGTACTTGTCGCAGAAGAAGCTCAACTTCACTTCTTTCTTGGATACCTGAGAAATATCCGTAGAACCATCATACTTGAACAGATCCAGGGAAGAGGAGCTGTCCTTAGACAGAGTCACAGAACCGGTCTGGATGTACAGACCGTCAATGCCGGTTGCGCCGGAAACCTTGCCCAGCAAGTTGCTGTAAGCGAAGTCGCCGGAGCCGCTCTTCAGATAAACAGCGGTGTAATAACCATTGCTATCCTTAACAGCTGCAGCCAACGCTTTGCCGCCGTTCAGCTCGCTCAGCGTGTAAGCGTGGTTCACACGAGATACGCCGTTGGAGGGAACCTGGCTTGCGGCAACACCCTTGACCCAAGTCTGACCGCCATCGGTGGTGTAGTCTACCTTTTCGTAGTTCAGCACATCACCGGTGAACTTATCAAACGCAGCCATCATGTTGGAATTGTTCACAGTTACGGTCTTGTTGCTAAAGGAATCCTTAACAGAATCGGTGCTGTAAGCAAAAACGCCGTCCAAAGTCTTGTCGGGAGAACCGGCAAGGGTACGGTCATAGCCAAGACGAATCTTGTAGTTCTTCACTGCATCCAGGTTAGAGCTTGCCAGAACAATATCGGTAGGATAGCTTACACGGAACGGCTTCTGGTTCAGGTAAGGGTTACCAAAGTAACCGGTGTTGTTCACGGTAGCCTGACCATCGACGGTCTTACCGGAAGAACCATTGGAGAATCTGCCGTCCTGAGAACCGCCCGGATACACAGAATCGGACCAGTTCTTCTGCGGAGTCACAAACTGATAAGTCTTGCAGGTCAGGCCGGTGTAGAGGGCCTGGTTGGTGTTGGTGTCGATAATGTTGTAAGTAACGGTGTAAGTTACTACAGTATCTTCATCAAAACCGCCGTTGGTAACAGTGAAGGAAGCGGACTTCTCAGGAACAACTGTCTTGCTGGAGAAGTCTACGGTGCAAGCACTGTTATCGGAAACCACATTCGTGATCTCAATGTTGTAACGGCCACGAGCAACGAAGTTACCCTCGGCGTTCTTTACCGCACGGTTCAGACCGTAGCAGTTATTGGTAACCGTCAGCGTTGTGGTGGTGGTGTTACCGCCATAGCTGAGGGTCAAGTTGCTGTCTGCCACACGAGCGGAAGCCAGCTTCATGTTATGATCCGCCAAAGTGGTGATCAGGCCGCCGATCAAATTGTTCACAGCCTGTACGGTGTACATAGCGCCGGGCAGGATCGTATCGGTCTTGCCGCTGTCGCCGCCTACACCGCCGCTGGCTTCATACACATTGTATACCAGGGTACCCAGTACGCCGTAACTGCTGTTGCTGGAAGTACCGGCAAAGGTATCCTTCTGCAGCAGATCGTCGAAGGGATGATTGTTGGTCGCAGCAGCGGGAACCACATTACGGGCTGTGCCGTAGCGGCCGCCGAATACAACGTTCACCAGATCAGCCAATACATTGTAAACGGTGCGGATAATGCCTTCGCTCTTGATGGGCGGTGCGGAAACCATGGTCAGCAGACGGGTTACAAACCCGGTTGCGCCATACTGGCCGTTCGCATCTGCCACACCAATATTCAGCATACCCTGGATCACATCGGTGTAGATCAGCTCTTCGGAATTCAAAGCGCCTTTCTTTGCAGAATCGCCGTACTGCAGCACGCCTGCAACAGGCAGCAGCTTGTTGGCAATCACATTGATGTTCTCCCACAGGGAGTTGGACAGCTTCACCAGGCAATTGCCGTTGGTGTCGCAAACGCCCAGAAGATTGGCAATACCCTTGCCATGCTCGCCGTCCTTAAAGGTGTCGGTGCCGGCATAGTAAACAACAACGGAATTCAGCAGATCAAACAGAGAAACGCCGTCATTCAGAGTAGCGGTCTCCGGATTCCACAGGTTGCCGTCCTTGTCGTGCATGATAATATAGGGGCTCATTACATAGCCCACAGCATCACGAGCCATCAGCAGCAGATTGTCAATGGTTACATCGTACTTACCGTCTGCGCCCTTCTGCACCAGAGAAGAGTAGTCGTGATCCGGCAGCACATAGCCCAGATACAGCTGCAACGCCAGAGCAGCTACGCCCTCTGCATCGTCGCAAGCGTCCAGGTCCTCATTGTGGATGCCCTTCTTGAAGTCGGGGATATTCCGCAGTGCAGAAATTGCAAACGGAATCATCGCGCTCTCCAGATTGGCCTCGGTCAGAGCAGTGCCCTCGCCGTTCTCATGATAGAAAGCGCCGAGAATGTTCGCATCTGTTTTATCACAGATGAACTGCAGCACCTTCAGCATATTGCCAACCAGGGTCTGCGCTACGTTGCCGGGATCCTCGGAATTTACCTTCGTCAGACCGCTGGCATCATAACTCGGCAGGAAGTCCTTTACTGCGGCAACCAGGAAATCATTCAGCGCTGCCAGCATGGAGCTGTAGCTGCTGTAATCATTTGCCATGAATGCCTCAATGTTCTTCATACCGGTCTCAGCAAAGCTGCAGTTCAGGGGGCCGGTTGCCTGTTTAAAGTAGTAAACAGACATGGGGCTGAAACGCAGTTTGTTGAACAGGGTGGTGGAGTCAATATCTCTCCAGGTGTAGGTAGGAGACTTCACCAGGTCACGGCTGTTGTACTTCTCCAGATCCGCCTTGATGTAAGCCAGATAGGTAGCCGCATCCTTGTACTCATCGCCAAGGGTCTGGCCGGGCTTCAAGTTCTTTGCAGCCTTTTGGCACTCATAAGCGGCCCAAGCCTGCACATCGGCAGCGCCGTAGTTGTTGGCTACATTGCTGTAGTCCCAAGCCGTGTTGTGGGTCGTGGCACCGGTGTACCACATATAGTAATTGTAGTCGTAGCCGCCCACACCGGAATTCAACTGGCCCAGCGTATCCTTCAAGGCGGTGTTCCACGCCATCTCAAAGGCTTGGAAGCCAAAGTCAAACAGCGTATCTGTGGGCTTCAGCACCAACTTCTGATCCTGATAACGGAACAGATATACATTACCGATCGCCTCGCCGTTCTTGTCATGATCCTCCTGCGTTACATAATGCAGGTTGGTCGTGTCAATATACGGTGCGGAACCATTCTCCAGATACTGTGCGTATCTGTCTCGAGAATTGGTACCGTCGGCGTATGTAATCTGTGCGGTAATGTTGCTGAGCAACTGGGTGGAGAGCTTATCAAGCAGGATGGAATCCAGCTTGCTGGTCTCCAGACTGGGATTGTTCCGGATCTGAGCCTTCTCCTCTGCAGTAAACCAACCGGTATTCTCCAGAACCAGCTGCTGAACAATATTATATACCATATTGCTCTGATAGCCGCTGGGCATACCAATCAGGTCACCAATGGTCTTGTAAACATCCAAGAAGCTGCTTACGATACCAAGGCCAAGATCGCCGCGCAGCAATTTCTTTACGATATTGCCGTTGGCGCCTTCAGGACCCCCGTCGGAAGAAATGTTCCGAACCAGCTTCACAATACCGCGTACAATATCGGTAGAGGAAGTTGCGCTGCGGGACATTCCGTTAACTGCGCTCAAATCTACATAGCGGGCATCGCCGGCCAGCAGAAGCAGTGCGGACTTGCTGTTCAGGAAAGAATCCAGATCTTGAACAGTTTTAAGCACCTCATCCACGCTGCCCAGTTTGATGGTGATGCTACCAAGAACGCTCAGGTCGATATTCATCGGTGCGATGTTTGCCTGAGCAAGAGTCAGATCCACAAAGTCCAAAAGGGCTGTGCAGGCCTGCTCATCATTAAGGATGGGCCAACCCAGTGAGTTGAAGTCCAAGTCCTGGTCATGGTACTTCGTGTTTGCCGAAGCATTAGCCGCGGAAGCGACCATAGCACCGGAGAAACAGCTCATCGCCATCAAGACCGCCAAAAAGAGCGCAAGCAACTTGCGGGAAAACTTTTTAGCTTTCACTAATTTTTACCTCCATAGTAATTTGTAATTCTTACGAATAAATGGTTGCGTGTACGCGCCGTCCCATCCTCTGACCATCGGGCAATCCGATATTCAGGATGAAGGCATTGCAGCCGGACGCCATACATTATGAAAATGCGCATAGAAACACATTTATCGCATTCTTATTAAAACACGATGGTCACCAAAAATCAATAAAGAGCCGTGATTTTTCTGATTTTCGGAATGTTGCACAATTTGAGCGGCTGTTTTTTGTGCGAACGGACAAATTTAATTTACACGAAATTAACAATTTGTTCATATTTTATCGCTTAGTTAAAAGACAATGCCCATTATTTTGCAAGTTTCGACATGTAAAGGTCATGTGCTTTACGCGCGATTTTCACACGCAAAGGCGTGCCCCTTTACACCATCGAATTTTTGGCGTAACGGCGGGAAACTTTCACAAGTTCCACAGGATTTTCCACAATTTTTCCTCCAAAACCGGTGGAATTTCTGTCAGCAGTTGTCGAATGCAGCAATAACGATAAACGCGCCCTGACCCTCCACGCAAATCCAAGATTAAGAATGCAGCGCAGATCCATCGACCGGGCCAAACATGGCTTAACAAATAAGTAAGCAAAAAATTATTGCGCCGGAATTTCGCTATAAATCGGGAAATTTTGCCCACCCGTTCACATTTTGTTAAAAAGTTTTCGGAAACCTATTGACTTGCCGTTCTATATTTGGTATAAATATACTGTATTTGTTGTACGCGTGGGTATCCTGCGCCCTTTTAGCAGAGGAATTGTGAACAAATTGTTAACGCAACTTGCAAGCACATCCTCCGCTAAAAGGGTGCGCTGCCCAGGCGAATCCAAAACGACAAGTTCGTCAACATATCAGAAGGAGAGATGAATTATGAAGACGGGCAAAAAGTTACTCAGCCTATTTTTGGCTGTAGTAATGATGGTCACCACCTGCTCTGTCGGGTTCACTGCATTTGCAGCGGACAAAGACAAGGGCATCTGGAAGAACTCCACAAGTGCAGACTCCACCTTTGACGCACTGACGGAACTGGTAGACACCTATGTTCCGGCACTGCTCAATCAGCCGAGTATCAAAAAGGCACTTGAGGAGAAGTTGGGGATGACCGTCACCGACACCACCTCGATCAGTGATCTGATCATGGGTGTGTCTCCCACGCTGCTTAATCTTTTGAGCAGCCCCATGAATAAGGCAGACATCATTGACGGTTACCAGAAAGGGTATTCCGATGTGGCGTATGCCTACCTGGACGAGAAAGATGCGAAGATGAGCTTTTATCAGCTGTTTTCTTTTTGCGTCAACAACATGTCGTCCAGCGACGCAGAACTGGCCAAATGGTGCGAGGACACGCTGAGCGATCTGTCCGCCCTGCTGGAGCAGTTCCCCGAGAAACAGGCTAAGCAGCAGGAAGACCTGAGCGCTGCCTATGACGCACTGAACAAAGTGCTCGAGGTGCTGGGTACTGCTAATGGCAGCCTGGACACCCTGGAAGACATCCAGAAAGCTACCGTTACCTACAAGGACAAATCGTACAAAGTAGACGACTTGATTGCTCTGGACGATTTCAAGGATGTAGCTAAGTGCTTTGGCACCTTCACCGCCTACTTCGAAGAAGCCGGCAGCAAGAAGAAAGTCAGCACCATGAGCGAAGCGATTTGGTATGTGCTGCTCCAGTATCAGTCCGACAAGGCAAGCAGTGAACTGGCAGAGGCCGCCAAGGCTTATCTGTGCAAGCTGGCCAAAAAGGACTACAACGCCGTCAAGGATGACGATGCTGCACTGGCAACCGCTTGCAAGATCGGTGCTGCCGTACTGGCCAACAACGGCGATAACGCCTTTGTTAGCGAGTACTATGCTGCGCAGCTGGATGACGCTACCGTAGCAGCCCTGCGTACGGACATGAACAAGAGTGTGCCCGGCGGCAGCGCAAAAATCGGTTCCAGCCGTGACACCTTCCAGGCTTACCTGAACGGCGACTATGCAAAGGACGGCATTGCTCCCGTAACGAAGGCTGCACTGGCCACCTACTGGAGCAGCGAGGATCTGGATACGCGTACCGAGGGTATTTACCGCAGAGCGTTGATGGAGAACAAAACTGTCGGCGGCATGTCCCCCGAAGATGTGATCGCCACCATCAACCAAGATCTGTTAAAGACCTTCTACAGTGGTGAACTGAAAGAGAGCGTTGACGAGGCCGTTGATTTCTACTTTGAGATCACCGATGCCAAGACCATCTCTAATACTTGCAGAAAGTATTCTTTCGCGAAATACGACTTTAAGGATTCCTTCGCTGTTGCTGCTGTAAACAACGCCATCAATCAGTACATGGTGCTGCTGGATCCTGAGGATCAGGAAGGCGTAACCATCGCAGGCCTGACCCTCACCGGTAATGCAGTTATGAACGAAGTGGTCTACAAGCTGGTAGAGTCCAAGGTTGACCTGAAGGGCGCGCTCACCGATATATGGATGAACCTGTACGAGCACCCGGTTGAAACCATTATGCAGTTGCTGCCTGTTTTGACCGTTGTGATTGACGAAGTGCTGTTCCCCATGGTATTCAACCAGGAGGGTGATCCCTTTAACGGGTTCCTGGGCGGTTTGCTGAGCGGTCTGATGGATCAATACGGCCAGAGCGTTGGCAGCCCCGTCGGTTTGGGCGGCGGCCTGAGCTGGGATCTGAACAAGGTTCTGCCCACCCTGATGCACTGGCTGATCGGCGACAAGAACTACGACTTTACATACTACAACATCAGTGGTGTTGAGTATGGCAAGGATGCCGACGGCAAAGATGTGATCGTCAGCCAGGTGTATGGTGACCCCACCACCGGCAAGTACGATGACACCAAGACCCCGGTGATCCTGAACATCTATGCAGCCGATAAGGCGCTGCAGGGTGCCAAGGCATCCGGCATTGCCGATGCACTGAAGCTCACCGGCGACGGTGCTACTGCCGTGAATGAGGCTGTGTCCGAGCTGGCCACCTTCTTCACCGCTGCTGTGGATCAGTATGTGGCTGCCTATGGTGAAAAAGACGCCAAGAGCGGCGCCATGACCAAGAAAGAGGGCACCGTTTACAACCACGGCGTCAACAACCTCTTCGTTGCCCTGCCCAGAATTCTGGACATTATGGGCAAGAACTTCATTGCCAAGTATGATGTAAAGAGCGCTGACAACACCAAGAAGGCTTCCGACTGGTCTTATAGCGATTATAAGATTAAGAGCGATACCGTTAGCGACAAAGCGTTCTCCTACAACCAGTCTTTGGTTAACTTTAAGAACCTGGCAGACGGCGGCAAGCCGGCCAAGATTCTGGACTGCTTTGTAAACATCTTTGTGAACGACTGGTTCAACGCCATCATTGACCTGCTCAATGATGTGACCGCCACCGACAACAAGATCACCACCAACCTGCCCATCATCACCGGTCTGATCCGCGCTATGGGCTGTCTGGGCGAAAAGAGCACCATCAGCGATGTACTCAACGGTGTATTCCAGCTGAAGTACAACGACAAGGCCTCTTTCGTAATGGGCGTGTACAACAAGGAATCCAAGTTTGTTGGTCTGAGCACCGAAAGTGCTTACTTCCTGCTGTCTAACATCGGTCAGCTGGTGAATGTGATCCAGGCCATGGACACCAAGACCAAGAACACCATCGACGTGAGCTTCCCGAAAGTGAACGGCAAGATGGCAAAGATCCAGACCCAGCCCAAGTGGGCAAAGGTACCCAAGACCTCCAGTAAGAGCGGCGCTTCTCTGCTGTCCAATCTGGACTCCGCACTGTCCAAGGTGCTGGAGAACTCCACACTGAACAACTTCAACCTGAACACCACCCCCGGCATCCTGTGCGGTCTGGTAAGCCTTGGTTCTTACATCCTGGGCAGCGACAACACCAACCCGATGCTGAAGATGCTCAATAAGACCTTAAACTTCCTGAACGACGGGGACAAGAAGCCCACCGATACCTCAGACAAGAAGGTTTACACTGAGGATCATCTGACCAATCTGGTAGTTCAGATGTATGTTGCACTGGAGAATGTAATTGATTACTATCTGGTGAACGAGGACGCTCTGGGCCTGAATGTTTTCTACGACGGCAACCAGAAGCTGTACAAGAAGAAGAATAAGGCCGGCAAGCCGGTGTACTACACCAGCAAGACCGGTGCTTACCACTACAACATTTTGGCTGCTGCACTGAAGGGTCTGATTTCTCCCCACGCAGTGAGCAATCACCTGACCAACAAGTCCGCCGCCAAGAAGCTGGCAAGCCTGCCTACCTGGCACAACGCCATTCGCTTGGACAAGAGCACCAGCGGCTGGACCGGCGCCACCAACATTAAGATCAACTGGGGCTTCCGCGCAGGCAACAACACCAAGTTCTTCCAGAACTTCGGCGAGAGCCTGGGCATCATCACCGATCTGATCGGCGTGCTGACCAAGGATGCCGGTTACTATGACGGTGTACTCTACCCCATCTTTAAGGATTTGGAAAAAGCACAGGGCTTTAGCCTGGGCGTGTATGCAAAGGGCAGCGTAAAGGACGGCGCAACCGGCCTGCTGGCCATCATCACCCCCATCAGCAAGCTGCTGGACGGCTTCTACAGCAAGCCTGTCTCCGTGCTGACCAACCTGATCAAGGGCCTGTCCATTGTGATGAACAAGGACCTGAACAATGTGGCGACTGCCGCCATCTACCCGCTGTACAAAGAGATCCACGGCGTATCCAACATTCTGAGCGCAAAGGTGTCCAACCTGATGCCCTCTATGGCAAAGAACGACGCGTGGTTCTCCGCGATACTGGGCCTGATCTTTAAGACCAATACGGACGACAAGGATCAGAACGCGCAGAATAAGCAGACGATTGCCCTTGTAACCGGCCTGCTGAAGAAGAGCGCAACCAAGGCTGGCTTGGGCATCAACGATGTAACCGTGATCAACGCTGTAAACAGCCAGCTGGCTAACTTTGGCTTTGAACTGCCCACCACCCTGTTTAAGGACATTGCAAACTGCAAGAATGCAGAGGCTGTTCTGAAGTACCTGATCCACCTGGTGGTCGATGTACTGCAAATTCGCCAGATCATTGATCTGCTGAAAGTCGTGATCGACAATCCTTCCATAAGCCAAGTGCTGGATATGATCAGCCGCCTGACCAAGAAGGATCTGCTGAACATCATCAACGCTGTGATCGCCAAGACCACGGATCCCACCACTGCTTACTGGACCTTCCTCCAGTATGTACAGGAAAAGACCACCGGCTTCTATTATCCCGCCGGTGTGACCGCGCAGGACGCCAGCGACGCTGTTGGCGATCTGGACACCATGGTCACCTCCGTGATCGGTCTGCTGGCCGGCCTGGACGTGGTGAAGCAGGATAACCTGAAAGACCTGGTTAGCTCCCTGATCTTCACCAACGCCAACCTGACCAAGCTGGCTTCCGCACTGTACGGCGCCATTGATCCTTACAAGGATTACCTGGGCTATGCCGGCATTGATGTAAGCAAGAAGGGCGTAGCTAAGCTCCTGACGGACGGCAGCTACGGCAAGACCTACTCCTCCGCAGCGAAGGCGATCAAAAACGCCAAGAGCTGGAAGAAGCTGGGCAACATCAACTGGGGCTTCACCGATGGCTCCGCAAAGGCACAGCAGGGCTTTGTAAACGGCCTGGCTGCGATCCTGCGTCCGCTGGACGGCGTACTGTCTCTGCTGCTGGCAGGCGACGACTTGGCCGTTGGCCAGATCCTTACCGATTTGGTGAAGAACCTGAACTTCGGTTCCTCTAAGGACACCGTACAGCTGAAGAATGGCAAACTGCGCATTCGCATCAAGGGCTCTGACAAGTATTCCAAGACCTCTGTACTGGAGATCAACCTGTACAAAGTGATCGAGGATGTGAAGTCCCTGAGCATCTATGGCGGCAATGGTTACGAAAGTGCCATCGTTCCGCTGCTGGAGGCACTGGAGTGCCCCAACGTGAAGACCTACAAGCAGTACAAGGCAGACATTAAGAAGTCTACCGACAGCATACTGACGGATGTGTTGAATCCCATCGTAGGCTTCCTGAACAAGGTACTGGACGCTCCGTTCGATACCCTCACCGCAGTACTGCCCAATGTGGCATACTACATTGATAATAATGGCCTGGCACAGCTCGTCAACAATCTTCTGTCGCCGGTAACATCTCTCCTTCCGGTACTGAAGAAGAACGGCGTAGATGTTGAGGTCATTGTCAAGGCTCTGGCCGGCAAGTCACTGAACGACCTGGTTAAGGACGCACTGGGTGTGAACATTCACCTGAATCTGAACAACCTGAACAAGTGCGACATCCAAAACGCCATCGTTCCGCTGGTGAACAAACTGCTCAAGTCTAAGAAAATCAACATTCAGTTGCCCAAGATCGACTGGGGTACCCTGGCAAGCCACGGCACAGTCAGCACGGTCAAGAGCGCTGCAAAGAACAGCGAAGGCTATTATAATAGAAAGCACGTTACTGCAAACCAGGGCGAAACGCTGATCGCCGTGCTCCGCTATGTAGCCAACCTGCTGACCAAGAACATCAGCGGTTTGAAGTCCATTTTGGGCGGTATCGACGCGATCAAGGATTACAAGTCCATCATCAACGCGGTACTTGACCAGATCGGCACCTCCTCCGCAGACCAGATCATCCGCGCGCTGTTCTATCTGCTCCAGGAGAATCCCTCCAACGCGTTCTGGAATTACAGCGAATACCAGACCAAGGACTACAAGTTCTCTTATCCCTCCACTGTGGATCAAGAATTCTTGAAGAACATTCCGCCTATGCTGGATGGCCTGATCGGTAGCTTGGCTGATCTGAACAAACTGATCGCTGGCGCTGCCTTTAAGGACAGCACCATCAATGGCATGATCACCGGCATTGGCAAGGCACTGGACGGTGTGAAGATCAACGACTCCACCAACCTGACCGCCCTGCTGGCTCAGACCGGCATCGACTATTCTACCAAGACCGTTGCCAAGCTGCTCACCGATGAGTCCTATGGCAAGAGCTACGCGAATGCGGCTGCCGTAATCGGCTCCGCCTCCTCCTGGTCCAAGGTCAACACCTCCGCTCTTAAGTGGGGCGTAAAGGATAAGGATAGCTTCTTTAATGCACTGGCTGCTGTAATGCGTCCGTTCTACGGCGTATTGGATGTACTGCTGAATGATGCTTCTCTGGGCATCTTCAACATCGTTCATATCCCCGGCTCCAACGGCTACTCTTCCGTGGTCGTTCCGCTGCTGGAGGCATTCGGCTGCTACAACATTAAGACCCAGTATCAGTACAGAGAAGACATCAGCAAGGCCTATGACAACATCCTGTTGGATATTGTCAACTCCCTGTGGGATAAGGTAGAGGACATTCTGAATGCACCGCTGCAGACCCTGATGTCCATGCTGCCCAACCTGGCACTGTTCATTGCCAACGACGGCCTGCTGCAGCTGATCGAGAACCTGTTTACACCGGTTTCCGCTCTGCTGGATGCTTTGAAGCCCATCGTGAATGTGAACACCGTACTGACTCAGGTATTCAAGGCCTTCAAAGTGGATCTGAATGGCTTACTGGCTAAGGTTGGCCTGAAGTTGGATCTGAACATTGACCTGTACGATCTGACCGCTATGCTGAAGCCCATCATCGGCGTGGACAACATTGTTCCCCTGCTGAATCAGGTGCTTGGCATGATCAAGATCAAGGGTAAACCCCTGGGTCTGGAACTGATGGATATTGACTGGTTCCAGCTGGCAAGCCACGGCAAGGTGATGACCGATGCTTCTCAGGCTGCCACTTACGGCACGCGCGTGTTTGTGAAGGGCGACGCCTCTGAGACCTTGATTGCCGTGCTGCGGTACCTGGTTGAAGTTGTCAACTACAAGGATAACTACAACACAGTAGCCAGCTTGGTAGGCTCCCTGATCGGTGGATCTGACAACAGCTCCATTACCGATGTGGTAGGCACCGTGCTGAAAATGCTGAAAGGCGACACCGACAAAGTAATCGGCGAACTGTGTAACCTGCTTCAGCAGCTGGGCGGTTAATCCCCCATTTCTAAATGAAAATGGCGTACCTTCGGGTACGCCATTTTTGTTACCCGCCGCCGGACAGGCTCCTGTATATCCTGTATATAATGTATATAATATAGAACGCCCTTTGGGTGCAGGCCCTTCCCTACCTGGGAGGACTGCTTTTTTTCGCCAAGTTTTACGCCTTTTTGAATTTTCTTTGCGAAAGCCTTGTATTGCTTTTGCAATTTATATATAATAAGTGCATAGTAACTTTTATCTCGGTGGTGAATACAAATTGCTCGGTAAATACGCCAGAGTCAAGGTCGTTATGCCTATTGGCTCTACGGACGGTACGGGCTATCGGTATCCGCTGAACTACGGCACAGTATACGGTGAAAAGGACCAGACTGCCTACATTATGGGCATCCACCACCCTGTGCGTAACTTTGACGGGCGTGTGATAGCCGTCCTCCGAAACAAAAAAGAAAAGAAATCCATTTGGATTGTGGCGCCCAAGAGCACACGATTCATTGTCAACGACATTTTGGAATATCTGGACCCGGAGCGGGACTTTCCCGGCTACCGGCTGGAATGCCTTTACGAGAGCAGCTGCGGCGCGGTCATCTTCCATGATATTAAGGGGGAGGTGCGCTACCTGCTGATCAAGAACAAGCGCTCCGCCCACTGGGGCTTCCCCAAAGGGCATATTGAAAGGGGCGAGACCAAGGAGCAGACCGCCCTACGGGAGGTACAGGAGGAAACGGGCTTGCGGGTTAAGCTGATTGAGGGTTTCTCCTGCCTGTCCAAATATCGGATTCGGGATCGGGTCGAAAAGACGGTAACCATCTTTGCCGCCACCACCCCGAGCACGGTGATCCACATGCAAAAGGAAGAAATTGAGGACTACATTTGGCTCACCTATGACCGGGCGCTGTCGCTGCTGCGGTTTGACAATGACAAGAGTATTCTCATTGCCGCCCACGATTTTCTGGACCAAAACAACATTATTTAACGATGGAATCCATGTGTGCTGAAACTGCCTATTTAATTGAACTGACCGCCGCCTTTTTGCGGGACGAGCCGGTAACCTTGCGCCCGGATATTGATTATCGCAAGCTGTGCGGCATTGCCAAGGCGCATAATCTGATCGCTGTGGTGTACGCAGTGTGCAACAAAGCACCCAATACCGAGGTGATCCCGGAGGACTGCCGACTGGCACTCAGCGAGCACTTCTTTAGCAGCGTGTTCCTGTACGAGCACCAAAAGCAGGGTGTAGAGCGGGTGTACCGCGTTCTCAGCGACGCCGGCATCCCCCATGTATTTTTTAAGGGCGCCATCTTAAAAGAGCTGTACCCGGTACCGGAGTGCCGCCTAATGGGCGACATTGACCTGCTCATTAACCCGGCGAACCGCCAGGCAGCCAAAAAAGCGCTCATGAGCAGCGGCTTTGCCTGCACCGCCCAGAACGGCCCGGTATACGACTACCGCAAGGGCGATGTGTTGCTGGAGGTGCACACAGCACTGATCAGCGATGATCCCCGGTGTGAGACTACTTTTGCAAACGCCATGGATCAAGCCCAATTTGAGGGCTGCTGCGGCAAATTGGAGGACAATTACCACTTTGCCTATCTAATCGCCCACTTGGCCCACCACTTTCGCTTTTACGGCGCCGGAATCAAGCTGATCCTGGATCTTGCCGTGTTGCTGCAAAGGTGCCGGATCGACGAAAAAGCGGTGCTGACCTTGTGCGAAAAAGCCGGTTTGGCACAATTCGCCAAGATTGTGCTCACCGTGTGTTATCGCTGGTACGGCGTGGGTACGCCTTATGTGGATGACACAGCGGACTGTGAATCGTTTTTGGTCAGCTACGGTGCCTTTGGTAACGCGGACCGGAACAAAAGCGCCGTCATTGCCCGCCGCCAAATGGAGCAGGGCGAGAAAGCAAGCCCCCTGCGCAGCAAGCTGCGCCTGGCGTTTCCGGCATACAGCCAAATGCGCCACATACCCTATATTCGATTTTTAGACGGCCACCCCTGGCTGACCCCGTACGCCTGGTGCTACCGTCTGATTTACAACACCCGGCACCGCAAGGACTTTATGGTGCGCACCGCCCGGGGACTGGACAGCGACGATGCCTACGCCGCTGCCAAGGAAGAACTGGAATTCTTTAAGGAGATGGGATTGTTATGATTTTTGGTATTATTTTGCTGGCTATCGCAGCCATTTTACTGGTGTGGTTTGTAGCCTGGTTTATCATCACCCGCGTCAACGGCAACTGCCCGCTGTGCGCCATGGAAAAGATTGCACGCCCCTCTAAGCTGACCATAGACACCACGGACACACCGAATTACGGCGGCGCTACCGTGCCCCCTATGGGCTGGTCCAGCTGGAACACCTTTCGCCAAAACATCAACCAGGATCTGATTCTGGAGGTGGCAGAGGCCATGGAGGCCAGCGGCCTGGCGGAAGCGGGCTACAACTATATCAACCTGGACGACTGCTGGCACAGCTCTGTGCGAGACGAAATGGGTCGCCTGCAAGGGGATCTGGGCACCTTCTCTATGGGGATCCCGGCGCTGATCAAGCAACTGAACAGCCGGGGCTTTAAGGTGGGTCTGTACTCCTCTAACGGGACCCTCACCTGCGAGGATCTACCTGCCAGTTTGGGTCACGAACGGCTGGATGCCAAAACCTTGGCCAGCTGGGGCTGCGAATTCTTCAAGTATGACTTTTGTCATCACCATGTATTAAAGGGTGATGTGCCCATTATTGAAAACCTGCAACTGAATCTGCCGGGTACCACAGAACCGGCTCTGATCCTGCTGCCCGGCGAAGCAGAATTTACCGGCAAAGGCCGGGTAGTCAAGTGCAGCGATCTGCCCTCCGGTCAAGGCATCGGTATGATCGGTTACGGCTCCGGCACCGCCGGATTCCGCTTTAGCGTAGAAGCAGGCGGCACCTATGCCCTGACCCTGGCCTATAACAAATCTCTGTGCCTCCACCAGCGCTACCTGCGCATTCGGGTCAACAACGGCAAGGAACATGAGCTGCTGTTCCCCACCACCAAGGGCGCCAGCCCCACCGGCCGTATCCAGCTGACAGTTGAGCTGCAATCGGGCGAGAACCACCTGTTGCTCTACAACCCGGTGGTTACCCGAGCTGACTCCTCTTACCTGCAATACGCCCGCATGGGTCGAGAACTGCAAGAGGCCACCAAGGAATGGGCTGTCATTACCGGCGAGGAGGAGCGCCCCATCATCTATTCCATCTGCGAATGGGGCTTTGCTTATCCCTACAAATGGGGAGCCAAGGCAGGCAATATGTGGCGCACCACGCCGGATATCATGCCCAAGTGGCTAAGCATTAAGACGATTTATGAGCACAATGTACGCCTGTATGACCATGCCGGTCCCGGGGCCTGGAATGACCCGGATATGCTGGAAGTAGGCAACGGCAAGCTGACAGAGAACGAGAACAGGGCGCACTTCTCCCTGTGGTGCATGATGGCTGCGCCGCTGATCCTTGGCAACGATGTGCGCAAGTTTGTGGACGGCAACAACGAGCAGGTGCGGGAGAACCCCACCTTAATAATTGTCACCAACAAAAACCTGATCAACATTGACCAGGACCCGCTGTGCAAGCCCTGCAAGCGCATTCGCCGCCAGGCCGGGCTGGATATTCTGGCCCGCCCGCTGCAAAACGGCGATGTGGCCCTGTGCCTGTTTAACAAGGGCACCTCCCGCCGCACGGTCACCTACGACATTAACGCTTTGGCGGACGATGCGTACCTGAACTTCCGCAAAACGCCGGGCAAGTACGAGGTGCATGAGCTGTGGAGCGACGAGTGGTTCAACGACAACACCATTAACGCCACCGTACCCCACCACGGCGTAAAAGTCTATCGTATTCATAATTCCTAACAACATACAAAACAGGCTAAGCAATGTAGATTGCTTAGCCTGTTTTTTGCGTCTGTATTGGTGTATGCTTATTCGTAAATCTGGTGCTCGCCGGTCATCATATCCGTTAAGTGCGTCTCCACCAGCGCCACCGCCCGGGCGGTATCGCCGTTGAGCAGCTGCACCAGCAGTTGCTGCAGGTAATGGTACAGGGACGCCTTGCCATAACGCTGCACATATCGAGCGCCCAACTGCACATTGGCGGTCTTAAAAGAATTATAGATCAGCGGCGCAAAGGTGTTGCCGCTAAGGAAACTCAGTTCCTGATTATACGCATAAGCCAGCTCTGACACCTGCTGCGGGTCATCCGTCTCGGCCATTTGGTCCACAAAATCCTCCAGCCTTTGCACCTCTGCCTCCGTAATGGCGCGGGCAGTGAGTTTGCGCACGGAAAAACAGTCGATCAGGCTCTTAAACTCCAGCAGGGAGCGAATTTCCTGCTCCGGAAGAATACCGCCGTTATAGTGCATAATGGACAGAAAAATATCCGACTTGCCCACCCGGCGATAATCTGCCACAAAGGTGCCCACCCGGGGCCGTACCTCTAAAAAACCTTTGTGCGCCATCTCCGCAATGCCGCTATTCACTACACCCCGGCTTACATCCATCATCTCCGCCAACTCCCGCTCCGTGGGCAGCTGCGCGCCGATGGGCAGCTCGCCGGACAAAATCTTGTCCTCCACAGACGAAATAAACAATTCCTTCAAACTGGCGGTTTGCAGCTTTTCAAATTCCATAGGTTTCCCTCCTGTGGTTCTTGGTAATACCAGTGACATTGTATCATCTTTGCTACTCAATTTCAACAAAAAACCGCCCCGGTTTTTGCCAATATGTAGAAATGTGCAGCCGGGCTTGTTAAAAGATTGACAATCTATAAAAACAGGTCTAAACTGAACATTGAAGCGGGCGGAAAACCGCCCACGGAAGGGTTGCGCTGCGGCGCAAGATGATTTATTTTTAGGAGGAGATAACTATGTTATTCCAAATCTACGGCGATACTGCGCTGTGGCAGCTGCTGGGCTGGGCATTGGTCTTCACCGGGTTGGTGCTGGCTAACGAAATCGCCCGCCGCTCCAAGGCAGGCGGCATTTTCTTTTTCCTGGTGCTTCCGGCTGCACTGAGCGTGTACTTTATCGTCATCAATGTGGCGGCCGCAAAGGGTGTTGACTGGGCGGTTAATAACGATACGGTGGTCCACATGAACAGCTGGTTCCATTATGCCAAGCTGTATGCTGCCACCGCAGGGTGCATTGGCTTTATGATGCTTAAGTACAAGTGGAGCATCGGCAAGACCCAATGGTTCAAGGTGTTCCCCTTTGTCATTGTGGCCATTAACATTCTGATCGCTGTGGCCAGCGACTTTGAGTCTGCCATTAAGGGCATCAGTGCCGGCGGTGCTGCCGGTGGTTGGTGGCTCTCCAGCGAAAATGTGTGGCTGTTCGGCGGCTGGTGGAATATCCTCAACGGCCTGGCCGGTATCATCAACATTCTGTGTATGACTGGCTGGTGGGGTATTTACTCCTCTAAGAACCACCAAGATATGCTGTGGCCGGATATGACTTGGTGCTACATTCTGGCCTACGATATTTGGAACTTTGAGTACACCTACAACAACCTGCCCACCCACTCCTGGTACTGCGGCCTGGCTCTGCTGCTGGCGCCCACCTTTGCCAACGCACTGTGGAACAAGGGCGGCTGGATCCAGAACCGTGCCTACACTCTGGCCATTTGGTGTATGTTTGCCCAGGTGTTCCCGCTGTTCCAGGATCAAGGCAAGTTCGCCGTGATCACCAGTGTGTATGCTGACGGGTTTATGAACCCGGCGGTGCACCCCACCGCTGCCAACCCCACAGCGCAGGGCGTAATCTCTATTCTGTCGCTGGCAGTCAATGTGGTGGTATTCGGTTTCATTATGAAGAAAGCCAAAGAGACCAAGACCAACCCCTATCGTCACGAGATCTTCACCCATCAGAAAGACTTCCAGCTGGCTATGAGCCGCGCGGAAGGCAAATAATCGTACATAGGCAAACGCACTTGCAAGTATGCAAGTGCGTTTTTCTGTATATAAAGCCGAATTTGACATGAAGAGTACGCTGGCAGCGTATTGAAAAAGATCTGCCCATTTACTACAATACAAAATATAGTATGGATTAAGGGGAGATATATAATGAAATGTCCTAACTGTCATAGAGAAATACCTGTCGGCTATCATACTTGCCCTTATTGCAAAAGGACCTTAAATACATATAATCAAAACAACAATCCATCCATCTCAAACCAAAACCGGGCAAAAAGTCGAGCCCTTAATAAAGGCACAAAGACACTCATTCTCGTAATAAGTATCTTTCTGCTCCTAACGGCTATCATTGCCGGAGCAGTTGCCTTATTACTGCATACCGCAAACAACAACCACAGTGTGCCGGCCGTATCTTCTGAAAATGCCATCACCAGAACAGAGTGGATTGCAATGCTGGCTGATCAGGAGGGCTATACCGACTGCAAGAATGACAAAAGCTATTTTGATGACATAAACCAAAGCAATGATAATTTCAAAAAAATACAAGCCTGCGCCGAATGGGAAATCCTAGACAAAGGTGGATCGTTTTTACCAAATGACAAAGCTACGACTGAATTTGCCGTAATTACTGCAGTAAAATCCATCGGACTGCAATTTATATCGGCCAATGACAAACCCATTCGCACGGATAGTGAAATCATTCATTTCTACAAAGAAAAAACAGGAGATCGTTTTGATAATCAGTCGTATATTGACGCCGATTATGCAACAAAAATATTAAATAACACCAAGCAAATCAAAGAGGGCATCAAACTCAAGAATAGCGGCAGCGTAGAATACAAAGATAATGTTAAGAAAATTGACACAAGCTCCATAAAAATACATGGGAATCAGGCCACAACGCTACAACCAGTAAAAGTTGGCGACATATTGGTAATAGAGCCTTGCGACGCATATCCATCGGGAAAAGCACTCAAGATTAAGAAGGTAAAAGGAGAAAACATAGAATTCACCACGCCCGGCCTGGACGAATTTTTGGGCGCATACACATTTTCAGGTGAAGCGTCGCCGGTAGTAACAGCTGTTTCATCCTCCGACAAAGATACAACTGTGAAAATTGAAACAGGAAATGCCGATACTACACCAACCGTTACGCCCGCCGCGATTACGCCATTGGCCTTAGCAGGGAACGAAATTCCAACAAGCACAAGCACCAACCCATTCAACTACGATATAAAGCTCTCCAAAAAGGTAGGCAATGTAAAAATCAGCGGTACTATATCGCTCAAAAAGTTAATCATGCGAGTTGATGAATTCAATGCAGTAGGTATTACTGTCAAAAACTGTAACGCACACCTCTCCTATGACCTGGAATCCAAAATATCCGTATCCGGTAAAACCGAAACTAAAATACCGGTGCGCGTGGACGCAAAGCTTTTTGGCGTGCTGGGCGCGGCAATAAAGATAACCGTAAAGATTGGCATAGACGGAAGTGTGTCTGTCATTTCTTCAACCACGGTAACGGAAACCATGAAATACAAGCAAGGCGCACTGCCCATATTCCGGCAAACCAACACACCACCGCAAACCGATTTGGAATTAAAAGTAAAGGGCTATGTAAATCCGGAAATCTGTATCGCAGGCGAAGTATTTAATGTAGATATGTTTGACTTTGGCGGGACCATAGGTGTATTTAATGCCGAGGCGTCCACAAACAAATACGGCTGTTTAGACATCAAAGCCTATGTACCGCTCGACCTATTTATAAATTCGCAAGATAGCGTCTTGGGCAAGTTAAAAATAAAAATATCCTGGAAAATCTGGGACAGTAAAAGCAGCAAAATAAAAAAGCAATGGCATATTGAGTCAGGAAAAATAGTGGCTAAATGTACCACCCCCAAACCAACAACCACAAAGCCGGCCACTACACAAGCAGGAAAGCACCCAACGGTCGGCAACTGGCGCAAGGCATATACCAACTTTTTAAAAAAGTATTTGGCTGAAGCAGACTATCCTGAAGCGTGCGGTTTTAGCCTTGTGTACATAGATAATGACGACGCTCCGGAACTTGTGATACGCGATGATAATGGGCATTCTGCCGCAGCACATGTTTACACCTGTATAAATTCAAAAGTAGTCAAATTGGTTGGTGATTTAGGCGGCACATATGGCGTGATTGGTTATATCGAAAAAGGAGAATTAGTGTCTTCGGATGTTTGCTATCACGGCGTCGAAACTAGGACAATATACAGGATAGACGCAGGTACTTGCAAGAAGGTTGTAACTCTATTTAATAATGCGGGAGATACACCTGAAGGAAAGACACCAACATACGAGGTAAATGATAAAAAAGTGAAACAATCAGAATATACTCGTGCTTGGAAAAAATACAAAGACCGTAAATGGGTCTATTCTTTAGATAGTGATATGATCTTAACATTAGACAATATCGAGTCTATCGCCAGTTAAATCTAAAAAGGTGCCCCATACGATGGGTATTCCATCGTATGGGGCACCTTTCATGTACACATAGATAATCGGGCAATACAATAAATCAATAACCCAGTTCCTCGTCCACGATCAGCACCTTAATGCGGCCGATGTGGCGGTCAAAGGCGGTGGTCACATAGTTGCAGCACACCCGCTGGGGGCTAAAGCAGCCGTCGCACAGAGCGGGATTCTCCTGATCCAAGCTGATGCAGTGGCCGGTAGCGGCGCAAGGGGTCTTGCAATGGAGCCGCTGGGTGTTGCGGGGAGCGGCAATGCGCTTTACCCGCTCTACCGCCTGGTCAAAGGTATCTACGATCTTGTTGCGCCCCACAATCATAATCACCTGGCGGGGACCAAACACAATACAGGCCACCCGGTTGGAGTTGCCGTCCACATTATAAAGCACCCCATCGGTGGTAATGGCATTGGAAGAAGTGAAATAGGCGTCACAGCCAAAGGCATCCTGGTAGCATTGGCGCAGCGCCTCGCCCTCCAGTCCGGCCCGGTTGATATATTGATAATCCCCACCGGAGAGCAGGTCGATCACGCCCACTTCCTTTAAGGTCTCCGACCCGCCGTGGGACACGCTGCTGCCCGCAGGCACCAGCTTTTGCACCAGGGGCAGCACCTGTGCCCGGCTCTCCAAATAATACGGCTCAAAGCCCCGTCTTTTTAAGTTTTTGATGGTTTCTTCTATTCTTGCGTCCATCCCAGTCGCTCCTTTCTTATCGGTTCCAGTATTTCCGGTCCAGCGCCCGGTATTGCAGCGCCTCCGAGATGTGGGCGCCGTTAATTTCCTCTGTCTGCTCCAGGTCCGCAATGGTGCGGGCAATGCGCAGGATTTTGTCATACGCCCGGGCAGACATCCCTAATTTATCAAAGCTGATTTGCAGCAGGGCGGAGGCATCCTCCGTCAGGCGGCAACAGTCCTTGGTCATTTGGGGCGGCATTTTGGCATTGCAGGTAATGCCGGTGCCCGCAAAGCGCCGCGCCTGCATTTGGCGTGCCCGGTTCACCCGCTGCCGAATGGCGCTGCTTGGTTCGCCCCGGGTGGTATCTGCCAACTGGGCATAGTCCACGCTCTGCACCTCCACATGCAGGTCAATCCGATCCAAAATGGGACCGCTGACCTTGTCCCGGTAGCGGTTCACCGCCGCCTGGCTGCAAGTGCAGTCCTTGGTGGGATGACCCAAAAATCCGCAGGGGCAAGGGTTCATCGCCGCCACCACCATAATATTAGAGGGATAGGTTAGGCTGCCCCCGGCGCGGGAAATGGTGATCACACCGTCCTCCAACGGCTGGCGCAGGGACTCCTTCGTGCGCCGGTCAAACTCCGGGAACTCGTCCATAAACAGCACTCCGTTATGGGCCAGGCTAATCTCGCCGGGCTTGGGCACCGCACCGCCGCCGGTAAGCCCCTGGGGCGATACCGTGTGGTGGGGACTGCGAAAAGGTCGGTGGCTGATCAGCCGCGTGCCGCTGGGCAGTGCCCCGGCAATGGAATAGATCTTGGTGGTCTCGATCTGCTCCTCAAAGGTCATTTCCGGCAAAATAGACGGCAGCCGCTTGGCCAGCATAGACTTGCCGGTGCCCGGCGGGCCGATCATCAGGCAATTGTGTCCCCCGGCAGCTGCGATCTCCAGCGCCCGCTTGGCGTTCTGCTGCCCCTTTACATCTGCAAAGTCCAGGTACTCCAGCGTGTCCTCCTCCGGGGAAAATGCCCGGTAGCAAGGCTCTACCAGTACCTTGCCCTGCAAGTGATCCAGCACCTGGCGCACATGGGCCACCGGCAACACATCTATGCCCTCCACTATGCTGCCCTCGTCCCGGTTGGCAGCGGGAACAAACACCGCGTGCAGCCCTTTTTCCCGGGCGCACAGCACCATGGGCAGCACCCCGGTGCAGGGCCGGATTTCGCCGTCCAGAGACAGCTCGCCTAAAAAGGCACAGCCGTCGGTGCTGCCGTGCATTTGGCCGCTGGCTTTCATCAGTGCCACAAACACCGGCAGGTCGTAAACGGCGCCCTCTTTCTTTACATCTGCCGGGGCAATATTTACCGTCATACGGGACACCGGGAACTGGTAGCCCCCGTTCTTAATGGTCGCCCGCACCCGCTCCCGACTCTCTCGCACCGCCATATCCGGCAGACCCACAATGTCAAACCGGGGCAGACCGGTGCTGATATCCGCCTCTACCGTAACGGAAAAAGCGTCCAGCCCGTTCAGGCCCAAGCTCTCCACCTTCGCATACATAATAACGACCTCTTCTCCTGATTTTCTGCTTTTATTATACACGACCGACAGCCGTTTGACAATGCTTATTGACACCGGTGCAAATTGGGATTAAAATAATAGCGTGATGAGGAGCAGAAAGAGACAGACCCATCGTCAAAGAAAGGCAAAGGTGACAGTATGAATACCACAGAACTCTATACCCAGTGGCTGGAAAAGGCCACCGCTGATCCGGACCTGCAGGCAGAGCTGCAAGCCATCGCCGGACAGGATGAGGAAATTCGCGATCGGTTCTACCGCTCACTGGAGTTCGGCACCGCCGGGCTGCGAGGCGTGATCGGCGCCGGTACAAACCGTATGAATGTGTACACCGTAGGCCGTGCCACCCAAGGGCTGGCCGATTATCTGAACGCCAAATACGATCACCCGTCCGTGGCCATCGGCTATGACTCCCGGATCAAGAGCGACCTGTTCTCCAAAGAGGCGGCTGCTGTGCTGGCGGGCAACGGCATTAAGGTATATCTTTATAAAGAGTTGGAGCCCACCCCCTGCCTGTCCTTTGCGGTGCGGCAGCTGGGCGCCCAAAGCGGCATTATCCTCACCGCCTCCCACAACCCGGCCAAGTATAACGGCTACAAGTGCTACAACAAAAACGGCTACCAAATGACCGACGACGAGGCGGCGGAGACTTACCATTATATTGAAAAGGTGGACTACTTCACCGGCATTCAGAAAGCGGACTTTGACGCCGCTGTGGCAGACGGCACCGTGGAATACATTGGCGAAAAGATGATGACCGCCTTTTTGGACGCGGTAGAGACCCAGTGTATGAACCGGGGCGTGTGCCAAAAGGCAGACCTGAAAGTGATCTACACCCCGCTAAACGGCACCGGCAATAAGCCGGTACGGGCGATCCTTGACCGGATCGGCGTGCCCCATGTGTATGTGGTGCCGGAGCAGGAGCTGCCGGACGGCAACTTCCCCACCTGCCCCTACCCGAACCCGGAGATCAAGCAGGCCTTTGAACTGGCACTGAAAATGAACGAAAATATCCACGCCGATCTGCTGCTGGCAACCGATCCGGACTGCGACCGGGTAGGCATTGCGGTGATGCAAGGGGGCAAAGTACGGCTGATGAGCGGCAACGAAGTAGGTGCTATGCTGCTGAATTACCTGCTGGAAATGCGAAAGCAAAAAGGCACCCTGAGCCAAAACAGCGTGGCGGTGAAGTCCTTTGTATCCACCGATCTGGCCCAGGCCATTGCTGCCCGCTACGGCTGCACCTTTAAGAATCTGCTCACCGGATTCAAGTACATCGGCGAGGTGGTGACGCAGCTGGAGTCCCAGGGCCGTGCAGACGACTTTGTGATGGGCTTTGAGGAAAGCTACGGTTATCTGGCCGGCACCCATGCCCGGGATAAGGACGCCGTGGTGGCCAGTATGCTCATTTGCGAAATGGCCGCCTACTACAAGCTGCAAGGGCTGAGTTTGGGCGATGTGATGGACAAAATTTACGCCGACTACGGCTACTATGACAACGCAGTGGTCAGCTACACCTTTGAGGGTGAGGCCGGTATGGAAAAGATGGCCGGGATCATGAACCACCTGCGCCAAAATCCGCCGAAGTCTCTGGGCGCCAGCCCGGTGGTGGAACACAGCGACTACCAAAGCTCCCTGTCCACCGATCTGGTTAGCGGCAAGTCCACCCCCATTGACCTGCCCAAATCCAATGTGCTGGAATACAAGGCAGAGAACGGCTGCAAGTTGATCGTGCGCCCCTCCGGCACGGAGCCGAAGATCAAAACCTATGTGACCGCCGTAGCCGCAAACAAAGCCGTTGCCCAGAAAATGGGGCAGCAGCTCATAGACGAAAGTGCCGCCTGGATGGCGTAACAGAAAGGAAGTAGAGAGAATATGCAGCAAAAATGGGTCAAGGTGACCGCCATTATTCTGGCTCTGCTGATGGCTTGCAGCGGGCTGGGTGTTGGCATTTACGCCTTTGTATCTTAACAAAAAGCACGCTCCGGCGCTGCGGTACTTTACCGGGCGGCGGGGCTTTTTTGATGGAAAGAGGTGGAGCCCTTTATGTGGATCTTATTTGCCGTAAGCAGCGCCTTTTTTGCCGGCGCTACCTCTGTACTGGCCAAAGCAGGGATCAAATCCGTGTCCTCGGACTTTGCCACTGCCTTTCGCACCGGCGTGGTGCTGATCTTCTCCTGGCTGATGGTCTTTGTGGTCGGGTGCCAAAACGCCGTCTCCACCATTACCCCACGGGCACTGGTGTTCCTGGCCCTGTCCGGCGCCGCCACCGGACTGTCCTGGCTGTGCTACTTTAAGGCCCTGTCCATCGGCAACCTGAGCAAGGTGGTGGCGGTGGACAAATCCTCCACTTTTCTGACCATTCTGCTGGCGCTGATCTTCTTCCGCGAGCCGTTTCACTGGCTCACCGGGCTGGGGATCGCCGTGATGATCGCCGGCACAGCCCTAATGCTGGAAAAGGGCGACGCCAAAAAGGGTGAAAGAGGCTGGCTGTTTTACGCCGCGGGCAGCGCCGTCTTTGCTGCGCTGCAGTCCATACTGGGCAAGGTGGGCGTGCAGGATATGGACTCCACCCTGGCCACCGCCCTGCGCACCATGGTGGTGCTGATCTTTGCCTGGGCCATTGTGCTGGGCAAGAAAGAGGGCGGCGACTGGAAAAAGATGACCCGCCGGGACGCAGTTCTCCTGGTGCTGTCCGGGATCACCACCGGCGCCAGCTGGCTGTGCTACTACCGGGCGCTGCAAACCGGCCGCGCCAGCGTGGTGGTGCCCATCGACAAGTGCTCCATGCTCTTTGCCGTGGCACTGTCCGCCATCTTCTTAAAAGAGAAGCAGACCCGCCGCAGCCTATTGGCGCTGGCACTGGTGGTGGCAGGCACTTTCATGATCGCCTTGGCCTGACCGGATATACATAGAATGCAAAAAGGACCGTATCTGAGAGATACGGTCCTTTCCTCTTTGCTTTATAATCACTGATTATCCCAGTGCATAGGCCAGATCGCTTGCAGCGTCCGTTGTAGGCTTCCCCTGCGCATACCCATAGGCAGTGGGCACAAAATACATCTTGGTGGCCTTACCGTCCTTGGTGATCAAGCTGACGGCATAACCCTGCTTTGCTTTCTTCAGCCGTTCCATTTGGTCAGCGCCCGGCTGTACACCGGCAAGCGTGCGGGCAATGGCTTTTCGGTCCGTTACCGTACGGAACGGATCGGTATAAAGGGACGCAAAGTTCTTGCGCACCACCTGGCCGCCCAACAGACTCTCCGGGCGGGTTAGGTAATAGCCGTCCTCACTGTCCGGCTCGCCCAGCAGGCAGCCGTCCCCTTCGGTATAATCCGCTGTCACCGTACAAATCGGCGATACCAGCATAGTCTCCACCTGATCGGCAGACGGCAGCGTGGTCTGTGCCCCATAGATAAAGCCGTCTTTTTGCAGCAGCTTTAAGGTGCGATTCGCCCCGCCGGACTGATTGGGCAGATACACCACCGAGCGCACCACCGGGCACGGCGGATCGCTGTCTGTATGGGTGGTGTAAAAGCGGTTATAATAGGTACGCAAGGCCTCCGAGTCCATCTTTTGCAGTTGGCGGCGGGTCTTGCTGTCCGTGCCCGGGCGCACCTGGTAAATGGCAAAGGACACAGTGCTCCAAGACGCGTCTTGCATATTCATATAGGTCCAGTCCGCCCGGGTCAGCTCCATAAAATCCGCCCGAATGGCAGGGTAGTAGGCGCTCTGATCCACCTGCACCTCGCCCCGATTGTCCTCCATGGTCTGGTTCCAGTACAAATCGTCCCGCTCCGTGCTGATTAAGGACACCAGCAGCAGGTTCTCCTTGGCGCTGTTCTTCACAAAGGGCTGTTGCTGCTTATATTCCCTGGTGGAGCGGATCACATTGGCGCCTTTATCCCCGTAAGCGGTATAGATCCGGGTCAGAACCTTGCCGTTCTTTAATTTGTATCGGAAACTGGACTTAAAGCCGCTGCCGCCCAGCACCTCTGTCTCTGCTGCGGTAATGCAATCCCGATGCAGCTGCACAATGGCGGCCACAGACGCCGGATCCGTAAACGTATAGCTGGACTCCAGCTCTTGCGACTCTGTCGTATCGGTAGAAACCGAATGCGTACCCGGCTCCAACATATAATCCGGCAGATCCACCAGCGGGTCCTGCACCATAGGCTGCACCGTCACCTGCGCCACATCCTCTGCTGCCGGCACCTTGTTGCGGTAGTCGCTGCCCTGCACACCTAAAAGGCACACGGTGCCAACGGTCACCACCACTAAGGTACTGCACAACACCGCGGCAGTGGGATTAACGACCTTGTGGGTGTACACCAAGGTACACACCAGAGTCATCACGCCCACACCGGCACCACACAGCAGCGCATACACGCCATACTGATTCGCCTGCAAGGTTAGCAGCATAGGCAAACACACCAGGCTCAGCGCCGCCCCGGTGGTGGCCAGCACATAGACCACCGGTGTGGACAGGGTCTGCTCCGCGCACTCGCCGGAGCGCCGCCGATAAAAGAACAGTCCGGCAAAGAAGCTGACTGCCCCCACCAGCAAAGCCGCCAGCAGCAAATAGTGAAAATCAAACACTCCCTGCACCCCAAAGGGCACATACGCGATAGGGCTGACCAGTGCCACGATCCGTACCGGCTGCTGGTTCAGCCCGGACAGAAAAGCGGGAAACAACTCTGCATAAGAAATCAGTCCCAGGGGCAAACAGCCGCCGATACCGATAAGCAGGGTCCAGTATTGCCACACCTTGCCTGCCGTAACGGCGCATAGCAAACAAATACAGTAGAAGGCCGCCGCCGCTGCAAAGGCAACTGTCAGCAGCCGCAGGCCGTAACCGGCATCCAGTTGAACATGCCACTTGCGAGGAATCAGCTGCGGCACCAACCAGCATCCGATCCCGGCGCCGCAAAAGGCCAGCAAAAGCACCAATTCCCCTATCACCCACTTGACAAAGTAAAAAGTGCGCCGAGTCACCGGCAGGGATAGATAGAAATCGCTTTGCCGCCGACTGTAAAGAAAGCGAAAAGCAGATATGGCAAAGAACGCCCCCGCCATAATTGTGGCGGCGGACAAAAACAGCGCTATACTGCCAAAAATGCGCACCGTCTGATCCTGCGCGGCGACAGTGTCGGTATCCTGATTCATAAGTGCCTGCAAAAGGCCGTGGCACAGCGCATACAAAAAGCCTAAAAACGGAAACAATGCCAGCCAAACAGACATACGGCGCCCCTCCCGCTGCAAAGCGGAAAACAGCACCCACTTAGATGACCTTGTTGATGTCATAACCGGCCACCTCCATTTCGCTGATAAATAATTCTTCCAGAGTAATCGGTAGGGTCTCGCAAAACAGCGGATGCAGCCGCTGTACCAGCGCCAAAGTCTCTGTCTCCGTGCCCCGCACCGTCATCTCAAACAGCTTGCCCTGCTGGCTGCATTTGAGCAAATTCAGCCCGGAGCGCACCGTTTCAAAATCCGCCGGATCCGCCAATGCAAACTGCACGCGGGTGATCCCCAGCTTCAGCCGATCCAGGTCGTCCTCGCACAAGGCACCACCCCGATGGAGCAGCCCCACATGGTCGCACACATCCTCCAGCTCCCGCAAATTGTGACTGGCGATCATCACAGACGCGCCGTTCTCCGCCACAAAGTCCACCAGCAGCTTCTTCACCAGTTCCCGCACCACCGGGTCCAGGCCGTCAAAAATCTCGTCAAACAAGATACAGCGAGGCTGGGTGGACAATCCCAGCAGAATCGCTGCCTGGCGCTGCATACCCTTACTCATCTTGCCCAACCGAGCGTCAAAGGAAATGGGAAACAGCTTTTCCATCCGGGCAAAGTAGTCCTCGCTCCACCCGGGATACACGCTGCGGTACAGCCGTGCCAGCCGCCGCACGGTGGCGGTGGGAGCTAAATACGGATAGTCCGAGATAAACACAGTGCTGCGCTTGACCTGCTCGTTCTCAAAAGGCGCCTGACCGTTAATGAGCACCCGTCCGCTGTCCGGCCGATACACACCGGCCAAAATGCGCAGCAGCGTGGACTTACCGGCGCCGTTAGAGCCTACCAGCCCAAAAACGGAGCCGTCCTGCACCTTCAGCGTCAAGTGGCGCAAGGCGGTAACGCAGTCAAACTGCTTGCTCACATCTTGAATTTCAATCATCTCGGTCCCTCCTCTCCATCTGTTCTTCTACAATCTGCCCCAGCTCCTGCCGGGTCAGGCCGGCGTCTGCCGCTGCCTGTACCGCTGCGGCAAAGCGATCTGCCGCCAGCTTCTTAAACTGGGACAGCTGATCCTCCTCCGGCGAAATAAAAGCACCCCGCCCGGCTACTGTATAAAGCACACCGTTCATCTCCAGAGCGGCATAGGCCTTTTGTACCGTGTTGGGGTTAATGCCCAGTTGCTGTGCCATGGCACGCACCGACGGCAGCTGCTGGTCCGGCAGCAACAGCCCCAGGGACACATACCGCACGATCTGCGCTTGCAGCTGCTGGTGAATGGGCACCCGACTGCGATTATCTATATGAAACAACCGTGCACGCTCCTTTTTCTCGTTCTCTGTACTACACATAGTAGTACACTATGACTATACCATACTCATCGCCAATCGTCAACCACCGTTTACAGCCAAATTCGCGCACTTTCCGACAAAATATCCGGTCTTTTGTCGCAGAACATTTAACCCAAATTTAACATTGGCCGAATTCAAACTTAACAGACTTCCTATATGCTAAGTGGGAACAAAATAAAAAACAAGACAAAACAGAAAACAGCGGGGTATATCCGATGACAATTTTCAACTTCTTAAGCCTGATCGGCGGTCTGGCTCTCTTTCTCTTTGGCATGAATGTGATGGGCGGCGGCCTGGAAAAAATGGGCGGCGGCAAATTCGAGTCCGTGCTGGAAAAAATGACCAACAACCGGATTAAGGGCGTGCTGCTGGGCGCCGGCGTTACCGCCGTGATCCAGTCCTCCAGCGCCGTGACCGTGATGGCCGTGGGCTTTGTAAATTCCGGCATTATGGCACTGAACCAAGTGGTGGGCATTATTATGGGCGCCAATATCGGCACCTGTATCACCTCCTGGCTGCTGTCGCTCACCGGCATTGAGAGCAGCAATGTATTTTTGACCATGCTGAAACCCAGCACCTTCTCCCCGATACTGGCGCTGATCGGCATTGTACTCTATATGTTCTGCAAAAGCGAGAAGAAGAAGGAACTGGGTTCCATTCTCCTGGGCTTCTCTACCCTGATGTTCGGCATGGAGGCTATGAGCGGAGCTGTGGCACCGCTGGAGAGTGATCCGGCCTTTACCGGCGTGTTCACCATGTTCTCTAATCCCATTCTGGGCGTGCTGGTGGGTATGATCCTCACCGCCATCATTCAAAGTTCTTCCGCTTCCGTGGGTATTCTGCAAGCACTGTCCGCCACCGGTGCCATCTCCGTGGGCGCCGCATTTCCCATTATTTTGGGGCAGAATATTGGCACCTGCATCACGGCGCTGATCTCCAGTATCGGCACCAACAAAAACGCCAAGCGCACCGCTGTCATTCACCTAACCTTTAACATCATCGGCGTGGTGTGCGGTATGGCGCTGTTCTACGGTGCCAATGCCATCTTCCACTTTGCCTTTTTGGACAAAGCGGTGAACGGCGCAGACATTGCCGCTATTCACACCGCATTCAATGTATTTTGCACTGTGCTGCTGTTTCCCTTTGGCAAGCAGCTGGAAAAGCTGTCCTGCCTGATCGTGCGGGACAAGGCAGACAAGACGCAGCCCGCTGCCGCAGACAACGACGCACTGGTAGAGGAGCGCTTTTTGATGTCCCCGTCCTTTGCCATTGAGAAGTGCCGGGAGCGCACCAACGATATGGCCCGCCTGGCCCAGAAAAACACCCTGCTGTCCCTGGGCTTCATCCGGGTCTACAATAAGAAAGACAGCGAAGCTATTCACCAAAATGAAAAGGCGCTGGATGCCTTTGAGGACGAACTGGAGACCTACCTGGTCAAGATCAGCAGTATGCAGCTGAGTCTGGAGAACAGTATGCAGGTGAGCAAGCTGTCCCACGCCATCGGCAACTTTGAACGGATCGGCGACTACGCAGTGAATATTCTAAAAACCAAGCGCACCATGCACGAGGACAAAATCCACTTCTCCAAGGAAGCCTCCAAGGAGCTGGAAGTGATGAGCAGCGCCGTGCAGGAAATCATCACCAAGGCCACCAACGCCTTTATTGAGAACGATGTGGCTGCCGCCCAAACCATTGAGCCGCTGGAGCAGGTGATTGACAACTTAAAGGCAGAGCTGCGCGCCCGCCACACCAAGCGCTTGCAGGCCGGGGAATGCACCATTGAGACCGGTATGCTGTTCTTTGACATCATCAACAGCTTTGAGCGCATTGCGGACCACTGCTCCAATCTGGCTGTGTGCATTATCGAGCTGAGCCAGGGCAGCTACCAGACCCATCGCTACTTAAAGAGCGTAAAGAGCCAAGAGAACGCCCGGTTTATGGAAAGCTTTGAGGATTATTTGCGCAAATACGCATTGCACTAACGGTGAATTTTTGCTATGCTAAAGGGAGTAGGAGGTGACGGTGTGAGCCAAAAGATCTATATTGTAGAGGACGATGCCAGTATTCGAGAGCTGGAAAGCTATGCGCTAAAGAGCGCCGGATTTGAAACGCTGGGATTTGAGAACAGCCGGGATTTCTTCGCCCAAATGGAGAGCCACCTGCCGGATCTGATCCTGCTGGACATTATGCTGCCGGGCACAGACGGACTGAAAGTGCTGGAGACTATTCGCTCCACCCCCGCTTACAGCAAACTGCCCGTGATCCTGGTTACTGCCAAAACCGGCGAGATCGACGCAGTTAAGGGTCTGGACTCCGGCGCCGACGACTATATAACCAAGCCCTTTGGGGTGATGGAGCTGATCTCTCGGGTAAAGGCGCTGCTGCGCCGCATCGACCGGGTGAAGAAAGAGGATCTGAACTACGGCACCATTCGCATAGACGTGAGCCGACACACCGTGCAGGTAGACGGCAACGAAGTGGAGCTGACCTATAAAGAATACGAAATTCTCAAGTACCTGATGAAGAATCGGGGCATTGTGCTCACCAGGGACTCCCTGATGGAAAAAATTTGGGGCTACGATTTCGAACACGGCAACCGCACGGTGGATGTACATATCCAGTCCCTGCGCAAAAAGCTGGGCACCGCCGGGGACGCCATTAAAACCATTCGCAATGTGGGCTACAAGATCGGTGACTGATCATGCGTAAGAAAGTCTTTTTCCGTGTATTTTGCTTTACCGCTCTGGCAGTGATCGCCACCGTGGTACTCATCACCCTGGCGCTGACAGTGGCCCACGACAACACCGGTGCCTTGACCGGCGCCATCATCCGCAAGGAACTGCCCTATGTACTGGGCATTTTAGCGGCGGTGCTGGGGGCTTCCGTGCCGGTCAGCTACGCCATCACCGGCGCAATTATTCAACCGCTGGAACAGTTGGGCGAACACATCGACCATATTGACCGGGTACAAACCGAAAAAGAGCTGCGCCCCTTTGTGGAAAAGATCCGGGCCAATAATGAAAAAAAGCGCCAGCTGGAAAAACAAAAAAAGCAATTTACCGCCAATGTGTCCCACGAACTGAAAACCCCACTGACCTCCATTGCCGGTTATGCTGAACTGATCGAAAACGGAATGGCTCGGCCGGAGGACATAAAGCCCTTTGCCCACACCATTCGCAAGCAGGCGCTGCGGCTGGTGTCTTTGGCAGAGGATATTATTCAACTGTCCCAGTTAGAGGAGAACGACGGCGAAATCCTCTTTGAAGAAGTGAATTTAACGGAATTGGCGTCGGACTGTGTGCAGTCCCTGCAAATCAACGCCCAAAGCCGAACAGTAGACCTGCACCTGGCGGCCCCGGAAGCGCCCATTTACATTAAGGGCAACAAAAGCCTGCTGGAGGAACTGCTCTACAACCTGTGCGACAACGCCATTCGTTACAACCAGCCCCAAGGCAGTGTCACGGTAACCCTGCGGCCGGAGCAAGGCGGCACCGCCTTACAGGTGGCCGACACCGGCATCGGCATACCGGAGAAGTACCGGGAGCGTATCTTTGAACGCTTCTTTCGAGTGGACAAAAGCCGCAGCAAAGAGACCGGCGGGACCGGGCTGGGGCTGGCCATCGTCAAGCATATTGCCCAGGTGCACGACGCGCCGGTGGAGCTGGACAGCGTGGAGGGGCAAGGCACAACCATTACCGTGCACTTCCCGGAATAATATGGTATATATATTTATATAAGAAACGCACAGTCGTGGCAGCTGTCCGTTTTTTGCGTTTTTTATAGTTTTTATACATTTTACGGCATTTGTCAAATTTTCAGACATTTCGTTATAAATAACTAATTACAAATCGTTATCGCGGTCATATACTATGTGTAGAATTTTTAGAAAAGGAGTTTTAGTTGTGGCTACGAAGCAAAAAAAGCCGATGGCAAAGACCATCATCAAGGCCGCCGTAATTATCGGCGTGCTGATCATTCCGCTGATGTACAGTTACTTCTATCTGAGCGCGTTCTGGGATCCGTATTCCCGCTTGCAAGATGTATCTGTGGCGGTGGTCAACCTGGACCAAGGCGCCAAAATCAACGGTAAAGACCGCAATGTAGGTAAAGAAATTTGTGATAATTTAGAGGAAGACGGCTCGCTGGACTTCCACTTTGTCAGTGAGGCAGACGCAAAAGACGGTCTGATGAACGACAAGTATTACGCCGAGGTTCTGATTCCGGCAGACTTGACCGATTCCATCTCCACGGCCTCCAAGAATACCAAGAAGCAACACGCCCAAATCCAATATGTTGCCAACCAAAAGCGCAACTACTTAGCCTCCCAGATTTTGGAAAGCGGCATGATGCCCACCATTAAAGAAACCGTCAACGGTGCGGTAAACAAGGAAATCACCGCCACCCTGACAGATAAGCTTTACTCCGTGCCGGACGCGCTGGAGATCCTGAAAGACGGCTTACAGCAGCTGTCTGACGGCGCCGGTTCCGTAAAAGGCGGCACCCAGCAGCTGTCCACCGCCACCATCAGCCTGAATGTAGGCACGGAAAAGCTGGCAAAGGGCAGCAAAGACCTGGTCAGCGGCCTGTCTGTATTTAAGGCCGGTACCGCCAAGCTGGCAGACGGCGCCACCCAGGTAGACACCGGCGCCGCCAAGCTGCAAAAGGGCGCTGCCTCCTTGAAAGCCGGCACCCAGCAGTTAAACAACAATGTACCCGCCCTGAAAAGCGGCGTAAAGAAGCTGAACGACGGTGCCACCGCGTTGGCAGGCGGTTCCGCTGCCCTAAGCACCAACCTGAAAGCATATACCGACGGCGTGGCTAACGCCTCTGCCGGCAGCGACGATGTGATGGACGGTATCGCCAAACTCCAGTCCGGCATTACCGGTCTGGAAAGCGGCTTGGTCGACCTGAAGACCCAGTCCGCAGACGGCGCCACCGACCTGGCTGCCGCGGAGAAGAAGCTGGAGACTGGCGTGGACCAGATGACCACCCAGCTGAGCACCTACACCACCGGTGTAGACAGCCTGATCACCAACTTTGAGACCAGCGTAAAACTGCTCACCGGGGCTTATCCCTACATTAGCAACGCCGCTGTGCAGCAGCAGGTGGGTCAGTATCTGCAACAGTGCAACACCGCAGAAAATCGAGAGAAGCTTGCCAAACTGAAGCAGGGCAAGAGCCAGATCAATACCGGTTTGGCCTCCATGAAGCAGGGCGTGCAGCTGCTGGAGACCGACTCTGCCAAGAGTATGGCCAAACTGCAAGCGGGTATCGGTCAGGTACAGGCCGGTGTCAAAATGTTAGACGACGGTGCTGTGGCTCTAAACACCGGCACTGCAAAACTGCAAAAGGGCCTGCAAACCCTGGAAAAGAACAATGATGCGCTGAACGCAGGCGCAGCCGCCGTAGCCACCGGTGCAAGCCAGTTGGCAGACGGCACCGACACACTGCTGTCCTCTTCCGGCACCCTGGCCAAGGGCGTAACCGCACTGGACAGCGGCGCAGGCGATCTGCTGGCAGGCGTAAAGGCTCTGAAAATCGCCACTGCCCAGCTGGCAGACGGTTCTGACCAAATCAACACCAAGACGACGACCATTCAAAACGGTGCCTCCCAGCTGCAAAGCGGGATCAACCAGCTGAACGGCGGTGCCTCTCAACTGGAAAACGGTGCTGCCAAGCTGAACACCGGTGCCGCCGCATTAAAGGCCGGCACAGACACCGCCAAGGACGGTGTGGAGGAAAACCTGACCACCACCAACGACCAGCTGAAGGCTCTGGACGGCTTGGCCGATTACAGTGAGGAGCCGGTATCCACCGACACCCAGCATGTGCAGCCGGTAGACAACTACGGCTCCGCATTCGCCCCCTACTTTATGAGTCTGTCTATGTGGGTCGGCGGTTTGATGATCTTCTTCGGTATCTACCTGGATTATCAAAAGAAAATTCGTATTCTGTCTAAAGACAGCGACCATGTGGTACTGCGTGCATTCGTGTTCATGCTGCTGGGGCTGCTCCAGGCGGTGCTGCTGGCATTCGTAATCCATCACGTGCTTGGCATTAAAGTCGCCAACTTAGGTATGCTGTACCTGTCTTGCTGTTTGGTATCGCTGACCTTTATCTCGATCATTCAGTTCTGCCTGGTACACTTGGGCGACGCAGGCAAGTTCGTTGCGCTGCTGCTGCTGATCTTGCAGCTAACCTCCTGCGCAGGCACCTTCCCCATCGAGACCTGCCCCACCTTCTTCCAGAAGCTGTATCCGTTCATGCCCATGACCTACTCCGTGCGCCTGTTTAAGGAAGCACTGGCCGGCACATGGAACGGCAGCGTTACCAAGGATGTACTGATCCTGGTGGCCATTATGGTGGTATTCACCCTGGCAACCACCCTGCTGAGTGCCTACCGTGATCGTCATAAAATCAAAGAGATGATGGAAAACGGACCGGAAGCTGTGCTGAATAAATAAAATACTCAAACCCCTTTCAAGGAGCCTGTAAGCAATTGCAGGCTCCTTTTTTACGGCATAAACAAAGCCCCGACGGTGCTGCACCGCCGGGGTCCTTTCTGTTTTATGCGATTGTTACAGCGTACCGCTGGCCCGCTCTACCGCCACCTTTTGGCAATCGGCAGCCAAGTGACGCAGCTGCGCCGCCAACTGGTCCGGGGTCTTGCGCATTCCGCCGCGCACCCAATCCAGCACCGTGCCTGTAATGCCGTAGGCAAAAAAGTCCGCAATAAAGTGTTGTTCCTCCTCACTGACCTGCAAACCGGAGCGCAAGTTCAACTTAGCAACTGCGTCCCGAAACAGCGTCGCAGCACTCTGAAACAAGAATCGACGAAACTCATCGTCTGCGTGGAGCACCGCATTCTTATAAAGCGCCGCGTCCGCCGCCATCGTCTCAAACATTTGCAACAAATGGGTATTCCAGTTTTCAAAGGTCAGACCGTCGGTAAAGGGATCAAAAATCTCCTGTTTATAAATCTGACCCAGCAGGGCGTACTTGTCTGCAAAATGATAATAAAAGGTTTGACGATTGAGCTGGCACCGGTTCGTAATATCAGACACGGTGATCTTCTCAAAGGGCGTTTGGCGCATAATGTCCTTCAGCGCCGTCTCCAACGCGGTAACGGTTATTTTTTTTACAGACACAACATTTCCTCCCGGAATATTATTTTATATCGTAGCGGGCAACCGTCGGCGGATAAAATCATCCACGGTCCGATGATATTCTTCCTCATTGAGCAGGCAGCTTTGGGCGTGCTTGGCGTTGTCAAAAATTTTCAGTTCCTTTTTATCTGCCGGACACAGGTTATAGAGTTCGTACACCATCTCCGGGGGTACAAAGTCATCCAGCGCACCGTGGATAAAGAGAATGGGCACCTTGGCCTCTCGCACGCTTTGGCGCACATCTGTCTTTTCCAAATCGAACCCGGCCAGGCGCTTGTTCATCTCATTGAACAGCCACAGCACCGGCTGGGGGTGGCGCAGCCCGGCATTCCGAGCCACATAGGAAAACTCGTCCTTGGCACTGGTATAGGCGCAGTCGGAGATAATCAGCTTGACACAATCCGGGCAGCGGCTGCCTGCCAGCTGCAACACGGTAGCAGCGCCCATAGACACCCCGTGGAGTATCACGGTAATATCCTGCCCAAAGCGGGCAGTCAGGTACTCGATCCAGCGGAGCATATCTTGGCTCTCATAGTAATCAAAGCCCACATACTCGCCACCGGAGGCACCGGCGCCCACATGGTCGCAGCAAAAGAAACCGTAGCCCAGGTCGTGGTAGTGCTTAATAAAAGTATGCGGGTCCACCGTGTGGTCCGCATGGAACCCGTGGGAGCCGAACACAATCACCTTGGAGTCACCCTTCGGCGGCAGATAATACCCCCGCAGCAGGTCACCCCGGTCAGAGGTAATGGTGCAGTTCTCCACCGGCTGGGTGTTGACCCAATCGGTGTACTTTTGGCGCCAGGCGTCCGCCATAGCGTAATCGTCCTTGTCCTTCATCTCCATCAGGCGGGTCATGGGGCGCTTGGGGCGATCCCCACGACCCATCACCTGCTTATACAGATTGACCGCTTCTGCCGCAACCAAGCCCGCTGCGGCAGCGCCTAATGCCACTGTTTTCAACTTCATAAAAAATCCCCCTTATCCGCCGGCAGCCACAAGCGGCACACCTGCTTCTGTCCCTATTTTACCAAAAAACGACAGGGTTTTCAACTTTGGAAATTTACACGGCACCCGGCAGTGCCTGTCTATTAAAACAGCCCGCTTACCGGAGCAAGCGGGCCAAGGGAATACGCTTATTCTTCTACCGTTTTGGTGGCCACAAAGTGCACCCCGGTGCGGAAGATATTGTCTACCACCACATCGCCAACATGCACCGGCGCCGTGACCTCCACTTTGTCCAGAAGCCGCATGGCCTCCTCCATCATATACTTGGGGATCTGGCCGTCCGTCTTTACCGGCAGGCGGCAAGCGCTTTTGCTGCGCAGCCGCACGGTGGAGGTGATTACCCGGGTGGGGTTCTTCAACTCATTGTGACCGTACTCCGCACCCCGAGGACAGCGATTGCCGGTCACCGTATAACCGTGCTCCTCATCTACCTTTAAGTGGCAGCCCTTGGGGCACATAATGCAAATCAAATCCTTCATGCCTGTACCTCCTCTGCTGCAATATGCAAGGTGTCGCCGTCCATCCGTGCCAGCAGCGCCTTAGGAATCTTAATGGTCTCCATCTCGCCGGGAGCCATGTGCTCCCGCTTAAAAGACGCAATGACCTGATCGCCGCAGGTCACCTGAATGCGGCTCTCCTTAAACACGCGCCGCACCCGGAAGTAGAACTCCACACCGTCACTGTCTGCACGGAAACGCTGGGGCACCGTATAGCCGATATGGGCATTGGTGGTCACCTGCACTGTGCGCTCCCGATCCAGCTCGCCGGCCTGCACATAATCCGCAGCCGCCGCGCCGGCAGCCATACTCTCTGCGGTCACAAAGTCTACCAAATCATGCACATGCAGCGCATTGCCGCAGGCAAAAATGCCGGGCACCGAGGTCTCCCGGTTCTCATACACCAACGCGCCGTTGGTGCGTGGATCCATAACGATTCCGGCGTCCCGGGTCAATTCATTCTCCGGGATCAGCCCCACGGACAACAGCACCGTGTCACAGTCAAAGGTCATCTCCGTACCGGGAATGGGACGGCGCTGGTCGTCCACTTGGGACACTACCACCTGCTCCACCCGGGCTTTGCCCCGAATGTCCGTAATGGTGTGGGACAGATACAACGGAATATCAAAATCCTCCAGGCACTGCACAATGTTACGCTGCAACCCGCCGGAATAAGGCATTACCTCTACGCAGGCCAGCACCTTGGCGCCCTCCAGGGTCATACGCCGAGCCATAATCAGCCCAATGTCACCGGAGCCGAGAATGACCACACGCTTGCCCACCATGTAGCCCTCCATATTCACATACCGCTGGGCAGCACCGGCAGTGAGCACACCGGCCGGGCGCGTGCCGGGAATGGAGATGGCGCCGCGGGTGCGCTCTCTGCACCCCATGGCCAGCACAATGCTCTTGGCCTCCAGCACCCGGTAGCCCTCTTTCTTGCTTACCGCATGCACCTGCTTCTCCGGGGTCACCTGGAGCACCATGGTGTCCAGGAATACCCCCACGCCGGTGTCCGCCACCATGGCGGCAAAGCGAGAGGCGTACTCCGGACCGGTAAGCTGCTCTTTGAAGTAATGCAGGCCAAAGCCGTTATGGATACACTGGTTGAGAATACCGCCCAGTTCTTTGTCCCGCTCTAAGATGGCAATGTGTTTCAACCCTTTGTTCCAGGCTGCATAGGCAGCTGCCAAACCGGCAGGTCCGCCGCCAATTACGATCAGATCATACATTACGCACGCACCTCCCCTTTTGTATAGGCAGTAAGAATTTCGCTGCCGTCCCGATCCTGCAAAATCGTCAACGGCGACACGCCCAGTTCCCGCGCCAGCAGGTCTACCACCCGCGGCCCGCAAAAGCCGCCCTGGCAGCGCCCCATACCGGCGCCGGTGCGGCGCTTAATGCCGTCTACGGATACCGGCGGAATAGGCGAATGAATGGCGTCTAAAATCTCGCCCTCCGTCACCGTCTCACATCGGCAAATCACCCGCCCGTAAGCAGGGTTTTTCTCAATCAGCGCCTTGCGTTCCGCAGCGCTCAACCGGTTGAAATGCACTTTCTCCCGGCTGTCTATGTAGCTGTCTTTCTCCGTCAGATCCAGTCCGTCTGCGGCCAGCAGCTCCGCCGCATAATCGGCAATGGCCGGCGCAGAAGTCAGCCCGGGAGAGCGAATGCCCGCCACATTCAGGAAATGCGCCGCCGCAAAATCAATAATAAAGTCATCCACGGTGGAATTGGCCCGCATACCGGCAAAGTTGCGGATATTCTGGCGAAAATCCACGCCGGGCACCGTGCGCACCGCTTTTTGGCGCACCTCAGCCAGGCCCGCTGCGGTGTCAGATGTATCGTCCGGATCCCGGCGCACCACCGCATTTGGTCCTACGATCAAATTGCCGTGCACCGTAGGCGCCACCAGCACGCCCTTGCCTTCTTTGCCCGGGCACTGAAAAATCACCGTAGACACCCGGTTGCCCTCGCACTTATCCAGCAGGTAATACTCGCCTACCGTAGGCTCTACGGTAAAGGACGGCGCCGCCACCAGGTTGTTCACCCGATCGGCGTACACGCCGGCAGCGTTAATCACATACCGTGCCTCCACCGTGTCTTTGCCGTCGGACAGGGCATAGCCCTCCGCTGTCTTTTCAATCTTCTCCACCGGGAACCGACGGCGCAGTTCACAACCGTTTTGCACCGCCACCTCGGCCATAGCCAAACCAAACTCCCAAGGATTAACAATGGCTGCCGTAGGCGCCCACAAAGCACCCTTGGCCGTCTCCGTTACATTGGGCTCCTTGGCTCGCACCTGCGCGGCGTCCCAAAGCTCCAGCCCCGGCACACCGTTCTCGCGCCCCCGCTCCAGCAGGTCCTGCAAGGTATCCATGTCTTCATCGTTCAAGGCCACCACCAGGGAGCCGGTGTCTTTCCAAGACACATGGAGCTTTTTGCAAATCTCCCGGCTCATGGCATTGCCTTTTACATTCAGCTTGGCCATCAGCGTACCCGGGTGCGGATCGTACCCGGCGTGCATAATGGCGCTGTTGGCGCGGGTGGCACCCATACAGATGTCGTTCTCTTTCTCCAACAGAACGACCCGCACCCGGCAGCGCGCCAGCCGATAAGCACAGGCACACCCGGCAATACCGCCGCCGATGATCGCTACATCATACATTTGTATATCCCCCTTATTCTTGCAAAACAGGCAAAAAAATAAGCAACGAAAAAAGACGGAGCGCTCTGCTCCGTGCTTTTACCGTTGCTCAAATCTCTCGGCTGTTATGCACTTAAAGTAATTTTAGTATAACACAAAGAATTGCCGCTGGCAATACGCAAAAAAGATAATGAACACTTGTACATTATCTTACATCTGCCAAACCCCCGGATTGGTGGAGGACACCGCCAGTGCGCCCGCCTCCAGGGCGTTGACCACATCGGCCTTTTCCGTCACCAATCCCCCGGCGATAATGGGCTTTCCACAGGTGGCAGCCACCCGATGAATCACCTTTGGCATAAGCCCGGGCAGCACCTCGATCAAATCCACACAGCGCTCATTCTTCATTTTGGCTATATTTTCCATTGCAATGGAATCAATCAGAAAAAAGCGCAAAATGGTGCGCAGACCCTTGGCCTTGGCAAAGCGCAACAGCGGCAGCCGGGTAGAAATAATCCCATCCGGCCGGGCTGCGTGAATCAGATAATCCACTGCTGCCTCCCGGGCAGACAGACCTTCGATCAGGTCTGCGTGCACAAATACCGTTTTGCCCGCCGTCTTCAGCTCGGCCACAATCCGCGGCACGGAATTCAAATCTCCAAACAGCACAAATACCACCCGGCACGGACTGTTCAGACACCGCTCCAACCCCGGCTCGTCCTTTACAGCTGCCACAATGGGGCTGTCCCCCAGCGTATTTTCCAAAAATCCCATACTGTTCCCCCCTGTACGGTTTTGGCTTTTTCTCCCTCTCATTGTACCTGTTTTTTCCCGGCAAGTCAACCGGGGACAATCGGGTATTGCTTTAGACGCTGAATATGGTACAATAGGCTTGAAAGACAGGGGGATTTTTTATGTTAAAAGAAGCACTGCGTGCCCGCACGGCGGGTACGGCCAAAGAGAAGCAGATTTTTATTTTCGGTCACTGCCGGCTGACGGTACTGACCCCGCGACTGATCCGGGTAGAGCACTGCCCCGACGGCGCATTTGAAGACCGAGCCAGCACTGCCGTGTGGTTCCGAGCCTTTGATGTGCCACCGTGCAAGGCGACACTGCACCGGGGAACGATCACCCTAACCACACCGGAGATCACCCTCACCGTCCACGCCCGCACCGGCACGCCGCAGACGGTAACTTTTTCAAACGGCAAAATGGCGGACTGCCTAAACTTCGGCAACCTGCACGGCACCTGCCGCACCCTGGACGCTACCTTTGGGCCGGTACCTTTGCAGGACGGCCTGGTGTCCCGGGACGGGGTGAGCCTCTTAGACGACAGTCGCAGCTTTTTGCTGGATGCGGACGGCCGTTTCTGCCCCCGCAAGAGAAAGGGCAAAGATGTGTACGTGTTTGCCTACGACCACGACTACCGGGCGGCGGTACAGGATTTTTATAAAATCAGCGGATCGGTGCCCCTGATCCCCCGGTTTGCCCTGGGCGTGTGGTGGAGCCGCTACCATGCCTACACCCAGGAGGAATACTTAGGGCTGATGAAGCGCTTTGCGGCGGAAAATGTGCCGCTGACGGTAGCCACCGTGGATATGGACTGGCACTGGACAGACCCCAACAAACGCTTTGGCACCCACTATAAGGGCAAAGACGGCTGGACAGGCTATTCCTGGAATACGGAACTGTTCCCGGACTACAAGGCCTTTTTGCAGGATCTGCACCAAATGGGGCTGCACACCACCGTCAACCTGCACCCGGCGGACGGGGTGCGCGCCTTTGAAGATCCGTACCCGGCCATGGCTAAGGCGATGGGGCTGGACCCGAAAACCAAGCAGGATATTCCGTTCCGGTGCGGCAACGATACCTTTTGGAACGCCTACTTTGATGTGCTCCACAAGCCCTACGAAAAAGAGGGCGTGGACTTTTGGTGGTTGGACTGGCAACAGGGCAAAAAAAGCGATGTGCCCGGGCTGGACCCGCTGGTGGCGCTGAATCACTACCATTATTTGGATAACGCAGAGAACGGCCGGCTGCCGCTGATCCTGTCCCGCTACAGCGGCCCCGGTGCCCACCGCTATCCCCTGGGCTTTTCCGGTGACACCGCCCAAAACTGGCGGGTGCTGCACTTTCAGCCCTACTTTACAGCTACGGCAGCCAATGTGGGCTACACCTGGTGGAGCCACGACATCGGCGGCCACTACCTGGGCGAGCGCAACGAGGAGCTGTACCTGCGCTGGCTGCAACTGGGGGTATTCAGCCCCATTCTGCGGCTGCACTCCACCTCCAACGACCTGATGGGCAAAGAGCCTTGGCGCTATCGGCCGGATGTGTGCGCCGCTGCCAAGGACTGGCTGCGCCTGCGCCATCGGCTAATCCCCTACCTCTACACAATGGACGCTCGCACCCATCGGGAGGGACTGGCCCTGTGTGAGCCACTGTACTATGCCTACCCGGAGGCGGAGGAAGCCTACGACAAAGCCTACTGCAACGGCTACCTGTTTGGCAGCCAACTGTTGGTGTACCCCATCACCTCTCCGCAAAAAAAGCAGCTGGGTATGGGCGCTGTGGACGCCTGGATCCCGCCGGGACGGTGGACAGATCTGTTCACCGGGGCGGTCTACACCGGTCCCCTGTGCCTGACCCTTCACCGAGAATTGACGGAAATGCCGGTGCTGGCCAAGGCCGGAGCCATCCTACCGCTAAGCGACGACCCGGGCAACGCCTGTGGCAACCCGGCGGCGCTGACCCTGTGGCTCTATGCCGGGGACGGCGACTTTACCTTATATGAGGACAACGGCCAAACGGATTTTGACACCCACAAAGCCGAGACCCAAATCACCCAGCAGCTGCAAGGCAGTACTCTGACGGTGACTGTGGCGCCCACCGCCGGCGACTGCACCGTGCTGCCGAAAAAGCGACAGCTAACCTTGGTATTCAAGGATCTGGAGCCGTCCGTCCTCACCTGCGCAGAAGCGGAAGTGACCCAAAATGCCGCAGGCGAAGCTACCGTAATTTTTACCGACTATGCTCCTACTGTGGGGATACAACTGCACCTGCAAGGGGCTACCTACCGCAAGGCGGCATCGGTCAAGGATCGGGTGCTGAACATCTTTTGCCGCTGGCAGGGCAGCAATGCACACAAAACCGAGTGCTACCGTTTGTTCAAAATCGCCAAAACCAAGGAGGAACTGCGCCGGGCGCTGAAGCGCACCCGCCTACCGGGCACCGTGCGCCGGGCAGTAGAAGAAGCCCTCTTGCAAACGGACGCATAATCGTGTAAAATGGTACGGCAAATCAACGAGAGGGCGGCAGACATCTGCCGAAAATGAAAATTATGGAACAACGCGAACAACTGGGCAGCCGCCTGGGCTTTATTCTGCTGAGCGCCGGGTGCGCCATCGGCATTGGCAATGTGTGGAAATTCCCATACATGGTGGGGCAATACGGCGGCGGTGCCTTTGTACTGATCTATCTGTTTTTCTTAGTGATCCTGGGCATACCGGTGATGACCATGGAATTTGCCATGGGTCGCGCCGGCCAGCGCAGCCCCGCCCGGCTGTACCAGCAGTTGGAGCCGAAGGGCAGCAAGTGGCACCTGCACGGCTATGTGGCCATGGCCGGCAACTATATTCTGATGATGTTTTACACCAGCGTGGCCGGGTGGATGCTGGACTACTTTGTCCGCACCGCCGGCGGCCAGTTCGTAGGCGCCGACACCGACGGTGTGGCGGCACAATTCAGCCAAATGCTGGGCGACCCGCTACGCATGACCCTGTTTATGGGCATTATCGTCGTGTTGGGCTTCTTGGTGTGCTCCTTTAGTCTGCAAAAGGGGCTGGAGCGCATTACCAAGTGGATGATGGTGGCACTGCTGGTGATTATGGTGGTGCTGGCCATCAACAGTGTGTGCACCGCCGGGGGCAGCCAGGGGCTGCGCTTTTACCTGGTGCCGGATTTAGCGCGGATGAAGAAAGTGGGCATCGGCAATGTGGTGGCCGGGGCCATGAATCAGGCGTTCTTTACCCTGAGTCTGGGCATCGGCGCTATGGCCATCTTTGGCAGCTATATCGGCAAGGAGCGCGCACTGATGGGCGAATCTGCCCGGGTGGCGGCACTGGACACGCTGGTGGCTCTGTGCTCCGGACTGATCATTTTCCCCGCCTGCTTTGCCTACGGTGTGCAACCGGACAGCGGTCCCAGCCTGATCTTCATTACCCTGCCTAATATCTTTAACCATATGCCCCTGGGGCGCGTGTGGGGCAGCCTGTTCTTTGTGTTTATGAGCTTTGCCGCCTTTTCCACCGTGCTGGGCGTGTTTGAAAACATTGTGTCCTGCACCATGGATCTGTCCGGCTGGAGCCGCAAAAAAGCCTGCCTGTTCAACGGCATTCTCATGCTCCTGCTGAGTATGCCCTGCGTATTAGGGTTCAATGTGCTCTCCAAGTTCCAGCCTTTGGGTCCGGGCACCGGCGTGCTGGATCTGGAGGACTTTGTGGTGAGCAATCTGCTGCTGCCGCTGGGCTCTCTCATCTTTATTTTCTTCTGCACCTCCCGCTACGGCTGGGGCTGGAAGGACTTTACCAAAGAGGCCAACACCGGCAAGGGACTGAAAGTGCAGCGCTGGATGCGTGGCTATATGTGCTATGTGCTGCCGGTACTGGTGGCCGTAATCCTGGTGCTGGGGCTGATCCGCCACTGATTAAACGGCAGTCACGCCAAATTGTCGCATAAATAAAGACAAAAAGCCTTTTCTGCAATGGAAGTTGCAAAAAAGGCTTTCTTTTTTACCCGGGATAGGCTACTCTATATCTTAGGATCGTGTTGCCAAAAATCGAAAACGCAACCGGAACATATAGGGGGAAGCAATATGGAAGAAAAGAAGTATATCGGCCGCCGGGAACAAACCGGCTTTTTGGTGGGTCTCAGCGGCCAAAATATGGTCTATTCCCTAATTGGAGCGTCATTCTTTACTTATTTTATGACGGATATTGCCCTGTTCCCGGCACTGGTGGTCAGCGTGCTGCTGATCGTAATGAAAGTGTGGGACGGGGTCAACGATCCCATTGTCGGCTCCTTTATTGATAAACACACTTTCAAAAACGGCGAAAAGCTGCGGCCGTTTTTGCGCTACACCCCGCTGCCGGTAGGGATCTTTACCGTGCTGCTGTTTGTGGTGTTCTCTACCAAAGAAGAGCTGTTGTGGCTGCGGGTCAGCTACTTTGTGATTATGTATATTTGTTGGGATCTGGCCTACACGGTGCAGGATGTGTCCATCTGGGGCATTACCGCCGCCGTATCGCCCAATTCCAATGAGCGGGACCGGTTCGTCCAATGGGCGCGCACCATCGGCTCCTGCGTATATAGCGCATTCAGCACCGTCATTCCCATGGCGCTGGAGATGATCGCCAATGCCGCCGGGGCAAGTATGGCGCTGATGGCGCTGGTATTTGCCCTGATTTTCGGGCTAGGCGGCTCCATGCTCAGCTACCGCTGCTATGCGGCACAGGAGCGGATCCATGTGGTGCAGGAGGTGCAGCAGCAAAGCCTGTGGGAGAGCTTTTCCTTGCTGTTTAAGAACAAAATGCTGCTGCTTGTGACCCTTGCCAACCTACTGGGTGCTTTGGGCTTTGGCGCCAATTTGGTGACCTACTTCTTCAAGTACGAGATTGCCGCGGACTTTTTGGGCGAGAACAGCCTGATCGGCGCGCTGGGGCTGTCCACCATCTACTACATTATGACCGGGCTGCCGGGCTTTTTAGGTATGCTGGCGGCAGATAAGATCAAAAAATGGTGTCACGGCTATGTGAATGCTCTGATCGTGATGCAGGCCTGCAATATTTTAGCGCGCATTGCCGCGTACTTTATTGGATTTGAGGGCAAGAATTTGTGGTTTGCCATGGCGGTGATCGGCCTGGGCGGTATTCCCCTGGGCGCCGCCTCCATTGCCCAAACCGCCATCTTCTGCGACAGCATCGACTATATGGAGTGGAAGACCGGCAAGCGCACCGAAGGCATCACCTTCTCCATGCAGACCTCGTTTACAAAGATCTCCAGCGGCATTACCGCCGGCCTAGCGACCCTGGCACTGCACCTGCTGCACTACAAGCCCATTGAGGGGGCGTCCACCTACCTGGGCACCCAAAGTGCCGCCTTTGACCGCTGGATCTGGCCGCTGGTGATTCTAACCCCGGCCATTGCCAGTCTGCTGTATATTGTCCCGCTGCTGTTTATCCGCTACACCCCCGCCCAACGGGCGCAGGTGGAGCAGGAGCTGAAAGCCCGCCGGGCAGCGACGGACAGCCAAAACACTTGATACACACAAAAAGAGCACGCAGTGCAAACTGCGTGCTCTTTTTGTTTTTGTCTATTTACAGAGTCGTGTTAGCAGTAACAACCGCCCGGTGTCAATCCCCCAGAGTGAACTGCACCTCCACCGGCTCACCGGCCTTGCAGTGCAGAGTGCGTACCGTTTGGCCGCAGCGCACGGTCAGCGTGCGGTCCACATCGGCGGTGAGCACCGCCTGCACCGTACCAGCCGCCAGATCCCATTGCAGCCGGGTAACGGTGGCCCGGTTGCGGGTCTTTAGTCCGGTGAGGGTGCCCCTGTCAAATCCGCTCTCCGGCAGCGCCGGCAGCAGTTCGATCTCATCGTCATTGGAGTACACCAGCGCCTCGTGCACAATGCCCAAATAGCCGATGGCAAAGTCCGTACAGTAGCAGCTGCCCCGGTCATAGTCATGGTTGGTCATCAGGGAGTTGTACCGGATCTTATGGTTCATCAAATTCACCAGTGCGTCCGTCAAGGCAGCGCGGTCTTGCAGCCGGGCAGCGATCAGGCTGCGGTGCACCAGGGCGTGGGATGCCTCATTCTCGCTTTTCCGGTTCTCTACCGCCTGCTTGCAGGCAGCGGTCAGCCGGGCATTGCCCCGGGTCTCCATCAGCGGCCAGGCACAGTACAGGTGGCTCAGGTGCCGGTGCTCGTTATTCTCCTCAAAAGCAGTCGTAGCCCATTCCTTTAGCGCTCCGGTATCGTCATACAGATAAGGCGGCAGGTTCAATTTCAACTGCTTCCACCGACTTTGGTCCGCGCCGGGAGCCACATCGTTCATCACGGAAAGCAGCATTTCCATATTATCCCGGCAAGCAGCAATATCAATGGCGCAGTTGGCGTCTGACGGGCTGGCGTAATTATCCGGATTATTTTCCGGCGAATAGCTGGGCACAATGCAGTAACTTTCACCCTCGCCCAGCGCCGTCTTTCCCTTTTCATAATGAATGGAGCCGTCCGCCGAAGTGTAATATTCCGGGGTCAGCAGCTGCGCCCAGTAGTTGGCGGCCTTGGTCAGCAGCGGGTAGAGAATATCCTCCTCCAGCCGCAGATAGCCCCGCTTCTCTATGGCTGCCACCTGGGCATCGGTCAGATCCTTTTCCGTGACAGACAGAACGGAGCGCAGCGCCTGCAAGTTGAATTCGTCGCTAAGGGGGATCTGAATATTGCCGTAGCTTTGCAGGGTCTCATACAGCGGGCGCAGCATCCAGGACGCCCCGGCGTTCCAGTACCGGAAGGGGTAGGGATAGCAGGTCTCCGTCAGCACCGCCTTGTCCCCGTCCGTATTCACCGGTGCCTGAATAGCGTCTGTAAAGCCGTGGGTGGCCCGGGCATTTTCCTCCCAATCCGGCATTTGGCGCAGCAGGAAGTATACATAGCCTTGAGGGCTGCGGCTCATATTGGAACTATTCAGAGCCGCCGTTTGCAGGTTCACATTGGCGTCCATGGTGTACTTGCTGCCCCAGCCGGTGTTCCACTCCCCGGTCCACATACCGTAAAGCCGCCCGGTAGAATACCCGGCGCAGCACAGGGTTGCGTACCGCCCGGCATAGTAAGTACGCTGGGCCAGCGCCGCGTTGATTTCTTTCTTGCCCTTTTGCGCTTTCAGCAGCGCCTCGTTAGGCTGGAGATTCTCATCACTCAGGGTCAAAGTCACCGCGTCAAATTGGGGCCGGTACACCTTTAAATGCGCCGCCAGCGCGGCGTCATAATCAAAAGCACCGTCGGTGCTGTACCGGGCGGCCACCGTCTCCAGCTGCGCGCGCAGATCTGCCAGCAGCGGATACTCCGTCTGCCCGGCAAAGTCCGATAGTTTGCCCATCTCCAGGGTGTAGTCGCTAACGGTCAGCAGCACCAGTCCGGCAGCGCCGGTAATGCGCACCCCGGTATTGTCGCCAACAAACTGGCGCTCTTTGGTCTGCTTGTCCAGCGTCACCCGCTCCCGGGTGCCGCCCACCGGCAGCACATAGGTCAAAGTGGCATAGCCGCCGGTCTTGCGCTCGCTGTTCTCATAATCCGGGTAATGGGCGATCAGCCCCAGGGCGCTGCCGTCCTGGGCCGTGACCTTTTTATATTGCAGGTCCACCTCTTCACTTTTGCCAAAGTTGGCCAGTGTGGACAGATCGTCGTAGCTGAGCGTCAGGTCCAGCGCCGTACCCGTCGTGGACGGGTCCAGCCGGGTGATCACCACGCCGTCCGCCATGGAGGTGATGGAGCGGCGCAGCCAGGTGCCGTTCTTGTCCGTATAGCGCACGCCCACTTGACCGGTGGCGTAATCAGTATAGCGCACATAATCCTTGGCATGCGCCTTGGTCTGCGCCATCCGTAATTGGCCGCCCGGATGATACCGGTACACATCGTCATAACTGGCGTTGTCTGTAATATCCTGCCCTTTAATGATCTGCTGGCGCACCGTCTCCAGCTCATTTGCCGTGTCCGGGCAGGTGCGGGCGTTTTTATTAGGCAGCAGGAAGTGCATATTTTGGAAAATAAAAGTATCGCTGTATGGGTCGCCGCTGGTGACGAACCCTTGCAGTCCGTTTCCGGAGACCATACCCTGCCGCCAACTGTCTGTCTTGTTGGTCTTATTGTCCTTCAGCGATGTGTAGGTGCTGCTGTAACTGACCTTTTGCAGGTCGCCAAACAGGTCTTTTACCACCGCTGTGTCCGTTTGTCCGGCGCAGGCAGCCAGCGAGGCCAGTAGCCCGGCAGTCAGCAGCAGGCACAGGCATTTTTTCAGTATAGCTTTCATTTTTTTGTTTCCCCTTCCAGAGAGAATGCGCGTTCTTTGCTTCAGCAAAACCGATTGAAGCGCCTCTCATCCTCATTATATCACAAGCACATCCCTATACGCAATAAAAAGCGCCCTGCTGCTGCAAGGCGCTTTTTGCATATCGCTTTTCATCCAACTCAAAGCTGCCGGTATAATTGTCGCCAAACTGAATGTTTTGGTTCAGTCCGTCTCCTTCAAAATCATCTTGGAACACTCACAAATTTATATAGTCAAAACAGGTCCTCTACCCCGTTTGATTCACGAAATACGGTCAACAAATCCCCATACCCGGCCATACGCTCCACCCGGGTCACACTGCTGTCTACCATATTCACAGACTGCACCGCGCCCTGGGGCAGAACCATCACCTTGGCAACGCACAGCAAAACGGCAACGAGTAACACCGCCCCAAAGCGCATGGCAAATATGCAAAGGCCCCGAAAGCCGGCAGTCCAGTTGCCCCGCCGTAGAGAAAAGCGGGCGCAAAGCACACCGTAAAGCAGCACACTGGTAACCATATCCTGCAACAGCCAAACCGCCTGTTTTCCATACGCCGCGGTCACGCCCCTGCCGTAAAGCAGCAGCGCCAGCCACACGCCGCCGGTGAGGATACCCATAAGAGCCACCCACACTCGACCGCCCTGATCCACGGCAGCGGTCAGCCCGGCGCACCGGGCCGCCCACCAAAGGGCAAAGAGCAAAAAGGCCAACTGCCCAATCTGCCGCACCAAGTCAACCGGCAACAGAAAAGACCCGCCATAAATCACCAAATCGAGAACCAACCTGGCCGCCAGCACGCCGCCTACGGTGCGCAGCCAGGGCTTGGCCCCAAAGGGCGCCACCGTTTTCGGCCCCAAGCTGCGGCGGCAAATGCCCGCCAGCAGCAGAGAGAACAGCACATAGTAAAGCAGGCGGGTCAGCAGCTGCCACACCCCGCCCGCTGCCGGCAGCTGTAACAGGCAGGTATTGTAGGGCTGCCAAATCGCATAAAATACCGGCGCCAGCGCCAAAACCAATGTGCATAAAATTGCCCGGTACACGCCCAGTGCTTTTGACTGCTTATCCATCCGACTTCCTCTTTTCATTACTGAATCACAGGTTCAGTATAAACAAAGTCCGTCTACCTTGTCAACCCCCGCCTGCTTTACCAATCTCCGGACTGCCACCTATCGAAAAACGCCGGTGAACTTATATTGACACGCCGCACGCTAAATGCTATACTCATAAAGACAATTTAGCGTGCGTTTGGTGCCTTTGCGCGCCCCGCTAAAGGCTGAAAAGGGAATCCGGTGCGAATCCGGAGCAGCCCGAACCTCTACTGTATTTGCCGACAAGAAAGCACCGCCGTTTGGGTAACGGCAGCCATTGCTCCCCCGGAAGTGAGAAGGCCGCTTTTGCGAATGAAGCATAAGTCAGGAGACCTGCCGCGCACGAGCTGTTGTTTGCGGTGCTTTAGGTTGGAAGTGCAGTTTTGCTTTAGAACGGGATCGTTCTAAGGCTCTTTTTGCGTACCCATACTATCCGTGCCGCCAGATCGGCACGGCTTTTTTGTGCCGCAAAAGGAGGAGAAAAATGAAAAAACACATTACCCGCAGCCTTTGCTGCCTGCTGGCCCTGCTGCTTTGCCTGGGCAGCGCCATCTACACCCCGGCAGCCCAGGACGACCAGGCCCAGGTGTCCTTTACCGTGACCCTGGCCACCGGCAAGACCACCGACTACGCCACCCTAAAGGTACAGGACAAGGACGGCAAGACCATGCCCTGCCAGGAGGACGAGTACGGCTACGACACCTACGACTACCTGCTGCCCGCCGGTGACTACACCTACACCGCCACCTACCAAAGCGGCAGCCAGACCGCCAGCGGCAGCTTTACCGTTGCTGCCGGCGAGAACCGTCGGATCCCGGTACAGCTGACCTACACCCAATACAAGGTACGGTTCAACACCACCCCGCAAAACGCCACGGTGGCTCTGTACAAAAACGGCGCTTCCGGCGCCTATGGCGACCCGATCCTGCCGGACGAACAGGGGTACTATACCATCATCTTCGGTCAGTACCGCTACATCGTCAGCGCCGAGGGCTACACCACCGTCAACAAGACCTTTAACGCTACGGACACCGCGCTGAAAAACAACAACTATGTGATCACCGTTAAGCTGGAAAGCCCGGCAGACAAGCTGCTGACCCAGGCGGACAACGCTCTGTTCAGCGTCTCCGGCGACGGACTGGCGATGATCGAGTACAGCGGCGTGCACAGCGACCCGGACTTTGGTCATTATGCAGACATTGACTCCGACGATCAGGATGTAAATGTACAGAGCGCCATTGAAGCATACCTGGCCAAAAAAGTGAAGTCCGACTACCCGATCACCGTAACGGTGGACAAGGTAGAGAACGACCAGTGGGACGAGGACTACACCGTGATCGACAAGAACGGCAAAATTCACTACGACGCCGTTACCGACGATATGCTGAACTTTGACGAGACCGGCGCAGAGCTGACCGTCTCCGTGACCCTCACCTGCCTGCAAAGCACCAAGGAAAGCGAAGTGACAGTGCTGGTGCCCATGCATACATACAGCCGCCAGGAGCGCCTGGACGCGGCTGCCAAAAAGGCTGCCGATCTGCAAACCCTGCTGGGCGACAACACCGCAGCCGACCGGGTGACCGAACCGGTAAACCTGCCCACCGGCGACGACGACTTCAGCTACTACGGCATTGTCACCGGCTGGACCAGTGACCACCCGGAGGTGATCGACCCCACCACCGGCGCCGTGACGCCCGCCAAGGCAGACACCATCGTTACCCTGACGGTCAAGGCCTTTTACACCGCCGCCCAACTGGAAGAAGCCGGTTTTCTCTTTGATCCCGGCCCCTTGGGCGACAACCAAAGCCTGCAAACGGTGACCCTCACCGTGCCCGGGACCGGCGAGCCAGAGCCGCCCACCGACCCGGAAGGCCCTACCGATCCCCAGCCGCCAACGAACCCGGAAGGTCCCACCGATCCGGTACAGCCTACGGACCCCGCAGCGCCCACCGACCCGGTGAACCCCACAGAGCCTACTACGACGGAAGAGACTACCACCAAACAGACAGAGACCACTACAAAATCCGCCAAGGCCGCCAAAAAGAACACGGCCAAATCCCCCTCCACCGGCCACACCGGCGCTGCTGCCGGCGCACTGCTGTGCGGTGCTGCGCTGCTGGCGCTGACCGCCGCCAAGCGTAAGCACACGGAGGAATAAAAAAAGCGCTTGCCTGTTGGGGCAAAGACGGCTATAATAAGAAAGGGCAACGGTGCACAAGGCTCCGTTGCCTGTTTTTTTATCCACTCCGCAAGGGAGGACAAAGTGATGAATATTTTTGAGATTTTAGGCCCGGTGATGGTGGGGCCGTCCAGCTCTCACACCGCCGGTGCGGTGCGGATCGGCTACATCTCCCGCCAACTGCTGGGGGAGCCGGTTAAGGACGCCACCCTGGGGCTGTACGGCTCCTTTTGGCTCACCGGCAGCGGCCACGGCACGCCCCTGGCGCTGATCGCCGGGCTGTGCGGTATGCACCCGGACGACGCCCGGATTCCCCGGGCTTTTGCCGTTGCCAAGGCTCGAGGCATGCGCTTTCGGCTGGAGCAGGCCAAGCTAAAGAACGCCCACCCCAACTCCGTGCAGCTGCACCTGGTGGGTGAAAGCGGCAAGGTGCTGGATCTGATCGGCCAGTCCCTGGGCGGCTCCATCATCAATATTGCAGAGATCGACGGGCTGGAGGCCAACGTAAGCGGCGACTACCCCACCCTGATTGTCAGCAACACCGATGTGCCCGGTATGGTAGCCAAGATCAGCGCCTTACTGGCACAGGCAGAGGTGAATATTGCGGAAATGCGGCTGTACCGCTCCGGGCGGGGCAAGCGGGCCGCCTTTATTGCTGAATGCGACCAAGAGATACCCGCCGCCACCATTGCCGCCATTCGCGCCCTGGAGGGTATTAAAAAAGTCAGTTATCTGAGTTTGGAGGAAACACCATGCCATACCATTCAATAGACGAGATCCTGCGCCGCTGCCGGGACCGGGCGTGCCCCTTTTGGCAGGTGGTGCTCACCACCCAGGCCAAGGAAACCCAAGTACCGGAGAGCGCCGTGCTGGACCAAATGGACCAAATGGCAAAGGCCATGGAGGACTCCATCACCCAGTACGATCCGACAGCGGTGACCACCGGCAAAATGGGCGGCCAAAACGGCGCCCGGCTGGCGGAATATAACCAAAAAGGCGATACCCTGTTGGGGGACTACCTGTCCGCTGTGATCGCCGCAGCGGTACAGGTGGCAGAGAGCAACGCCTGTATGAAGCGCATTGTAGCCGCCCCCACTGCCGGCAGCTGCGGGGTAATTCCGGCAGTGCTCATCACCTATCAGAAACAACAGGGTCTGCCCCGCCAAGAACTGCTGCGTGCCCTGCTGGTCAGTGCCGGGATTGGTAGTGTAATCGCCGAGAACGCCTCCATCAGCGGTGCCCAAGGGGGCTGCCAGGCAGAGATCGGCTCTGCAGCCGCCATGGCCGCCGGTGGTCTGGTATATTTGGCAGGGGGCGACAACGACGCCATTGCCCAGGGCGCCGCTATGGCGCTGAAAAATATGCTGGGACTGGTGTGCGATCCGGTAGCCGGGCTGGTAGAGACCCCCTGCATTAAGCGCAACGCCGCCGGCGCCGCCAATGCGGTGGTGGCCGCCCAAATGGCGCTGGCGGGGATCCAAAGCGTGATCCCCCCGGACGAGATAATTGACGCCATGTACGAGATCGGCTGCCAGCTGCCCGCCTGCCTGCGCGAGACCTCACAGGCCGGACTGGCCACTACTCCCACCGGGCAAAAAATTGCCGAAAAGCTGGGTCAGAACCAATTCTAAACTGTAAAGAAAAGCAAAACCGCCCGCTGCAAAAAGCAGCGGACGGCCTTTTTTATCCCCAGGGCCACTCAGCCCAGCGCCACATCCATGGCCATCATCAAGGCAAAGCCGGCAGCAGCGCCCATGGTGCCGGTATGACCGTGGGGGCCGGTTTGGGCCTGGGGGTTCAGCTCCTCCAGCACCACATACACCATCGCCCCGGCGGCAAAAGCTAACAAAAACGGCAGCACCGGACGCAGCAGGGCGGTGAGCAATATGGTCAGCACCGCACCCACCGGCTCTACGGCACCGGACAGTACCCCATACACAAAGGAACGGCTGCGAGAGCAACCGTCGCTGCGCAGCGGCGCCGCCACAATGGTGCCCTCCGGAATATTTTGCAATGCGATTCCGACAGCAAGGGCAAAAGCGTCCGCCGGCGTAATGGCCCCGTCACCTGCCAGCATACCGGCAAACGCCACGCCCACCGCCATACCCTCCGGCACATTGTGCAAAGTCACCGCCAACACCAACAAAAAAGAATTGGCGCCTGCCGTGCCCGGCTTTGGCTCTAAATGCAGCCGAGCCGTAAGCTGATCCAGTCCCAAAAGAAACCCGATCCCCACGAGAAAGCCGACCACAACCGGCAGCCAGCTGCCGGACAGCTCCAAAGCAGGCAGCAGCAACGACCAAACGGAGGCTGCCAGCATCACACCGGAAGCAAAGCCCAACAAAATCTTTTGCACCCGGGGCGGAATATTGGATTTGAAAAGAAACACTGCGGCTGCACCCAGCGCCGTGCCCACAAACGGAATGGCCAACCCTACGGCAGTCTGTAAAACAGGGGTCATCAAAGTCTCTCCTTTTGCATTCAACTTTATGTGCCTGCTGTTCAAGCACACGGATAGACCATTCTATGCCCCTTTGCCGCCAATGTGCAAGGGCACACAGATAAAAAGAGAGACTGCGAATTTTTCCGCAGTCTCTTTTTTACTTATCGGTATGCGTGTGCAAACCGCTGGGCGCACACACCGTCCCCGCTTTCACAAAAATCAAAGCAATACACGTATGAATCCGTCAGCACACAATCCCCCGGATACATTGCCTCCGAGTGCGGATTTTGCACCGTTTTCAGCAGCACAATTTTGTTTTGCCGAATTTCAAACACCGTAGCACCATAGTACCGTTGCTGCGCATCCGCCGTATAAGACGGCAGGGCAAACACCCTTTGCCCCTGCTCTATGGCGGCTCGGTGCGACACGGTCACATCTTCAAGCTGCAACCGATCCAGCAGTTGAAAATCCCGATCATACAGAGCAAGGCTTTGGGCAGCGGTTTCCAAGTTTTCCTCTATACTTAGCCAACCATCTCCCATCTCATACAGGGTACGCTCGGTAGAATCCGCCGCAAATTCATGGGGCAATTGAAAAAGTGTTTTGGCTTCTCGCCGCGTGATTTTTGCACATTTTTGGCTTTTCAAATTCCATTTTACACCGTACACCGTACGGTCTGCGTCCCCAGAAGCGCCCACATAAGCCGCTTTTTTTGTCAGCTGCACCTTTGTGCCGCCGCCCAACACAGCCGCCACATCCTCCGCCGCTTTACCGGTCTGTACATCCACCGTGCCTAAAACCGTGTACTGTGCCTGATTTGCACCGGCAAGGCGCACGATATGCTCCGGCAGCGCCCGGTGTATCTCGCCGTTAACCGTCAGGGCAGGCATCGACTGTTCCGCTTTTGGATCAAAAACAAAATGAGAAAGCACATACACGTTTTCGCCCACCAATCCGGCCTGCACACAAGCGCCGCTTTGCTCTATAGCAGACAGCAGCACCGGCTTTGTTGGCTCTGCAATCGAATAAATACGCAAATAGGTGCAATTCTCGCCCCGAGCCAAAACCGCTAAGCGCTCCCCGTGGGTTATCACGCCTTGCAGCGTTGCTTGCGCCGGGGCAACATTTTCAATCACCGTCAGCGGTTGCTGTCGGTTAGACGCCGCTTCAAACACATAAACGCAATTGCGCCCTTTTTCTGCCATGCTTGCGCTGTATGCGTAATACATATATCCGTTTTCCGTTTGAACCCTTGCCATCTGCTGTACCCCCGGTTGCTGTTTAGTCAGAACCGTTGTTGCCTCTGCGCAACCGGCCTCTCCTGTATCCACAGGGGTCATCGCAGCGGTCACAGCCGTTAACTGGGCCGCGCTTTGAAATCCGTCCACCGGCACGCCGTACCAGCTTGCACCTGCGCCCACAGCAGCCGCACACACCATTACCAAACAAGCCGCCGTTACTGCCCATGCTTTGTACCGTGAAGTTCGCTTAGGCATTGCAATCACCTTATGGGACTCTTTTTTCAAAATGCGCTGCTTTAGGCATTCTGCACGCAAGCCGTCCGGCAGCGGCGGCTGCGCTTGCTCAAATTTATGCTGAATAAAGTCAAAATCCTTTTGTTTCATAGCACGCACTCCCTTTATGACAAATAGCGCTTCATTTTTGCCAGGCTTCTGCTTCGTCTTTGTCGAACATTTACAGCAGTTAATCCGGTAATTCTTGCCACTTCCTTGCTTTTTAGCCCAACAACCACAGACAGCAAAATAATATTTTGGTCTGTGTCGCTAAGCAGAGCCAACGCCTGTTGCAGCTCGACCCTCGCAAACGCTGCGGTTTGGTCACAGGCAAGGCTGTTGGCATACTGCGCAATATCCGATTGGTTGCGGCGTGTGATCTGCTCTTTAATCGCACCGGCGCAACCGTGATATAAAATGGAAAATAGCCACGACCCGAACGCCTCCGGCTTTTTCAGCATACCCAGCTGTTCAAAGGCCGTAAGCATACAATCCTGCACCACATCCTCAGCGTCCTGCACATTGCCCAGCTTGTAATAGGCATAATGAAACAGCTTTTGCTGATACGCGGTATATAAGGCGCAAAAGGCGTCTACATCTCCGGCCTGTGCCTGCCGCACCCGTTCTGCTTGTGTCATAGACTGATCCCCCTTTTCTCTTTTCTTATTCTCTTATCGGCGCCGCTTTCTTTGCCAAAGTACAAGGGCAACCGCAGCCAAAGCACAAGCGCCCAGCGCAGCCAAAGGCAATACCGGCCGGCTTCCCTTGGCGGTGCTTTCTTTCTCGCCGTCCACCGCTTCCGTGGCTGCTTTTGTGCTGCCTGCTTCCATTTGCGGTACTTTTTCCGTCTGTTTCTCCGTGCGCATCTGTGCCTGTGCTTCCGTTTCTCTTTTCGTTGCAGGTGGTACGGCAGCCACACCGGAAGTCGTTACCGCAGCCGTAGAGGCAACAGCAGACGGCTGCTGCACCTTGGCATTGATATAGGGCAGACAGCCCTCTTCGTCTAACGCCACAATGGTAATGCTGCGGCCGCTTTGCGACAGAATTTTATAATCCTTGCCCTCCTCCAGCAACGGCACTTCCCATCCGGTCAGTTTCCCCTTGCCGCGGTAGGTGAATTTGCAGCCGCCCAGGTCCCGATCTGCTTGGGCAATAATCTCATCGCTTTGCGCACCGTTTACACAGCCGATGGTGTCCTGGGGATGTTCTCTTGGCGTCCATTGCCCGGCCGTCTGCGCAAACGCCGTGCCGCTGCCCAGCAGCAATGCTGCAGCCAGACAAAGTACCGCTAAAATTGTTCCGATGATCTTTTTCATACGCACTTACTCCTTATCAGGCTTTTGTCTTTTTTTGCGTTACAACCGCCCCGCTTTCGGGCGTTCACCTGTTTAGAGTCGTTTTTTGCCTGTATTGTGACACCAAAATTTGCCAAAAATTAAAAATGCCGTAACGATGACTTCCGCTTCCGTTAAAATCGTCGTTACAGCACTTTAGCTAAACCGAATGGTTATTCCTTTTTATCTTCCAGCAGCAAAGCTGCGCACACGGAATTTGGCGCCGGTGCTTTCGCACACTTGGCGCGACTTCTCAATATCCTCCGGCGAAATCACATCCACCACCGTCATACGCACATCCGGGCAGTGCGCCACACATTCCCGAGTGAACTGCAGCATGGCGTCAAACGCCTTGCCGCCGTAACAGTTGTGGGTAATTTTGTCGTACTTCTCTGCCGTAGGCTCGTTGAGAGACACGGAAATGCTGTCAAAATGACGGCACAGCAGCTCTGCGGTAGGCTTGCCGTTGATTAAGTCCGACAGGCCGTTGGTATTCAGCCGCAGGTGAATCTTTGGGTTCACCGTGCGCAGATAATCCGCCGCTTGCAGCAGGTGGTCCAGCGCATTGGTGGGCTCGCCGTAGCCACAAAACACCGCCTCGTCCGTGTGGGCAAAATCATAAGCGTCAATCGCCGCCTTGATTTCCTCCCAGGTAGGCTCCGTGTCAAACCACATTTCCTTCGCATCGCCCACAGCGTCGCCCTTAGAGCGAATGCAAAACGCACAGTTACAGGGGCACTGATTTGTGATATTCAGATACACACCGTCGTAATAGCGATAAACAATATCAGCCATTGAGATAACCCTTCAATCTTTTGTAAATTCCGGCCTTGTCCAGCGCCAGCGCCAGTACAATAAACACCACTGCGCTGCCTACCGCCTGAATGGCATTGGCCGGTATATCTGCGATGGCGCCCTCCCGGTACAGCACCAGATCCGCCACATAGTAGCCGCCAACAGTAATGGCACCGGACAGAATGGTGCACAGCGCCGTCCACACCGTCAGCAATTTATTGCTCTTATTATATAATGCAACAAAGGGAATTGCAATAAGGAATTTGATGATGGCAGAGGGAATGGCATAGGTGGCAACCCCACTGGCAAGATCAGAAAACACAGCGCCGATGGAAGCAGCCAGGAACGCCCAAGGCCCCAGCAGCAGCCCGCTGAGATAAATCATGGCGTCGCCCACATGAATATAGCCGCCGGCACCGATGGGAATGTGCAGCATGGTCAGGCCGAACACCATGGCGGCGAACAGCGCCGTAAATGAAATCTTTTTTACCGTCTTGTTCATAACAGATCCTCCATAATCTTTTCAAAATCCACGCCGTCCCGGGGGTCTGTACCGTGGGTAACGGCGATGGCGTGGCTGAGAAAATCCACTGCCTGTTTGGCTGCCTGTGCCGGCGCCCGGCCACGAAGCAAGCCGCCGGTGAATACAGAAACAAACAGATCGCCGGTGCCGCTAAAGGAACCGGGGCGCAAGGGCGCTGCCAAGTCTGTGCAGTCCCCGCCTGCAAACACCAGGGTGTGGATCTCCGTTCCCTGCCGATAGCCGGTGACCGCCACCACCCGGTGATCCTCTGCCAAGCGGGCGCCCATTTGCCGCACCGCCGCCGGATCCTCGGTATACTCCGCCCCGCACAGCAGCGCCAGTTCGTTTACATTTGGAGTGAGCACATCTGCCTGTGCTGCCAGGCGGCGCACCGCATTACACCGTGCTTCATCAAACCCATCGTACAGGCTGCCGTCGTCCGCCATGATCGGGTCCACCACCAGGAGCGTATCCGCCGTGCGGTGGACAGCCAGGAAGTCCGCAATGCAGTCCCCCTGGGCCGGATTGCTGAGAAAGCCGGTGATGATGCCGTCCGGCTGTACCTCTTGCCAGTCCGCAGTAAATTGAGGCATAAAGCCGGTCAAATCCTCCATAGAGTAACGGTCATAGCCGGTTTGGCGGGTAAGCACCGCCGTAGGCACCGGGTGCACCCGCACGCCCATGACAGTCAGCACCGGAATGGCCGCCATCAGCGAGCAGTTGCCGTAGCCGGAAAGGTCGTTAAAGACCACGCAGTTTTTCAAATTCTCGCCCCCCCCTTGCTTTTCTGTTATCTATAGTATATACTAATTTTGACAGGAATAAAAGACACAAAAGCCCTGATTTTTTAAGGTACAGTTATGCTAAAATACACCCAAGCCTACACCATGTTTAAGGAAATGATCGCCGACGGACGACTGCGCCGAGGGGAACGGATGCCCTCTATTCGCCGGGCGGCGGAGCTTTACCGGATCAGCCGCACCACCGTGCAGAATGCTTACTTTCAATTGGCGGCGGAAGGCTATATTTACGCCAAGCCCCAAAGCGGCTATTTTGTTGCCGGGGGGCCAAAGGCACCGGCGACTCCCATGCCCCGCCCACAGGTGCAGACACCACCTCGGTTGGATCTTACCGGCAACAGCGCCGATCTGTCCAGCTTTGACTTCTCCCTATGGCAGCGCTACATTAAGAGTGCCTTGCGCCAGCGGCAGCGGCTGCTCACTTACAGCGAGCCGCAGGGAGAGTACGACTTGCGGTGCGCCTTGGCAGACTATGTGCGGGAGCGGCGCAATGTGGTCACTGCGCCGGAACATATTGTGGTAGGCGCCGGGGTGCAAATGCTGCTGGAGATCCTCTGCGTGCTGCTGAAAGGGCGACGCACCGTGTCCTTCCCGGACGGCAGCTTTGTACAGGGCAGCACCGTGTTTGCCGCCCACGGCTACACCGTGCGCACCCGGTACAAGGACGCAGACATTATCTATGTATCTCCCTCCCACATGAACCGGCAGGGAGATGTGATGCCCATTCAGCTGCGGCTGGAGCTGTGCGCCCACTCGGCAGATACCGGCGCGGTGGTGATCGAGGACGACTTTGAAAACGACTTTCTGTACAGCAGCACCCCCACCCCCTCGCTGTACGCCCTGGGCAGCGGCAATGTGGTGTATATGGGCGCCTTCTCCGCCCTGCTGCTGCCGGGCATTCGCATCAGCTTTATGGTGCTCAGCCCGGCGCTGGCCGCCGCCTACCATCAAATGAAAGACACCTTTGCCCAAACCGCGTCCAAGACGGAGCAGATTGCCCTGTGTGCCTACCTGCGGGACGGGAATATGAAGTCCCGCACCAAAAAAATCCGCCGTCTGTACACCGGCAAAGCCAAGACTCTGTGTGCCCTGCTGGCAAAGGCCCTGCCGGACCATCCGGTGCGCGTGGGCGAAAACGGCCTGCAGGTGCAGATTGAAACGCCGATGCTACCGGACAGCGCCCCTTTTGAGCAGGCGGGGCTTGCCTTGTATATTGTAAAAGAGAAAAGCGGCAAAAATATAGTGGTGGTCTCCCCCTCCGCCGTGCCTGCCGATCGGCTGGAAGAAGCCGCCCACGCCGTGGCTGCCGCCCTGTACAAAGCGGAAGAAGCGGCGAAAGCAAAGTGAAGTAAAGATATTTACTAACAGGGACAAGTTTGGTACTCTGGCTGCCAGTCCCATTGTGCCTACCCTTGGGAATTGCTACAATGAAGTTGCAATTTGAAGGAGGTACAACGCCATGAAAAAATACACTGTAAAACACCTGATCACATCCGCCCTGCTGAGTCTGACCGCCCTGGTGGTGGGCTACGCCCTGCTGAGCCTGCCCTTCCGGCTGATGGACTGGCTGGACCCCACCCAAATGAAGCTGGTGTTCGCCGCCGAATTTGTGCTGTATATCACCGTGCTGGGGCTGGTGATCACCCGCAGGGAAAAGAAATTGGCTGCCAAAAAAGCCGCCTATGCCCGCAGACAGCGCCGCCGCGCCCGGTTGGCACGGCAAGACGCCACCGCCCGCCGCCTGGTTTCCACCACCACTGCAAACGCCGACCACATTGCCGCTTAAAACAAAATATGCCATAATAGGCCTGTACAAAAACAGGTCTATTTTTTTACCCAAGGAGCAGGCTTATGGAACCTATCAGCCCCAAACACATCACCGTAACCGACCCCTTTTGGGCGCCCCGGATCCGCACGGTAGCTGACATCGTACTGCCCTACCAATGGCAGGTGCTGCACGATCAGGTGCCCGGTGCGCCAAAGAGCAGCTGCATCGCCAACTTCCAAAAGGCCGCTCATGCCATTGCCGCAGCAAAAGCCGGTGGCTCCCGACCCACCTACCCCACGGACAAATGGTATTATGATGACAAGAACAGCCAAGAGAAGGCCTTTATGGGATGGGTGTTTCAGGACAGCGACCTGTACAAATGGCTGGAGGCCGCCGCCTATGCCATACCCTACGGCAACCGAGCGTACCTGACTGAAAAGAGCCGGGAAGCGGTAGAGATCATTGCCGCCGCCCAGGAGACGGACGGCTATTTGGACACCCTGTATTCCATCAACGGCCTGCAAAACCGATTTACCAACTTAAAGGACTACCATGAGCTGTACTGCTTCGGCCATCTGGCCCAAGCTGCCTGTGCCCGGTGGACCATGCAGGGAGAGCGGGACCTATTGGATATTGCTTGCCGAGCAGCGGACTGCATTTGCCGCACCTTTGGCAGAGGAAAGCACCCCGGCTATCCCGGCCACCCGCTGGCCGAGCTGGCACTGGTACAACTGTATGAGGTCACCGGCAAGGCGGACTATTTGCAAACAGCCGACTTTTTTATCCGCACGCGGGGCACCCGACCGCTGTTTTTTGACAGGGAACGAGGCGTTGACACCGACGGCAGCGACTATGTTTATAACCAGGCCCACTGCCCGCTGACCGCACAGACAACTGCCGTGGGCCATGCGGTGCGCGGCGTGTACCTGTATGCCGGGGCTGCCGCCGTGGCAGAGCATACCGGGAACCGGGCGCTGCAAGCCGCCTGCGAAACGCTGTGGCAAGATCTATGTCGCACCAAACTGTATGTGACCGGTGCGCTGGGCCAGACTGCTGTGGGCGAGGCTTTTGGCCCGGCCTATTATCTGCCGAACGACCTGGCGTATGGGGAAAGCTGCGCCTCTGCCGGGCTGGTATTCTTTGCGCAGCGGCTGTACCGTTGCCACCCGCACGCTGCGTACGGCGCCGTAGCGGAGCTTGCCCTGTGGAACACAGTTGCCGGAGCCATGAGCGCCGACGGCTGCCACTTCTACTACGCCAATCCACTGGAGGCGGAGCGTGTACTGAACGATACCGTACCGGAGCGCAAACACCAGGCGTTGCGCCGCCAAAACTGGTTTGACTGCGCCTGCTGTCCACCCAATGTGGCGCGGGTCACTGCCGGAATCGGACAATACGGGTTTTATGCAGATGACAACAGCCTGGCCGTTGAACTGCCCTTGGGTGCGCAGGTGGACACGCCTTTTGGGCATCTGCAAATCATCTCTGCCCTACCGGAAAGCGGTGACTTCACCGTAAAGATCACCCGGCTAAAGCGACCCTTTACTCTACGGCTGCGTCTGCCGGACTGGTGCAAATGTCCTACCCTGGACGGCCAGCCTGTTACGGCAAAGGACGGCTACTATGTGCAGCAGATCACAGCCCCCACCACCCTGCGCTTTTGCTTTGCCCCCACGGTACAGCTGCTGTACAGTGACGCTCGGGTAGGTGCCAATGCCGGGCGGGTGGCACTCAGTCGGGGCGGGCTGATCTATGCGCTGGAGACCCAAGGTGCGCCCTCTATCCACGCCCTTACTTTGGACTCCAAATCACCTATCGTCTATCGGGACGGCTGCCTACTGGCTGCGGGCACCTGTCTGCAAGGCGGCGATCATCTGTACACCACAGCCCCACCAAAGGTCGTGCCCTGCACCCTGCGTTTCATCCCCTTCTGCCGCAGACTAAACGGTAAGGAGGAGCAAATGGCCGTGTGGGTACGCACAACAAACTGAACAAAAAAAACGGCACTGCCTGCAACTGCAAGCGGTGCCGTTCTTTGTTTTTTATATGGATTATAACATCATATCCACAATGCTGTCTGCCAACGCTGTGGGGTTCTGCACATCCAGCCCGCTGATGAGCCGCGCCTGATCGTACAAGATCTTGGTGTATTTCTTCAGCGTTTCCGGATCGTCCTTTAAGAGGGCGAACAACTTCTCTGCCAGCGGGTGCTTATCGTTGATCTCCAGCACCAGCTGGGCCTTGGCGCCCTGGCCGCCGCCGGGCATACTGCTGAGCACTTTTTCCATCTCCATGGACAGGTAACCCTCTGCCGACAGGCACACTGCGTGGCTGCCTAAGTTGCCGGAGAATTTCACGGCGCTGACTTCCTCGCCCAACGCCTCTTTCATCGTGTCCAGCAAACCCTTGGCGTCGGCATTCTTTTGCTCCATGGCTTTCTTTTCATCTTCGCTTTCCAAATTCAGGTCGTCCTTAGTAATGTTAGCGAATTTCTTGCCATCGTACTCCATGAGCATTTGCAGGGCAAACTCATCTACATCGTCCGTCAGGTACAGCACTTGGTAACCCTTGCTCAGCACCGCATCCGTCTGGGGCAGCAAAGCGATCTTCTCCGCCGTGTCGCCACAGGCATAATAAATGGTATCCTGCCCCTCGGCCATACCGTCCACATACTCTTTCAGGGTCATCATACCCTCCCCGGCAGAGGACCTGAACAGCAGCAGGTCTTTCAGGTCGTCCTTCTCGGCGCCGTAGTTGGCATACACGCCGAATTTCAGCTGCACGCCAAAGGTCTTAAAGAATGCCTCGTACTTCTCCCGCTCATTCTTCAGCATGCGGGTCAGCTCATTCTTGATCTTGCGGTTAATGGCCTTGGCAATGATCTTCAGCTGATGATCGTGCTGGAGCATCTCACGGGAGATGTTCAGGCTCAGGTCTGCACTGTCAATGAGCCCGCGCACAAAGCTAAAGTGATCCGGCAGCAGATCCGGGCACTTCTCCATAATCAGCACGCCGTTGGAGTATAGCGCCAGCCCTTTTTCAAATTCCTTGGTATAGTAGTCAAAAGGCGGGTTCTTAGGGATATACAGCAGGGCATCAAAGGTGGCTTGACCCTCGGTCTTAAAGTGCATCACATCCACCGGGTCCTCATAGTCGCCAAAGCGCTGCTTGTAAAATGCATTGTAGTCCTCCGGCTTCAGCTCGCTTTTGGCCTTGCGCCACAGAGGCACCATAGAATTTAAGGTCTCGTCCGCCACCTCTGTCACGGTCTCGCCCTCTTTGTCCGGGTTCGGCACCTGGTGGCTCATCTGCATGATAATGGGATAGCGGATATAATCGCTGTATTTCTTCACCAGGCCCTGAATCCGGTACGGCTCCAGGAACTCGTCGTAATTTTCTTCCTCGGTGTTCTCTTTCAAGTGCAGGGTGATCACCGTACCGCAATCTGCCTTGTCGCAAGGCTCTAAGGTGTAGCCGTCTGCGCCGGTAGAGGTCCAGCAGTTGGCTGTATCTGCCCCAAAGGCCTTAGACTCCACGGTCACCTTGTCCGCCACCATAAAGGCGGAGTAGAACCCAACGCCGAACTGGCCGATCACTTCTACATCGTCGGCAGCCTTGGTGTCGTTCTCCTGCTTAAAGTTCAGAGAACCGGACTTGGCGATGGTGCCCAGGTTCTGCTCCAGTTCTTCGCCGGTCATACCGATGCCGTTGTCTGTCACGGTCAGGGTGCGGGCGTCCTTGTCTACCGCCAGGCGAATGTGAAAATCGCTGCGGTTCATACCCACCGTGTCGTCCGTCAAAGAGCGAAAGTACAGCTTGTCCAGCGCGTCGGAGGCGTTGGAGATCAGCTCCCGCAAAAAGATCTCCTTGTGGGTATAAATGGAGTTGATCATCATATCCAGCAGCTTTTTAGACTCTGCCTTGAATTGCTTTTTTCTCATTCAAATCACCTTTGTTATTTCAGAATTAGCACTCTTTAGCTTTGAGTGCTAATTGTTATTATAATCCAATTTTTCCATTTGTCAACCCCGGGGGCAAAAATCCACATTTTGACCCCAAAAAGGCGCAAAAAAGCCCGGCTCCGCAGAGCCGGGCAATGGGTTGATGATCCAGCGGCAAAATCGCACCGCGATGGAAATTTCAAGCCGTTATGCGTAGGGCGGGGGCTTGCTCCCGCCGACGGACACCCGCTTTTACGCAAAAGGATTTTCCGTAGGATAGAGCATACCCTGGGGCTGATTAAAGCCCACATCGGTAACGCCCAGGCACCGCAGCACGTCAAAGATAGCCTTGCCGTAATGGCCAAAAGCCACTGCCCCATGGTGGGGGAAGTTCTTTTCAATGAGCACATGGCGATAGAACCGACCCATTTGGGGAATGGCAAACACACCGATGCCGCCAAAGGAGCGGGTAGGTACCGGCAGCACCTCGCCCTCTGCCACATAGCCCCGCAACCGGCAATCCGCCGTGGACTGGAGCCGGAAGAAGGTGATGGGACCGGGGGCAATATCCCCCTCCAGGGTACCGTTGGTGTACTCCACCGGCAGGGTGCGCGCCATGATTTTCTGGTATTTCATCTCGCAGGTGGACAGCTTGCAAACCGGAGTGTTGCCGCAGTGGAAGCCCATAAAAGTATCGGTTAGGCTGTACGGATACGCATTCTTGATCTTCTCCGCATACAGATCGGCCGGCACGCTGTTGTTAATATCCAGCAGGGTCACCGCGTCCCGACTGACGCAGGTGCCGATAAACTCGGACAGCACGCCGTAAATATCCACCTCGCAGGACACGGGAATGCCCTTGGCGGTCAGGCGGCTGTTTACATAACAGGGCACAAACTGGAACTCCGTCTGGAATGCAGGCCAGCACTTGCCGGCAATGGCCACATACTTGCGCGCGCCCTTGTGGGTCTCCACCCAGTCCAGCAAAGTCAGCTCATACTGCGCCAGCTTGGCCAGGATCTCCGGCTTCTTATTGCCCTCGCCCAGCTCTTCCTCCATCTCCGCTACCACATCTGGAATGCGGGCGTCCCCGGCGTGGGCGTGGAACGCAGCGTACAGATCCAGCTCGCTGTTCTCCTCAATCTCAATGCCCAGCCGGTGCAGGGGCGCGATAGGCGCGTTGCAGGCCAAAAAGTCCTGGGGACGGGGGCCGAAGGAAATGATCTTCAAATCAGACAGTGCCAGCAGCGCCGTTGCCACCGGCACAAAGTCCCGGATCATGGCGGCACAGTCCGCTGCCGTACCCACCGGGTACTGGGGAATATACGCCTGCACGCCACGCAAGTTCAAATTATAGGACGCATTGAGCATACCGCAGTAGGCGTCGCCGCGGCCGTCCAGCAGGCTGTCGCCGCTCTCCTCCGCCGCTGCGCAAAACATCACCGGGCCGTCAAACTGCTTGGCCAGAGTGGTCTCTGCCGTCTCCGGACCGAAGTTGCCCAGGAAGATCACCAAGGCGTTGACCCCGGCAGCCTTTAAGTCTGCTAAAGCCGGCGCCACATCCGTTTCGCTCTCTATACACACCGGGCAGTTGTGCAGCATGCCGTACTTGGCATAGGCTGCCGCCAATGCGTCTCGCCGTCCAACGGACAGCGCCATGGGGAAGCAGTCTCGGGACACGCTCACCAGTCCCAGCTTCAGCTCAGGAATATTTGTCATCATCACACTGTACCTCTCTTATTTAGCCCCCCTTGACGGGCGGGCTTGATTTATTACTTATTATAGCGCCCCGGCAGGCGTTCGTCAACGGCAGCGGATTTATGCTACATTGCACAAAAAAGCGTATCGTTTTTCGCCCCTTTTTGTGCGCCTATACATTCGCTATGCAAAGACTGCATATTTATGCGCATAATCTATGGAAATCTCTTGCATTTTTCGTGGGAATGTGCTACAGTGAACCACGATAAACCGTATATTTATGAGTATCTGTACGGCAATTTTTTGAAAGGATAGGTACAAAACAATGAAGAAGTTTAACAAAGTCATTGCCCTGGTGCTGGCTGTCCTGTTTGTGGCTGCGTCTTTCGCCGCTTGCTCCTCTAACAGCGGCAAGGATGGCAAGGGCACCACAGAGGCCGCCAAGACCCAGAAGGTCAAGGTGATCGACATTGCACTGTCTGACGAGGAATACGCCTTTGGCGTGGACAAAAAGCAGCCGGAGCTGAAAGAGAAGGCCAACGCTTTCATCAAAGAGCTCAAAGAAAACGGCAAGCTGGACGAAATCTGCAATCACTACTTTGGCAGCGGTGAGCCGGCAGGCGTGACCAGCGCCGCCGAGGACAGCGCCAAGGATCAGCTGGTGGTTGCCACCAACGCCGAGTTTGAGCCTTTTGAGTACAAGAAGGGCGACACCTTCTACGGCATTGACATGGAGATTGCCAAAGCACTGGCAGACAGCCTGGGCAAAGAGCTGGTAATCAAGGACATGAAGTTTGAGGCTGTGGTTACCTCCGTGCAGCAGCAGAAGTGCGACATCGCTATGGCCGGCTTGACCGTCAACGAGACCCGCGCAAAGCAGGTAGACTTTACCGACTCTTATTATTCCGCTTCTCAGAAAGTGGTTGTAAAGGGCGACGACACCACCTTTGACGCTTGCAAGACCAAGGAAGATGTGGAGAAGATCCTGAACGGCCTGGACAGCAGCGTAAAGATCGGCGGCCAGAACGGCACCACCGGTCAGTCCTATGTACAGGGCAGCGAGGATATGGGCTTTGCCGGTTTGAAGGCACAGTTCGTTGGCTATGACAACGCCTCTCTGGCCATGCAGGACCTGATTAACGGCAACCTGAATTATGTGATCGTAGACGCCGCACCGGCAGCTGCCATCACCACCGCCATCAACAATGTGGCATAATCAGGTCAAATAAACAAAGACGAATCCGCACCTCACCCCCGCACGGGGGTGGGGCATTTTTTGACAAGAAGCCGCCTTGGCGGCAGGGACGCAACTTATGGATAATTTTAGCAACAAAGTTCAGGTTTTCCTTGACTACTTTATTCATCACGACGGCTACAAGACGGTACTGCTTGGCCTGCGCAATACGGCGGAGATCGCCATGCTGGGCTTGCTGATCGGTATCGTTTTCGGCACCGTGATCGCCACCACCCGGGTTATTCCACGCACCAATCCGGTGGCCAAGTTCTTTAACGGTCTGTCCGGGCTGTATGTGGGCCTGTTCCGAGGCACCCCCATTGTGGTACAGCTGCTGGTATTCTACTATGTGCTGATGCCGCTGATGAACCTGCACATGAACTCCGTGGCCGTAGCCGTGGTGGTCTTCGGTATGAACTCCGCCGCCTATATCTCCGAGATCATGCGCGCCGGTATTCTGTCCGTAGACAGTGGGCAGATGGAGGGCGGCCGGGCCATTGGTCTGAGCTACGCCACCACCATGATGAAGATCGTGATTCCCCAAGCGGTGAAGAATATTCTGCCCACCCTGGGCAACGAGTTTATCTCGCTGATCAAAGAGACCTCGGTGGTCAGCTTCGTAGGCGCTATGGACCTGTATGTTGCGTTTAACCGCATTGGCTCCAACAGCTACGAATTTATGATCCCCTACTTGGTGATGGCTCTGATCTACATTGTGATCGTACTGGTAATCACCCTGGGCATTAAGTTGATGGAAAGGAGCCTGAGAAAAAGTGATAAAGGTATCTGACCTGCACAAAAGCTTTAGTAAGCTGGAAGTGCTGAAAGGCATAGACGAAAGCATCGAAAAGGGCGAAAAGATCGTTGTGATCGGCCCCTCCGGCTCTGGCAAGAGCACCTTTTTGCGGTGCCTGAATTTGCTGGAAACCCCCACCTCCGGTCAAATCTGGTTTGACGGCCAGTGCATTACGGATAAAAAAACGGACATCAACCGGGTGCGCCGCAGTATGGGCATGGTGTTTCAGCACTTTAACCTGTTTAACAACAAGACCGTGCTGGGTAACATTACCCTGGCCCCCATTCAGCTGAAGCTGATGAACAAGGAGGAGGCCAACGAGAACGCCCTGCGCCTGCTGGATCGGATCGGCCTGCGGGATAAGGCAGACGCTTATCCCTCCATGCTTTCCGGCGGCCAAAAGCAGCGAATCGCCATCGTGCGCTCTCTGGCCATGAACCCTAAGGTGATGCTCTTTGATGAGCCCACCTCCGCCCTGGACCCGGAAATGGTGGGCGAGGTGCTGGATCTGATGAAAGAACTGGCCAACGACGGTATGACCATGGTGGTGGTCACCCATGAGATGGGCTTTGCCAAGGAGGTTGCCAGCCGGGTGCTGTTTATGGACGACGGCAAGGTGCTGGAAGAAGGCACCCCCACGAATATATTCGACCACCCCAAGGCCGAGCGCCTAACCACCTTCCTGGATAAGGTACTGTAATCCATCGTGTATAGCAAAAAGGAACGGCAATGCCGTTCCTTTTCTTTTTTTCAATTATAACTACAACGGGAGCAAATCCCCGCTCGCTTATACCGGGCACACATTACCGCGCAAAATACCGGCCGACAAATGCCGACCGGTACACACGGATTCTATTCTGTTTTCACCATCGCCGGATATTTACGCCTTATCCTGCATGGTATCATAAAGCTTATCCGGGTAATCGGACATAATGCAATCGGCGCCCAAATCCACCAGGTAGGCCATGTCCTCCGGGTCGTTCACTGTCCAATACTGCACGGCCATATCATGAGCGTGGGCATAATTGATTACCGTGGCTGTGCCCAGGTTGAAGCCCAGGTTCTTGTACGGCGCGCAATAGGGAATTTGCAGCACCTTGCAGGGCGGCGTGTAATTCTCGTCATTGCGCAGGGCTGCAGCCCAGAATTCCGCCACCTCGGCAATGGAAGTGCTGCGGGTCATATCCTTATAAGTGGCGTCCACATAGGCGCTCACTTCCTTATGGAAGGTGCCGAAGATCACCCGGTCGATAATTCCGCGCTCTTTCATAATATTATAGAGCAGGTCCACACCGTGGGTGCCCAAATCGCCGCTGTTTTTAATCTCGATAATATACTTATATTCGCCCTTGCCCTGTGCGATCAGGTAGTCCAGCGCGTCCTCCACCCGCAAAATGCGCAGATCGTCCGGCACCTGATCCCCGTGCAGGTTCGCATAGGGCTTTTCGCCGCTTTCCGTCTCAAACTGAGCGCCCATATTCAACTGGCGCAGTTCGTCATAAGTCTTGTTCTCCGGGCGCACATCCTTCTCGCCAAACACCTGCTGGCTGTCCGAGGTGCGGTCCACCGTGTCGTCATGAAGCAGCACCAGCACATCGTCCTTGGTAACATGCAGATCAAACTCAAACACATCAATGGAGAAGTCCGGGTTCTCGGCGCAATTCTTAAAGGCACGCAGAGTCTCCTCCGGTTCGATCCCGCCGCCGCTGCGGTGGCCGGAAATGTCTGTCTGTTCCAAAACATACGGGTTTTGGGTGTCGTACGTTTGAATTTGGCTCGGGTCCGACCGATGGTGGCACACCACCACATCCGTAATCACAATAGCCAGGATCAGTACCCCCAGTACCGCCAGCACAATGCGACCGGCACGGTGTTTTTTCCGCCCGGCTTTCTTCTTGGTTTTTTGCAGCGTCTCCGCCATAATTAAAATCCCCCTTCTGCAAGATAGTATCTCTGAATTTTGTATTTTTAGGTACTACTTGCTGATTTTAAGTGTACTGAATTTGGTCGGGAAAGTCAACCGAAAACGGAATTTTCTACTTTTTTTGGACGGATTTGAAAAAAGCAGTTGAAAATTATGTTCCTATCGGTTATTATACTGTAGAAAGGGGATTTTTTATTATGAATGTGAAACGCAAATCCAAACTGGATGTTGTCATCCGCATCCTTCTGATTGCGCTGGTCGCAGTTTTGGTTGTCTTTGCCGTTAAGGTGGTATTTTCTGCCGCCAAGACCGCACCCGTAGCTGCCGACGCTACCGCTAATGAGGACAAGTCCGTAATCGGCGAGTTTCAGGCCGGCACTTACGGCGGTATTAAGATGGACACCGCTGAGGACGCAGTCAAGTACTATGTAGAGGCCTACAACAAGACCAAGGCTGAGACCGCCGAGTTCAATACCCCGGACGGCAAACAGACTTGGAGCGCCTTTATCGGCGATGAGGACTTAAAGATTAACAGTGTCATCATCGACGGTAACGAGAACAAAACCATCAATAGCATGGTACCCGGTATCGTAGGCGGCATTTTTCACTCAGGCACCTCTGCCCTGCCTCCCACCGCCGGCAAAGTGCAGAAGGACGATGTGGACGAGAAGGGCAACAGCTTAGTCACCTCTTCTCTGACTGCCGATGATGTGCTGGCTGTTGTAGTTGAGGACAACGGCGACGGCACCATCACTATGAAGATCCAGCCTAAGATGGCTGAAATGAGCCACAAGGGTCAGGACTCTCAGGGTCGGTTCTTCAATACACTGGGCGGCATCGACTCTGTTGTAGACAGCATTAAGCCGCTGTCCTGGTCTGAGGGCACCACTGCCGATAACTGCAAGGTATATTATAAGGGTGGCACCGGCGTTGTGAAAATCGACACCAAGACCGGCATGATCGTAGAGGCCGACTATGATATGGAAGTTACCGTAGATGTGTCCCACGCGAATGTAACCGTTCTGCGCGACAAGAGCGCCGTGGTAAGCATCACTTACAAGAACCACTTCCCGGCCAGCGACGAGTATCTGGCAAAGCATGGCGAGATCAGCCGCGTAAAATAAGCGATAGATCACTTGCAACCCTGCCGCGCGGCAGGGTTGTTTTTTGCCTATTTTTGGATTTTATCGGAGCATTTTGTGCCTTTTGCTACCGCTACACAGCTAAATTTATACCCGCTGTAATGATACACCATAAATAAATTCGTTAAATATCTGCAATTCGCTTGCCTTTTTGGCCGGAATATAGTATTATATTTTTGTGCTTAAGCACAGGTTAAGGTTATCATCGGCAGATGATGGGAGAGCAGTGGGTTTTCAGTGGCCCGCTGCTTTTTCATTGCCCAGGTCGCCCTCAATTTTTCCTTTGCCAAAATTTAGGTGTTGACAAAATGAAAATATCTGCTATAATGATATAGCACTAAGAAAGTGCACCGACCATATCGCGGAGTAGAGCAGTTGGAAGCTCGTCGGGCTCATAACCCGGAGGTCGTAGGTTCGAGTCCTACCTCCGCAACCACTAAAACAGACACCAAACGGTGTCTGTTTTTTATTATTTATTTGGACTCGAAATTTGGACTCGAACCTACATCGGGGTCCCCGGAAAGGCGAAAGCCTTTTGGGGGAGAGGAGGAGCAGTGGAATAAGCGACAAATCACTTTTGCCTTACGCATAAACAAAAGTGGTTTGGAGCGATATGGAACTTGTGACGACGAGGAGGCTCCAAATTTGGCGAGTATAACGAGCAGCAAATTTGGGAGGAACAGTCCGGGGGACTGTTTCGTAGCGAGTGCGCAATCTCGGTCCTACCTCCGCAACCACCAAAACAGACACCAAACGGTGTCTGTTTTTTATTTGTCAACGCTAAAAGCGCATTGACTTGACAATAGAAAATATGATATGATTCGGGTAGAAATTATGCCATTTTTTGGCGCGAAGGGGTGCAAAAAATGAACAAGATCAAACGGGGTTTGGCGCTGCTGCTGACCATGATTCTGCTATGCACGGCACTGCCCATCAGTGCCCAGGCCAAAACCACCGGCAACAAAACGGTCAACAAGGCCAACATTGTGCTGTTCGGCTACTTTGCAGACGACACGCAGACGGCGGCAGACGCCTATTTTGACCAATACGCCGGGGAACTGGTCGGCTATATCGACGGCAGCTTTGGCCGCTCGCTAAAGAACTATCTGAGCAGCATTTCCTACGGTCAGCTGCAGATGAAAAACACCATTCCCCAGTACGACGGCACCACGGTGCACGCCCTGCAAGTACCGGTGAAGGAAAGCGACGCCCTGGTTCAAAATTTGGACACCCAAATCATAGAGAGCCTGATCCGTCAAATGCCCTCTATTGCAGACAAAGCCGTGGATCTGGACGGGGACGGCTATGTAGACAATGTGATGGTGATTCTAAAGGCCAGCCAATCCAGCAAGGCCTCCTCCTCTGCCACACTGGTAGCCCACAAAAGCGACTACTCCGGCTCTGCCAAGATCAATAACAAGCCGGTGGTCGGCTACAATGTGTTTGGCACCGACCGACTGCGCTCCGAGGGCAGCAGTCTGCTGGCTCACGAGTACCTGCACACCTTTGGCTACCCAGACCTGTACCGCAATTCCGGCAACGACCGGCCGGTATACAGCTGGTCCGTAATGGGTGGAGTAATCCCCGGCTCGCCCCAGTACCCCTTGGCCTACGAGCGGATGTATTTTACCCACTGGATCGACATAGATACGGTAACCCAAAACAGCACCCTAACCCTGGATGACCAGGCCAACGCTGACGGGAACCAGGCCTTTATCCTGAAATCGCCCTTAAACGACCACGAAATCTTTGTGGTAGAATACCGCAAAAAGCCCCCCATTAACTACACGGAGCAGGACTCCCTGGACTGCCGCATCGGCGGCACCGGGGTGATCGTTTACCGAGTAAACCTGAATGTGGACGGGCTGACCAACCTGCGGGGCTACACGGGCATTTATGTGTTCCGGCCCCAGTCCGGCCAACCGGGCTACACCGGCAACGAGATACTGGATGTGAGCCACGCCTACCTGCCCTACAAGGACGACAGCACCGGCAAAACCCGCAGCACCATCGGCTCTGCGGATATGAGCGCCACCCTGGCAGACGGGGCCCTGACCTTCAGCGACGGCAGCAACTCCGGCATTGTGCTGAAGAACATTGCCGTATCCGCAGACAAACAGCGAGCCACCATGGAAGTGGAAATTCCGCAAAAAAGCAACTATGACCTGTGGCAGGATCTAAACTATGCCGCCACCGGAAACATGACCTACGGCGTAACCATGACAGAGGTAGACGGCGCCCTGTACACCGTAGCGGCAGAGAACAAAAAGATCCGCTCCCGCAAGTACGAAAACGGTGCCTGGACGGACTTTGCGCCGGAGATCAGCGAGAATTTTGCCAGCGAATTCCAACTGGCACGGCAGGGCAGCAACCTGTATATGGCCTTTAACGACACCAACGGTGCCGCCCGACTGATGCGCTACGACCTAACCGCCGGGGGCAGCTGGCAAGCGGTGCGCACGGTGGATAACGCCGGCACCGGGGTCAGCCTGCGGGTGATCGGCGGCAAGCTGTATATGGCCTGCATCACCAACCGGCAGGTGGGCTATATGTACTACAACGACCTGCTGCTGATGCAGGTGGACGGCACCACCGCCACCGATCTTGGCACCTATGTAACCGGCACTTTTATCGGCCAGCCCAAGCTGGTGGACTACGGCGGCCCCTGCCTGCTGTATCGCTCCGGTAACAGCGTGATCACCGCACTCAAATGGAACGGCACCGCTTTTGAAAAATTCTCTGACGATACGGTAAAGGGCAATTTTTACGATGTGATCAGCAGCGGCGGCAAGCTGTACCTGTCTTTGGGCGGCTCCACCCTGCAAACCGCCATCTATGACGGTAACAGCTGGGCACTCGGCCCGGACAGCGGCATCACCTGCGGCGAAACCGCATGGACCACCCTGGGCGGCGCCCTGTACCTGGTGGCCAGTCCCAATACGGAGAGCGGCAACCTGCTGCTGTACCGCTACGACAACGGCACCTTTACCCAGGAGGGCGAACGCATTGACAGCCCGGTGTCTACCCTCACCGCCTGCCCGGTGAGCAATACCGTGTACCTAAGCTATGTGCGGGGCGCGGACCAAAAGATCACCTTTAAGAGCAAAACCGTGATTCCGCCCAAAGCAGAGGTGGACCGCAGTGCGCTGGAAGCGGCGTTGTCCCTGGCTGCCGCCTGCAAAGCGGCGCAGTATTCGGCCAAGAGCCTGGCTGCCCTGCAAAAGGAAGTGGACGCCTACACCCCCTACCTGACTGGCGATGTGACCCAGGCGCAGATCGACGCAGGCACCACGGCGGTGCTTACTGCCATTTATAAACTGGCGCCGTACTTTGACCTGACCGTCACCGCCCTGAACGGCACCTGCGCCGCCACAGTAGGCGATCAAACCGGCGGCTGTGGCGGCTACAAGCCCTTAAAGGGTGCCGACGTAACCCTGGTGGCACTGCCCTATGACGGCTACACATTTGTGGGTTGGTACGACAAGATCAACCACCGCTATATGAGCCGCAACACCACCTATCACTTTACCGCCACCACCAATGCGCAGCTGCAAGCGGTGTGCGTAAAGACCGGCAGCTCCACCCTGGCCTTTGCCACCGAAAGCGGCTGGATCAGCGCCACCGTTACCCGCACCACAGCGGAATGGGCGGCAACGGACAGTCTGGCAGATCTGCTGCCGGAGGTGCCCTATCGCTACGGCTACACCGCCACCGGCTGGGATTGTGACGAGCGCACCGTGCTGGAAAAGCTGCGCAGCGGCCAAAATGTGACCCTGCTGCCCACCTACACGGCGGACGACACCTCTCTGCCCACCCCCTCCCCGGCTAAGGACGGGGTGCCGGTGCTGGATCTGTACTACAAACTGGACGAAAAGAACAATGTGGGCTCCTTTGTGATGGCTGCCGGGTGGCCGGATTACCTGGATATTCAGTCCGTGGGCGTAGCGTTCTACTACAAAGACGCCGCCGACTTTGACCCCACCGACTTTACCCTGCTGCTAAACAACAAAATGCTGGCCAGCAACTTCAACACAGACAGCCTGGAGGAGACCTATGTGGTGAATATAAAGAAACTTTCCAACCGCTACAACTGGGCGGCCAGAGGGTATGTAAATTACTACGACCAAAACGGCAAGCTGCAAACCGTCTACTCCAACCAGATCAATCTGATCGCCCGCGAGCAGGTATAAAAGCAAGTAAAAAACCGTCGCCCCGGTACGCCGGAGCGGCGGTCTTTTTTTGCCAAAAATGCGGCAGCACCCACCAACACCGACCCGAAAAATGACCAAGTTATGAATTTTCGATTTTTTGGCGTTTGGGTGTTGTGTTCCCTTTATATTTAATATATAATATTATCGCTGAAAGTTTATACAGCGGGCGGCGGCACTGCCCCCTGTTTTTGAAAGTGAGAGAATACATATGATTTTGTCAAGAGATATCGGTATCGACTTGGGTACTGCCACCACCATGATCTGCGACCGCAAGGGCCGCATTATTGTGCGGGAGCCCAGCGTGGTAGCCGTAGATGTAAAGACCAAGCGGGTGGTTGCCACCGGCACCCAGGCCAAGCAGATGATCGGCCGCACCCCCGGCTCCATTGTGGCCGTGCGACCGCTGAAAAACGGCGTTATCGCCGACTTTGATATGACCGCGGATATGCTCCACAGCTTTATTTTCCGCTCGGACAAGCGCTCCATGTTTTCCAAGACCCGGGTGGTCATCAGCGTGCCCTCCGGGGTCACCGAGGTAGAGCGCCGTGCCGTGGAGGACGCGGTACGCAGCGCCGGTGCGCAGGATGTGGAGCTGATCGACGAGCCCATGGCCGCAGCGCTGGGCGCCGGTCTGCCGGTGTATGAGCCTACCGGCTCCATGATCGTAGACATCGGCGGCGGTACCACCGATGTGGCGGTGCTGAGCCTGGGTGGCATTGCAGCCTGCAAGAGCATTAAAGTAGGCGGCGAGGCCATGGACGAGGCCATCATCGACTATATCAAAAAGCACCACAACCTGCTTATCGGCGAGCCCATGGCGGAGGAGATCAAGCTGAAGATCGGCTCTGCCGCACCCTATGACGGCGAGGGCGCTATGGAAGTGCGGGGACGCAACCTGACGAACGGCCTGCCCGGCGCCATGGAGATCACCAGCGCCCAGGTACGGGAAATCTTGACCGAGCCGGTGCAGGAGATCATCCGTGCCATTAAGGAGACCCTGGAGGTGACCCTGCCGGAGCTGGCAGCGGACATTATGGACCGGGGCATTTACCTGACCGGCGGCTCCAGCACCCTGCGGGGGCTGGCGGACCTGATCGAGCAGGAAACGAAAATCAAAATTCACATTCCGGACGCCCCCACCGACTGCGTGGCTATCGGCACCTCCATCAAACTGAGAAGGGCGAGATAATGAAAGCAATTTGGAAAAGCCGCCCGGTGAAGACCGTAGGCATACTGGCAGCACTCCTGGTGCTGGGTATGCTCATTGCGGCAGCCACCGGCCACGGCGAAACCGCCCAAAGCGGCGTACTGGGTACCGTCTTTGCCCCCGCCCACTGGGCTGCAGAGAAGATCAGCGACGGGCTGGCCACCCTCTCCGGCAACGCCAAGGGCAATACCGAATACGAAAAGAAGATTGACGAGCTGCAACGCCAACTGGGCGAAATGCAGGAGCAGCTGGCGGATTATAAAAATATCAAGAGCCAAAATGAGGAGTACAAAGAGGCACTGGAGCTGAAAAACGAGAACAGCGGTTTTCAGTATGTGGCTGCCGATGTGGTAGGCCGGGACAGCGCAGATCCGTATCTCAGCTTTACCATCAGCAAAGGCGCCGTCAACGGCGTCAAGGAGAACGATGCGGTGCTTTACGGCCGCTATCTGATCGGCATTGTGAAGAAAGCCTATCCCACATACAGCATCGTCACCACGGTGCTGGACCCGGACTTCTCCGTCTCTGCCTACGACATCAACTCCGGCGAGGTCAGCTATGTAACCGGCGACGCCAAGCTGGCGGCGGACGGCTGCTGCAAGTTTGAGAACCTGAGCACCTCTACGGACATTACCTACGGTTCCATCATTGCCAGCGCAGGCATCAGCTCTAAACTGCCCAAGGGCCTGATCATTGGCACGGTGGAGGAGGTGGCGGACGAGACCACCAACATCAGTACCTACGCCATTGTCAAGCCCGGCACGGACATTGCCAATATTACCGACTGCCTGGTGCTCACCGGCTTTACCCCCGCTAAGGGAGGCAAGTAATGGAACTGACAACACATCAAAAGACGGTGAAATACACAGTCTACTGTTTGGTAATCGCCGTCGCCGGCCTGTTGCAGAATACCCCCGGCCTGTTTTGGCAAATCGGCAGCGCCCGCTGCTTTTTGCTGCTGCCGGTGACCCTGTTGCTGGTCATGGGCGAGCGGGAGCTGCCCGCCGCACTGCTGGGGCTGTTTGCCGGGTGCGTGTGGGACCTGCACGCGGCCAAATCCGCTGGGTTCAACGCCCTGTTCTTTATGCTGCTGTGCTTTGGCGTGTCCGCGGTGATGGAGCGCTATATTCGCAGCACCTTTGTAACCCACATGCTGTTTGCTCTGCCGGCGCCCTTCCTGTACGGTCTGCTGTACTGGCTGTGCTTTATTCTCATTAAGGGCGTGGACGGCGGCACAAACACCCTGTTCACCTTTTACCTACCCTGTGCCCTGTACACAGCGGTGGTTGCCCCCATTCTTTGGTTCCTGCTGCGGCCCCTGCGCCAGCGGCTGAACCGCAAGGCCCTGCAATAATGGGCATCCTATAAAAAAACGAAAGGAGAAAAGCCGATGCAAAGTCGATACAAAAGCACCCGTTCGGTCATTGCCCTGCTGCTGGTGGCAGTGATGATCATCGGCTTCTCCGCCACGCTATATAAAATCCAGGTTCGGGATCACGAATACTACGCCGCTCAAAACAATACGGTCAAGACCTACAAGGTCGCCATTGAGGCCGCCCGAGGCGAGATCGTGGACCGCAACGGCAACGCCCTGGTCACCAACCGAGAGACCAACTCCATTATTCTGGACGCTGCCTACTTCCCTGCCGCTACGGAAAACGACAAGCGCAACGCCATTTTGCAAAATCTCATTGCGCTGTTTCATAAAAACGGCGAGGAATACACGCAAAACCTGCCCTTAAAGCTGAAAAGCGGCAAAATCGTCTTTTCCGGTAAAAAGACAGACATTGCCACTATGAAAAGTGCGGATATGTTCAACCTGCAACCCTACGCCACAGCGCAAAACTGCTATGACGCTATGGTGGAGAAGTACGGTCTGGAGCAATACGACACCAAGACCGCCCTGCAAATCGGCAACCTGCGCTACGAGCTGACCCGGCTGCAATTCTCCATCAGCACCCCGGTAGTGATCGCCGACGAGGTGAGTAGCGAGACGGTAGCCGCCATTAAAGAGGACAAGGACCGTTACCTGGGTGCCGATGTACAGGTGGTGACCCACCGGGAATATACGGACTCCACCCTGGCGCCCCACATTTTGGGCACCGTACGCAAGATCAACGCAGAGGAGTACGCCCAGCTGAAAGGCAAAGGCTACGGCATTCACGACCAGATCGGCGAAAGCGGGATTGAAAGCGCCATGGAGAGTGCGCTGCGGGGCACCCCCGGCGAAAAGACCATTACCGTAGACAAGGACGGCCATGTAACCGAGGAGATCACCAAAGCCCCGATACAGGGCAACACGGTGGTGCTGACCATTGACCGTGACCTGCAAGCCCTGGCCCAAAAAGAGCTGAAAAAGGTCTGCGACAAAACGGATCTTTACAATTCCGCCGGCGCCGTGGTGGTGCAGGATGTAAACACCGGTGCGGTACTGGCATCCGCCAGTTATCCCACCTTTGACCTGGCGGATTACTATGACAAATACGAGCAGCTGGCCACCAACCGGCGGCGGCCCTTGTGGAGCCGCTTTGCCCTGGGTACCTACGCCCCCGGCTCTACCTTTAAGCCCATGATGGCAGTGGCCTCCCTGGAGGAGGGCGCCATCACCCGCAGCACCATCTTCAACTGCGGCGGTCTGTTTCGCTATTATGACCAGACCTTCCAGTGCCTGAACAAAAACGCCCACGGCGGCGAGAATGTGGAGACCGCCCTGCGCGACAGCTGTAACATCTTCTTTTACAACTGTGCCAAGCGCCTGGGCATTACCAAGATGAACGAGTACGCCAGTGCCTTTGGCCTGGGACAAAAAACCGGCGTGGAGATCGCCGAGTCTGCCGGTACCCTGGCCGGGCCGGAGGAGCGTGAAGCTGCCGGCGGCGTGTGGCAAAGCGGTGATACCATTCAGGCGGGTATCGGCCAGTCTGACAACCTGTTTACGCCCTTACAGTTGAGTAACTACTGCGCCACTGTGGCCAACGGCGGCACCCGCTACCAGCTGCACCTGGTACAGAGCCTGATTGACAACAGCAGCGGCACGGTCACCGAGACCCAGCCCAAGATAGAGGAGAGCCTGGATCTGCACAAATCCACCCTTACTGCCGTGAAAAGCGGTATGCGCCTGGTGGCAACGCAAGGTGCACCCTCGCTAATCTTCAACCAGCTGCGCACCGAAGTGGCCGCCAAAACCGGTACATCGCAGGTGTTCGTCAACGGTGTGAAGAAGAACAACGGCTTTCTGATCACCTTTGCCCCCTATGACAATCCGGAGATCTCCGTGGCCTCCGTGGTTGAGCTGGCAGGCAGCGGTACTTCCACCGCAGAGATCACCTCTTCCATCATCAAATACTGGTATCAGAACAATACGGACGAAAAAACCAATCAAAAAACCGGTTCCCTGCTGAACTGACCTGTATTTTTTGTTGAATAAAGCGCCAAAATATGGTATGATGAACCGTAAAATAAAAAACAACCGCCGTTTAATAGAAACGGCTGAGCCTACAGCGCCCCGCGCGCACCTAACCACCTGACCCCCTAAGAGAAACGGAGGAGCATTATGAATATTGCACTGATTGCACATGACGCCAAAAAAGAACTGCTGGTGCAGTTTTGCATTGCCTACTGCGGCATTATCAGCCGCCACGAGGTGTGTGCCACCGGCACCACCGGCAAGCTGGTGGCAGAGGCTACCGGTCTAAAGATCAACTGCTTTTTAGGCGGCAGCCAAGGCGGCGGCCAGCAGATCGCCAGCCGTATTGCCTGCAACGAGATTGACCTGCTGATCTTCTTTAGAGATCCGCTGACCGCCAAACCCCATGAACCCAACGACAACGACCTGCTGCGTCTGTGTGATGTGCACAACATTCCCTTTGCCACCAACATTGCCACGGCAGAGGCGCTGATCCGCGGCGTGGAGCGGGGCGACTTTGAATGGCGAGAGATCGTCAACCCCAAATACAATCACTAAAAACGCAACGGGTGAGCCAGCTCACCCGATTTTGCTGGTATTACACGAACGGAGAAAGAACTATGGCACTGATTACCAAAGCGATTAAGGGCACCAAGGACGTGCTGCCCCAGGACGCCTACAAAATCCAGTATATTGAAGCCACGGCTCGGGAAACGGCCGCCGACTTTGGATACAAAGAGATCCGTACCCCTGTATTTGAGCACACAGAGCTGTTTCAGCGGGGCGTGGGTGACACCACCGATGTGGTGCAAAAAGAGATGTACACCTTTGACGACAAGGGCGGCCGCTCCATTACCCTGCGCCCGGAGGGCACTGCCGGTGCTGCCCGGGCATTCCTGGAGAACGGGCTGTGCAACGAGGCTCTGCCCCAAAAGGTCTATTATCTGGTCAGCTGCTACCGGTACGAGAAGCCTCAGGCCGGTCGCCTGCGGGAGTTCCACCAATTCGGTGTGGAGTGCTTCGGCACCCAATCCCCCCTGGCAGACGCTGAACTAATCGCCTTGGCTTCCGTGGTCTTTGACCGGCTGGGGGTCACCGGACTGCGATTGGAGATCAACTCCATTGGCTGCCCCACTTGCCGTGCCAAGTATTATGACGCCCTGCGCAGCTACTTTGCTGCCCGCAAAGACGAACTGTGCGACACCTGCCGGGGCCGCTTGGAGCGCAACCCCATGCGCATTTTGGACTGCAAAAGCCCGGTATGTCAGGAGATCGCCAAGGACGCTCCGGCAGTGACCGACTATCTGTGCGACGAGTGCCGGGAACACTTTGATAAAGTACAGTCTTACTTAAAAGCGCAAAATATCGACTACATCGTAAACTCCCGCATTGTCCGCGGGCTGGACTATTACACCAAGACAGTATTTGAATTCGTGTCCGACTCCATTGGTGCCCAGGGCACCGTGTGCGGCGGCGGGCGCTACGACGGCCTGATTGACGAACTGGGCGGCCAAAAGACCCCGTCCCTGGGCTTCGCCCTTGGACTGGAGCGGCTGCAACTGCTGATGGAGGCACAGGGCTGCGCTTACCCGGAGCCGGAAAAAGCAGACCTGTTTATCATCGCCCTGGGCGACAAGGCCACCGGCAAGGCGCTGGAGCTGGCCGGGGATATGCGCGGCGAGGGCTTTGCAGTGCTGATGGATCTGAACCAGCGCTCCCTGCGTGCCCAAATGAAATATGCCAACAAGCTGGGCGCCCGCTACACCGTGGTGCTGGGCGACAACGAAGTGGATACCGACCGGGTACAGCTGAAAGCTATGGACACCGGAGAGGAAACGGAAATAGCGCTTTCTACCTTTGTCAACGGATTTTACAGTGTCAGCATGCAGGCGCAGCTGGCGGATCTGGAGATCAACGGCGAAGCCTTTGACTTTACAAGCCTTTTTCAAACAGGAGAAACGGAATAATGGATACTTTAACGGGAATGAAACGAACAGACTACTGCGGCAACTTCACCACCGAGCAGATCGGGCAGGAAGTGACCGTTTACGGCTGGGCACAGCGCCAGCGGGACCTGGGCAACCTGATCTTTATTGACCTGCGGGACCGCACCGGTATTTTGCAGCTGAGTTTTAACGACGCCACCGATCGAGAGATCTTTGCCAAGGCGCAGAGCGTACGCAGCGAGTATGTGCTGGCTGCCACCGGCACCCTGCAAAAGCGGGAGAGCGTCAACAAAGAGTTGAAAACCGGCGAGATTGAACTGGCGGTCACAGACCTGCGCGTGCTTTCCAAGGCGCAGACCCCGCCCTTTGAAATCGCCAACGCGGATAAAGTAGGCGACGAAACCACGCTGAAATACCGCTACCTGCACCTGCGCAACGAGCGGCTCACCCAAAACCTGCTCATGCGCCACAAAATCGCCAAGATTGCCCGGGAATACTTCTACGGCCACGATTTTGTAGAGATCGAGACCCCCATGCTGATCAAATCCACCCCGGAGGGCGCCCGGGACTATGTGGTGCCGTCCCGTGTACACAAGGGCAAGTTCTATGCCCTGCCCCAAAGCCCCCAGATCTACAAACAGCTGTGCATGATCGCCGGGCTGGACCGTTACATTCAGCTGGCCCGCTGCTTTAGAGATGAGGACCTGCGCGCCGACCGGCAGCCGGAGTTTACCCAAATCGACTTGGAAATGAGCTTTGTGGACTGCGAGGACATTATGCAGATGGCCGAAGGCTTTATTCAGACCCTGATGGCACAGACCGTAGGCGTGGACATTGCCGCTCCCCTGCCTCGCATGACTTACGCGGACGCCATGGCTCGCTACGGCTCCGATAAGCCGGACACCCGATTCGATATGTGCATTGAGGACATCACCGACTGGGCCAAGGGGACGGACTTTGTGGTGTTCCAAAACGCCATTGCCGCCGGTGGCACCGTGCGTTGCATTGTAGCAAAGAACGCCGCTGCTGCCTATACCCGTAAGAAGATTGACAAATTAACAGAGCACGCGCGCGGGATCGGCGCCGGTGGCCTGGCCTATGTGCGCTGGGCAGACGAGACCCCCACCTGCTCCTTTAACAAATTCTTAAAAGCGGGCCAGCTGGACGCTCTGCTCACCCGCCTGGGGGCAGAAAAAGGCGACTGCGTCTTTATCATCTCTGACAAAACCTCCAAGGCACTGCCTATTCTGGGCGCTCTGCGCCTGATGGTGGCCAAGGAGTTGGACATCATTCCCAAGGGCAAATGGAACTTCCTGTGGATCACGGAAATGCCCTTCTTTGAACAGGACGAGGAAACCGGCGAATGGATCGCCATGCACCACCCCTTCACCATGCCTATGGAGGAGTGCCTGCCGTACCTGGATACGGACAAGGCCCGGGTGCGTGCCAAGGCCTTTGACCTGGTTCTCAACGGCATTGAGCTGTCCTCCGGCTCCATGCGTATCACCGACTGCCAGCTACAAAACAAAATGTTTGAACTTCTGGGGCTGAGCAAGGAGGAGATCGACGCCAAATTCGGCTTCCTGGTAGAGGCCTATCAATACGCTGCACCGCCCCACGGCGGTATGGGCATTGGGCTGGATCGACTGGCTATGCTCATCTGCGGTGCAGACTCCCTGCGGGATGTGACCGCATTCCCCAAGGTGCAGAACGCCAGCGAGCTGATGAGCGGCTGCCCGGCAGAGATCGACGCCGTACAGCTGGAGGAGCTGGGTATGCCCCTGCCGGAGGCGGACGCATGAGCAGCAACTTCTTTGCCATGGTAGAGCGCATGAAGCTGATTGACCGTTGGGCACTGATGAACAATACCGGCAAGGAAAACATTGCCGAGCACTCTCACACCGTAGCGGTGATTGCCCATGCGCTGGCGCTGATCGGCAACAAGAAATTCGGCCGCAGCTACAACGCGGAGCGGTGCGCGCTGCTGGCGCTGTACCACGACACCACCGAGGTGATCACCGGCGATATGCCAACCCCGGTAAAATATTATAACGACACCATTCGCCGTGCCTATAAAGAGATTGAGGCCACGGCGGGGGATCGTCTGCTGGCCATGCTGCCGGAGGAATTCCGACCGGATTACGATCCTTGCTTTCACCCCGACCCGGCGGACAAAGAACTGTGGCAACTGGTGAAGGCGGCGGACAAAATCAGCGCACTGATCAAGTGCATTGAGGAGGACCGTATGGGCAACCGAGAGTTTGAGATGGCTCTGCGTGCCCAGGAGGCCAAGGTGGAGGCCATTGACCTGCCGGAGGTGGCCTACTTCCGGAAAGAATTTATGCCCGCCTACTACCTGACCCTGGACGAACACACCAAATCCTAAGGAACGAACGCTTATGCAAACCGCTTCTTCTGCCCCCCGCAAGGGGGCGTTGACCCGCGCACTGTCTGCGCCCGGCACAGCCAATGGGCTGATTCTGCTGGGCGCCGTGTTGCAGGTCCTCTTTTTTATACTTTACCTGATCAACGGCGATGTGCATGTGGACGAGGCTATGCTGGTACTCAACGCCCGCAGTTTGGCGCGGGAGGGCACAGATATTTTCGGCCAGCGTATGCCGGTGTATTTTGACACCTGGCTGTACGGCGGCCAGTCCTCCCTGGCCACCTACCTGGCAGCGGCGTTTATCCGCCTGTTTGGCAACCAAATTTGGATTGCTCGGCTGCCCTTGGCGCTGACCGCCTTTGCCAGTCTGTTCGCCCTAAAAGGGCTGGTACGCCTGCTGTTTCCCGGGCAGTACACGGTACAAAATACCGTCCTGTTGCTGACAGCGATCGAGCCATGGCGGCTGTATCAATCCGCCTGGACCCTGGACTGCGCCTATCTGCCCTTTGTGCTGCTGTTTGCCCTGTACTTTTTGGTGCACGCGGTGGAAAAGCCTAAGGCACGACTGCTGTTTTACACCCTATCCATGGCCTGCTTCGCCTTGGGCCTGTACGCCTATATGGCGGCAGCCATTCTGATCCCGGTGCTGCTGGTGATCCTGTATCTATCTCTGCTGATCAAAAAGAAAATGAAATTCCGTTACGCCCTGTGGTCCGTAGCCGTATTGGCTGTGTGTGCTCTGCCGTTTCTGCTCTTAGGACTGGTGCAGGCGGGTCTGCTGAAGGACTGCAACTTTCTGGGGCTGTCCATCACGGCTATGGACAGCTACGCCAGGGGCAACAGCACCACCATCTTTGGCACTGCCGGGACTGCCGGCGCTGTCTTTCAGCGAGCATTCTCCAACCTGGGCGGCGTGCTGTACAATATCCTGGTACCGGATTTAATGCTGCTCCAAAGCGCCCGCTATCCCACCCTCAGCGGCAATGTAAGCAACTATCCCTTTGGCCACACAGTGGCGGGGCTGCTGGCACTGGCGGGGCTGCTGCTGTTTTTGTGGCCCAAGAAGCACCGCAAGGCCGATACGGACTTTGCCAAAACCACCACCGCCCGTGTGGTGATCGGCAGCTTTTTAGGCGCCTTTTTGGTGTACGCCATTGTGGTCAGCTACGCCTCCAACGCCATGTACCGCTACGCAGCCTTTTATCCGCTGCTGCATATTTTGGCCGCCTTTGGGGTGTGCTGGCTGCTGGAGAGCTTTTCCTCCCCGGCGGTGCCCCGCCTGCTGGCCGGGCTGGCCGTCGTGTCCCTGGCGCTCACCGGCTTTGCCTTTGGCAACTTTGCCACCCACAACAGTGCCCTGTACGGCAAAAGCTTTGAACAGGCGCTGACCGCCGCCAGAGACAGCGGCAGCAGCGAAATTCTGCTGGTAGACAGCCAGGACCCGTACTTTAGAGAGCGAGAGAGCGTGTTCCTGCGCTTTTATGCGGATGACAAAATCAACCAAATGACCCCACTGGAGCCGGAGCTGCGCGCCCGTGGCGGGCTGAGTGCCGGTAACCCGAATGTGGCGCCCCGCCTGCGCCCGGTAACCAAGGACGGCAACTGGCGCTATGTGCAGGTGGAGGAAAACCGCGACTTGACCGACGACTGCTACATTTTCTTTGGCACCGTGCCCCAGCTGGATAAAACCCGACAGCAAGAATACGCCGTAAAGAATTATAACGACTTCTGCGTGACCCTGGTGCGGAAGAAATAAGATTTCCTCCTTGCGGCGAACGAATAACAGTGCAATCCCTCCGTCAATGCCTACGGCATTGCCACCTCCCTTTGCAAGGGAGGCAAATCGGTTATAAAAAAGCCCCCGACTGAGTACGAAATCTGTACCCAGTCGGGGGTATTTTCTGTTTGTTATCGCTTACGCTCTGGCTTTTTTGATGTTCTCAATAAACTTCTTGCCGGTCTCGGTGATCTTGGCATAATCCCCGGTCTTGGCACCGGCGGTCAGGGAAGAACCGGCACCAACGGCAATGGCGCCTGCCTTAATCCAATCGCCTACATTGTCCACATCCACGCCGCCGGAGGGCATGCACTGGGCATAGGGCACCGGGCCGCGCAGGGACTTAATGAACTTGGGACCAAGCACATCGCCGGGGAACACCTTCAGCACGCTGGCACCGCAGCGCATAGCGGCAATGGCCTCGGTGGCCGTGCCAACACCTGCCATAGCCGGCACATCATAAATGTTGCACACAGCGATGATCTCCGGGTCAAAGTGGGGCGACACAATATACTGGGCGCCGTTGAGAATGGCGATCCGGGCAGTGGCCGGATCCAGCACCGTACCGGCACCGATGGTCACATCCGTACCCTCGTATTTTTTCACCATCTGGGAAATCAGCTGGTCCGCATTGGGCACGGTGAAGCACAGCTCCACGGTGGTCACGCCACCGGCCACGCAAGCGTCTGTAATCTTGGCAGCCTGCTCCACAGACTCCGCACGGATCACAGCCACGATCCCAACATCTTTAATTTTGTTCAAAACTGCTTCTTTAGACATACAATACCTCCAAAGCCCGCTGCGGGGCTTATTTTTTCACTTTTATACGCTAACCCTTTCGGCGGCATCCCTCAAAGCGCGCTGCTCGCCGGTACGTTATCTTTGCTTATCTCTGCACTCTGGCGCCTGCACCATGACCTACGGACGGTCACGCTGCTGTTAAGGTCAGACAATACACCCACTCAGTTGCGCAAGGCTCCCCCGGAGCCTTGCTACCAAATCTGCATGGCAGATTTGGACACTCGTGCATCCCTCAAAGAGCGTTGCACGCCGGTATGTTATCTTTGCTTATCTCTGCACTCTAGCGCCTGCACCATGCACTTTAGCTTCTACCTCTTTGAGGGATGCCATGCTGGTATCCCCGGGGGTAGTCATAGCCAATGCACCGTGAACCACGCCGTAGTTCACCGCCTGCTGGGCGTCGCCAAAGGTCATCAAACCGTAGATCAAGCCGGAGGCAAAGCTATCGCCGCCGCCAACACGATCCAGAATTTCCAATCCCGGGAACTCCATGGACTTGTAGATCTGGCCGTCTGCCCAGCAAATGGCTTTCCAGTCATTGACGGTGGCGGTCTTTACAGTACGCAGGGTGGTGGCGATCACCTTAAAGTTGGGGTACGCCTTGGTGGCGGCCTGGATCATCTTGTAATAGCCGTCCATATTCAGGCTCTTCAAGTCCTTGTCGTTGCCCTCAACCTCCAAACCAAGGCAAGCGGTAAAGTCCTCTTCATTGCCGATCATTACATCAATATACTTGGCGATCTCCTTGTTCACTTCCTGGGCCTTTTCCTGGCCGCCGATGCCCTTCCACAGAGAGGCACGGTAATTCAAGTCGTAAGACACCACGGTGCCGTACTTCTTGGCAGCCTTTACTGCCTCCAGCACCACGGCAGCGGAATTCTCAGATAAAGCGGCGTAAATCCCGCCGGTGTGCAACCAGCGCACACCCAGGGTGCCAAAGATATAATCCCAATCCACATCGCCGGGCTTCAGCTGAGAAATGGCGGTGTTGCCCCGGTCAGAGGTGCTGACAGCGCCGCGAATGCCGTAGCCCCGCTCCACAAAGTTCAGTCCGTTGCGCACACTGCGGCCGATGCCGTCAAAGGGCACCCAGCGGATCAGGGAGGTATCTACCCCGCCCTGGAGGATCAGATCCTCCAACAGGTAACCCACCTCGTTCTCTGCAAAAGCAGTGACCACGCCGGTGCGCATTCCAAAGCAGCGGCGCAGCCCGCGGGCCACATTATACTCGCCGCCGCCCTCCCAGGCACGGAAGGTGCGGGAAGTCTTGATCCGTCCCTCGCCCGGGTCCAGGCGCAGCATGATCTCGCCCAACGAAATCTCGTCGAACTTACATTCTTCCTTGGGTCTTAATTTCAAATCCATTTTTATCTCTCCTTATGCAAAATCAAAATAGGCAATGGCGTTATTGTAGCTAATGCCCTGTACGATCTCTTTCAGCACCGCGTCGTCATTGGCGTACCAGCCTTGCTCCACCCAGCGACCGATCAGGGCGCAAAGAATGCGGCGGAAGTAGGCGTGGCGACCGTAGGAAGTAAAGGAGCGAGAATCCGTCTCCATACCCACAAACTTGCCCAGCACACCCAGGTTACCCAGACTCTTTAGCTGGGCGGTCATACCGTCCATGGTGTCCAGGAACCACCAAGCCGGTCCATACTGAATTTTAGACGCCGCCTCCGTAGACTGGAAGTTACCCAGCATGGTCGCCAGCACCGTGTTGTCCTTGTCGTTCAGGTTGAACAGGATGGTCTTGGGCAGGCTGTCCGTGCTGTCCATGGCGTCCAGCAGGCGAGACAGGGGCCGTGCCACCCGACCGTCGTCCACGGAGTCAAAACCGGTGTCCGGCCCCAGGGCGCGGAACATTCGGCTGTTGTTGTTACGCATGGCACCGATGTGCACTTCCATCGTCCAGTGCAGCTCATGGTACAGCTTGCCCAGTGCCAGCAGCACCGGGGTTTTATAAATCTGCGCCTCCTGCTCTGTCACCGGCGCCCCGGCCAGTGCCTTGGCAAAGACAGCCTGCACCTGCTCCGGTGCAGCGGTGGCGTAGGGCGGCACATCAAAGGCCTGATCAGACACCCGGCAGCCCACAGAATGGAAGTATTCTGCCCGACTGCGCAGGGCGGCAATCACATCGTCCACCGTATGAATTTCCATACCCGCAGCGGCAGCCAAAGTGTCCATATAGTCCGCAAAGTCCGGTGCCTGAATATGCAGTGCCTTATCCGGGCGGAAGGTGGGCAGCACCTTGCAGTCAAAGTCCGGCAGGGCCGCGATCTTCTTGTGATACGCCAGGTCGTCCGCCGGGTCGTCGGTGGTGCACAGCACTTTGACCTTGCTCTTTTCAATCAGTGTGCGGGGGCGAAAATCCCCGGCAGCGATGGCCGCATTGGCTCGGTCGTAAATGTCATCTGCCGTGGCGGCAGACAAAGGGGTATCAATGCCAAAATACATCTGCAATTCTATATGCGCCCAGTGATACAGCGGGTTGCCGATGGCGTATTGCAGGGTGTAGGCAAATTTTTGGAACTTCTCTCTGGGGCTGGCGTCGCCGGTGCAGTACTGCTCGTCCACACCGCAGGAGCGCATGGCCCGCCACTTATAATGATCGCCGGACAGCCACAGGGCGGAAATATCCGTAGGCTGGGCGTTCTCATAGATCTCCTTGGGACTTAAATGGCAGTGATAGTCACAAATGGGCAGCGCCTCACAGTAGTCGTGGTACAGGTGCCTGGCCGTTGGGGTATCCAGCAAAAAGTCCTTGTCCATAAAAGGCTTCATCTTAACACTCTTTTCTATACAAATAGTCTGCGCAAAAGGGGTGCACACACCCAAAAAATCCCCGAATACTCGGGGACTTTTTTCAATCACACACCGGAATAGGCGTTAAAACCGCCGTCCACCGGAATGTTCACGCCGGTAATAAAGCCGCTGTACGCCTCGTCACAAAGGAACAGCAGCGTGCCGGCCAGCTCCTCCGGCTCGCCAAAGCGATCCATCGGCGTAGCAGCCAAAATCTTGCCGGTGCGGGCAGTTGGGGTGCCGTCCGGGTTCCACAGCAGGGTCGCATTCTGCTTGGTGGAGAAAAAGCCCGGCGCAATGGCGTTGACACGAATACCCATATCCGCAAAGTGCACGGCCATCCACTCGGTAAAGTTCTTTACCGCAGCCTTAGCAGCGCTGTACGCCGGAATTTTGGTCAGCGGACGAAACGCATTCATAGAGGTAACCATCACAATGCAGCCCTTGCCCTTCTCTGCCATATCCTTGGCAAAGATCTGCGTGGGGATCAGGGTGCCTAAAAAGTTCAAATTAAATACAAAGCTGATGCCCTGGGGATCCAGATCGAAGAAGGTCTTGACCTCCGGATCCTGCTGAGCCAAATCAATCTTTTCCAAAGTCTCCTTGGTGGTGGTGCCCTTGGGGTTGTTGCCGCCGGCACCGTTTAACAAAATGTCACAGGTGCCCAGTTTCTCGGCAATCACATCCCGCGCGGCGCGCATAGACGCCGGCTCCAACACATTGCAGCCCACGGCAATTGCCTGTCCGCCGTTGGCGTTGATCTCGTCGGCCACTGCCTGGGCAGCCGCTTCGTTCAGATCCAGCACAGCCACCTTGCAGCCCTGTGCCGCCAAGGTTTTGGCAAAGCCGCCGCACAGCACGCCGCCGCCACCGGTGACCACGGCCACGCGGCCCTTTAAGTTCTCGTGATTAAACATGGTTTCTACTTCCTCTCTATTTACGCCCTGCGGGATTTTTCTACCGCTTCCCACAAGCCGTTCAGGTAAGACACACCCAGTGCCCGGTCAAACAGACCATAGCCGGGTCGGGCGACTTCGCCCCAGATCATACGCCCATGGTCCGGGCGCACATAGCCGTCAAAGCCCTCCTCTTGCAGGGCCTTTACAATCTCATACATATCCAAAGAGCCGTAGGCGCTCTCATGTGCCGTCTCGTTAAACCAGCGGTCATTGATCGCCACATTGCGCAGGTGGGCAAAGTAAATGCGATCCCCGGCAGCGTGGATGATCTCCACCATATCGTTCTTGGGACTGGCGCCCAGAGAACCGGTGCACAGGGTCAAGCCGTTATACTTGCTGGGCACCATGGTCAGCAGCCGCTCTACCGCCGCCTTGTCCGTAATAATCCGCGGCAGGCCAAAGATGCCCCATGGCGGATCGTCCGGGTGAATGGCCATCTTTACATCGCATGCCTCACAAACGGGCATAATCGCCTCCAAGAAATACTTTAAGTTGGCCCACAGATCCTCGGCGGTCACATCTTTATACTTTGCGAACAGCTCTTTGATCTCGCCCATGCGCTCCGGCTCCCAGCCGGGCATGGCGTAACCGTTAGAGTTGTCGTCGATCTCACGGAACATATCCTCCGGGGACTTGCCCTCCACCTGCTTGCCGTCATAGCTCAGGCAGGTAGAACCGTCCGGCAGGGGCATATACAGGTCCGTGCGAGTCCAGTCAAACACCGGCATAAAGTTGTAACAGATCACCTTGACCCCAACCTTGGACAGATTGCGAATCGAGGTTTTGTAATTCTCAATATACCGATCCCGACTGGGCAGTCCAATCTTAATATCCTCGTGCACATTGACGCTCTCAATGCACTCCATGGTCAGCCCGGCAGCAGTGATCTCGTCATACATGGCCTGTACTCGGTCCATAGTCCACGGCGCACCGGCGGGCAGGTCGTGCAAGGCAGGCACCACTCCGGTCACGCCGGGGATCTGACGGATCTGCTCCAGAGAGACCGTGTCCTTTTCCTTGCCAAACCAGCGGAATGTCATCTGCATAGCATCGCCTCCTGTTTCATAGATTTTTGCGCTTTTATTCTATCACAAGGGTGGCGCGCTTGCAAGTATCCGCTGCGTAATTTGGCAAATTTCCAAAAATGAAAAATAACGGCCAAATCGGCAAGTATTTCCGCCGGTTTTCATGCCCGATCTCGATCGGTTTGCAGGCTTTGCACCTGCACGGTGTAGGCGCCTACAGCCGTGACCGTATCCGGGGTCACCTCCACCGTCACATAGGCGTTGATGATGGTGGCGCCCGGCAGCTCCTGCGCCCGTTTTTCCTCCAGTGCCGCCTTAGCCAGCGCCGTGGCCGCCTGCACCGTTAGGCGTTGCTCCACGCGGCGGTAAGTGGTATGGGTGCGCGTGACGCTGCCCATAGGCAACGCTCGACCGTTTAGGCGCAGCAGACGGCGCTGCTCCGTCACCTCCGTCATAGGCGGTGCGTCCTTACCCATGGGCACCAGCGTCAAGCCGTAAAAATACACCCCGCGGCACACCTGCCGTCCGGTTTGCACCCGGTGTACCTGCAACCGACTAACGGTACAGCGCAGTTCTCGCCGGGCAGCGCCCCATTGGCTCTGCTCCCTGTCACTTTTCGTCTTAGGGGTATCTACCCGCTCTGCCACCTCCAGCCGGGCGGTGGCGCCCACCTTGTTGATATGCGCCCAGGCCAGATCCGGAAAATCCCGCAGCAGTCGATAGTTCAGCCGACTGCGCGCCGCCCCCTGCCAAGGCTTGCCCACGGCCACGCCATTCTGCGCCAAATACGTCTCCAGTGTGCCGGTGCCCAACCGGTTATTGCCCACCACCTGCACATCCCAGATAAACCCGCTGAGCACACACAGCACCAGTGCAAAAGCCACCGCCCCCATCGGCAATCCCCAACGCCCACGCAGTCGTCGGAGAAAAAAGGGCAGCCCTCGCCGGGCAGTAATACGCACCCGGCCGCCGGCCTGCCGCGCCGCCTTGTGCAGCTGCATATAAGTTCCCACACTGCACACACCGCGCAGGTCGCTCCCCTGTCGCTGCAAGCCGGGCAGCGTTATGCCCAGCTGCCCCAACGCATTGATAAAATCCTCTGCAAACCCGCCTGTAAATACAAACTGCACATACCCGCGAAGATACCAGTACAATCGGGTCATAGGTCGCCGAACTCCACAGCCAACAGCGTACCGGTCACCTGCACGCCCAAAGGCGAATAATCCAGCAGGCAAAGATCCGCCCCCACCAGGGTCACCCGGCGCTTGCCCACTTGCAGCACCAGGCGCTCCGAGGTGTAACTAAGCACCCGGCGCAGCCCGTCCACCAGCACCCGATCGCCGATGATCTCCAGCCGCGGCTCCCCGGCGCTGTAATGCACCGGCAACTGGCTTTCGTCCCCGGGCAAGGGGCACGCCCGGCGATTTTTTGCCCTTTTTTTCTCTTTTGGTATGTGCTCCATTGTATCACCTGTACATACTATGCATAGGAATTATTGGTGATGATATGAAAAAAGAGAACCAAAAAGCGCTGCCCCTGCTGGCACTGCTGCTGGCAGCAGCGGCGATTCTGCTGGTGTTTGCCGCACCGGCACGGGCGGGCGCCAAGGCCGGGCTGGCGCTGGCAGAGAACACCGTGCTGCCCAGTCTGCTGCCGCTGCTGATGCTGTTCTTAATGATCCAAAACACCCGGGCGGGGGTACTGCTCAGCCGGGCGCTGACCTTACCGGCCAAGGCACTGCGCCTACCGCCCCAGGCTGCCGGAGCGCTGCTGTTTGGCCAAATCGGCGGCTATCCCACCGGCGCGGTGCTCACCGGAGAACTGCTGGATCGGGGCGTGATCGACCGCCCCACCGCCCGGCGTATGCTGTGCTTTAATGTGTGCGGCGGGGTGGGATTTATCTGCACAGCTGTGGGAGCGGCAGCGCTCCATAGCGGCGCTGCCGGGTGGCTGCTGCTGGCCGCCAATATATTGGCTAACCTAACGGTGGCGGCGGTGACTGTCCCCCTCAGCGACCCGCCCGCTGCCAAAGAAGTACCGCCTGCCCCGCCCTTGTCTGCGGGAGAAGCGCTGCCCGCTGCCGCCAAAGGCGCCATGGAGAGTCTGCTGCACCTTTCTGCCTGCATCATTCTCTTCTCCGCTCTGTGCGCTGTGGTGCCGGTGCCCAAATGGCTGCTGCCGCTGGTAGAGATCACCGCCGGGCTGTGTACCGGCACCGGCTACACCTTGACCCAAACGGCGGCATTCCTGGCCTTTGGCGGGCTGTGCGTGCACTTACAGCTGCTGGGCTGGGCCGGGCGGTTCGGGCTGCCCTACCCGACCTTTTTGGCCTGCCGCGCCGGGGCTGCACTTTTGGCAGACGGCTACTGCCGGGGACTGCTGCGCCTGTTTCCCCAACCGGCAGCGGTATTCTCCAATATATCGGAGACCCTGCCCCGCCCCGGTATCGGCAGCACCACGCTGACAGCGCTGCTGCTGGCAGGCGCTGTGGTATTTGCGCTTGATCTGCTGCAACGGCGCCGCCGGGTGGACTGGGCGTAAAAAAGCCCCTGCATTATATATGTATAAAATAGACAATTTTGCCCCCTTGTTTTTGTGCCTTTTGTACGAAGCAACCCAAGTTTTTTAATTCCTATTGACAGAGTAGGAAATACGGATTATATTATTATGCAGAAAATAGTAAAAGCACGGTTTTTGTGCACGGAAAGGAAGTTCAAAACCATGTCCCAGCACTTACTGGATATTGAGAATTTGACCGTTGCCGTAGAGGATAAAGAGATCCTGCACGGCGTGAATTTACAGGTAAACGAGGGTGAGACCCATGTGCTCATGGGCCCCAACGGCGCCGGCAAGTCCACCCTGGGCTACGCCCTGATGGGCAATCCCCAGTACAAGGTAACCGGCGGCTCCATTCTGTTCCACGGCAAGGAGCAGCAGGGGCTATCCGCCGACCAGCGGGCCAAGGCGGGTATGTTCCTGTCCTTCCAAAATCCCCTGGAGGTGCCCGGCCTGTCGCTGAAAAGCTTTGTGCGCAGCACCCTGGCGCAGCGCACCGGCAAGCGGGTGAAGCTGTTTGCCTTTGAAAAACAGTTTAATGCGGCGGCGGAGCTGCTGCAAATGGACCCGGCCTACGGCGATCGGGACCTAAATGTGGGCTTCTCCGGCGGCGAGAAGAAAAAAGCGGAAATTCTGCAAATGCTGTTGCTGCGCCCCAGTCTGGCGATCCTGGACGAGACGGACTCCGGCCTGGACGTGGACGCGGTGCGCACCGTATCTCGTGGCGTGGAGGCCTATCAAAAAGAGCAAAAAGGCGCCCTGCTGATCATCACCCACTCCACCCGTATTTTGGAGAGCCTGCATGTGGATTACACCCATATTTTAGTCAACGGACGGATCGTAAAGACCGGCGACGGCTCTCTGGTGGACGAGATCAACGCCCGTGGGTTTGAAGCCTACGAGCAGGTGTAAAAGAGGTGTTCCCTGTGGAAGAAAAAACCTATGTGGCAGACATTGACCGCACGGTCTATGACATAAAAGACGACGAAAAAGATGCCTACAAGCTGCAAGCGGGCCTGACCCCGGAGATCGTACAGAAGATCAGCGATGAGAAGAACGATCCGGCATGGATGCAGCTGTTTCGGCTCCAGTCCCTGCAAGTTTACAATGAGAGCCGGGTGCCCCAGTGGGGCCCGCCCATTGATGGACTGGATATGGACAACATCGTAACCTATGTGCGCCCCAACACCAAAATGAGCGCCAAGTGGTCCGATGTACCCAAAGATATTAAAGATACATTTGAGCGCCTGGGCATTCCCCAGGCAGAGCGCAAGTCCCTTGCCGGCGTGGGCGCCCAGTATGACTCAGAGCTGGTGTACCACAATGTGCGAGAGGAAGTGGCCGCCCAGGGCGTGGTCTATACAGACCTGGAAAGCGCTATGCACGGCCCTTATGCGGAGATGATCCAAAAGCACTTTATGAAGCTGGTAAAACCCACGGACCACAAATTCGCCGCCCTGCACGGCGCCGTTTGGTCCGGCGGTTCCTTTGTGTATGTGCCACCGGGGGTGTCCGTGACCATTCCCCTGCAATCCTACTTTCGGCTGAATGCGCCGGGCGCCGGCCAGTTTGAGCACACGCTGATCATCGTAGACGAGGGGGCGTACCTGCACTTTATCGAGGGCTGCTCCGCACCCAAGTACAATGTGGCCAACCTGCACGCCGGGTGCGTGGAGCTGTTCGTTGGCAAGAACGCCAAGCTGCGCTACTCTACCATTGAGAACTGGTCCAAGAATATGTACAACCTGAACACCAAGCGGGCGCTGGTAGAGGAGGGGGGCACCATTGAGTGGGTGTCCGGCTCCTTTGGCTCCCATGTGTCTTACCTGTATCCCATGAGTATTCTAAAGGGCAAGGGCGCCCGCATGGAGTACACCGGCATTACCTTTGCCGGGGCGGGGCAGAACCTGGACACCGGCGTTAAAGTGGTTCACGCTGCGCCGGAGACCACCTCCGTGATGAACGCCCGCTCCATTTCCAAGGACGGGGGCATCAGCACCTTCCGCAGCAGCGTACAGGTGCAAAAGACCGCACCGGGCAGCAAGTCCACCGTGTCTTGCCAGTCCCTGATGCTGGACGATATTTCCCGGTCAGACACCATTCCCGCCATGGATATTCGCACCCGTGACGCGGATGTGGGCCACGAGGCCAAAATCGGCCGAATCAGCGACGACGCGGTATTTTATCTCATGTCCCGCGGGCTTAGCGAGGAAGAGGCCCGCGCCATGATCGTCAGCGGCTTTGCAGACGATGTGTCCAAGGAACTGCCGCTGGAATACGCCGTTGAAATGAATAACTTAATTCGATTAGAGATGAAAGGCAGCATTGGCTGATGGGAGGTAGCAGTATGACAAAAGAAAATACCCTTGCAGTCAATTCCCTGCCGTCCCCCACCTGGAACCGACTGCACATGAATGAAACCACGGTGACCCTGCCCCCGCTGGACGGTCCCTGCAAAGCGGACTGGAGCGGCGCGGAAGTGACCACCGCCCCGGCCCCTGCCACAGTGGTTTCCACCGGTATGGGCCAAGAAGCGGAAGCGGCCTTTGCTTCCCTGGAGACGGACCGGATCACCGCCAAAGCGAATACCGATACCACCGCCCGGCTGACCCTGTGCGCCGACGGCGCCAAGAACGCCCGCCGAGTGGAGCTGACCGCAGAAGCAAACAGCCACTTGACTGTGGTGATGGACCTGCAAAGCACGGCGGACGCCCCCTGCCTGGCCCTGGAGACCCGGGTAGAACTGGCCCCCGGTGCCAAAGTGCGACTGGTGCAGCTGAGCCTGCCGGGCACGGACTGCACGGTGGTCAATAACATTGGCGCCCACTGCGGTGCCGGTGCAGACTTTCAGCTGGTGCAGCTGTTTTTGGGCGGCAAAGCCACCTACGCTGGGTGCAAGACCCACCTGGACGGAGACGACAGCCGCTTTACGGCAGACATCGGCTACCTGGGCACCGGGGATCGCACCTTTGACTTTAACTATGACGCCCTGCAAACCGGGCGCCGCACCGTAAGCAATATGAACGCAGACGGGGTGCTGCAAGACCGCAGCGCCAAGCTGTTCCGGGGCACCATTGACTTTCAAAAGGGTGCCGCCGGCTCTAAGGGCGACGAAAAGGAAGATGTGTTGCTCCTGGGTGAAGATGTAGTGAACCGTACCATCCCCCTGATCCTGTGCGCCGAGGAAGATGTAGAGGGCAACCACGGGGCCAGCATCGGCCAGCTGGATGAGGACATTCTGTTCTATATGAATTCCAGAGGGCTGAGCCGGGCAGAAGCCGAGCTGCTGATCACCCGCTCCAAGCTGGAGGCGCTTTGCGCCAAGGCAAACGACCCGGGGCTCACCGATCGGGTGCACCGTTATTTGGAGGAGAATGCCCAATGACCCAGCAAGAAATTATGAATTATCGGGCGGACTTTCCCCTGCTGCGGGAGAGCAAGGTGGCCTACCTGGATAACGCCGCCACCAGCCAGCGCCCGGACTGCGTGCTGGACGCCCAGCGCAAATTTTACGAGACCCACAACGCCAACCCCCTGCGGGGTCTGTACCAACTGGGTATGGATGCTACGGAGGACTACGCCGCCGCCCGAGAGACGGTGCGCCGTTTTCTGAACGCCAAAAGCGACAGCGAGATCATTTTTACCCGCAACGCCACAGAGAGCCTGAACCTGGTGGCATACAGCTACGGCCTGCACCGAATCGGCCCGGAGGACGAGATCGTTGTAAGCATTGCGGAGCACCACTCCAATATGCTGCCCTGGCGGATGGTTGCCCGGCAAACCGGCGCCACCCTGCGCTATCTGGAATGCCGGCCGGACGGCAGCCTGCCTATGGCGGAACTGGAAGCGAAGATCACAGACAAAACCGCTCTGGTGGCTGTGGCGCAGGTGTCCAATGTATTTGGCCGCACCAATCCAATGGACACCATCATTAATTTGGCCCACAAGCACGGCGCCGTGGTAGTGATGGACGCCGCCCAAAGCGCCCCCCACATGCCGATTGATGTGCAGGCACTGGGCGTGGATTTTGTGGCCTTTTCCGGCCACAAGCTAATGGGCCCCATGGGCATCGGCGTGCTGTATGGCAAGGAAGAATTGTTAGAAGAAATGCCGCCTTTCTTATCCGGTGGCGAGATGATCGAATATGTAACAAGGGACAAGGTGACTTACGCCCCCCTGCCCCATAAATTTGAAGCCGGCACGGTGAACGCTGCCGGTGCAGTGGGTCTGGCCGCCGCCATTGACTACCTGACCGCCATTGGGTGGGACAAGCTGCACGCCCAGGAGGTAGCGCTGACGGATTTTGCCCTGCAAGGGCTGCGTGCCATGCCGTATGTGCATGTGATCGGCGCGGAAAAAGCAGAGGAGCACTGCGGCATTTTGACCTTTACCGTTGACGGCGTGCACCCTCACGACATCAGCGCCATTTTGGACGCGGCCGATGTGGCCATTCGTGCCGGGCACCATTGCGCCCAGCCGCTGATGCAGCACCTGGGCACCCCGTCCACCGCCCGCGCCAGCCTGTTCTTCTACAATACAGAAGAAGAAGTACAGCGATTTTTAGACGCGGTGGCGTCCCTAAGGAGGCAAATGGGCTATGGAGAATAGAAATTTTTATAACCAGATCTTAACGGAGCACAACCTGCACCCGGAGCACAAGCATGATTTGGCAGACGCCAACTTGGTGCTGGAGGGGGTCAACCCCAGCTGCGGCGACGACATTGTGCTAAAGCTGAAAGTGGAGGACGGCGTGATCACCGACGGCGCTTTTGTAGGCGACGGCTGCGCCATCTCTCAGGCCTCGGCGGATATTATGCTGGACCTGATCATCGGCGAGAAGAAAGAGGGCGCCCTGCATCTGGCGGAGCTGTTCCTAAAAATGATTAAAGACTCCATTACCGAGGAGGAAATGGAGGAGCTGGACGAGGCAGCGGCGCTGCAAGATGTGGCCCACATGCCCGCCAGAGTCAAATGCGCTGTGCTGGGTTGGCATACTATGGAAGAAATGTTTGACCTGGACAAGCAGCAAGGCGCAAAGCAGTAAATCCAAAAAACCGAGAACCGTCCCCTGCCTACGGAGAGACAAAGTGTCAATATTTACAAAAATAACAGAAAAATATGGTTGGAAGATGGTCGGTGAACCCGTGCGTTTGAGCGGCGGCTTTATGCACAAGATATATAAGATTAACACACAGCAAGGGACTTTCGTTCTGAAGTTGCTAAATCCGTTTGTTATGCAAAGAGAAACCGCTATGGATAATTTTGCAAAAGCTGAACGGATAGAACTTTTACTGGAGCAAGAGGGTATTCCGGTTCTTCCTGCATTGCCTTTGTGTGGAAGAAAAATGCAGGAGATAGATGGCGAATATTTCTATCTGTTTGACTATTTTCCCGGAAAAGCCTTAAAAAGCAGCGAAATAACAGCAGATCACTGCAAAGAAATGGGAAAGGTGCTTGCTGAAATCCATAGTGTAGACAAAAAACATGAAAATAAAGCTTTCTATGAAATGTCTATTGATTGGAATTTCTATCTTACGGAAATGAAACACACCGATACGCAGTTGTACGCAATGCTGAAAGACGCTTTGCCTGTAATTCAAGACAGTCAAAATAAAGGCAATCTGGCACGAAAGAAACTACCCCCTATCGTGTCGATCTGTCATAACGATATGGACTGCAAAAATGTTCTCTGGAATGGGAATGATTATCGCATTATTGATTTAGAGTGTTTAGCTTATAACAATCCGTTTATGGAATTGTTTGAACTGGCGTTGTGTTGGTCGGGTTATGAAAATTGCAAAATTGATTTTCAATTATTTCAAGCTTTTTTGCAAGGATATAAAAATGCCGGTGGAGAAATGCCCGTAGATTGGGAAACGTTATATGACTGCAATAATGGCAGATTAGAGTGGTTAGAATACAATATTAAGCGTGTTTTAGGCATTGACTGCGGGAATGATGAAAAAGAAATTGGAACAGAACAGGTTAAAGAAACAATTCAGCATATCATTTACTACGCAGAAATAAAGAACCGGATACTTAAACATTGCATTATATAATTTTCAGTTTGCCAGCAAAAGCAGAGGCCTGTCCCCCTGTTCTGAGATCGGAGATACTCTATGAATGATGTTTTAATCCACACTATTATTGAGCATACGAAAGTGATGTTTTATAATTTTTCGATCACATTAAAGACATGTGATATGGATACGATCTTATGCGATATGCCAATATGGAAACATGTGTACCATACTTTGCATTCTTTGGATCAATGGTACATCAATCCTGAAGTATATACTGAACCGGATTTTCATGAACCAAATTTAAACAGTCTTGATGATTATGATAATAAAAAGGTATTATCACGAGAACTGTTAATTGATTATTTTGAATCGATCCAAGAGAAAATCATGGAATATTTAGGCTCATTAAGCGATGCGGATTTATATGAAAAGCCCGATGGGTGTGCGTATAACAGATTATCGTTAATTTTGGGTCAATTTAGACACTTTCATTGCCACATGGGCAATATAAACGCAACAACGATCTATAACACAAACCAATGGCCTAGAGTGGCTGGTATGTATTGGTTAGATAAAATAGATGATTGTAAAGATATAAAAGACTTATATGAGTGACTTCATATAGTAGAATCAATCAAAAAAACACCCCAAGCGGCCGCAATAGCACCTGTAGAACTGGGGACGGTTCCTTGTTTTGAAAATGCAAAGGTAGTCACCAAAAAACTAAAGCGTTCTGTAACAAACAGATCGCTTTTTTACTTGCAATTTATATTAGGTCAACCTATGTTAATAACTTACTATAAAAGTTTTTATAAATTCATAAAATATAAACAAATTTTAATTTTATCAAAAATAACGATAAGGTTAATCCCTACCGCTATTTTGAAATAATATAAGAATTTTCTATTTATAACTATTACTTTTTTTGTTCTTCAGTTCAGTTAAACCGAAACCGATTCCTAAAAATAAAACAGGAAGAAGAACTGATAGAATAAAATTAAGAACATTTTTTATTCTTTCAAAAAATGTTGAATAAAAAATATTTCCTGCTGAAGCAATGGTGTTTAATCCAGAGGATTCTGTATTTATTGAAAAAATAATCGCACATACTATTAATTGCAATTCAAACAGGATTATTCCGAAACGAATTTCTTTTATATTCGTAGAGCAACCAATGAGGACACTTGAAATTATATATACTATAAAAAAAGCAATAATTAAGTTCTTGGAACTGAAGACTTCAAGTAAACTAATCATTACATAAACTGCAAAAGAAATCCAATAAGCAATAAATGGCTTTAAATTATTAAAAATTACACCCATTATGTTAACCACCCCTTCAAAAGAAGAACCATCTTCCGTGTTTAATGATTAGAATCCACATAACACATCAATAAACAACAGCGTAAGGAACATACTTATATTTACATAAAGTATGCTTATTTAAGTATTTTTGAGCATTGTGCAAGATACTGTTTTGTTACTGCAACAGCTGCATTATATCTTTTTTTACTTCCACTAACCGCTTTAAGTGCATTTCTACTACTATTCGTCCATTCCCAACCGGTTTTATCATCTGCGTGGGTAATATTATCACCTTTCGTATAAGATACTAAGTGTTGCGGTGTTGATTTTCCTCTGCCGATTTGTCCGTGTGCTTCTTTATCCTGTAACGGATGAAGAGCATAGCCTAGATACATATAAGCATTTTCTTTTTGCCCTTTTTCCACGCCAACTCGCTCGCAACAAACCATGCAGATGCAGCATAATCTCTGCTGTCATCACTTCCTGAAGCATATTCATTGAAATGAACATACTGATTGGCAGAACCGGTTATAGCACCCCAACCTGAACTATATTTTATATCAACTTCTCTGTTGTATTTTCCTATTTTTTCAGCAACCGCAGCACTGAAATAGGATTTAGCAAGTGATGTAGTATCGTCCCTATGAACTCCTGCCCCCCATAAAGGCTGAACTCCACCATTTAATGATAGTTCTTCAGAGAACAAACCACCTATATGATCAAACATATTAAAACCTGCTGTAGCATCAGCAATTTTTTCTTCTTCAACATAGTCATTTATTTCAATAATATTTTTAAGAATACAAATTGTTTCTTGTGCATCTGTATTTAAGTCCAATTCCGAAATGATATTGTAAATATTTAATGCTTCAATTGATTGAAAAGCATTTTTCATGATAATGAGCAAAATATAAATACTGTTCATCTTTTATTAGAGAAGATAGAATTATCATCATCCTTTCTTCTATAGTTTTATCACCAACCATATTTTCTACAAAATCAGGTTCACAAGAAAGGCGATTATTTAATACTTGATCCTTTTCTTCGTTATCTAAAAAGTCTATCTTGTTTCTTTTTATTTCATCTTTCACAGCTTTGTTGTTATAATTCAACACAACTTTATAGAGCCAGGATTTATAATTCCTGATTTCATTTCCACGAGATAAATTATCATACAAAACTTTGCAGACCTCTTGAGTACAATCCTCTGCATACTCATATTGATACTCAAAAAATTGATGTCAATAACGAATTAAATCCGTTCTGTATTGCTCGCAATCTTCCATTATATTATCTATGAACTTTTCATTGCTGTTTTTTTGGGCTTAAATTTAATCAAAATATTTTCCATAGTTTCAACAATCGATAGTGTTGTAAAAGCAATTAATCAATGGCAATTATTTGAAATAATTATCTAATCTTATTAAACATTATCGCAAGTGTTTTGTCAAGAGCTTTTACTAAAATAAACTAGTGTATAAAACAGTAATATAGGGGACGGTTCCTTGTTTTGTGGTGTAGCGCTTCCTACCCCCAACTGCATACGCATAGCAAAAAGGCACAGCCGTATGGCTGTGCCTTTTTGCTATGCGTATCATTTTTTCAAATTGGCGGGCGGCAACCTGTCGCTCGCTTTTTATATTGGCGTCCATACACCGTAGAGCGTTATATTATTCCCTCCGTCAACAAAGTTGACAGCACCTAACTGGTGCCCATCCCCTCTGTCGCTGCGCCACATCTCCCCGCACTACGGGGAGTCACCCCTTACATTAAGAGGAACCTTTGAACAGTGTATCTTAGGTTGTATGACGAATTCGACCAACCGCTTATTTCTTCACAATGGCGCGGCAGATTTTGGCGGTATACATATCCGCCTGGCCGTAGCACTCACCAACGATAGTGACCGTCTTGCCCTCGGTCACTTTCTTCAGGTCGTCCATATCCTCAAAGCAGATCTGCACATCGCAATCCCAGTCCCACACATCCGCATTGAACGGCTCCACCACGGCGTACTCATCTGCCACATGGGTCACCTTGGCGGTGAACTGCACGGTCTTGCCCTTGTACTTTTCGTCGGCTTTCACCTGGTTTTCCTTGTAGCGCTTTACAAAATCGTTGATTTTCACCTTTTGGGCGCCGTCATAGTCCGGCACGGTGGCAAACTGGTCGGCGATCACGCACTTTTTCACATCCACATCGCCAAACAGGTCCGTATCGTCACACACGCCCTCAATGGTCACCGTGTCGCCTACCTTAAACTTCTTCAGATCCTGGTTGTTCTCCATGTAGACATTCACATTATACAGCCACAGGTCGTCATCATAAGCCCGCAGGGTCACATATTCGTCCTGAATGGTGCCCACCTGACCGGTAACGGCGATCACCTTGTCCGAGTATTTTTCGCTGGCGTTGGCGGCGTCGTTTTTGAAGTCCGTCATCACCGTATCCACCGTTACTCGTGCTGCCGGTTGATCGAAGTTGTAGTCCTTTGGCCGATTGGCGACCACGATGATCACCACGATCACCGCCAGGATCACCCCAAAGATAATCAACTTCTTCTTTCGTTTCTGTTTCTTTTGATCTTTCATTGCCTGGTCAACAGCCAGTTGCACCTCTGCATCGTTTGCCATTTTGCAAACCCCCTTTACTTTGATGGTCTCATTATACAACAGCAAAAAGGGGATTTGGTGTGCTGCCAGCACAACATTCAGGCGGCCGGCGATGCTATAATACAAAGCACAGACAGTATCTGAGCCAGGGCAGACAGGATGATTTGGATCCAAATGCGTTGGGATTTGGTCTTATTTTGCAACCGGGCGATCCGATGGGTCCAGTCCAAGTAGTTGGTCAGGATGGGCACCGGCACGGCATAACCGAAGAAGAAAAAGCCAAAGGTGCACAGGGCGTCCAACAGAGAATGCGCAGTCGACATCGCAACAATCATGAAAAACAGCAGAGCGATATCGTACAAGACGGCAATCAACTGGTGCCACCAGATCCCCTTGCGAAAGCCGGGAACGGTGCGCAAAAGCCGCTGAAGCTTGCTGCGCCGCTCCAAGTCCAGGATCAGATCGTCCATATTTCTGTACCGATTGGTTTCATCAATCTGGGTGCATTTCAAAACGATCTCAGACAGCCAGCCGTTCACCAACTGCACACCCGGCAGGCAGCCGGTAGCCATCACATTGATCAGCACGCCCATGGAGTAAATATCCGCTTTTGGTCCGGTTTGGTGAAAGCCGAATTGCTCCGGCGCGGTAAAGCCCTGGGTGCCCAGGATCTCCGTATCGCAGCTCTGATTGCGCTTGACGGTGCGGCTAATGCCGAAGTCGATGATCTTCACCGTGCCGTCCGCCGCCAGCATAATATTGTTTGGGTTAATATCCCGGTGAACAATACCCAGCTTGTGCACCTGCTTCAGCCCATTACAGATCTGGAGCGCTATATTTTTGGTTTCCAAATCACTTAGCGGACCCCGGCGCTCCATATACGCCCGCAGGGTACTGCCGCCGTTGATAAATTCCTCTACTGCATAAAAGCGACCGTCCTGTGCCACTGTATCGTAAAAGCGCACAATGTTCTTGCAATCCATGCGGATCAGCTTTTGATACATTTCTGTATCTTCCAGCCCGATTTCCTTCAGCACATACAAGCTGCCGTCGGCTATGGCCAGCTTCATGCGCGGGTTCATTTCTTTTAAAATTTCATAATACATAAAAATTACCTTGCTTTTAAAGTGTTACTATTATATCATAAATGCAAGGGCATTTGGCGATTTTTGCCAAAATAAGGAGAAGATGATGAAAAAAACCACCGAAGAGTTAATGGAGATCCTAAAACAGAAAAAGTCCATACATGCGTATTTTACGGAAGAAATCGACGAACTGGAATTCGCGTCCCTAGCTGAATACCTGGAACTGCTGCTTAACGAAAAAGGACTGCGCAAAAGCGATGTCATCAAGCGCAGCAATATGGACAAAAACTATGCCTACCAGATTTTCAACGGCAACAAGACCCACCCGTCCCGTGACAAGATGCTTGCCCTTGCCATCGGTATGGGACTGAATGTATTGGAAACCCGCAAGTTGTTAAAGATCGCCGGCACTTGTGACCTGTATGCCCGCAACCCGCGGGACAGCGTACTCATCTATTGCCTACATAAAGGGGCCGGCTTAATGGAAGTCAACGAACTCCTAAGCGATTATAACCTGGATATTTTGGAATAAATGTAGCAAAATAGCAGAATTGACAAACAAATGTCTGGATTATGGTACTGTTGGCAGAAGAATTATGTTTCTATAACTTTCGGGCGGCAGATTGCCGCCCCTACAGAGGACTTTCCTGTGGAACACCACCAATAAATTGTTCCTGTACCCGTAGGGGCGGATATGATCCGTCCGCTTTTTTATAATCATGTTCAATAAAAAACATAAAAATGTAGGGCCGATGCCAACATCAGCCCACTATATCTCCGTTAATAACTGTAAAAATCAACCACCAAAGGCTGTGCAACCTGCTACGAAACAGTCCAACGGACTGTTTCTACCAAATTTGCAAACAAATTTGGAGCAGCTTGTCGTTGGTTCGAGTCAATAAAAAGAAAAAAATACGGAGCACACAAATGTGTACTCCGTATTCTTGGCTCCCCAAGTTGGACTCGAACCAACGACCCTGCGGTTAACAGCCGCATGCT